>Ga0209006_10000989_pt1 | contig 26212 bp, 26 predicted proteins | sample JacPin_JW_Ref_O2_FD_188567 | JGI IMG/M metagenome (GOLD analysis project Ga0209006, IMG submission 188567) | Forest soil microbial communities from Algoma, Ontario, Canada - Jack Pine, Ontario site 1_JW_Ref_O2 (SPAdes) (version 2) | ecosystem: Environmental > Terrestrial > Soil > Boreal...
ATCACCCAACACCGCTTCCTCGATCGCCTCCGTCTCAGCCGCGCATGAGATCATGCGGCCGTCGTTGTTGGCGATCGCCGTCTCGGGGTCCTTGAGGCCGCGACCGGTGAGCACGCACACGACCTGCTCGGCCCCGTCCGCGCCGTACTTCAGCAGACCGGCCACCGACGCCGCGGAGGCCGGCTCGCAGAACATGCCTTCCTTGGAGGCCAGCAGGCGGTAGGCGTCGAGGATCTCTGTGTCGCTGACGACGCGAATCGCGCCCCGTGACTCGGTCGCTGCCGCCATCGCGTCCTCCCAGCGGACGGGATTTCCGATCCTGATCGCGCTCGCCACCGTTTCTGGGTGCTCGATGACTTTGCCCTCCACCAGTGGCGCCGCCCCCTCAGCCTGGAAACCGAACATTTTCGGCGAGGAGCCCATCTCACGAAAACCGCGCCAGTAGGACGTGATGTTGCCGGCGTTGCCCACCGGGATGCAAAGCGCTTCCAGTCCGCCTTCCAGCCCCTCGTGGATCTCGAACGCAGCGGTCTTCTGGCCTTCGATCCGGTAGTTGTTGACGGAGTTGACGAGCACAATCGGGTGCGTGTCCGTCAGCTCGCGCACGAGCGTCAGCGCCTCGTCGAAGTTGCCCTTCAAGGAGATCACACGCGCGCCGTGCATCAGCGTCTGGGCCATCTTGCCCTGAGCGATCTTGCCCTCCGGCACGATCACCGCACAGGTGATGCCCGCGCGCGCCGCATACGCCGCCGCGCTCGCCGCGGTGTTGCCCGTGGAGGCGCAGATGACCGCCTTGGCGCCGTCGCGCACGGCCGCGGAGACGGCACACGTCATCCCCCGGTCCTTGAACGACCCCGTGGGGTTGGCGCCCTCGAGCTTCAGGCGCACGGTGGCGCCGACCAGCTCCGAGAGTATGGGGGCGCGCAGGAGCGGCGTCGAGCCCTCCTGCAGGCTCACGAGCGGATCGCCCGGCGCGAACGGCAGACGCTCGCGGTAGCGCTCGATCAGCGGCACGTGCGCTCCTGTGGGCGGGATGCCTTCGACGCGAGGGACCTTGACGCTCGCGTCGCTGTCGTAGCTCATACGAACTCCTCTTCGATCACGCGGATTGTTCTGGGAGTCGAGCGTAGGAACTCGAAGTCGCCGAGCCGCTCGATCGCCTCCCCCAACCGGGACTCGAGCACGGGATGCGTGATCATCACGAGGCGCGCGTGCTCGCCCATCCCCCGCTGCACCACGGACTTGATCGACACGCCGTGCTCGCCCAGGACCTTCGTCACAGAGGCGAGCACGCCCGGCTCATCGGCCACGTCCAGGTGCAGGTAGAAGGCGCTCTCGACATCCTCGATCAGCGGCAGCGCCAGCGGCGGCGCGGGCGGGCGAGCGCCCCCGGTCATCACGCTCACCACGTCGCCCAGCACCGCGCTGGCCGTCTGGCGTCCACCGGCACCGGGCCCGGAGAGCGTGATCTCGGTGATCGGCTCGGATTCCAGCGTGACCGCGTTGAACGGGCCCGACACGCCGGCCAGCGGGTGCCCCGCGTAGAGAAACGCCGGGTGCACGCGGACCGACAGCCCACCGTGGCGGCGCTCGGCGGTCCCGATCAGCTTCAGGCCCAGGCCCAGCTCGCGCGCGAACTCCATGTCGTCGGTGTGCAGGTGCTCGATGCCCTCGTAGTGCACGTCGTTCAGATGCACGGGTGTGCCGAACGCCAGCCGCGCGAGGATCGCCATCTTCGCGGCCGCGTCGCGACCGCTGACGTCGTCGCTGGGGTCCGCCTCCGCGTAGCCGATCCGCTGCGCCTCCGTGAGCGCCTCCGCGTAGGAGGAGCCGGCGGCCATCTCCGTGAGGATGAAGTTCGTCGTGCCGTTGACGATCCCGTGGATACGCTCGATCGGCGTCGCCGACAGCGACTCCTCGAGAACGCGCACGACCGGAACCACGCCCGCGACGGCCGCCTCGAAGCGCAGACGCACGCCGTGCTCGCGGGCGGTCTCGAACAGCTCCTCGCCGTGCTGGGAGAGCAGTTGCTTGTTGGCGCTCACCACGTCCATCCCGGCGCGCATCGCTGTCAACAGGTATTCGCGCGCCGGCTCGATCCCCCCGATCAGCTCCACCAGCAGATCGGCGCCCGCCATGATCTCCTCGAAGTTGCCGCGCGAGCGCGTGAGGATGCCGCTGATCACCGGCCGCTGGCCGTTGAAGCGTGCGATCTCATCAGCCCGTTCCTCCAGTAGCACCGCGAACGCGGCGCCGACCGTTCCGTGGCCGAGCAGGCCGACGCGGAACAGCGGCGCGTCGCCCGCGCCGTCGGAGGCCTGCTCGCTAGCGGACATCGCGTGCGGTCAGATCCTCGTAGCTCTCGCGCCTGACGACGACACGCGCGTCGCCGTCCTTGCAGAAGATCACCGGCGGACGCGGGACGCCGTTGTAGTTGTTGGCCATCGCGTGGCCGTACGCACCCGTGGCCGGGGTCACGATCACGTCGCCAGGCCGCGGATCGTCAAGCACCGCGTTGCGCACGATCACGTCGCCCGACTCGCAGTGCTTGCCCGCGAGCACGCACTCCATGGAGCCGCCGAAGCGGTCCGCGACGTGCGCTTCGTAGGGCGCGCCGTAGAGCATCGGGCGCATGTTGTCGGACATGCCGCCATCGACGGCGACCCACCGCGAGACGTTCTGCTTGACGCTCTCCACCGTGTACAGCGTCACAGCCGCGTTTGCGCACAGCGCCCGGCCCGGCTCGAGCAGCAAGCGCGTCTCAGCGCCGATCCCATGCTCGTTGGCAGCCTCGACGATCGCCGCCACGTAGTCCTCGATCGCAGGCGGAGCCTGTTGCTTCTCGGTGTACTGCACGCCCAGCCCACCGCCCAGGTCCCAGACAGAGAACCCACCCATCGCCTCGCCGAGGCCGGCGAGCTCGCCGACCTCGCGCCGGAACGGCTCGAGGCCCAGCAGCTGCGAACCGATGTGCGCATGCAGGCCCTGCAGCGACACACCCTCGAGCGAGCTCAGCTTCGAGATCGCCTCGCCCGCGTCAGCCATGTCGAAGCCGAACTTCGAGTTGGCCTGGCCGGTTGAGATCTTCTCGTGCGTCTCGCCACTGACATCGGGCGTCACGCGCACGAGCACCGGCTGCCCACCGCTGCGATCGCCCAGCGCACCATCGGCCACCAGCCGCTCGAGGCGCTCGATCTCATCGAAGTTGTCCACCACGATCAGGCCCACCCGGTGGCGCAGCGCCATGCGCAGCTCCGCGTCTGACTTGGCGTTTCCGTGTACGACGATCCGCTCGGGGCGAAAGCCCGCCTCTAGTGCCAGGTGCAGCTCACCGCCAGAGGCAACGTCGCACCACAGGCCCTCGCTCGCGAACAGCGCCAGCACCGCCGTGCACGGGAACGCCTTGGACGCGAACACGACCTGCAGATCTGCGTGACCGGTGTCACGACCGGCCTGCACGAACGCCCGCGCGCGGGCGCGCAGGTCCTCCTCGGCGACGATGTACGCAGGCGTGCCGAACTCGCGCGCGAGCTCGATCGTGTCGCAGCCGCCGACCTCCAGACGGCCGCGCTCATTGAGCCGGCTGCCCAGAGGGAACGCCGCGGAGAGGCTCGTCCCGGTGACCATGGCCGGTGATTATCGCGTGCTGCGCAGGAAAGCCGGGACAGGCGCCCTCCTCGGCGACGGCACCCTCGCGAAAAACGCCCGCGAGTGCAGGGGTTTGTGGCGATCTGTGAGGCAGATGCCTTTAGGGCAGCCGTATCTCGGTCTGCGACAATCACCACATGGCTCCCAAGCGCTCGAACTTCGGCAAGGACACAGGTCTGCAGGCCCGGATGCTGCTGACGATGTTCCTGCTCGGCCTCGTCTACGTCGTCTTCATCGGCGTGCTGTTCGCTGCCGGCGCGGGCGCCGGGCTGATCGTCGTCGTCGCGCTCGTGCTACTGCTCATCCAGTTCTTCGGCTCGGACAAGATCGCGATGGCCACGCTCGGCGTCAAAGAGGTGTCTGCCGCGGAAGAGCCCGAGCTGCACGGGATCATCGAGCGGCTGTGCGTGCAGGCCGACCTGCCCAAGCCGAAAGTGGCAGTGATCGAGACCTCGATGCCGAATGCCTGTGCGATGGGCAAATCGAAGAAGGACACCACCGTCTGCGCAACCCGCGGGATCCTCCAGCTGCTCTCCCCCGCGGAGCTCGAAGGGGTGATGGCGCACGAGCTCACGCACGTAATCAACCGCGACGTGATGGTGATGACGCTGGCAAGCTTCTTCGCCACCCTAGCCTCGCTGATCGCACAGTTCGCGCTGTTCTTCGGCGGAGGTTTCGGCGGCGGCTACGGCCGCGGTCGCGACGAGGAGGAGGACATCATGCTCGTCCTGCTCGTCTCCGTAGTCGTCTATGCGATCTCGTTCCTGCTGCTTCGGGCGCTCTCGCGCTACCGCGAGTTCGCGGCCGACCGCGGCTCGGCGGTGCTGACCGGTCGACCCAGCGCGCTGGCCTCAGCGCTGCTGAAGATCAGCGGCACGATCGAGCGCGTGCCGACACAGGACCTGCGCAAGGCGGAAGGCATGAGCGCGTTCTTCATCATCCCGGCGCGCACGAAGAAATCGTTGATGAACATCTTCGCCGACCACCCGCCGCTGGAGCAGCGCCTCGCCGCGCTGGAGCGGCTGGAGTCCCAGCTTCAGAGCGCCGCCTGAGAAGTGGGCCTACGCGACATCCTCACCGGCCGCCACACGGTCAAGGGCCCTGCGCCGGATCATCTGTTCGCGATCTCCACCGCCTACGTCACGTTGCAGGCCGAGCACCAGATCGAACCGGCGGGCGAGGCGGCGATCGTCTTTCAGGCGCTCGCGACGAGCGAGTTCGAAAGCACCCTGCGCGACATGGAAGCGGTGGTCACCGCCACCGGCGGCGAGAGCGGCACGAAGGTCTCCACCCAGGACGACACCTACGGCTACCGTTGGATGGTCCTGCACAACCCTGACGGCGCGCCGAGCGTGGAAGACCTCGCCGTGGGCATCAACGCCGTCTCCGGCTCGATCGAGACGGCCGGCTACGGCGAGCGGCTGCTGTGTGCCGTGTTCGCGTTCCTCGACGCGCGCAAGCGACGCGTGTACTTCATCTACAACTACAAGCGCGGCTACTGGTACCCGTTCGTCCCGGCGCCCGGGCAGAGCTCAGAGCAACGCGACACCGAGCGCGAGCTGCAGATCAAGGCGCAGATGGCCTCGGAAATGCCGATCGAGCCGGAACTGGAGCGCTGGTTCCCCCTATGGGGAATCCCGATCTGAGGCCGCTCCGTTGCTCAGTCCGGGATGAGGCCCTCGCCGGTGAACTCGCGGCCGGCCTCCTCGAAGCTGAAGTCGCCGGGCGGAAGGATCACGTCCGAGCCCTCGAGCTCGTCGTCGCCGAGCAGCTCACCGTGTGCGCGCACGTAGTCGAGAAGCGCCGCGAACGCGTCGGCGAAGCCATCTTCACTGCCGCTGTCCACGATCGCCAGCGCCTTGCCGCGCAGCTCTTCCATTTGCTCCGCGTCGCTGTCGGATAGGCGGTACTGGCCCTCGCCCGAGATGCGGGCGATCACGCCTGCTCACCGCTCTCGCTCGGCTGGCTCGGGGCGGGCGCCTGTGCTGCCTCAGGAGCCGAGATCTGCGGCGCATCCGCGGGAGCGCCAGCGCCCGATCCCAATTCGGCCTTCATCTTCTCGAGCTCGCTGTCCACGGCCGGCTGGCTGGATAGCTGCTTGAGCTGGCGATCGATGTCATCTTCCCCTGAGCCAAGCTGACCGATGTCTTCGAAGGTGCCCGCGGCTTCAAGCTCGGAAACGGCGTCCGCACGCGCCTTCATGTTTTCGGTCTTGTCGACCGCACGCTGCATCGCCAGCCCGACGTCGGCCATCTGCTCGCCCACGCCCGTGGCCGCCTCGGAGATCCTCACCTGGGCCTCGGCGGCCGAGTACTGGGCCTTGATGACCTCCTTCTTGGTGCGGAACGCTTCGATCTTCGCGCGCAGTTTCTGCTCGGAGTCCGTCAGCTTCTGCTGCTGGTCTTCGAGTTCGGTTACCTGCGTGTCGAGACCCTGCAGCTCCGTCTGAGCGACGTTCTTGCGTTCCAGCGCGGTCCTGGCGAGGTCCTCCTGCCCGGCCGCCACAGCCTGGCGCGCCTGCGTGTCAAGCTTGACCACGCTCTGCTGCAGCGAGCTCTCCTGCATCTGCAGGCGCTTCTTGGCGGTCACCACGTCGGCGATGCCCTTCTTCACGTTCTGCAGCTGTTCGACCTGCTTCTGGTAGCTGTAATCCAGCGTCTCGGCCGGATCTTCCGCCCGATCGAGCAGTTTCGAGACCTTCGCCTTCACCACCGTGGACATACGCCCGGTCAAGCCGGCCATCTGATCCTCCTATTGCTTTTCACGAAGCGACCGGCCTGAGTCGGCCAACGGCTTCAAGCCTAGCCGACCGGCGGCGCGCTCAGAGCCGGATGCGCTACGAGCGGGGTGCGCTCAGAGCCCGACGGGGTGGCGAACCACGAATCCCGCGTTCGTCTGGCGCAGCGGACGCCAGCGGGGACCCTCGAGGTTGGCGGGGTCTTCCGCGGGGCTCGTGTCTAGGCGCAGCCCCGCCACCGTCATGTAGGCGTGGCCGCCGTTGGCGAAGATCGTCACCCAGCGCCCGTCTCCCTTCGCGCCCCATCCCTCGAATTCGGACGAGTCCTCGGGTGAGGCGAGCAGTGCTGCGCCGTGCAAGGCGAAGGACACGGTGCCCGAGCAGTCGTAACCGGGGGAGATAAACGAACCGTGGCCGCCGCCGTAGATGTAGGGCAGCCCGATTACCTCGTTGCCGGCCCAGATGATCTCCTGGATGGCGGCCGGCGCGCCCTCGGGGGCGGCTGCGAGACCGTCGACGAAGCGCGCTGTCGTGCCGGGCACGAGCAGCTCCGGGCGCTGCGTGGGGCCTTTCTCGGTGGTCATGCCTTCGCCGATCGTCAGTTCGTCGGGGATCGTCGTCGGCAGTGCTTCGGTCGATTCACCGGCCACAGCGACGGCGCCACCGGTGCTGATCGCGGGGCTGCTGGCCGCGGTGCCGGTCGTGGTGCTCGTCGGCGGCGTGAAGGGTACGACTTCGCCGGTCGTCGTCTTCTCGTAGACGGGGCCCTTGTAAGTGATCTTGGAGGTCTTGGCGGTCACCGGAGCGTGCACCGTCGGGACCGTCGCGGTCGGCTTTGCCGTCGTCGGTTCCGCCGCCGTCACCCCGCCGTTGCCATTGGCAAGAGCGGTCGCTGCGCAGATCGCCGAGACGATCAGGCTGCACAGCATCACAGCAAGGCTACGTACCCACAAAGCACAACCTCTTTCTTCGGCCTGCGGGGTTAGCTGACGGGCTAGCGCTGAAAGAGACTGCGCTTCTCACGGACAAACCGCGGGATTCGCCCCAACAACCTGGGTCCCCCGTTCCTTGACACCTGGTCAAGGACTCGGCATTTCGCGGCGCACGCTAGCAGAGTGCAATGACAGTTGCGCGCGTTGAACACGTTTTCGCAGGTTTCCCCGCAAATACCGAGCTTTCAGCGCCTACTCCGACACGGCAGGTAGTGTGCGCCCATGCGCGCCCGCTCCCCCAAGCAGCTGGCAGCCGTGATCGCCCTGAGCGTCCTTGGGCTATGCGGCTGCGGCAAGGGATCGACGCTGCAGGCGTCCGGGGGCAACCCGGCGCAGAAGCTGGCGCCGGTGGCCGCGCAGGGAGCCGTCAGCGTGGTCACGCGCAACACCACGCGCCTCGGCGGTGGCGACGTCGCCACGGACGCAGCCGGCGTTGCGCGTGCCGTCTATCCCGCGTTGACGGCGGCAACGCGCCCGGAGGTGGTCGTGCTCGTCAACGATCACGACTGGCTGCCCGCGCTCGTCGCCTCCGTCCTCTCCAGCGCACCCGCAGGCGCGCCGATCCTGTTCAGCGAAGGCAACGACCTGCCGACGGTCACCCGCCAGACGTTGGAAGCGCTGCACCCGGTGGGAGCGCCGGCGCTGGGCGGCGTCCAGGTGATTCGGATCGGCACCTCCGCCCCCGTACCCGACGGGTACCTCACCCGGACTGTGTCGCTTGGGGTTCCGAGCGACACTGCCGTGAGCGTCGAGCAGCTGCTCGTCTCGCTCGACCACGGCGTCGACCCCAACCAGGTGATCGTGCTCGCCGCCAACGACCCCGAAGCGATCGCGATGCCCGCCGCGGGCCTCGCAGCTGAGAGCGGCGCCCCGATCCTGTTCGTGACCCGCTCGCGCGTGCCGGTGCCCACGTTCAACGCGCTCGCGCACCTGCACAAACCCTCGCTCTACGTCATCGACCCCTCGAGCATCGGACCGATCACGCTGACGGAGCTCCGTCACTACGGCCACGTGACCTTCCTTACCAGCGCGCGCCCCCCCAGCGCGGGGGACGCCGCAGTTCAGAACGCGATCGAAGTGGCGCGCTTCACCAACGGCACGTTCGGCTGGGGCGTGAAAGAACCGGGACACGGCCTCGTGTTCGCGAATGCCGGCAGGCCATTCGACGCGCCCGCTGCGGCGCTGCTGTCCGCGACCGGTGATTACGGGCCGCTGCTGCTGCTGGCCTCCGCGCACCAGCTCCCGTCGGCACTCGTCGGCTACCTGTCGGACATCCAGCCCGCCTATACCAGCGCTCCAGAGTTCCAGCCGGTGCGCGGCGTCTACAATCACGGCTGGCTGATCGGCGACGAACTGGCGGTCTCGGCTGTGATCCAGGCCGAAATCGACACGCTCTTGGAGATCAGCTCGCGCAGCCAGACCTCAGAAGAATCGTCGGTCTCCCAAGTCGAATAGGGGCAACATTGAGCCAAGCCGAGGATCCCCGCCGTGTCGAGCGAAAGACGAGCACCAACGAGGTGACCGTCGAGGACGTGCGCCAGCTGATGGGCGCCTCCACGCCCCATTTTGCGCTGCAGCTGCGCAACCGCATCGCCAAACTGATCGAGGGACTGCCCTCCGTGCATCCCGCGCGCGTGGAAGGCGAGCGGGAGATCGCGCGCTTGCAGCGACTCGGCTTCGACGGCGAGACCCGCGGCGAGGGCGCCGCAGAGGGCGAGCGTCCGCTGCCTTCGCTGAAACTCGCCGCCGGCGCCCCTGTCGAGCCCTGAGACGGCGCCCGTCCAGCTCGCGCGCCTGAATCGGCCCCTCGAGGGTCTATCTACCGGCGGCGAAGTTGCGCTCGCGACGGGCATCCGCGAAGCGGGCCCGCAGCAGTTTGAACAGGATCGCGAACAGCGCCACGTCTACGGGCAGCAGACCGATCGTCAGTGCCCGCGGCGGCGAGACGAACGCCGCCACGATCAGGACCACCGCCGTGTGGAACACGATCACCGGCAGTAGAGACAGGATCAGCGTGTGCGAGCGGTAGCCGCCGCGGTGCTCGCGCAGCGCCACCTCAACCGTGCCGATCAGGACCGCCCCGACGCCCGCAAGGAGCGTCGGGCCACCGGCCGCGAAGCCGTGGCGCGAGCGGCTCAGACCGATCACGGTGGCGATCGCACCGACCAGGATGAGCAGCTCAGAGAGCGGAAGCGGGTGCCACGGCGCCTGCGGGCGCTCAGCCGCGGCGCCGGCCCCTCGGGCAGCGCCCGGAGCGCGAGCGGCAGGTGGCGCAACGACGGCGCTGCGCCTGGGAGCGCTCTTGCCGGCGCGGGCCCCCGAGCGCGCCGGACGCCGCTTGCGCGAACGGCTGTCGTGCTTTGCCACGGCGTTAGTAGCGAGACCGGAGTTCACTGCGCCGCATCGCCGTCGATCGTAGCGCCTATCCTGCGTCGGGTGTCAACGACTCCCTCCGCCCAGGAGTCCATGCCAACGCCCCTGCCGGCGGGCATTCCGGACAGCAGACTGCCGGGCCCCTTCCCGGTCGGTGAGTACGCGGCGGCGCTGCGCACGCAGCTGCGCTCCTTCGCGCGCGTGCAGCTGATGGGCGAGATCGTAAACCTGCGCCCTTCGCGGGCGCGGGTGTACTTCGAGCTGCGCGACGCCACCGGCGCCGTGCCCTGTGCCGCCTGGCGTCAGGACTGGGATCAGATGATCGCGCGCGCGGGCGCTCCGCAGGAGGGCATGCAGCTGGTGGTGGGCGGCGGGTGTGACTACTACCCCGGCAGCGCCACCTCATCGCCCGGGTTCTCCTTCAACGTGATCGAGCTGCGGCTGGCCGGCGACGGCGACCTCCTCGCGCGGATCGAGCGGCTGCGCAGGCAGCTCGACGCAGAGGGGCTGCTCGAGCGCCAGAAGCTCCTGTCGAGGCCGGTGCTGCCGCGCACGATCGGCGTCATCACCGGCGAGGGCGGCAAGGCTCGCGACGACGTCCTCGCCGCGCTGGCGCGGCGAGGCTGGGCGGGACGCCTCGTATGGGGCTTCGCGCCCGTGCAGGATCGCCACGCAGCGCCGGCGATCGTCCGCGCGCTGGGTGACCTCACGGCGGTGGGTGGCGTGGACGTGGCGATCGTGGCACGCGGCGGCGGCTCGCTCGCCGATCTTCTGTGCTTCTGCGACGAGACCCTCTGCCGGACGGTGGCGCTGCTCGGCGTACCGGTGATCGCCTCCGTCGGGCACCACACCGATCGCACGCTGCTGGACGACGTGGCGGCGGTCAGCTGCTCGACGCCCACGCACGCCGCCGAGGAGGCGGTGCGGGTGGACTGCGCCCGCGCCCGCGCCGAGCAGGCGGCCGCTGCCGCGCGTCTGCGAGAGCACGGACGGCGCGCCGTGCTCTCCAGGGCGCGCACCCTCGTGACGCTCTCCCGCGCGCCGTCCGCGCACCTCGAGCGCCAGCGCGCTCGCCTGCATCAGCAGCTGCGCGAGATCCGCGCCGGCTCGCGCAGACGCGTGGAGTCGGAGCGGCGCCTCACCGAACGCCGTGCGGTGGTGTTGCAGCGAAAGGCCGCCTCATCGGTGCTCGACTGCCGCGAGCGACGCCCGCGGGAGCTGGCGCAGCTGGCGCTCGCGCTCGCCGGCCACGATCCACAGCGCACGCTCGAGCGGGGCTACGTGCTGGCGCAATCGCGTAGCGGCGAGCCAGTCGTGGATGCCGCAGGCGCGCGCGAGGCCGGGGAGCTGCGGCTGCGCTTCGCCGATGGATCGCTTCCTGCGAGGATCCTCGAGCAATGAGCGTCGCGCGATGAGCGGGCCGAGCGAGAACGCCGCCACGGCGCCCGCCCAGCCGCAGAGCTATGAGGCGGCCGCCGCACGCGTGGAGGAGATCATCCGCCGCCTGGACTCCGGCGAGGCGAGCCTCGACGAGACGCTCGCGTTGGTCAGCGAGGGCAAGACGCTGATCGAGCTTTGCGCCAGCCAGCTCGCCGCCGTCGGCGATGCGCTCGAGGAGCTGCGCCTGGACGAGCTCGTCAGCCGGCTCGAACACGAGGCCGGCGGATGAGCGAATGGCGCCCGCGCCGATGAGCACCTGGGACATGCTCGCTGGATTGGAGCTCGAGGTCGAGGACTACCTGCTCGAGCCGCTGCAGGCGAACGTGTCGAGCGACTTCGAACGCAAGAGCACCGTCATCCACCTGCGCGGCGCCGGCGAGGAGGGCCTCGGCGAAGACGTCACCTACGACGCCGTCGATCACGACATCCTGCAGGCCGCCGGTCCGAGCCTGCCGCTGTCCGGGCGCTTCACGCTGGGCTCCTTCTGCGCGCACCTGAGCGAGCTCGAGCTGTTCCCCGAGCCACCGCAACGCGAGGTCTCCAGTCGCTACCGCGTCTGGGCATACGAGTCGGCGGCGCTCGATCTGGCGCTGCGCCAGGCCGGCAGCACGCTGCACGGGGCGCTCGGGCGCACGCCACAGCCAGTGGCGTTCGTCGTCTCGCTGCGACTCGGCGAGCCGCCCTCGATGGATCCGCTGCGCGAGCGCCTGGACGCCTATCCGACGCTCCACTTCAAGCTCGACCCGACGAGCTCCTGGGACGAGCAGCTGATCGCACAGCTGGTTGCGACGGGCGCGGTGGACTCCGTGGACTTCAAGGGCTACTACCACGGCTCGATCGTCGATCAACCCGCGGACCCGGCCCTCTACCGCCGCGTCGTCGAGGCCTTCCCCAACGCGTGGATCGAGGACCCTGCGCTGACCCCCGAGACCGACGCCGTGCTCGCCGAGCACCGGGACCGCTTCTCCTGGGATGCGCCGATCCACTCGATCGAGGACATCCAGGCACTGAAGTACACGCCCCGGATGGTCAACATCAAGCCCTCGCGCCTGGGCGGGCTGCGCAACCTGCTCGACGCCTACGACTACTGCGCCGAGCGTGGCATCGGCAACTACGGCGGCGGCCAGTTCGAGCTGGGCGTCGGGCGCGGGCAGAACCAGTACCTGGCCTCGCTGTTCCACGCGGACGCACCGAACGACGTCGCGCCCACCGGCTTCAACCTGCCCACACCGCCCGCCGGGCTGCCGAGCAGCCCGCTCGCTCCCGCCCCCAGCGCGCTGGGCTTCGGCTGGGGCTGACATAGCCCGTGCCCGCGCGGCGCCGCGACGCGAGCGCAACTTCCGTGCCACGATTCGGTTTCCCAACGCATAGCCGATAACGTCGGGGGCCGCCGGTCGGGGCGTCATCCCAGCCCCGCCCAGACGAGCGCGATTCTGCGCGAAGGAGTTGTTCGGAGTCTTGGCGAGCACAGGCACGCACAAGCGATCGAGGTTCATTGCCGTGGCAGCGCTCACGCTGCTGGCGTGCCTGCTGGCCGCGCGCGCCGTCCCGGCGAACGCTGCCAACGCCGGCGGCACGCAGGCGGCCGACACGACCTCCGGTTCCCACAGCGGCGGCTCCTCCAGCAAGAGCAGCGCCAAAGCCGTCTCCCCGCACGTGATGAGCGTGCGCATCACGAGCGTCAGCTGCGTGCCCGCCGTGCGTTGCAGCGGCAACCCGCACCAGGTCTCCACGCACGGCACCCTGCTGCTGAGCGGAGTCGGGCTGAAGTCCGGGATGGTCGTCGCCTTCCCCCACTCCACCAACGCGCGCATCAGCCGCTTCCAGTCAGCCCCGGTGGGCCACCTGCGCACGAGCCCAGCCGGTCTCGTCCTGACCGTCCCCGACGCCGCGCACTCCGGTCACATCATGGTTCTTCTCGGAGGCGGGCGCTACACGAGCTCCTACGGGCCGATCTCCGTCTACAAGCACGCGCTGCACCCGCCTCCCGCTCCAATCGTGAGCGCACCGACAACCGCTGTCGCCGCCAGCGGAACCGCCTTCGAAGGCCAGGGCATGTGGATCTGGTACGTGAGCAAGTCCGACTCCGGCAGCGTCGCCTCGATCGTCGCCCAGGCACACGCGGCGGGCGTGACGACGCTGTTCATCAAGAGCTCAGACGGCCCCAGCAACTACTGGAGTCAGTTCTCGGCGCAGCTCGTCGCCGAACTGCACGCCAACGGGCTGAAAGTGTGCGCGTGGCAGTTCGTCTACGGCAGCGAACCGGCCGGCGAGGCCAACCTCGGCGCCGAGGCTGTGGCCAACGGCGCCGACTGCCTGGCGATCGACGCCGAGGGCGAATATGAAGGCCGCTATGCGGCCGCGCAGACCTACATCGATGACCTGCGCGCAAAGATCGGCCCGAGCTACCCGCTCGGCCTCGCCTCCTTCCCCTACGTCTATGACCACCCCTCCTTCCCGTACTCGGTGTTCCTCGGGCCGGGCGGCGCCCAGTACAACGCGCCGCAGATGTACTGGAAAGACATCGGCCAGTCGGTCGACACCGTCTACGCCAACACCTACATCGCCAACCGGGTCTACGGGCGCCCGATCTTCCCGCTGGGACAGACCTACGGAGGCGTCTCTTCCGCGGAACTGCTGCGCTTTCGCGAGGAGGCCGTCGACTACGGCGCCCCCGGCACGTCCTTCTGGGACTGGCAGGAAAGCGGCAACGTCGACTGGACCACGCTCGCCACACCGCTCGCGCCGCTGGCCAGCGTCACTCCCAACACCGGATACCCCGAACTGAAGAGCGCCAACAAGGACGACGAGGTGCTGTGGATGCAGGAGCACCTCGCGGCGGCGATCCCCACCCAGGAAACCAGCGGCGTGTTCAGCGCAGCCACCGTCACGAACGTCGAGGCGTTCCAGACGGCGCACGCGATCGCCCCCACCGGCGTGGTGGAAGCAGCGACGTGGACCGCGCTGCTTGCGCTGACACCCGTGGCCGTGGACTGGACCGGGACCGGGCCGAAAGACTGATTCGCGAGCGTCAGCCTGGAGGAAGCTGCAGGCGGTGCGAACGGGCGATCTGCTCGGACATGCGCTCACCCACGCCAACCTCCTCGGCGACGTCGCTCCACCGAGCTACGACCGCGACGACGTCCGCAAGGATCGCCTCGGCGCGGCCGCGCGTCAGGCCCGCGACGGTTGCGACCGCCCGCAGGTCGGCGACGGTGAAACCGTCGCGCTTGCCGTTGATCGACATCTGGTGGCTGTCCAGCCACAGGTTGCCGGGCCTCCACGCCCAGATCACGTCGTAGGCGGGAGCCAGCGACCACGCGCCCTCGCGGTCCATCAGGAAGGCGATGTTCTTGACGTGATCGTCCTGGTTGCGCGCGACGACGTTGAAGACCATGCGCCTGAACTGCTGCTCGACCACGGGCGTCCCGAGGCCCAGCCGCCGGATCAGCAGCAGCACCTGCTCGTAGCTGTATGTGCCCGGCTCGTTGTAGCTGACGTGCTCCAGCGCGCCGACCGTTTGCATGTGCAGCTTGCGGCCGCCGTCGGGCCGGTCGAAGCGGCGGGTCATGAAGTGCCTACGGCCGTGCTCCTCCAGCAGCCGGCACTCGGTCATCTCGATGCCGGCGGTGCGCGCCATTCTCGAGTACGCGTACTCGACGGCCCCCCACCCCTCCGGGTCGGCGAGCCCGTGGTCACCCGCGTGCGAGACGCCATCAAACTTCAACAGCCAGTGCCGGAAACCCTCGCCGACGGCGACCTGCCCCGAGCGCACCTGGCCGGTGGCGTCGTTGTAGGTGATGAACGCCTTCGGGCGCGCGCCGCCCGCAGAGCTGCCGATTGCAAGGATCGCCTTCATCGCCTCCTCCTCCGGGTTCTCGCTCAGCTCGGCCACGAACTGCGCGCGCTCGGCGAGCACCTCGCCGGCGAGGCGCACGAGCGCATCGACCTCGAGATCCTCGCCCGCCGGCACCTCAGGCTCGCGCGCCGGCTGGAACTCCAGCGCCCCGATACCGCGCGTGCCGACGTAGCAGAGGCGCTGAACCACGTCGAAGCTCGACTGATCGCGTCCCTGCGAGGCCAGCCACGCGTCGATGAGCGCCGTGCCCCAGCGATCGGGCAAGGAATCGGCCAGCAGTCCGGGGAGACCGCTGAAGGCGTCCTGCGGCAGCCCGGGGAAGCTGTAGGGCTGGGCGCGAAGCGGCATCCGCACCGGTGCGAGCTGGATACCGCTGCGGACGAACGCCGGGTCGTACTGGAACGTCGCGTAGCGTCCAGGAGCCTCAATCGACACCGCCGCGATACGTGCTCCCCACAGCGTCACCGCCGCGACGGTCATGGAACCCCGCCCCGCCCCGCGTCCCGCCCATCGCCATCGGGCTCATCGCCCCACGTCCACGGCCTCTCACCGGACTCGCCGGCTGCCCGCCCCCGGCCGCTTGCGCGCCGACGCGCGTGGCGCTGCTCGCGTTCCAGCTGCGCGATCGGGAGCACGATCGACTCGGGCACCGCCGCGTCGAGCGCGCCGAGCAGCCCCAGCGTGCGCAGCAACTTGACCATGGAGGTCATCTGCACCGACTCCCCCCGCTCGGCGCGCTGCACCGTCGCCTGGCCGAGTCCCGCCTCAGCGGCCATCTCAGCCTGCGTCCAGTTGCGCTCGAGCCGGTGTCGGGCCAGCCTGCGGCCGAGCTCTGCAAGCACCGCATCGTCGGTCATCAGCTCTTCGATATTCATCAGTAGTGATGCACTAAATCGATATTTGCCAGGAGGACATCTAATCCGATGTAGAGCATAGCACGAACCAAGAAAGTATCTACATCGCTTATGATAACTTATAGCTATTTTCCGCGTCTACGCATCATTACTGATGACTACTAGTGCGCACGACAGCGCAGAGCCGCCTCATCAGAGCCCACCCCGCAACCAAAAGGGCCGGCCCAAAGGCCGGCCCCTAAAAGGTCAACACGCCGACGCCTCGCGCCGGCCATCGCGCGTCAGATCAGACTCGCTGGATCAATGTGGCTGTGCCCAGGCCACCACCGCAGCACATCGTCACGAACCCGATCTCCTTGTCCGAGCGCTCGAGCTCGTGCAGAAGCGTCGTGAGCAGCCGGGCGCCGGTCGAGCCGAGGGGGTGACCCAGGGCCATCGCGCCGCCGTTGACGTTCACGCGGTCCATGTCGGGGCTTAGCTCACGCCGCCACGCTGCGACCACGGGAGCGAACGCCTCGTTGATCTCGAACAGGTCGATGTCGCCGATCGCCATACTGTTGCGCTCGAGGATCTTGCGCGTCGCCGGGATCGGGCCCTCGAGCATTTTCACCGGGTCACAGCCGACGGTCGTCTGGTCGACGATCCGCGCGCGCGGCGTCAGGCCAAGCTCCTTGGCCTTGTCCGCCGACATCAGCAGCACCGCCGCCGCGCCGTCGGAGATCTGCGACGCGTTGCCCGCGGTGATCTTGCCGTCCGGCTTGAACGCCGGCTTCAGCTGCGAGAGCGCCTCGAGGTTCGTGTCCGGGCGGATGCCCTGGTCGGTCACGTATGTGTCGCCGTTGACCGTCATCGGCACGATCTCGCGCTCGAAGCGGCCCTCCTCCGTCGCCTGGTGGGCTAGGCGGTGTGAGCGCACGGCCAGCTCGTCGAGCTCCGAGCGGGGGATCTCCCACTGGTCGGCGATCATCTCAGCGCCCAGGCCCTGGCCGATGATGTTGTGCTTGGCCAAGAGCTCCGGCGGGAACGCCACGCCGAACTCTCCCTGCGTCTGCGCCACAGCGGAGAACGGCAGGTGGCCCATGTGCTCCACGCCCGAGCCGATCATCGCGTCGTGCACGCCCGCGGCGATCAGGCCGGCGGCGAAGTTCACGGCCTGCTGCGCTGAGCCGCACTGACGGTCGACCGTCGTGCCGGGGGTCTCGATCGGCAGGCCCTCCTGCAGCCATGCGTTGCGCGCCACGTTCAGGCCCTGCTCGCCAAACTGCGACACGCAACCGGCAATCACGTCTTCCACCTGCGCCGCGTCGATGCCCGCGCGCTTGATGACCTCCGTGTAGACCGCCCCCAGCAGCGCGTTCGGATGGGTGTCCTTGTAGTAGCCCTTCTCCTTGTGGCCGCGCCCGATCGGCGTGCGCACGGCCTCTACGATCACGACTTCGCGTCCCTCTGTCTGCCTCATGTCAGGAGTCCTCCTAAGGTGGTGGCGCGTCCGAATAAGATGCCCGGACCCTGCATCGGTAATTCTACCGTGCATATCGATTGACTGGTCAGTCAGCCAGGGTCGTGGCAGCTGATCCAGCACAAAGGAGGAGTGTGAGCAAACGCCTCGGCATAGCCGGAAGCGGCGCCATCGCCTGCGGCCTGGCCGCCACCGCAGCCCATCACGGGCCAGTCCTCCTGTTGGCCCGCTCGCGGACGTCCGCCGACCGCGCCCGTGCGACGGTCGAGAAGACGCTCAGCCGCCTCGGTGCGGAAGTGGATCCAGAGCACGTGCAGATCATCACCGACCCCCAGGAGCTCGCCTCGGCGACGTTCGTCGTGGAGGCGGTCGTCGAGGACCACGACGTCAAGGCGCAGCTCCTGGGCGAGCTGAACGCGATCCTCGACGAGGAGGCGATCCTCGCGAGCACTACCTCGTCGCTGTCGGTTGAGCGGCTGGCCGAGGCCAGCGGCCGTCCGGAGCGCTTCCTGGGACTGCACGTCTTCAACCCGGTCACCAAGATGAAGCTGATCGAGCTGATCTTCCCGCCCGCCGCCAGCCAGGAGACCCGAGCCCGCGCCCTGGCGCTATGCGAGACGATCGAGAAGACGCCCGTCGAGGTCCCCGACGTCCCCGGGTTCGTCGTCAACCGCCTGCTGTTCCCCTATCTGTTCAGCGCCGTGCGTCTCGTGGAAGAGACCGGCATGGACCCCGCCGACGTCGACACCTGCATGAAGCTCGGCGCCGGGCACCCGATGGGGCCGCTCGCGCTACTCGACCTCGTCGGCCTCGATGTCTCCATCGCGATCGGCGAGACGATCGGCGAGACAATCCCGCCGCGCGTGCGCGAGCTGGCCGCGGAAGGCGCTCTGGGACGCAAGAGCGGGCGCGGCATGCACAGCTACTGACGCTCGATGAGAACCTTCTTCGTCAGAATTTATACATCCGGGGACTGACTTTTAGCTGCTGTTGAACAACCTCGCGATACTGGATTACGCGACGTCATGTCGCATCGCACACCCGCCTCCTCCCAGTGCACACGATCCGGTCCGCCCCCCCCGCGGGCCGGACGTGTTTAAGAGCCGCTTTCAAGATAGGCACGCCCTGTGCGCCTTCCGTCGCGGAGAACGTGAGCCAGGCAAGTCCGACCAAATCGACGCCAGAGCAATCGCCGCGCGGTCCTGCGCGAGGGCATCGAGCGCTTCCCAAAGGCGTTCCTTGACCAACACGCTGCCGATATCCGGCTGCTGTGTGATCACCACGACTCGCTCGTCAACGAGCGCACCCGGCTAAGCAACAGGCTGCGAATCAACCTCGTGATCCTCGATCCCGAACTGGAGGCGAAGGTCCCCTCTCGCAAGCTCGACTATCCCGGCCAGCTGCTGCTCCAACCATCAGTAGCGACGCCTGCGCGACCGGTGACACTCAGGACGGCGTTAGCGCCTATGCGCTGCGTGACCTAAGCGAGCGACGAGCGGCGGGAAGACGATCATCCCTCCGTCTCGCGGCGCAGGCCGCTAGCGCGAGCGTCTTTGCGAGCGGCCAAACTCGCGAGGAACCCGAAGGTGTACAGAGTCGCACCGAGCGCATCGAGCCATCCGGCATGCGCAGTGAGCAAGATCAAGGCGCCCGCGCTGAACGCGACCCACGAGAGCCAGTAGTACCGAGACTTGCCCTGCTGGCCAAATGGCGGGTTTCGAGGCCTTGCCGGAGCGTTTGCGGCCTCCCGCGACTGCCGAGCCAAGTGCTCAGTAAATCTCTGATCCCAAGGCACCTTCCTCGAAGCATCACCCGTGCGGCCCATGAAAAACAGCCTAACGGCTGCGAGGTTCAGACCACAAGGATCACCGCAAAATCCGGATCAAGCGTCACCTCGCCCGCCACTATCACCGCCTCTTGCTGCGGCCCTCCCACAGCGTCTCGCCAAGATCCCGCGACGATGAGAAGCGCTCCGAGCCGGACCGTATGCGTGGGCTGACCCCTCAACTGGGAGAGTTTGGATCGGCTGAGCCGCCACTACTCTGAGAGCGGGCACGTCGGATGCGCCAGCTGAGACTTGCGAGGCTCTCCAGGCAGAGGACGGTGCTAGCGCCGATGACGATCAGAAGCCACATGGGGTCGTGCCCAAACCCAAGCACGACAACCCAAAGCAATGCCACCGCAGGCAGCGGGAGCAGGGTGCACCGACGGACATAGCGCAGTCGCGCCTCGCGCGAGGAGCCGGGTGCTGGCAGAACGCCCAGGAGTCTACGAAGCATCGGCGATAAGGTGCCTGGCTTCAGTTGGCCCCGGTTGGAAGCATCACCCGTGCGACCCACGAGCAACAGCCTAACGACTGCCATGTTCAGGCAGCAAGGATCGCCGCAAAATCCGGATTTCGCTTGGCATAGGAGCAACGTCCGTCCGTCCGTCCTTCCTGCCAGCTTGTGGAGGCCGGGTGCTAGTTCCGTGGGAAGGGTCGGTTGATCGGGCCACCTCGCACGCCTATATCACCGACTACCCCTTACGCCATCGCCCCCGCTGGGACGTAAGCTCCCCGCAGTTGCTCAGAGCAACGGGATCGGTTGCGGCGTTCCATGACAACCAACCACCAGCGCCCTATGCCCGTGTTCGGACGGCTTACCGCTGCGGGCTCGGAGTTCGCCAACAAGCGCGGCATTTATCTCGGGCGACGCTCGACCAAGATCCACGTGGCTCTATACCGGCGCTCGAGTGGCAAGCTTGGCGGCCATGTTCCCGGCTGGCCCGACGCCCGGATCGCCCTGGTCGACCATACGGGCGCCAAGAGCGGGGTGAGGCGTACGTCTCCGCTGATGTATCACGAGGAAGGCGATGCCATCGCCGTGGCGGCCTCGAAGGCCGGTCAGCCGACGCACCCCGCGTGGTTTCACAATCTCAAGGCGAACCCGGACACCTCGATTCAGATCGGCTCGGTGGTTCGCGAGGTGCGCGCGCGTGTCGCCACCGAGAAGGAGCATGATCGCCTCTGGCCGCAGTTCGTCGCGTTCTACCCCGGATATGACTTTTTCCAGCGGAACGCGAAGGGGCGCGAGATTCCGATCGTAATCCTCGACCCTCGCTAGCAAGGTCGTCGCGCGAGGCCGGCACACGAGCGAACACCGGTGGGCTCAATCCTCACCCCCACGCCCCTCGCGCTGCGCAACCTGTCGGCGCTCGCGGATGCGCACCGCCTCGATGCGGTTGTCGCGCACCGACTCCACGCGGATCGAGTAGCCGTTGGCGGCGACCGTGTCCCCGCGCTTGGGCAGGCGTCCGAGCTGGGCGAACACGAAGCCGCCGACGGAGTTGTAGGCGTCGCTGTCCACGGGCAGGTGCAGGCCGTAGTCGGCGAGGTCGGTGACCGCGACGTGGCCGCGCACGAACCAGTCGCCGTCGGACAATCGGCGGATCTCGCCTGCGGCGGGATCGGTCTCGTCGGCGATCTCCCCCACTACCTCCTCGATGATGTCCTCCACCGTGACCACGCCCGCCACGCGCCCGTACTCGTCCACGACCACGGCCATCGAGGTGCGCTGACGCTGCAGGTCCGCGAGCAGGTCGTCGAGCGGCTTCGTCTCCGGTACGATCAGCGCGTCGTGCACGACCGGCGCCAGCGGCGTGTGCGGCCCGTTCTCCATCAGTTCGCGCGCGAGCTCGGAGACGTGCACGAGCCCGCGAATCCTGTCGCGGTCTTCCTCTTCGGTCACGAGCAGGCGCGTGTGGCCGCTGGAGACGCACAGCGCGAGCGCCGTCTCCACGTCCTGGGAGACGTCCACCGTGATCACAGCGGGCGCCGGCGTCATCACCTGGCGCGCCTCCTGTTCGTGGAGGTGAAAGACGCCCGTGAGCATGCCCGCCTCGCCCTGGTCGATCTGCCCGCCCTCGTGTGACTCCGCGATCAGGCGCTTGAGCTCGTCCGTCGAGCCGCCGCGACGCTCTTGGCTCATGTCCACCCCGAGCACGCGCAGAATCCTGTCCGCGACCCCGCTCAGAGCGACGATGAAGGGGTGGAACAGCACGCTGAAGGCCTGTAGAGGCCCGGCGACCCTGCGCGCCACCGCCTCCGCACGGTCGATCGCGTAGAACTTCGGCACCATCTCCCCCGCCACCAGCTGCGCCGAGGAGATGATCGCGAACGCCACGACCACCGCCACGACCACCGCCACTCCATGGCTGATCGTGTTTCCAAGCGCGCTCTTCAGGAGCGCCGCCAGGGCAGGCTCGCCCAACGCTCCGATGCCGATCGAGGCCAGCGTGACACCGATCTGCACCGCGGAGATGTAGTCGTTGACGTTCTCCAGCTGCGTGAGCGCGAGCGCGGACCCTTTGGCGCCGGACTCGCGCATCAGTTCCAGGCGCGCCTTACGCGAGCGCACCAGCGCGTACTCGGCGATCACGAAGAACGCGTTCACGGCGATCAGAACCGCCGTCAGGATCAGCTTCAGGCCGTTCACGCCGGGGGCGCTAAAGCGACGCTACTTCGAGGAAGTTCTTCGTCGTCGTTCATCGGGTGCTGGACGCATCAACGGTAGCAAGCGCGCTGGTCGTCCATGAAACGCGCCGGGTGTCTATGAGAGACCATCGATCTCGCCGGCCAGCGCGAAGTCGGCGTCGGTGAGCCCGCCCTCGGAGTGCGTGGAGAGGGTCAGACGAACCTTGTTCCAGCGGTGCACGACGATGTCCGGGTGGTGGTTGGCGGCCTCGGCGAGCTCCGCCACCCGGTTCACGAAGGCAATCGCCGCGGCGAAGTCCGCGAGCTTCCATTCGCGCACGATCGCGCCATCGTCCCCGGAGTGGGAGCCATCCGCGCGCTGCCACCCACCAAGTGCTGCCAGGCGCTCATCGATCTCCGCGTCTGTGAGCACGCTCATCTCTTCCGAGCTTAGCGAGATGGCCCGGGTTGGTTGATCTAAAGTCAACTCGTGCGCATCGTCAGCCTCGTGCCCCACGCCACGGAACTGCTGTTCGCGCTGGGCCTCGGGGATGAGGTCGTCGGCGTCACGCACGAGTGCGATTACCCGCCGGCCGCCCGGCAGCTCCCGCAGATCACGCGTGACGTGCTGCCCAGCGGCCTGACTGCCGCGGAGATCGATGCCGCCGTGCGCGAGCGCACGCTCGCCGGCGAGGCCATCTACGAGCTCGACCGCCAAGCGCTCGCGGCGCTCGAGCCGGACCTGATCGTCACGCAGGCGCTCTGTCCCGTGTGCGCCGTCTCCTACGACGAGGTGGCCGAGGTCGCAAAGACGCTGCCGTCGTCGCCGCGCGTGATCGCCCTGGACCCCAAGACGCTCGGCGAGACGCTCGGCGACGTGCGCACGATCGCACAGGCCACCGATCGCCGCGACGCGGGAGTGGATCTGATCCAGTCGATCGCCGCGCGCGTGGACCGCGTGAAGCTCGCCGTGCGCGGGCAGCCGCAGCCGCGTGTGGCCGCGTTGGAGTGGCTGGACCCTGTATTCATCGCCGGCCACTGGACGCCCCAGCTGATCGAGCTCGCCGGCGGCGAGGACGTGCTCGGCCTCCCCGGCGAACCATCCGACACGGTGTCCTGGGAGGAGCTCGCAGCGAGCCGCCCGGATGTGGTGGTGGTGATGCCATGCGGCTACGACGCGCCGCGTGCGCACGCCGAGGCGGTCACCTACGAGCGCGAGCTGGCCGCGCTGGAGGCGCGACAGGTAGTGGCGGTCGACGCGTCTGCCTATTTCTCCCGGCCGGGGCCGCGCCTGATCGACGGTCTAGAGCTGCTCGCGCACATCCTGCATCCTGAGCAGGTCGGGAAGCCGACCGCCGAGGCTACGGCGCTCGCCCTAGGCGAACCCGCTGCCGGTCGCGCCTGAGACGGCGATCGAAGCAATCACAGCCGCGGCCGCCAGCAGCCCGCACGCGATCATCCCGAGCGCGGGCACACGCCGGTCGTCGGCGGTGCGAATCGCCATGCCCGCGAGGAATCCTCCGATCAGACCACCGATGTGGGCGCCGATCGCGATGTTCGAGAACGTGAAGCTGAAGATCAGGTTGATCACGATCAGCCCACCGATACCCGACTGCTGCACGCTGATGCCGCGCGCACGCAGCTCCACCACCGCCGCGCCCATCAGCCCGAAGATCGCCCCGGAGGCGCCCAGCGAGGGAGCAGCCGTCGAGAACACCACACCGAAGGAGCCGACGAGCAGCGAGGTGAAGTAGATGATCGCGAAGCGCACCGATCCGATCGCCGGCTCGAGCATCATCCCCAGCAGGTACAGCAGGTACATGTTGAAGCCGATGTGGATGAAGTTCTCGTGCAGGAAGCCACTCGTGAGCAGGCGCCAGTACTGGTCGTTGCCGTGCCCGATCGCTTCCCTGAAGAGCACGCCTTCGTCGATCACCTTCCCGTAGATGCCACTTCCGAGGATCGTGAACTGGCCCTGCTCGGTGAGGAAGGCGACGACGTTGATCGCGATCAGTGCGTAGGTGACGCGCGCGACGTTCCCGACGCCGCGCATGGGCACAACCTTGGTGCGCTGTTTGGCGCACTCCGGGCAGCGCATCCCCACGGGCGTGGTCGTCATGCAATCGGGGCAGATCGGCCGTCCGCAGTTCGAGCAGGAGACCCCCGTCTCGCGCGAGGGGTGGCGGTAGCAGGTGGCCATGTCGGGGAGAGAGCGTAGCTTGAAGCTCACCTGGCCCGGGCCGGCGCCCGCGCGGTGCTCAGCGGTCGCCGAGGAGCCTGCGCGCCTCGCGTGAGACGTCGCGCACCGCGCGCTCGGCGGTCTGGTTCAGCGAGGAGAGGCGCACACCGTCGAGAACGCCGGTGGAGTCGTGCGCGCGCCGGCGTGCGCGCAGCAGCACCAGTCCCGCACCCGCGGCGCTGCCGAGGACTACCGCGGCAGCCGGGCGCACCCAGTTGCGCGGGTCGCGCATCGCCGAGAGCTCCCACGCCTCGAGCTCGTCGGCCGCCATCTCGGTGATGCTCATCAGCGTTCCCTCCAGGCGCTCGACCAGGTCGGCGGGGGGATCCACGGGAGCGAGCGCTTCGCGCAGCAGGCCCTCGAAGTTGGGCAGCGCCTCAGTCATTGACGATCTCCTCCAGTTGCTTGATCGCGCGATGGATCAGGACCTTCGTGGCGCCGTCCGAGCGCCCCAGGGCACGAGCGATCTCGCGGTTGTCCATGCCCAGCGCGAAGCGCATGATCAACGCCTCGCGGCGGTCGTCGGGAAGCAGTTGCACACCGTCGAGCACACGGCTCAGCTCGTCGCGCCCCTCCACCAGCTGCTCGGTCGTGTGCACGGCCGCCAGCGTGGTCGTGTCGTCGATCGGCGAGACGGGCTTGCGCGAGCGATCGCGATAGAGGTTTGCTGCCAGGTTGTGCGCGATGCGGATCAGCCACGGGCGCAGCGGGCGCCCATCGGATTCGCGTTGCGCGCGCTCGAAGTGACGGTAGGCCTGCAGGAACGTCTGCTCGGTCAGGTCCTCCGCGTCGTGGTGATCGCCCACGCGGTAGTAGGCGTAGCTGTACACGTCGCGCAGGTGCGCACGGTAGAGCTCTGAGAACTCCGCGTCCAGCTGCGCCTTGGGCTTCTCGCTGGCTTGCTCGCTCACTCATCGCACCCTACCCCTGGTCACCGCGGGCGGCGTTCAGGCCGCGCGGGATATCTCTCGCCTGGGGGCCTCGTCGAGCTGGGCCGGTCTCGCGCCTTGCTCGCCGCCGAGCCAATCCCACTGCAGGCTCACGCACGCCCAGATCCGCTCGGTGACCGCCGACGCCAGCGCCGGCGAGCAGCTCTCCACGGTCGGGTAGCGCAGCGGCGCGCCCACGCGCAGACGGACCTTGCGCGGGCGGATGCGCCAGCCGCGGCGCACCTGATCGCTGCCGATCACGGCCACCGGTGCCACCGGTGCTCCCGTTTCCAGCGCCAGGCGCCCGATCCCGCGCCTCGGCTCCCCCAGCGGCCCCGGGCGCGTGCGCGTGCCCTCGGGGAAGACGACCACGCAGTCACCGCGCGCGAGGATCGCGCGGGCGGTCGCCATCGCGTCCTGGTCGCCCGCGCCGCGATCGACGGGGAAGGCGCCGAGCGCGTTCAGCGCCCACGCCTGCCAGCGCTTTTCGAACAGCTCGCGCTTGGCCATGTAGTACACGGGCCTTTTCACGAGCGTGCCGATCACGAACGGGTCGAGGAAGCTGCGGTGGTTGGATGCCAGCAGCAGCGGGCCGCTGCGAGGAAGGTGCTCGCGCCCGACACGCTGCATGCGGAAGTACACGAGGAAGAACGGCACGAAGACCGAGCGCACGAGCCGGTAGAAGACCGGGTTCACGCCTTTGTGCAGCGAGCGCTCGTGAAACTCGCCGAGGTCGACGGAGGGGCGCTCGGGCGCCGTCTCCTCCTGGCAGGTGAGCATCTGGGCCATACCTCTAATACACCGTCGACGAGGGCGCCGTTACATGACGGAAGCGAAGTTGTGGAGAGGCTTTTAGGGTTGTGGGCAGCGCAGTGCCGCCCCGACGCGTCTACTGTCCGGGGCTGCGGGCCGGCCCCCCGCCGAGAATGCGCTCGATCGCCGCCACGACTACGCCCTCTTCCTGGGCGATCAGCCGCCGCACGGCGAGCACGAACGCCGGCACGGCCCAGAAGTCGCCGCAAACCCACAAGAGGCCCGCGCCGATCTGTTGGTCGCCGAACGGGGAGATGCCGACGCCGCGAACGTGGGCGTAGACGGAGTACCACGAGTGGTCGGTGAACAGGGTCATAGACATCGCGAGGATGAACATGACGAAGTTCGTCGCGACCAGCGAGATCGCCTGGCCGGCCGGCTGCATCTGCACCCGCAGCGGCGGCGAGGCGATGATC
>Ga0209006_10000990_pt1 | contig 26212 bp, 19 predicted proteins | sample JacPin_JW_Ref_O2_FD_188567 | JGI IMG/M metagenome (GOLD analysis project Ga0209006, IMG submission 188567) | Forest soil microbial communities from Algoma, Ontario, Canada - Jack Pine, Ontario site 1_JW_Ref_O2 (SPAdes) (version 2) | ecosystem: Environmental > Terrestrial > Soil > Boreal...
ATCGGTGCCGTAGTACAGACTCGCCACCGAGCCCGTGTAGTCGTAGACGCTGTAAGGCTGCCCGCTCTGCGCCACAGTCTGGCCACCAATGGTCCAGCCGTTGGTGACATAGCTCAACGCCCCGCTGTCTACGATTTTCGGAATCGTATAGCTGTAGTTGACCAGAAAAACGTGGGTTTGGTCGAAATCCGAGGAGGCATAGTTGGCTCGGGGGGTGAGCGGATTGTTCCCGGTGAAAAAGAGTCCCAAGCCGCTCTGCTCGTCCAGCGAATGAGACCAGGTGTAAGACGAGGTGAATTGCAGGCCGTTGGACAGGCGCTTGTGGACCTGGAGCTGCAAGGCATTGAAGTTCGATGTGCCCTCCGCTTTGTATGACACCGAGTTCATGTCGTAGCCGGGAAAGGGCACGCGAATCGGCGCATTGCCTGAAAATTCGCTCGTAAATACCGGCTCGGTATCCAGGAACAGCGGAGTGGTGCCTCCGTAGGAAGTGGTCTGCCCATTCACCACATTCGTCGACGTGGCGATAAGGGGTTGGTTGAAGGGAACAGGCAGCACCAAATGGGTGCCGTGATTGCCGACATAACCGACCTCGATCATCCAGGTATTAGAGGGCTGAAATTGCAGGTCGAGTGTCCAGTTCTGCGTATACGGCAGTTTGTTATTGATATCGTAACCGCCATACAGGAATGGACCAAAAAGGTTGCCGGACGGCCAGCATCCCGGCGGAAAACCGCAAGCAGTCTGCTCGAGGTTCGGCAGGTAGGCCTGGAAGGCTGCTGCCGTGGCTGGCGGGGGCGGTGGCAGAGTCGTGCCGAACGGCTGAGATAGAGTCGCACCGCTAAACACGGAGATCGGTTGGACGAATGGGGGCGCCAGCGTCACGCCGAAGGGGCCATTAAATCCGGACCCGGCGCTCGGCGACAAGTAGCTGTAGAACTCGCCGCGGTCGTAATACATGCCGTACCCGGCGCGCATGGTGAGCTTGGACGTGGGAGCCCACGCGATGCCGATGCGGGGCGCGAAACCCCACTGGTGATTCTTCATGAGCGAGTTGCTGGCCCCGGGTGTGGCGCCAGTCTTGTTATTCCCAGCGATTTCCAGACCGGAGCCGGTAATTACGTCAGTGCCCGCGTCGCAAGTGTTCACACCCGGGTCCGCCGCAACTCCGCCCACGGTGCACTGCACGTAACTGTATTTCGAAGGGTCAAAGGCGGTGAGCAGGCCGTATTTCTCCGAGAGCGGCCCGTCGATGTCCCAACGCAGCCCGGCGGTAACCGTGAGGTTCTTCATAACCTTGAAATTGTCGTTAACGTAGGTGCCGACGGTATCGGCGCGGTAGTATCGGTGAGCTGAACCAACGAACTCATCGCCCCCGTGCAAATTTCCTTCTACGAAGTCAGCGAATGTTTGGAAGTCCACCGTATCGGTCTTTGTGTTGTTGTTCAGGATGTTGAGCTGGGTGTGGTCCCACGTCGTCCCCACACTGAGGATATGCTTACCTTTCACCCAGCTCATGGAGGTTCCGAATTCCCATTGATTCTGGAACATGCCGCCATCGCCAAAGCTGGTGCTGGGACCAAACTCCAAACCAGCCGCAACGGTAGGATCCGCCGAGCTGATGTCGAACTGGGGAAAAGTTGCCGAGCCGGGCAGGTTAATGCCCACCGAACTTGGGGTAAATCCTTTGGTTGTATTGGCATAAGCTCGCAGGCGAGTAAAACCCGCATGCTGTTCCCAAGTCAGGTTCGGGGAGAGCACGACTGAGTTAGCCAGGGAAAACACCTGGCTGCCAGCGGAAAGTTGTTGGGCAAATCCGAGCAGCGAACCGACCGCGCCAAAAGGATTGTTGGTGGGATTGCTCTGAACGTAATATCTGCCCGCCAAGCGATCCTTGGCGTTTATAACATAATCGATGCCGGCGATCCCTTGGTTTACGGTGGCTTGCGTGTTGGGGCCTTGCACGACGGCATCGTAGCCTAGCCTGCCGGCCTGTGTCGGAGTGTACTGCTCGCTGGGTATCAGAAACTGGCCGTTGGGAAGTTTGGCATTCAGGAGTTGTGCGGCAGCGTTATTGATCTGGCTGGCAGTAATCGTAACCGGGGGGTTCACGTTAGCGTAGGTCGCCTGAATCATGTTAATGATGCCCTGCGTACTGCGGTCATCGGTCAGGAACAGGGGCACGGTCACATCTTTGGTGGAAGCTTCCGCGTCGGCAATGCGCGTTCCCTGGTAGGACCCAAAGAAAAACAACTTATCTTTGATAATCGGCCCGCCGATGGTCCCGCCAAAAGCATTGCGATTCAGGAAAGGACGAGGGAGATAAGGCTGATTGGTGACAGGGTTGATGCCAGCAGCACTGTAGAAATACGGCGTGGCGTTCATATCGCTGTTCTGCCACTGTTCCCATAGGGAACCATGCAGCGCGTTCGTACCAGACTTCGTCAGTACGCTGATGTGCGCGCCGCTGTTGTTGCCCTGCGAGGCGTCGTATTGTGAGGAGTTGACGGCAATTTCCTGAATGGCATCCGGGGGTGGAGTGGGAAGAGCCTGGCCAATCGCGCCATACACCGATGTGCTGGTCTGGATGGTTCCGCCGGCTCCGAAGTTCTCACCCGTGTTGAGCACAAAGCGGTTCTCACCTACCTGGCTGGTGGAATTGCCGTTAAAGAGATTGTTGGTGCTGATACCGTTCAAAGAAAAGCTATTGCTGGTGTCGCGATTTCCGTTGGCGAAGATGGCCTGATTGCCAAGGCCCGTGTTGGCGCCGCCTCCACCGAGGAAATCGGCATGAACCCCAGGGCTAAGAATTGCGAGTTGCGTGAAGCTGCCGGTGCCGAGTGGGGTGGTTGCGATGGTGTTGGTATCGACCACATAACCGATCGTGGTGTCCGTCTGGTTCATCAGAGGCACGGCGTTCACTTCCACGGTGGTGCCGATCGAGCCCACCACGAGAGTCGTATCTACTGTCGTCGTACGGTTACCGAACACCAGGATTTGCGTGTGTGTTTCCGTTTTGAAGCCGTCCTTCGTGACGGTGACTCGATAGGTTCCGGCGGGAAGATCCGGGATCACGAAAGAGCCGTTTGTTTTGGTCTGAGCAGCAACTTCGAGGTTGGTCGCAATATTGACCGCTTTCACAGTGGCGTCGGACACGACAGCTCTCGACGGATCAGTCACCGTGCCCGTGATCGAACCCAGCGTCTGCTGGGCGGAGGCAATCTGCATCAGGAAAGCGAGCGAAAGTGCGCAGACGAAAAGGCTGCGCAAGGACTTCGAAGGCGAACCGAAGATATCGATGCAGGCGAAGCGCACGGGAAAACCTCCAGTATTGGGGTCGTTATAGCAAGGGGTCCTTATAACAAAGGGAATTGCCAAGATTCAAGACAGTTCGTAAGAAAACGAAGAAAATTGGATGAATTTTTCTTCATGTCTGCAGCAAAATGTCCGCAGCAAAACGGTGGCTGTTGTGGGAGAACGTAACCCGCTTAGGTTGACCGGTTTCTCGATGTGGCATCCACGGCGTTGCGGGCGTTCCCAGACATCTGCTGACTACCGTAAGAATATTTTTCCCGCGATGAAGGCGCACTGCGTGTTGGTTTGGTCCTGAGGGAATTCTGCCAGAGGGAAAGTGACATTTCTTTGACATTTCGGTGACAACAGGACAATGTCACGTCGACTAGAAGTATGCGGGTGACCTTTTGGAAAGTCTTCGACCAATCGGGAAGGATGCAGGAGATGGGAGATGGGAGGAGGATGAAGAACGCCGGCAGGTTGCTGCTGCTGGCCATCGTTTTCGCATCTGTTCGGCCTGCACTTGCGATTCCCGCCTTCGCGCGCAAATACGGCCTGCCCTGTTCCGCTTGTCACACCTCTTGGCCAATGCTGAACAACTTCGGGCAGACCTTCAAAGACAATGGATATCAATTGGGCAACGGACGGGACGCGCCGATCTACCAACAGCCGGAATATTGGCCCATTACATTTCGCGTGACACCGCAATGGCACCGGGAAAGCAATGATCGCGTTGCGGTTGACAAGGTTGCCGGCAGTGCCTCCAGCGGGCAAATTGAAGCCAGCGTGGCATCGTCCGGTTTCGACACTTCCTCTATCGATATTCTCAGCGGCGGCACTCTTGCGAATAATATTTCTTTCTTAGTCCAGCCATTTATCAGTAATGGAAGCAGCGACTTAGCCCAAACCTGGGTGCGTCTTGACAACCTGGCGCGCACGCGTTGGCTGAACGTGAAGCTTGGTAAATTCGAATTGGACGAGCCCATCTCGCAGGAACGGAACCTTCTTCTCAGCAACACCGGGGGCAGTTACTACAATTACTTCTTCACCCCTCCGGGCGATAGGAACTTTGTCGGCCTTGGGGGAAATCCACTGGGATTAGAATTATCGGGGCATTCCGAAAACGATTACACGCGCTACTCTGCGGCACTGCTTAGCACTTTTCCAAGCCATAGCTACAGCGGTTACGCGAATTTCACGCAATCCTTCGAGCTTCCCAAACTCGGGTTGCAGCGGATCGGCGTCTACGGATACCTGGGGGAGGCACCAACATATTCCCAAACCAGCGGAGGCGCGCCTATCCCAGGAGCAGGCTTGGGAAATCGCAGTTTCTACCGCGCGGGCGCTTACGGGATGTGGTATGTGGGTAAATTCGATTTCGACACGTTTTACCTGCATGGGCAGGACAACGTGTTTCTTGGCAATGCTGTCCCCGCCAATCAGCCTTCAGCCCTGCCTCCCGGAGCAGCTGGACCAGCCTGGAACGGTGGGTTTATAGAAGCACACTACACCTACAACCCACGATTGGTCCTGATTGGTAAATACGAGCTGATCCGAATGTCAAGGCAAGCGAACCCTGAGATTCGCAGCGACCTCGGAAATCTCGATAATTGGGCAGTGGGATATCGATGGTACCCCATTATGAACCCGCGTGCCGGCTTAGCCTGGGTCCAAGAGTATTCCCGCGTACTTAACGCGGGAGCGGCGCCACTTTCCGGCCGCGATGACGCCAACAGCAGTCTTCTGATGGGCTTTGATTTTGATTTTTGAAGTGACGGGATCACATGCGCCGGATGGCCAACAAGACGAATCTAACGGTGGCTTTCATCCTCCTATTTTGCGGGCTGACCAGCCACGCGCAACAAAGCCACATTGGCCATCTGGTGGGAAGCGCCAAGCATGGGAAGGCGCTCTATCAACGCTACTGCATTTTCTGCCACGGTTCTCAAGGTGACGGGAATGGAGATAGTGCACCTTACCTCGATCCCAAACCTCGCGATTTCACCAAAGCCACATTCAAATGTCGATCCACGCCCAGCGGGGATCTTCCTCTCGACAGCGATCTTTACGACACGATAACGCGCGGTGTCCACGCCAGTGGAATGCCATCCTGGAGGCCATTGCTGCGGCAGGATCGCGCCGACTTGGTGGCATATATAAAGACGTTTTCTCCGCGATTCCAGGAGGAGCCACCAGTCGCTCCAATACAAATACCATCGGAGCCTCCCACCTCTCCAGACAGCGTGAAACGCGGTGGTCAGCTATTCCAGAGCATGAACTGTGGGTTGTGCCATGGAAAAGAAGGACGAGGCAACGGTCCGTCTGCGGCTTCGCTGACGGATACGAGGGGTTATCCAATTCGTCCTTTTGACCTGACCAGCGGCACAAGATTGAAATGCGGAGACTCTGACGCAGGTATATTCCGCGATCTAACTACGGGCCTGGATGGGACTCCGATGCCTTCGTTCGCGAGCGCTCTCAAACCGGACCAGATCTGGGATTTAGTGCACTATGTCGCCACACTTCGCGCGGCCGCGAAGTAGAGACGGCCGCGAAGTAGAGAATGACAGATGAGATGGAACGAGTGGATTCACAATCGAAAACCGGGCAGAAACTAATGAGAATCAAAGATATGAAAACCCGATGCGTTTGGCTCGCCGTTGTTGCCATATTTGTCACTCTTACTTGCGGGCGTTGGCTTACGGATGCAGCCGCCGCAGACACTTCTTCGTCAGCATCAGTGACCGGTATGGTGAAGTTCGATGGAATCCCGCCGAAAGCAAGCCGAATCGACACCTCCTCCGATCCCAACTGTAAATCGGGCGCTGCGACCGTCATGACAGAAGACGTTGTGGCGGGGGCAAATGGCAGCCTGGAAAATGTTGTCGTATTCGTCGCTGACGGTCTCGAAGGTCGCACCTTTCAACCTCCGGCACAACCCGCCGTCCTTGAACAGAAGGGTTGCTCTTATCGGCCGCATGTGGTCGCAATACAGGCTAATCAAAAGCTCAATGTGGTGAACAGTGACGCCACCACGCACAACATTCATCCCATGCCTGCCAACAACCGGGAATCGAATATGATCCAGCCGCCCGGAGTTCCACTCGACTTGACCTTCGCGCGCGAAGAGATTGCTATCCCGGTCAAATGCAACGTGCACCCGTGGATGCGAGGCTATATCGCGGTTTTCAAACATCCTTACTTCGCAGTGACGGGTAAGGATGGCGGCTTTGAATTAAAGGACCTGCCGCCCGGCACCTACACCATCACGGCTTGGCACGGAAAGCTCGGTACGCAAAGCCAGAAGGTGACGGTTAGTGCCGGCCAGAGCCCGAAGTTGGAGTTTGTGTTCAAACAATAGATCGGTCCCCAGTGCCTGGGTAACTCCAACAAGACCCAGGATTGATCGAGAAGGGATCGGGAGCGTCACGACACTCAATCATGAAACTAGCTGCCCAGTCCCAGGCCGTTCGACGAGTTGCCTGCACTCAACTGCCCACCAAATGGGGGATCGTTCAAGCCATCGGATTCCGGCTGGAGATTTGCAATGGCACTCGACGGACTGAGACTGCCGTAGCTCTTGTGGTAGGCGAACTGACAGGGAACGCTCCGCTGTTGCGTATTCATTCCCAGTGCCTTACCGCCGACGTGCTGGGTTCGCTCCGTTGTGATTGTGGAGACCAGTTGGACATGGCGATGCGCACAATCGCTCGCGAAGGATCCGGGCTGCTGATCTATGAGCACCAGGAGGGACGAGGAATCGGGTTGATGGCGAAGCTGCAGGCCTACAGTTTGCAGGACATGGGCCTTGATACTGTTGAAGCAAACCACGCGCTTGGCTTCAGTTCTGATTACCGCGACTACGCCTTACCTGTCGCGGTTTTGCATGATCTGGGGATCACGCGCGTTCGCCTTCTCTCGAACAATCCGGATAAAGTTCGCGCATTGACTGACGCCGGCGTCGACGTTGTCGAGCAGGTCCGGTGCGAGGTTCCTGTGAACCTTCACTCCTCAACCTACATGCAGACCAAGAGAGAAAAGATGGGACACGCGCTCAGACTCGTGGACTCTGACGGCACGGAACCGGTAATGCACGCACCCGCCGCTGGGCTTGGCCTATCCACGGAGTGCAGAACTGAGGTGACACGAGAACAGATTGCCTTCGCAAGGGTCGAGGAAGCCTTTCGCGAACTGGCAGCCGGACGGATCATCGTCGTTGTCGATGATGAAGATCGCGAAAACGAAGGGGATCTGCTGATGGCGGCGGAAATGGTGACGCCGGAGGCGATCAACTTCATGGCGACCCACGGACGAGGCCTGATCTGCCTGGCGATGACTGGAGAAAGGCTCGATGAATTAAGACTCGCTCCGATGACGCTGGAAAATACTGCGTTGTGCGGGACTGGCTTCGCGGTCTCAATCGATGTGAAGGGGCGCGGCGTCACAACTGGCATTTCGGCTTATGATCGCGCACAAACGATTCAAGCCGCCGTTGATGTACGCAGCCATCCCGAAGACTTCGCACGGCCGGGACACGTGTTTCCGCTTCGGTGCCGAGCGGGTGGCGTCCTCGAGCGCCGCGGCCATACAGAGGCAGCGGTAGATCTTGCGCGCCTAGCCGGATTGCACCCCTCGGGCGTCATTTGCGAGATTCTTAAGGATGACGGGACGATGGCACGGCTGCCCGATCTGGCGCGGTTTTGCATGATGTACGAACTCAAAATGATAACGGTTGCCGAATTGGAGCGATACCGATTGACATTCGATCCGGCAATAGCGAAATTACAAACCGCACGAGAGATTGAAGTAACCTCCTCGCCCGAGTGACAAGAACCGAGGCGCCGGAAATGCCCAGGCGCTGTCTTCAGCAATGGGGTTTCGTCGCCGCACAATGCGACAACCTTACTCCATTTAGCTCGGCATCATTGGCCGCGGATCTGCTCGACCGGCGATTCGATCCGTCGCCAACTCACTCCGCTGGTCGTTCCGCCGAAAGAAACGCCGTGGAGGATTTCGGCGATGATCTCTGCAGTTTGGCAGACCGTCATTCCAGAACGATTGAAGAACAGATTTCCGTCCGCAAACGCCACGTTGCCTTTTCGTACAGCCTGTAGGTCCTGCCACCACGGATATCGCTCCAACACACTCTGTTCGAACAGACTTCGCTGCAAATTAAATCCGCAAGGCGCCACAATCAGGTATTCCGGATCAGCCTGGCTGAGCTCCTCGGAAGGAATGGCGGCCGAGTACTCTCCTTTTTTTCCGAGCAGGAGTTCGCCGTTCGCGATTTCCACTAGCTCCGGACCCCAGTTTCCCATGGCGAATATCGGATCCGCCCATTCAAGCATGACCAGAGTTGGCCGACGCAAACGCGCAACTTTTTCCCTGACCTTGTCCAGTCGTTCCCGTTCGCCGCGGACAACGGCCTTACTGCGATCTTCCAGACCGATCGCTTCGCCAATCCGCAGGATGCCTTGGAATATCTCTTCCAAAGACGAAGCGGAGAGCGCCAGTTGACGTGCGGCGGGCAGGCAGGCCCCACTTCGCTCCACGTCGTTGGGAGTGACGGCACATACTTCGCAATGCGATTGCGTAATCAACAGATCGGGATGCAACTCGCGAATCAATTCCGAGTGAATGTGATACAGGGGCTCGCTTGATCGCAGGCGACGCCTGACTTCCGCGTCGATCTCCCCACTCGAAACGGCGATGTCAAACGCAGGAGCGCTGCAGGCGGGAAGTGTCCTCACCCAAGCGGGGTTATCGCATTCGTGTGAACGCCCTACCAGCATTTCGCCAGCGCCCAAGGCACAGACGATTTCTGTGGCGCTCGCCAGCAAAGACACAATGCGCACGCTATGCAACCTGCTGCGCAGGTTGGCACCAGCGATTGAGAATGGCGTAGCCGCCGAATATTGCGACCGTGTAGAACGCGTCACCCAGCACCTGATTCCGGTAGAACGGTATGCCAGCCAGATACGAGGCCGATAGACCTGCAGTCGTATGTGGGTACAATTGGCCGGTAGCCCAAACCATAAAATTCGTTATCAGGAAGAACGACAGACTGGAAGCCAGGGCCGCCACGGCAATTGCGCCGGCTCCGCCCCGGTCACGAATTCGCCTGCCGAGCAGTACCGGAATCAGCGCTGCCGCATATACGTACCAAAAGCCCGGGTAGAAACCCATCACAGCGTCACTCAGTGTGAGTGCAAACAGAGTCACCAGGACGGCCGTGCTAGCCTTTCGAGCCTGACTTCCCGCAAACAGTGCGATGGCCATCATCGGCGTGAAGTTCCACGGATGAGGAACGAGCCTCGCACACGCACCCAGAACCACGATCGCTATCCACAGGCGCTTTGAAATTTCCATCGCGGATTCCTTTCTATCGCTATTTTAGTTGCTCGGGCCGTCCATCGCTACTCATATCGGAACGAGCCAGACAAACGTCGAATTCGTATTTACGCCGGAGCCTTTTTTCACCCCTCTTGGCGCGGAATATGCAGAGAGCATACGCATCGCCGGCAGACCGGGTCCGTCGCGACGTCGAGTGCGGCCCGAAAGCTCAACGCCTTAGGACTATTTACAATCTGGCGCAACGGTTGATCGTGAATGTTCCCCAACGAAGGATGAAAAAAGCAGGGACGGACCTCGCCGGATGCTTCGATCACTGAGGATACCCACGGTGCGTTACAGTGTGGTGCGACGTGTTGCACCTGGCCGAGATGAGCACGGAAGTGAAGGACAATGCGTCGCAATTTGCCGGCTGATTCAACTACAAATCCGGAATCCAGGTCGGGACTGTGTTCGACCACTAGGCGCTCGATTTCTGCCTCCAGCGCATCGGCCTCCTCCGCGTCCAAAGCAACTCGTTCCTGGCGTTCGGTTACCCAGCCTTGTGGACGATTAAAGGCTTCCGAGGTGAGGTCGGCCGCCAGAAATGAAATCGAGTTTAAGCTGATTTCCTTCGCCGATTTCACCACTTCGCAAAGCGAGAGGTGATTCGCCTTCTGGACCGTGCACCGCGCTCGCACGATTATCTGAGGCCGGAAACCTCGCAGGGCCTCGACTCCAGTTCTTATTTGTTCAAAAGCGTGCGGAATGCGCCTTATTTGATCGTGCACCGCCGGTGGTCCGTCCAGAGAAACGATCACGTCGTCGACGTTCGCTGCAATCGATTCGGCCTGAGATTCCAGTAACAGCCCGGCCGTCAGCATAGTGACGCGGATGCCTTCCGCGCGCAGCATCTGTGCCAGGAAAATCATCTGGGCATTCATCTGCGGTTCGCCGCCGGTAAACACAACCCATTGCACACCGAGTTCGCGGAAGCCGGACAATTGTTGCTCTAGAAGTGCGGGCGTGATTTCCTTAGGTTCGCGAATCCGCCAGATGTCGCACATCATGCAGCGGCAGTTGCATTGATTGTGCGGCGAAAGGACCACGACCGGCATGGTGCGTACCTGGTGGGCAGCGACACTCGGTTCGGCTGATTCGCGCGGGATCGAAATGGATACAACACTCATCATCCACGCTCAAACGGGCAGATTTTCACGCCGAAATTCCAGCAGGATATGATCGGCAAACGCGCGCGCGCCGGGACAGCGCTCCAGAAATAAATCGGCTCGTACGGTCAAATCGAGTAGACGCGGGAACCGATTCGCCCAGTCCTCGACATAGCTCGGCGGCACCGAAACACCGATTCCCTTGAAGGACACAAGACGAAACTCAGGCGCGAATGTGCTTGTCAGTAAACGGATTCTGGGATAGTAAACCCGCACGCTCGCGTTTTCTGCCAGATGAGCGGTCACACCTCCGCGACGAAAGCGGCGAAACGCTTTGGCGGGATTTCCTTGAGCGAGATACCACGCGATTTCCCAAGCGCAGCACGGGCCCATCCAGCACAACAGAGCGGTTGCACCTGGCTTCAGTAGAATCGCCAAGTCTCGTGCGAATTGATGCAGATCCTCGACGCAATTAAGTGCCCCAAAGTTCGACAATGCTCCGTCGAAGGAGCAGTTTCGTAAACTGGCGATGTCTTCGGCGGCCAGCAAGCGCGGGCGCACCGAACGATCTCTTCCATTTTCCCTGATTCTGCGTATGGCCACGTTGAGCATCTGAGGAGAGCTGTCGCAGGCAACCACAGTAACGCCGCGTTCCGCCAGTAAACATGCGTCGACGCCCGTGCCGCAGCCAATTTCAAGGACACTATCTCCGGGGCGAAAGGCCTTTTCCAGTTCCTTCCACACCGATGCTCGTTGGGCGCACCCAATCTTTGATGCGGTGAAACTTTCATCGTAGCGCGCGGCGATGGCATCAAACGGAGATGCATCGCCTTGCGCCTGAAGAACTTCCATGAATTCAGGCCTCCACTTCATGGGCAGTCGAAGTCAAGGCGGCGCGAAAATTGGAGACTTTCGACTGCATTTCCGCAATGGCAGACCGGTCGACGGTCGGGTTATTCCGCAGACGTTCCAATTCAACTTCGCTGCGAAGCAACTTGTCGGCAAAGCTGTAAAACTGGCGCGAATGCCGGTTGCGAATGCGAACCTCGCGGTCGGACCCCACGTTCCATGGCTTTAGATTCTCGACGCGGTTAGCAACTTCGGAAAAATAGGGCGTGCCTTTGATGGGATACGCAACAGTGGTAAAAAAGATGTCGGGATCGGTTTTCTTCACGTGCTCGATCGTCGCTTCGATATCGCAAAGCTGTTCGCCCTCGTATCCCCACATCAAGAACATTCCCGTCTTGATTCCGTGCGATTTGCAGGTAGCTACGGAGGATCGCACCTCTTCGGCGGTGACACCCCGCTCCATGGCATCCAGAATGCGCTGTGAGCCGCTCTCGGAACCGATCCACACGCGGAAACATCCCATCTCCGCCAGGGTTTCGACAACTTGAGGATTCAGCCGGTCGGCCCGCGAAATGCACTCGAAAGGCACTTTTAATCCCCGCCGTTTAAGTTCGGCCGCGTATTGAAAGAGCCAACCATGGTGAATGGTAAAGACATCGTCGGCCATCCACGCCATCTCGGGTTGGTATCGACCCACTAACCACTCAAGTTCATCGGCCACCGAGGCGGGCTTTCGCCGGCGATGGGTCTTGCCGAATACTTCGTGACTGCACCAGCGACAATGGTAGGGGCAGCCGCGAGCAGTGATGAGTGACACGGACCCCATGCCGTGATGCTTGCGCCAGACCGCGAGGTACTTTGCCAGATCGATTGATTCGCGGGCGGGCCAGGGCTGAGCATCGATGTCCCGAATTTGATCCCGCGGAGCCGTGCGTACCACGGTTCCATCCGAAGTCCGGAAAGCAATCCCCTTGACGTGGTGTAGCGCTTCGGCGGAATTTGATTGGAATACCGGCACCAGTTCCTCGAGTGTCACTTCTCCCTCGCCGATCACAATGACATCTGCCCCAGCCTCGAGGTATTCGTCAATGTAAGCACTTGGCTCCGGACCGCCGACCAGCGTCTTCCAACCAGCATCTTTCGCGACACGCAAGATCTCAACCACATTGGATCGTGTCATCAAATTGGCATAGACGCCCAGCACCGAAGGCGGTCCCTGCCGCAGTACTTCGAACAGCTGATGCCGTGAAGAAAATGTGGAATCGAACACCTCAACACTCAGACCCTTGCTTCTAAGATGCGCACAGATGTACAGGATCCCGAGTGGTGGGTAGGGCTTCATAATTTGAAGCTCTTTGGGGTCCTCGTAAAGGAAATATCCGTGAGTGAGAAGGATGTCCATGGGGATGGTCCGACCGCCAGACCTAGTCATCGCCCGACCCCATGCCGGGGGCCGCTTGCAACTGTACGAGCGGGTGGCTGGCATGGCTTGGCGGCACGGGGGGCCTTGGATTACGACAAGAGTTCTCCAGCTGCACAACCCGATTCCACAGCTCGCCGGGGTCAGCGTCTACATCGCGTTCTTTCCCAGACGTCAGCTCATTGCGTGACTTCCAAGAGTCAACCTGGGCGTGCAGAGCGTTGTGTAAGGCGCGGTAGAACTCGTCTGTATATGCGCCCTGAAACATCATGGAAAGATCTTCGCTATCCGACCAATTGGTCTTGTCGCTGAGCTGTGACTGCACTCGGTCGAAGAATTTTGTTCCTGGCAGCGGGTAGGAAACCGAGACTCCTATATCGTCCGGCCGAGTGTTTCGAACGAGGTTCACTGTCTTTTGAATGTCGTCCCACGCCTCTCCTTGATAGCCGAATTGCAGGAAGTAGCATGCCCGGATACCCTCACTCCGCAGGTTGTCTCGGGCTTTTGCAATCTGTTCGACTCGAGTTCCCTTATCCATGGCGTCTAGAATTCTTTGAGATCCGGATTCGATTCCTAGCCAGACTTCGGCACAACCGGCCCGGCGCAAAGAGCGCACGGTGTCGAGCGTCATCAAATCCACCCGGGATTGCATTTTGAACGGGACTGCGGCATCTAATCTCTCGACTTCCACAGCAAGTTCTCGAACCCACTTGGCGCGGAGGCCGAAGATGTCATCGGCGAACCACAGGTGCTCAGCGGCGAAATCGTATTTTAGGATTCGCATCTCTTCCGCAACGCTCCGCGCCGACCGAACGGCAAAGGAGTCGCCATAAATGGGCTTTGCGCACCAATTGCACTGATAGGGGCAACCACGGCTGGCGACGATATTCATCGAGAAATAGCCGTGTGCAGCCTTCCATGCCGTACGGTATTGTTCGGCATCGATTAGATCGCGGGCAGGAAATGACATGAGGTCGAGATTGCGCGTAAGGGGGCGAGCTGGCGTCCGGGCGAGTGCTCCGGTTTCTTCCTCCAGATATGCGAGGCCCGGAATGTGTGCGAGTCCGCGGTCGTCTCCTCGCAAGAGGTGCTGCGTGGCCTCCAGCAGCGTCCATTCTGCTTCCCCTAGCAATACGTAGCGGAATCCTTTCCGCAGATAATCAAGTGCATGGTCCGAAGCGTCAGAGCCATTCGCCAAGACGATGGCTCCGGCTGCCTGCGAGACCTCAAGAATGTGATAGGCGACTTCCCGCATGCGAGTCAGGCACATTTTCGTGAGGAAGTTGAAGTTATCCTCGTAAACCACGACAACCCGCGGCCGGTGCTTCTCGACGGCCGCTTGAAATCCTCGTCTAGGGTCGTTGAGCATGGTGTCGAACAGTGCGACGGAGAGGCCCGCGCTGCGAAGCAGGGCGGCGGCATACAGCGTGCCCAGCGGAGGATAGGGCTGCATTTTCCGCGTCTGCTTGCGGTCGTAATAGAGGTGGTAGGAATGTGTTAGCAGAACGTCAGCCATGCTGCTTGCGCCTCATTGGTGGAGGAGTGACGGCCAAATCTTAGGAGAGCGGGACAAAGAAAATGTCAGCACCATGTCAAATTTGTGTCACATCCTGACTGGGATCCGATGGGAAGGTGACGGTGATTTTGCAGATAATTGACAAATCGGAGACAAGTCGCCGACCGCCAATTGGTAGCTTGGCCATTCAGCTTGCAGGGAGCTCATTGGGGTGGCCGGGTGTGTCAGCCCGCAACTGAGACTGGAAGATGATTCTCTTCTATAACCCGAAAGCGACCAAACCTCGCAACCGGCGCTTACCGCTGTCGGTATTGGCGATCGCGGCGGTTCTCGAGGGTAAGGAGGAACACGCGATCGTCGATGGCAACATCGATTCCCACCCGACCGAGAGCATCGTCGCGCTGCTGCAAGAGCATGACGTGGAGCTCCTTGCAGTTACCGTCATGCCGGGACCGCAGACGGTAGGTGCTGTGGCCACCTGCCGCGAGGTGCGAGCACGATTCCCGCACCTGCCGATCGTCTGGGGAGGCTACTTCGCTACCAACTACACCGCTGCTGTTCTCAAAGCGGATTACGTGGATTATGCCGTCCGCGGCCAGGGCGAGCAGACCTTCCTGGAGTTGCTGGAAGGGATTCGCGGCCGTCGCGATCTCAAAAATATCAGCGGGCTTTCTTACAAAGACGCTGACGGAACTGCTCTTCACAATCCTGAACGTCCCATGAGAAGTCCGGAGGATTTTCCCTGGTATCCATACCATCGCATTCCGGCCGAGAGATATCTCCTGCCCACATTTCTGGGCCGTCGCACCGCGGTACACCAAGCCAGCATCGGGTGCCCTTTTCGGTGCAACTTTTGCGGAGTCGTCAACTTCTCCGGCAGCCGCGAAAAAATGGAATCGCCGGCACGGACCGAAGCTATGCTGCGCCACCTCGCGCGGACCTACGGCGTCGATGCCGTCCAGTTTTACGACAACAACTTTTTCCTGCGGGAAGAACACACGCGTGAACTGGCGGACCGGATGGCCCCGCTCAACATGCGATGGTGGTGCGAAGGACGCACGGACATCATGATGAGATATTCGGACGCCACGTTCGAAGCCATCCGCCGCGCCGGCTGTGCCATGATCTTCTTCGGTGCCGAATCGGGTTCGAATGAAAACCTGAAAGAGATGAATAAAGATCTCTGCGCCGAAGACACTCTCGCTCTGGCCTCTCGAATACGGCGCTTCGGCATCATTCCTGAATTTTCCATCATCTTCGGAAATCCAAAGGATCCGGAGGGTGATACGCGAGACTGCATCAAATTTATTCGCCAACTGAAGCGGCTGAACCCGGACTCCGAAATCATCGTCGAGCATTACACTCCGGTTCCGCAGCGGGCGCGAATGTACGGGGATATAGGAGACCAATTTCAGTTTCCCACCACTCCGGACGAGTGGGCGACGGACGCCTGGCAGCGGTTTGCCACCCAGAAGGATCCCCAAACGCCCTGGCTGCGACCGCGCACCAAGCAACTGATCGACAACTTCGAACTGGTGGTCTCTTCCAGGTGGCCGACCGTTCAGGACATCCGTTTGCCTAACTGGGGGCGGCTCGCGCTCCAAGCGCTAAGCAGTTGGCGATATCGACTGGGCGTTTATACCGCTCCACTGGAACTGAAATGGGCCCAGCAGTTTATCGATCTGCGGAAGCCGAAAACAGAAAGCCTGTGAATCGGATCTCCACCACTCCGGAATGTCTCGATACCGGATCCTCGAATTGCCATACGCCCTCTTCGCTTACTTCAGCCTGTGTTTCGGTCGAGGAAGGCTATGAGCGTTGGGCACCAACCTACGATCGCGGTCCCAATCCTCTGCTGGCCCGCGAAGAACGTCATCTCTTACCTTTGCTTGGGGACGTGCGTAACAGACGGATTCTCGATTTGGCCACCGGCACAGGGCGTTGGCTTGAACGACTGATGCAACGCTGTGCCGAGTCGGGAGTTGGACTTGATTGCTCAAACGCAATGCTGCGAGTCGCTGGCCGCAAATCCGCGATAACCGGGCGGCTGGTAAGAGCGACCTGCGAGAGTCTCCCGTTTCGCGGCGCATGGTTCGATCTGGCGATCTGCTCGTTTGCTATAGGGCATGTCCGAGACTTGAAATCCATGGTAGGCGAGTTGGCGCGCGTCATGAAACCCGGAGCCGATCTTTTCGTCAGCGATCTCCATCCGGAAGCCTATGCGCAGGGCTGGCGCGTCGGCTTCCGGGAGCAAACTTCCGCGCTTCAAATCGAAATGGCGCCTCACGCGGCCGAGCAGATTGTCGAACCGGCTTACTCAAGTGACTTCGATTGTCTGACGCAAGAGTCTCTTTGGCTTGGGGAGCCGGAGAAGCCAATCTTCGCGCAAGCGGGCAAGGAACACTTATTCGCGCAGGCTTGCCAATTCCCCGCAGTCCTGGTCTGCCAATTCAAACGGCTTTCAGGCCGTTCCGTGCAATCTTCTCCGGAGCGGTCCGCAGAGGCGCCGGGATGAGAAGAACTCCAGCGCAAGAGATCGTTGATTTCCTGAGGTTTTCGAGTGCCGAAGGGCATTGTCTGGTTGGGCTCAGGGACTTTCGTCAGGGGGATTGGAAGCATGCCCTGAGATGGCTGGACGATGCAGGCCTGGCCTTCTACTTCCTGCGGAAGGTCAAGGACACAAAGGCGACAGACGAGGTCCCGACTTGGGTGATGTCTCGTCTCGAACAAAGTTTCGCGGCTAACCGGCAGCGTGTTGGCGAGATGGCACATCGGTTCGATTCTCTGAACAAGAAGTTCAACGAAACCGGGGTCCGATATGTCGTGCTGAAGGGACTTTCTTTGATTCCCGGGTTCTGTCCGGATGCGCGCCTCCGGCATCAAGGCGACTTCGACTATTTGGTCGATGAGCCGTCGCTTCCAATGGCTCAACGGGTTGTGGTCGAAGCTGGATATAGCCCGAAGCCGACACTTTCCAGACAGGAATCGATTTTCCTTACGCCGGGAACAGGGATCGCGTCACGCAGCCCTGAGCAATACTCTGCGCAATCACCTCATGCGGTTGAGTTGCATCTGGATATCTTGGATGGCGACCTCCTTCCCGGGATGCCAAGTGTGTTCTCGGTAAACCGAGCCAGAACTCATCAGTGGAATGGACTCGTGTTTCCCGTCCTCCCCGATGAGGACGCATTTCTCCTTCAGGTGTTACACGCATGCAGCCATCTGTTCACCTATTGGATACGAATGTCATGGTTATTTGAGATCGGGTTCTTCCTGAATCAGCGAGCTTCGGACACATCGCTATGGACCCGGATCGAGCAGCGCGTCGGTGACAACTTAATGCTGCGAGAGTTCGTCGTGGTAATAACGGAGTTGGTGGCGAAGCTTTTCGCAGCGCCTATTCCGTCGCTGGTTGGCGTTTGGGGTCAAGGAATTCGGCCTGCGACCCGAGTATGGATTGAAAACTACGCAATGCATTGTGCATTTTGCGATGTGCCGCCCTACGAGTTGTGGTTATTGCCAAAGGCCAAGCTCGTTCTATTTCTCCACCAGCAATATCAGGGCACCTGCATCCAGAAACACTCGGCACGGAATCGGCTTATAAAGTTCCCGCGCCTTTCGCGCATGGCTTCGTCGCTAAGAGATAAGCCTTCGCTGGTACTGAGCGCTGGCTGGTGGAAGCGCCAGCTTTTCATTCGGCGAGGCCTCTTTCACGCTCTATCCGGGCTGCGATACCTGTGCGAGATTCCGCGGTGGCGACGGCTGAACCGGGCGAGCATGCGGTCGGCTTCTCTCGATGTGTGAGTCTCAGGCTGATTCGCCAGCGAGCCGATTGCCGCCGTCGACGGAGAATCAGAACGAGAGTCATGAGCCGTAAAGCTACCAGCCGCGAAAAATGTTAGCTCGATGCCTTCTGGTCCAGGGACGTTTGACTCCCAAATGTGGAGGTCCAGTTTTTCAAAATCCGCTACGGGAGCTCGGAGTGATGAAACCCGTTCCCGGTGGGATGATCCTCGATGTACTTCGCGATGGCATTCGCAGCCAATTCGTTACCGTGCGGGCCCAGATGCGCTTCGTCGACATAGATCGGCTCAGAGATGGAATCAAAAATGTTGGCCAGATAGACGAAGGACGCCGTCGGAGCGCGCCGCTCCGCCTCCTGGTACGTGGCAACCACAGGCCGGGCATCGAATCGAGCCTTTCTACTCGCATCAAGTTGGGTGATTTGTTGCTCGAATGAAACCAAGGGTTTACGACCGTAGAAAAGCATGGGCTGCCAAAAACCGTAGAATCTGAAGTGGTACGCTTGGCTCAGCGCGCGAGCGATGTTCTGATTGGCCTCATAATTGTCCACTACTGCCGCTGCCTTCGTACGCCACTCCTCAGCGTTCAAAGAATGTCCTCGTCGCCGGAATAGCTGACGTGCAGCGTCGGTTATGCGCACTGTGTACAGCAGGCGGATGAAGTCGAGCCGGCCTCGGAAGGAGCCTTCCGCACGCGCCTCGATGGTCTCCAACCCGTAGTGTGCACTCCTCGGGTCGAGTGCCGCCATCCCGATGTGTGCGTCGTTGAATCCGTCGTAGAAGATGACGATATCGGGATTTCCTCCGCGTTTAAGCTGTTCGATGAGCAAGATCAGCTCTTGCGTTGATATGTAACTTTCATCCCCGAAATTGGTCACGACTACGCATGTTCGATCGTCACCGTTCAAATTGCGAGACAAATACGAGGGCAGGGTGGCCCAGTCAGGCACGCCAGTTCCGTAGACAGTAGACCCACCAAAAACCCACACGTTGGTAGGCTGCGTTCGGCATTGGCCGACCTCGGGGTTGACCGTCCTGCGCCAGACTCCGGTTGGGTGTTCATCGTTGTTGAAGTACTTTCCGTGCCAAGGGGTCACGCCTGTAATTCTGAATGGAAAGTAAGTGTAGGGCGATGCCAGCCGCAAGGATTGCTCTCGAAACAAATCCGGCACCCACTCGGCACTCACATACGCGGGGCTCATCTCAGGCCGCAGTGGGTCGGGACGGAGCCACTGGGCAAATGACCAAGCCGCCCACGAGACGAGTTCCAGCGCAGCTAGAACGGCTAGCGTGCCAATCATCGTAGCGCCGACAAACGCGAACACCCTACGCGGAGATCCTCTCATCGATCACACTGTGCCGGCCCAGACGGCCTCAGCAAACTTCCTGCATTCGATCACTTAGTTTTTGGCCGGTGAGGAGCGATCGCCGCGTTGTGACCCGCTCGACAGCGCGGGAAACCCAGAGTTCCCAGGGAAAAGAGTAGCGGTTCTTGTTGATGCGCCAGCGAACAGGCGCGCCGAGGGCGCGACGAAACCCTTGCCGCAACCAGACGCTGTTCTTCGTCGCCTTGCGGATATGGTTGTTCAGCAGGAAATACTCCAGGCTGCGTCGGAGCCGGCGGAGATCTTCCCCCTGCAGCCAAGGAAGCACATTAAATCCTAAGGCCAGATCCTCCCATTCCTCCAGGGACTGCGGTTCATGCAATCCCATCTCCTTGAGCTGCGGCCATATTGGAATTCCAGGGTAAGGTGTGAAAATGTTAGGAGAAAAGCTGACATTCCAGTATTGCTTGGCAATCTCGCTCATGATGCGAAAGGTCTGTTGACGATCAGCTTCGGTTTCCCCTGGGTATCCGAGAATGACATTGAATGTAACGTGTATTCCGGCGAGCTCTGCCTTGCGGGCCGTGTCTACCATGTCGTCGACACGTTCGTGTTTCTTATTCATCAACGTGAGCACATCTTTGGACGCCGATTCCGTGCCAAACCCCATGTGATTCACGCCACTCTCGCCGAGCAATCGCACATCATCTTCGCTCATCCTCGCCACAAAGTCGGTGGAGGCTTGAAAGTCCCAATTGAATTTGACGCCACTCGCGATGATCCCTTGAGCAATTGCGACCGCTCGTTTGATGTCAACCAGAAAATTGGAGTCCAACAGCGCGACTTCCTCAATGCCGTAGCGCGGAACAAGCTCCGCCAGATCGCTTACCACCCGGTCGGCGCGATAGGCGTTGAAGCGGCGTTTGTAAAAGACCATGTCCGTACAGTAATTGCAGGCGTAGGGGCACCCCACACTGCTCGCATAAGCCAGTTGCCGGACGCCGCTGGCGGAGGCATAAACATCGACATTTGCCAGGTGGTACGCAGGTGCTGGCAGGTCGTTGATGTTTGCAACCGGCCTCTCCGGTTCATGATGTAAGCCTGCGCCATCTTTGAATGACAGTCCCCGCACACCATTCAACTCCTGACCATCGGCCAATCGATGAGCGAGTTCGAGTAAAGTCAGCTCGCCTTGCCCGCGCACAATGGCATCCACGAAATCCGGCTTGAGCGTTTGCTCTGGAACCAGCGTGGGATGCCAACCACCAAACACGATTGGCAGGCCTGGGCGAGTCAGCCTGATTTTTTTCGCCATTCTGATCGCGGAGCCGATCATCGGGCCGGTGAGGATTGAGATGCCGAGACAGAGCGCGTTTTCGGTTTCGCGCAGAATGACATTCTCGAAGTCAGGTGACGTTAGATTGTCTACCAGCTTGACTTCGAATCCCGCCTGAAGCAGGGGAGAGGCGAGCGCCAGCAGGCACAGGGGCGCGCCCAACGGGGGACCGTCATACGGTGGATAGAACAGTACGACTTTTCTACTACGGGTCATTTTACTCGGGGCTGGAATACCAAGCTAGAGCTCTGGCGAAAGGCATTTGTCACGTGATTGTCAAAAATCTGTCATTTTCCTGAAGGCACTCACCGTTCGACGGATAGTCAGACAGCCAGTGCCAGCAGAGAACAAAATCAGCACGGATTTTGCAGAATGATGACAATTTAGAGACAACTATGGCAGCGGCGGCTGGTATTTTTTCGCTACTTCATCTTAAGGTTCTTTGCCCAGAACTCCACGGTCTGAACAGCCAGGCTTCTGAGGTTGGGTGAGGAAAGACGTAACACAAAAGACGTAACACATAAGAGGCAATTTCGTGAAACCGTCGAAGAAGATCGTGTTCTTTGTCGCTTCTTTTTCGAGCATCGAAGCGACGGCTCCATTGGGCATCCTTGCCATCTCTACTCCCTTGCTGAACGCGGGATACGATATCCGGATTATCGATTCCACGATCACGCCCGACTACAAGAAGCGGATCATGGAAGAAGTGAAGGACGCCCTGTGCTTGGGTATTTCAGTCGTGACCGGGCCGATGATTCGCGAGACAGTGGATATCGCTAAGATGATCAAGAAATGGGACCCTGACTTCCCCATAATTTTGGGGGGCTGGCATCCGTCCCTTCTGCCCGGCCAAACGCTCGAGGCCCCATACGTCGACATCATCGTGCGGGCGCAGGGCGAAGACAGCATGCTCGAGGTTGCCGACCGCCTGCGCGACGGTGCTGCTCTCGACGACGTTCTGGGTATCGGATTCAAACGCGATGGCAAAATGCACCTCACCCCCGAACGCCCTCTGAAGACGCTCGACAAAATGCCCGCCAAGGCTTATCACCTCGCGGACTTCGACGCCTATGAGAAAGTTTGCGGGCGCCGATGGACCATGTATGTTTCCAGTCTCGCTTGCCCTTTCAATTGCTTCTACTGCACTAACGCCGGAGTGTACGGGCGCAAATGGAATGCATTGCCGGTGGAACAGGTGGTTGAAGAAACCATGGAGCTGGCGAAACGTTACCGGCTCGAATTGCTGTGGTTGGCTGACGATAATTTCCTGGTCGATCTTGACCGGTCGCTAAAGATCGCGGAAGCATTGGTTCGTGCCGGAAGCACTTTTAAGTGGAGCGTGCAGGCCACCACCAATCTGACGGCGCGACTCACTATCGAAGAGTTGAGTCTGCTTCGCCGCTCCGGACTGCACCAAATCTGCCAAGGTATAGAAACCGCATCTCCCACAGTGATGAAGTTGATGAACAAGGATTTCCAGGTTTTGGGGGATATCTACCAATCAACCGAACGCTGCATAAAAGCTGGAGTCATTCCGTCTTTCAATATCATTTTTGGCTTCCCCGGCGAGGGCCCCAAAGAACGGCGCGAGACGGTTAGCTTTATGATGGACATCTGCCAGAAATTTCCCGGCGCAGAGTTCTGGACCAACATTTTCACGCCATATCCGGGCTCACCTATTTTTCAGCAGACGGCAAAACTTGGCATTGAAGTCCCTAAGTCCTTTGAAGGTTGGGTGGATTATTTCCCCCGTTATACCGTCCTACCCTGGCTTCAAGGAAAGGATCATCAACGCGTTCAAACCATGCGAGATTACTTGCGTATCGCTTTTGATCGTGCTCCCATCGCGACTACGGGCCACGGGCGCTTTGCGAAAGCGATTCAACATCTCACTGCTTACCCGGCCCGGGTGCGCTTGAATCACGACTTCTACAACTTTCCGGTTGAATTGTGGATTAATCGCCAACTGAAGAACATCGTAAAACTGCCAAAGCCGAGCGTGGACGCCAAAAGGTTGCAGCCAGAGACCGCGCCGAGCTGTACTTGATAGGGTGTCCGGTTCAGATCTTGCCGGCTCGTACGGAATGAAGGGGAAGGAAGCTGGCCTCAGTGATTGATTACCCCGTGGAGTTCCACGGGGTTCTAGTCATTGCGGGAAGAGCTGTGAACTCTTCCCCCTAGCTCCTTGCTACGAGCCTTCTCTAGCTCCGGTTCGAAAGGCATCAGCGGCTTGGCGCCGAACGCCAGTACTGGTTGCCAGAAGAAGTATCTTTTGAACCCATAAGCGGTCGCGAGGATGTGCACCAGCTTCATGTTTGTTTCATAGTTCTGCAGCGTAGCCTTTGCTTTGGCAGCCAGCTCTCCGTCCGACATCCTTGGGATCCCCTTTTGATCTTTTGATCATCGCTTCCCACCCGCAACTTGATCAACTGAAAAAAGTGGGAAGTCAGTTAGCCAGGCCAGCTTGCTACGCCCGCTATTTTCAACTCGTGTTTTGATCTTCGTTCCTTGCTGTACAGATCCGGCACGTGAGTATAAACTCTCGCATGATTTCACTCCCTTCGAGGGTAGGCAACATGAAGCGCCAGTTCGTTCGCGTCCGCAACCTGACTATATTCGCCTGCATGGCATCCCTAGTTTTAACCGCGCAGCAGAGTACGATCGCACCAGATCTGGTGCCGTCCAGTGCAGTGCCGAACCTAATCAACTACGTCGGCGTACTGAAAGACGCAAATGGCAGACCCGCCACTGGAATCACTGGCGTGATGTTCCTGTTCTACGCGGACCAGGAGGGGGGCGCCCCGCTGTGGATGGAGACGCAGAATGTCACACCTGACAATTCGGGACACTACGCGGTGCAACTGGGAGCGACTTCCGCTAACGGACTTCCGGTTGATTTGTTTGTGAGCGGAGAAGCGCGCTGGCTGGCAGTGCAGGTTTCAGGTCACGCTGAGCAAGCCCGGGTGATGCTGGTCGCGGTACCCTATGCCCTGAAGGCGAAAGACGCAGAGACGATAGGTGGGCTGCCGCCTTCGGCCTTCGTGCAGGCTGCGCCGGGTGCTGCCGTCGCGGCCAGTAACAAGTCGACTGGACCAATCACTGCCCCGCCCGGCACGATCACCGGCGTGACGGCTGGCACGGATCTTACCGGCGGCGGCACCAGCGGCAACGTCACGCTGAATCTGGACACAACCAAAGTTCCGGTGTTGAACGCTCCCAATACCTTCACCGGCCATCAAAGGGTGACGGGAAACATCACGGTAACCGGCCAGGTGCAAAGTGGTCCGACTGGGGTTCTGTTGATTGACGAAGTCGGTCAGAGCATGAAAATGTTCTCGAATCCATCTTCAACCGGCGCAGCATCAGGTACGGTTCAGTTCATTCCGAATACCGGCACCCTCGTAGGCATCGAAGCATATAGTATCGGTTTGATTAGCGGGACCTCTGGGGATTTTTACTGTCATCATGGACTCGTTGCAGGCAGAGCCGGAATATGTTATTTCGCCGATGTAGCAAACAACTTAGGCCACGTTGCCAATTCCTTTTCGCAGTCTATGCAGTTCGACTCAGTAAACTCCTCCGGGACCGACATTTTTACCAACATTCGCGCAAATCCACACAATTCGTTGGAGGTCAGTTCCGGCAATTCTCCAGGAGCATCCTTTGGAACAATCCGTCAGGTTCCCACAGTATTTGCTAACTTAGCGGTATGTGGATCGACAGTGGAAGGCACGACCGCCACCGTGACTGATTCTAACGTCAATACGTGGGGCTCCACTGTTGAAGGGGGCGGAAGCAATCACGTACTAGCCTACTGTGATGGAGCACATTGGACCGTTACGGCGAAATGAGGTTGGTATGGACCCCAATTTTGAGACAAGCCGTTGAGCCCTAATACCGCGACCGCATGATGTTCACGACGCTGCGTCACCCCGCGCAGCCCGGCGTACTTCGTGATCCCCGCTCCCCGCCAGCCCAGCATCGCAATGTCCCCCGATTGGAGAGCGGAAGATTCAGAGGGAGTTGTGCAGTTTTCGGGCAAGGTCCGGTAAGCTGCGCAGATCGGCACGACGGAAATACAGAAGATTCCGGCGACGCGAACCTGTGTCGATGTAGTGGTTGGGACGCGTCGCTCGGCGAGACCGCACGCTGTTTGCTCATTGGCAGCAAGGCGTGATGCCGGGGGCCAGATCGTAGGAGCCGGATGAGGCGAGAGCTTCACGTCCGGTTCTGTGAGGGCGGAGGGGTAGGATTCCGCTACCCGACTCATCATCACCGGTCGCTCGAAAGAGCTATGGGGTGGAGAAATTTCTCTGCGAGCGCTGGATTTTGCGGCCAAGGTAGATGCCTTTTCACCTGAAGCTGCGGAAATTGGGAGTCGAGCTGGGTTGATTCGGTCCCGTTACCTCTCGGCATACAGGGCGATTCACCTCACCAAGAGGCCCTATGCCCGGATGATGGTTGGAAGATTTCAAACAGGTTGGCTAGAATCGATTGGTGCGTTCCCGATGGGTGGTCCATCTCACAGTCGCGTTCGGATTGGCGATCCGGATCGCGGCACTCTCACGCGTAGACGCGAGATTTCTGTATAACGACAACCCCGCCTATGACCTGATGGGGCTCCAGCTCCTTGCCGGGGCGAAATTCGACCCATACTGGCCGCCGGGAGTGCCTTACTATCTGGCCTTCTTCCATTGGATCTTCGGCCCGGGAATGCTGATCGCGTGCGCTTCAATGCTGCCTGTGTACGCCGGTTTCTCCTATGCGCTGTACGCGCTGGTTCAGAAGTTCGCGTCGAGATGGGCGGCAAATCTGACGGTGCTGGTATTCGCACTCTATCCTTCCTACGTGCGCTGGGCGTACTATCCCACCACCGAGTACCCCACGGCGATGTGTCTGGCGGCCATTGCGCTGCTGGCCCTGGTCGCAGCGCGGCAGCGGTCCTGGTGGGCCGCGGCGGCGCTCGGGCTGGTGCTGGGTGTATTGGCGCTGGTCCGTGCCAACAGCCTGGGGTTGACGTTGGCGGTCCCCGTGTGGCTGTGGTTTCGCACTCGGAAAGCGGGGCTGGCGTTGGCAGTGCTGCTGGTCGCGGCGGCGCCCATCTCGGGGTGGCTGTTGAAAGCGCACACCATGACCGGCCGGTTCATTATGATTAACGACTCGAACGCGC
>Ga0209006_10000991_pt1 | contig 26206 bp, 40 predicted proteins | sample JacPin_JW_Ref_O2_FD_188567 | JGI IMG/M metagenome (GOLD analysis project Ga0209006, IMG submission 188567) | Forest soil microbial communities from Algoma, Ontario, Canada - Jack Pine, Ontario site 1_JW_Ref_O2 (SPAdes) (version 2) | ecosystem: Environmental > Terrestrial > Soil > Boreal...
CGAGAGTGGACGCTGGATGGGTTTGAACTCGGATGCTTTTGCATTCAGGAGACGGGGTGAGGACAAGGGAGAAGATGGAAGGCTCGCTGTGAATTGAGCGTGAGGATATATACCTGGGGTATGAGCAAGGGTGGGAGAAGAGTGGGGAGAAGAGCTGAGAACAGAGATGTATGATGAAGATTGAGTGGCTCCAGATGCGAGTGGGGACGTGAGGGGTGTGTGTGGTCTCCGAAAAGCGAGAGATAGAGGGGAGCTGGGAGCGGATGAAGGGGTGTCAGGCCGGAGGCGAATAGAGTTAGATGAGGCACGAGATGAAGGACGAGATATTGGACGGCGAGTGGGAGTGACACCGGTTAGATCACCTCTGTGCTTGTGCATGAGGTCAAGGACATGTTGTTCGAGCTTTGAAGGTAAAAAAATCGTTTAAACGCGAAAAAAAAGATCAAACGGTGGGGACTGACCGAGTCTTCATCCATACCATAGTTGTCTTTGAGCAGAGCTTTCAGTTCGTCTTCACATTCATCGTCCAATAAATTGACAACTTGCAGTACGAAGGAAGAGGTAATGAGAGTTGAATCATCAAGCTCTAATGGTTTATATTGACGATGTATGGTTGCTAGATGAGCTCTGAGGTGAGTATGTGGATATGATATGATTCCAGAGGGTGGTGTAGGGAGTGAGAGTGTCCTAGACATTTCTGATATCATGGTGAGCAAGTGTGAGTGCACACATCCGTTATGTATTACCTAATCTAATTAGCTTTGGCCTTTATTACAAGCTCATTCAAACTAATCGCTCGGTATTCATCCCCCTCGTCTAATGCCCAAACTGCTTCATCTGAAAAATACACCAACTGACCTCCCTTTCCATCTGCCCTATCAGATACACGAAACAGTGCCTTTCTCGATTTCTCATCTGCCCTGCCCGTCGGGATCACTAATAAATCGTGTGAGGCTGCGAATTCTTCAACGATCGACCGAAACGTGATTTCTTCAGCTCGTCTTGGTCGCCCTTTCGATGGACCATTCCGCTCTCCTCCACTAGCCATATTCGCATGGTGATCGGGTCTGGGAAGATGTGTCGGGGCGTCGGGGCCAAGCTCAATAGCCTTGTTCATCAACTGCAAGCCGCGGGTGAAGCTGTCTGACACCCCAGGCATGTTCTGCACATCTGCGGGAAATACTTCTTTCCAGAACGAATACCATCGTGCCACTTCTTCAAAGCTCACTTGAGCTTGAATTAGCCAGACGTGTAGTACGTCAAGCCACTTATTGAAGAACTCGGTCTCCAGTAATCTGGAAAATATCGGTCCCCGAATAATCGTTGACCATGCCAATACATGCTCGAGAGGTTCCATCACTTGATTTCGCGGATTGACACGGAAATCGTCACGAAGCGTCGCAGCCAGCTTGGGAACGATGTGTTTGAGCATCAGATCGTCCCACTCGGTCGAATCCAAAATCTACACAACGGAGAGAGTGTGTGAGTGAGTGAATCAGGCCGGGCTATATATATTACGAAAATATCCTAAGCGTACCTCTTTCCATGCCATGACATCTTTGGGCACGGCATCGCCTACAACCCAAGCTTTGAGCAAACTGGCTACCTTTCTTCTTGAATCTCCTACAACGTCTTCGAACCGCATGCCAACGTGGGGGAGCCAAGGAAAGACTACGGTTTCCAGGGTGACCGTGTCTATTTTAGGGTTCCAATCTGCCACAGCCTTTTGTACCTTGGGAAGAATCAACTGGTCCAGGAAATTGTCTCGGATGAACTGAGGAAGACAACTAGACCATGTTTCGTACAATCTAACGGCAGGTTGAGGATCCTGGGGGGACCAGTCATTGTTGACACATGACCGAACCTTGGGCAACCACACGTTCCAGAGCAAACTCTCAAAGGGAGTCATAGGTTGCTCACTATTAATTATCAGATCATGACAGTCTGGACGGCAACGCATGACTTACGCTGGGGCCGGAGATGATTTTCTGGATACTGCCTGCTCTTCTCTCTCTTCTGAAGCAGTCAGCTTTAACGCTCGTTGCCATGTTCGAAATGTAGAGGCGAAGGCACGAGGATCTTCAAGCGGCTTCCACTGAGCAATCCATCGCCGAACCTGAAAAGTTTTTTTTTAATAAATACCGATTTTACATTATAATAAAAGGTCGCATTTACAAAGGGGGTAACAGCAGCCACAACGACCTCATCGAGACGATATTTGTCGAATTCGCGAGGAAATAAATCGGATAATTTTTGAAAGTGAGGGGTAAATGATTCGAGAGAGGCATCGTAGGAAGATGACATCTCCTTCGAGTGATCGCTTATGTCTTTGACAACAATATGAACTCGCTGAAGACGCGAGATAACTGATAAACTGGCGTCAAAGCCAATCCGAAAACTGGTCAAGTTAGGGCGACTCACGGTCAGCTTCTTCGTCTATTTTTTTCCTCAATCGAGCATCTTCGTCTATAATCCACCTCTTCCTTTCTTCCAACGCCTTCGCTTCTCGCGCCAGGCCATCAAGATTATTCTTACAGGCGTCAGCAATGAGCCGCAAGTTATGACGAACCTCAGGGATTCGTGTGGGGTCTGCTGAAGGTGTCCAAGACGCAATCTCTGCCAACGATGAGACTTCCCTAGGCTGAAAGAAGAAGAAAATCAGAAAGATCACAGCAATGAGAAGGACGCCAAAAAAAATCCCCACAATAGCACCTGTAGCGTCGATGATTTTCCCAATTCCAGATGGAGAAGGTTCCTGGCCAGCCTCTGCCACAATCTCTTCATAGGTTTTGTATATTACTTTAGTTCTGACCTTCTTCGGTTTCTTCCAAGCGTCCGATCTGTGTTGAGCATCACTGCGGGTCTTTTTGGCACCCCGTGTGGGTGCGTCGTCGTCGCCGCTGATGACTTCACCTCTTCTCCTCGCTTCTGCCTTGGATTGTTCGGTCTTCTCTTTGAAACCTTTGTATGCAATACCAATTTTTCCCGGCCGCTGCTTTTGATCGATAGGCGTCACGATACCCTCCCCCGTGACACCGAGCCCAGTGCCAGTCTGCCAACCCATCTTGGACAGCATACGGGCGCCAAACGTCCCTGACAGTTTACCGAAGTGGGCGAGTTCTGCAGGAGGTAGAGATACAGGCCGAACGGAGGTGGTTGCGCTGCGTACGAATGATCGTTGGGTGTGGGTTCCGCCAAAAGAGGAAGGAAATGATTTTGGCAACTCTTCGCTCTCTTTTTCGTCTTGGACAAGCGGGGAGGGAGATCTCGCATCTGGGGATGCAGAAGAGGAATCTGATTCTTTGAGAGCATCGTCGTTGTTGTTGTTGTTGTCGTCGTCGTCGTCATCATCATCATCATCATCATCCTCTTGCTCTGCCATTTCGGTGTCATCCACCGAATTTTCTAATTGCACTGATTCGCCGGAAACGAAGGATGGGGCCTTGGTCCAGTCGCTCCTTTTGTGTTTAAACTGATTGCTGGATTCATCGTCACTTGGATCATCATCATTTTTATTTCGACGTCTCCTCTTGTGCATAAATGTGTCCTCAGAGTCGTCTTCATCGCCGTCAGTGGAATCGGAATCGTCGACGTCGTCCAAGAGCTGTCGTCGTCTTCTACGAGGCATATTACATAATATTGACATCACTACCTCCGCACTACTCTGCTCCGAGTAACTGCAAATATTCCAAAGTAATTTTCAATCGATTTAACGAGGGCTCATGAAAAGGACACAGTCATTCAAAATATTCAAATTTGAGGGAGTGAGAGCGTAGCGGAGTGAGAACGCAGCGGGGACGTCTCGTTAGCGGGGACCACATGAAAATCGCGTCAAAGAAGCTCAGAGGCCAGCCTATATAAGAAGCGAACAGGTTTGGATTGACTTTCTTCTTCGAACCCTCTTCACAGATGGTCCCTTCAGAGCATGGCATTGGCGCAAATGCACCCAAGAATAAATTTACTGGTGTTCTCATGGTTCGCAAATCTCATCACCCTCTCTCATAGCCTAACTTATCCTTCCTAGGTGTATGTTCTACTTCAATCAGATGTAAATCTCATTCATCCAACTTTCCTAGCTCTTTCGCTGCTTTCGGAGGTATCCTCTTGTCTGTATCCGAAACAAATTCATATATTTTATCTATCCCACTCACTTCTAGTCTTATAAACAGTGGTTATGACACCGGAACCATCAGTGGAATAAAAGAAATGAAAGACTGGTTGCGCACTTTTGGTCATCCGTCTTCCCAGAGTCCTACAGGTTTTGCCATCACCACCAGTCAAGAGTCTCTCGTCGTTTCCATCTTGTCCGCCGGAACTTTCTTCGGTTCGCCCACATTCCTCCCTCCATTTAAAATACTTCATCACCTCTTCCATCAGGTGCACTGTTTGGTGCTCCTGTGGCCGATATCCTAGGTCGCAAATGGGGTATCGTCTCCGCTTGTGCCGTTTTCTCGATTGGTGTAGCTATGCAAACAGCCTCTGAAGCCATCCCTCTCTTCGTTGTTGGTCGTGTATTTGCAGGGATCGGCGTCGGTCTTATATCGGTTTTAGTTCCCATGTATCAATCTGAATGGTCCGTCACCTATACATTCCAATTCATCTTTCATGTCCTCATTCTGCCTAGCTCTCCCAAATGGATACGTGGTGCCGTAGTCTCTTGCTATCAGTTGGCTATTACAATAGGCCTCCTGCTTTCTGCCATCGTCACTAATGCCACTCATAACCGCAACAACCATACCGCATACCGCATACCCATAGCCATTCAATTCGTTTGGGCTTTTATCCTTGTTGTCGGTATGATCGCTCTCCCAGAGGTTCGTCCTATCTTCCTTTAACTAACCACCTCTAAATACGACCTCACTACTATTTGAAAGTCCCCACGCTGGTTAATAAAGCAAGGCCGTGATGCTGACGCGGCAAAATCACTTGGCCAACTTACCTCTCTATTGCCCTCCAATCCTGTAGTCGAACTTGAATTGGACGAAATCCGTTCTAATCTCGAAGAAGAGCGACGCCTTGGCGAGAGCTCGTATCTTGACTGCTTCAAGCCCTCACGCAACAAGATTGCCCTTCGAACCTTGACCGGGATCTTCATTCAAGCGTATGTTTTCCACTTCCATCTTCCAACTCACAACGTGACATGTCTCCCAAGATGGCAGCAGCTCACTGGAATCAATTTCATCTTCTATTATGGAACCACTTTCTTCCAGAATTCTAGAATCAAGAGCCCTTTCTTGATCAATGTCGCCACGAATGTCGTAAACGTTGCAATGACCGTACCAGCAATATGGGGTGTCGAACGCTTTGGTCGCCGTCGCCTTCTCCTCGTCGGTGCCCTTGGCATGTGCATCTGCGAGTATATTGTGGCTATCGTAGGCGTTACCATTTCAGTCGACAACATCGCGGGGCAGAAGGTTCTCGTTGCTTTCGTTTGCATTTATATTGTGAGCTCGTCGTTTTCAATTTCACATATGGTATTTATTATTCCATTCAGGCATTCTTTGCTTCCACATGGGGTCCGATTGCCTGGGTTATCACCGGTGAAATATTCCCGTTGAACGTCCGCGCCAAGGCGATGTCCGTTTCATGTGCATCCAACTGGCTATGGAATTTTGGTATCGCTTACGCCAGTGCGTATGGATAATGACAATGGGATAGTCGTCTGACATTGTCTCTAGCTCCATACCTTGTTAACGTCGGAAAAGGCTCCGCCGGACTTCGGGCGAAAGTCTTCTTCATTTGGGGGTCAACTTGCTTGTGCTGTATGATATTTACCTACTTCTGTATCCCCGAGGTATGCCCCCTCAATTATGTTCGTACACGACCTCTTCTGACCTCACTTCCAGACCAAAGGCCTCTCACTCGAGCAGATCGATATCATGTATCAGAATACCCTCCCTCAGAACTCGCTTCAATATCGCAGAGAACTTATAGCAGGAAACATGCCCCCTTCAGTGCTGAAGGCGTCTAGTGACAAGGAAGATCATTCGGAGCAGGAGAAAGTTTAGACCAGAAGTCTCTCTGCTGTTCTATTCCGAATTTACGTGTCATGCTCGAGGACATAATCAAAATAACGCGAACTTTTCATAGTCTTTCTTTTCCAAAGAAAAATTTTATATCACATTTCTAGACCTCAGTTACGTAGACCCAAACATGTCACAAAGACCGCTGGTGCTTGATTTATTTGGAGTCGACAGACCCCATGAAACTTTTTCCGACCTTCCCGGTGAAATATCAAATGCTCTCCAAAATCACTTTCACGCCCCATGCCCCGGGATCCGGAATTCTCTCTCTTCGCAGCATATCAGCGTCAACGTAAGCACTACGACCCACCTTAGCGTCCATATCCCTAGTCGCTTCAGCCACTTCTCGAGCCGCCGCTACAGCGCCTTTAAAGTCCCGCGGGATGGCTTTGACAAAGGCACTGAGAGGATCGACAAGCGTGCGCGAGGGGGGCCGAGCGCGAGTATAGATATATAGTTTCGCAAGTGCAGCCGTTAGCGCCCGCACCCACATGTCTTTGGTGGTTACGGTTGACTCTCCACAGTCATCGGAGGAGGTCTTGAGGCTTTGTGCCAGCGCGGCGAAGAAAATTCTGCGTTATTGATAAGTGGAGGGAGGGCATGAAGTTACTTTAAGGCACCACTCACGAGTAAAGAGCTCCGCTGGTGCCGCCCATGTGCCCCTCAGCGACTTGCGAGATGATCATGACAGCGCCAACAACGTCGGTGCCAACAACACTTCCGTCGACCACCTTCTCAAGCAAGGCTGGACAGAATTAGTCAAGATATCACACGGACGTGAAGGAAACAAACAAGAACAGACCTATTGCGCCAGCCTAAACATAGAATCATTTTAGCGTTGAAGAAGCCTTAATTACCAATCTGCACGGGCCTTCAAAGTAAGTCCACAGTCTGCATCCCCAGAAATGTTATCGAATCTCGTTATCTCTGCTTCGGCATCAATCAATGCTTTGCAAGCGCGCTCGATGGATCCAGTGAATTGTTGTGGATCCGTAAACTTAAGTTTCGTAGTCAACTTGGTTTTAGGCATGATTGGCACCGAGCAGGGACTGATGAAGCCGATGGGAGGGACGGTACGAGAACACCACTTCCACCCTGGTGCATCCGTTTCCTTGTCCAGGAGAGATAGTAGAATTTCGGCGCTAGGGGCACTCATGTCATTGGGTGAAGGGAGCAACAGCAAGGTGATCGAAAACCCCGGCATATTCAAGCTTGTCTGAAGGCAGTCAGTCGTCTGTAACTTATAATTTTGTTGCTTACCATGAAGGTACCAGAAAGTAAACGTTGAATAGAAATTCCCATCTCTTCAAGGGATCGGCGAACTTCAGAAACGATTCCTCCAAGTTCGAGTTCGCTCAAGCCTCCCAGATTATTTACCAAAAGGACAACCTTATCACTTCCATTGCCTTGAAACGGAAGGAATGAGCGTTCAATATCGGTGGTCGATGTCAGCATCTCCAGTAATTGACCAATGAGTTCTTTGAGAGGGGGTATTGGCGAGATTCGACGATATCCGGGCTCTCCGTGAATACCGAGACCTATCTCAATTTCATTGGGGGAGAGTTGCTTGTCAGACATTGCCGTGCCTGGAACCTGATAAGGTGGAGTTAGATGCCCTTCCGCAAGCAATGGTCAATTTCACCCACATGGCAGTGATCGAGGCCGACGCCTACAGTGCCTATCCTGCCGGATACCCACTGAGCGAGAAGAAACACCTCTTCGAGAGACGCCCCGCTTCTCGCTAGAGCTCCCGCAATCTTGTACACAAGGACAGTACCGGCTAGCCCTCTGTGAAGCCATTGGTTTACAATTCAAGCGGTCGTCAGCTACAGAGGGGGGAGCAAACACAAAAATTTGAGCACCTCCTGCCTACGATGCTACTCTGTGTCCTCCCCACAACAACATCGTCACCAACGATGACGAACTTGACTAGGTCAGCTTTTTCAGGATGCATCGCCGCATATTGCTCTTTAGCTAGGCCGAAGTTCAGGACATCCCCGGTGTAGTTTCTATATCAGAGGAGTGAGTTTCAAGGAGGACAACCTCAAGTAACAGACTCACTTTACAATAATCAGAGTGCTTTTCTTGCGTGTGAGCTTTCTTGTAGCAGTACCGATGGGGGGTGGTCTTACCCATTTCCGCCATCTACAAGGTCAATTGCACGTCGCACTTGACTTGCAGATGGGGAGGCAAAGACATTCCCACATACAGCACCTATTGACATGATTGAGTGGATCAGTAAGTCGCACAATAATTGTGGGGTTACCAGTGAGCATGCCATCCCCTGTATAAATGTATGCAATGAGGTAGGGAGCAAGGTATATGGCCAACTTTAAACGGACCAACGAAGCCGGAGTGAGCAGGCTCGTGTCCCGAGCCTCCTCCACATAACAAAGAGACATATTCACGATTAGGCGAGTATACGACTGATAGCGAGGCTTAGTACCAAATTAAATATACAGTGTAGATGCTCACCTTTATTGACAGTGTCCAGGCTAAGCCGAGGGTTGAGAGCGCACAAGCCCTGCAGCGCAGCAAGGGCGATCGATGATGGGTCGTTGAGAAAATGTTTCATGGTGGACTACTGTGACAGGCTGTGACTTCTATGTACGCGTCCTGAATATGCAAACCCTTCCCTCGCCAGCCAGCTCACCCTCGTTAAAACCCAAGAGCATTCCTGGTGTCAGTCGTAAAAGGCAGCGCTCTCAATCAATGCAGTCTGAAGCCTCATCTTCCTCTCCCAAACGCTCCGCTTCTGAATGTCCTTCCCATGACAGTGGTGTTCGTAGTCCTCCGGCCGATGAAGTACCGATCTTGTCGCCCCCCCATTTTGATCAAGACATTGACACGTACATGGCGGAACAAGAGAATTCTCAGAATCCTGATAATGTAGCTTTCCCCACACAAAATGGCTTCATATCTCCTGTCATCTCAGCTGCAGAGAAGCTCTCCCTAATTCAAAATCTGCTGGCAGAACAAATGCAAGTCGGTCATACCTGGTACTTGGTTTCGATGCAATGGTACAAACGGTGGCAGAAGGCGTGCAAAGGGGAGGTAGATAAAGAAGGTGCCTTGACGGAAGAAGACCTTGGACCTGTCGACAACTCTTTGTTGCTCGATGAGGAAGGAAATCTCATTCTCTCTGTTGAAGAAGGGGTGAACGCTATATTTATTCCACAGGAGGCTTGGTCCTATTTTACAACTTGGTTGGTTCACATTTATTCGGGAAACATCGTCTGAGAAATGCCGTGCTGTAGGTACGGTACTTCCCCCAATCCGCTTCCACGCAGAGTAATCGCTCGAGGAAACGCGCAAGAACCTACCCTAGAACTTCATACTCTGCATCTCAAGGTTTTCAGACTCTCCGACGGCTTCGGTTCCGCCAACCTCCCATATTCTTTCGTGCTCCTTTCTTCCCAGGACTCGGTCAAGACTCTTTGCAAACATATTGTAGACGCTTTCCCATCCCATGCACACCTGCCACACCGAATTTGGATGATAGAAGCCGATGATCTGGATGGGCTGAATTACCCTTGGTCACGCCTATACACCCACGGCGCAGAGATGGTCAGAGGAAGTGATATAACGATCGAAGAACAGCGCATACAGGCATCGGATGCGTTCATCGTCGAGTTTAAGCAAGGCAATGACTGGGTGGTCGATGCCTCTAAAGTGCAAGGGAAAAAGCTACCCCTACAAGCAGACGTGCCTCCACCTCTCTTCAGCATAGAGACCGACTTCTTTAACCGTCTAACGAAATCGACGTCATCGACTGCCTCAAAGGTGGCCACCGCGGCTGGTGATTTCGTGTCAAAATTACCCTCACATTCTCCATTCATGCGTTCTGTGGCCCTTGGATCATCGACAAGTCATGGCCGACCTCAGGAGCCCGGGACTCTTGGTCTAGGGAATATGTGCGCCTTTTCGGTCTGCTTAGGGCATACTTCTGCTAAATGGTCCACAGGGGTAACACATGTTTTATGAACTCTGCACTCCAGTGCCTCGCCCACACGAAAGAGCTTACGGATTACTTCTTGAGTACGTCCCCCTTTTGGTTTACAACCGTTTCGGCGAATCATTTCGTACCTCCTGCAGCTGGGGTATACCAGGATGAGTTGAATCGTGATAACCCTCTCGGCATGCATGGCGCTATCGCAGAAGCGTTTGGCGCTCTGCTTCACCGCATCTGGACTCCCAGCCCCTTATTTGCAACGTATTCTCCTCGCGAATTCAAACAACAACTTCAGCGTTTTGCGCCCCAGTTTACTGGATATCAGCAACACGACTCACAAGAGCTTGTCGCCTTTCTTCTCGATGGTCTGCATGAGGACCTGAACCGAGTTTTAAAAAAGCCATATGTAGAAAAGCCTGAGTGGGCAGGTGGAAGTGATAGGGAAGTCGTACAACTTGCACGGAAGTCTTGGGAAGGGTACATGATGCGAAATGACAGCGTGATTGTTGACCTATTCCAAGGCCAGTACCAGAGCACTTTGGTGTGTCCTGAATGTGAAAAGGTGCGCGCATCCAGTATTCGCCATCCTATAAACCCTCACAGTCAAATCAAATACAGATATCAATCACATTTGATCCCTTCATGTACCTCACACTACCTTTGCCTGTCCAAAAGAAGTGGAGACACACTGTATACTATGTTCCGTGGGATCTGAATAAACCACATGTGAAGGTCTGTAATCGGTTCTATATCATCCACATTGATATCCGACCCCAAGCCAGGTTCCTGTCGAGATTGGACGAGATTCTTCTTTTAGAGATCTACGAAACCTTCTTGGCCGATGGATGGGTGCTCCGCCTGATCACGTGATTCATATCCATTCCTCACATTATAACTAATCAATCTGAACGAGTTTCTGCACAGCTTCTGACGTTGGAAATATTCAACCATCGTTTTTATAAGAATCTCGACGATAATTTACCATGCGGAGAAATGTCGGATGGCGATGTCATTGTTTGCTTTGAACTCCCATGCCACGCACAGCAAAGTCGGTCATACAAGAAACAGCCAGACGACCCTTTCGTTCTGCCCGTCTTTCTTTGTGACCCTTCTTCTTCGCGCACGAGTTTTGCACGCGGTCCTTCGCTGTTCGGTTACCCTTTCATATTAGCTATTGATCGGCAACAGTCTACCAATGTAGACGCACTGTACGATGCTTTAGTGGAGCGTTTACAACGCTGGACCGCCAACGCAACGGATCTCTTCACTTGGGAAGCGAGGCCGTTAAAAGAAACCGAGACTACATCCATGAACAATGTCGTGGAGATCAAAGAGAACGGTGCTGGAATAATACACGAGGACGGCATCGAAGAAGGGGATATTGCCGACGAGAAGAGCGTCATGCTTAACCCTCCTACGGACGTCTCGCCGGAGGAACAGCCCTGTAAGATTGGTCCGAAGAAGGGAATTTTCAATCTCCGTCTTCAGAGCCACCAAAAGGAGTACGGTACTGCCAATGGTTACGGATCATTCACTCAGCGCTTTGTGTCTTGGGAGCTGCGTAAGGATGACGTCTCGCCTTCAGTGCTTCTTCGCGAAAACGATGCACTGTTCTGCGAGTTCGACGAAAATATGAAGGCATACTACTTCGGCGATGAACGCTCACGCTGGGAACACGCTCGCTGGGACTCCTGGGAGCAATTCAATCACCCAGAGTATGAGGAGTCAAGGAAGGCTTCGGCGGAAAAGAAGAACAAGGGGGTTTCTCTCCAGGACTGTCTGGAAGAATTCACCAAGGTCTGTGTTACTAAATGGACAAAGCTTCATTATTGACACCTGTGAATAGGAAGAACGACTTGGCGAGGACGATCTTTGGTATTGTCCCCGATGCAAGAAACATCAGCAAGCAACGAAGAAATTTGATCTTTGGAAGGCCCCGGATGTCCTCGTCGTTCATCTGAAAAGATTCAGCAATAGCCGAGCGCTGAGAGATAAGATCGATGCATTCGTCGATTTCCCAATCAATGGGCTTGACTTGAACGATATCGTTGGAGAGTATCAGGTCAAGAAGAAATTATTATCGCAAGGGGTCGATATAGCAGAACTAGGGTTGACTGAGGTCGACGAACCCATGGTTTACGACCTCTTTGGAGTCGATGAACATATTGGAGGGCTTGGAGGGGGGCATTATCGCGCTTATGCTTTGAACCATATTACGGGACAGTGGTACCACTTTGACGATTCATACGTAACTCCTGCACGTCCCGATGATGCCGTGGTCAGTCATTATTTCTAACGTCCCATTTTCTGATGATGACCCGCATGCTCCAGAACCCCAACGCCTATCTCTTATTCTATCGACGGCGCACGACCCATCCTCTAGGCGGAAAGACGTCTGAAAAAATCGAAGAGGCACGTCTCAAACCACCGAAAATGGGTTCTAGTCCTGAACCTATCGCAATCGATACTTTACCCACTCCTCCCAATGAAAAGACTTATATAGAAGATGGGATGTCAGGCCTCGCGGCTCTGGAGAACCAGAACATGGGTATGTTACGACCGTCTGGAAGTGAAGGGTGGCCGACACCACGTTCCAACTTATCAAACCCTGGATCTTCCTCATCTTCCCCACCTCGTTTAGATGAAATCGAGCTTCCCAGTTTTGAAGATAGTCACTACGAAGATCCTGCTTCATTTGATCCCCTGGCGACCGCATCACAGCAGTTCGACTTCCCCGATCCATCCTCCAAAGCTTCTGTTACGTCTTCGGATGAAGTCGAACCAGATCTCGATGGTAATTGGCGTGAACAGCAGTTCGAGGGCGGACTGTCTCATCAGGAAGGACGGTTCGATGTCAATTTTTCAAGTTCTTGGAGTAAACAGGCATCACCAGCGAGGTCAAATGCCTCGGACACGGATCCCTTCTCTGACGCTAATGTGCAGAAAGGGGTTGATCATACTACAGATCCTAACGATATACCGATACAGACTGACGGTAATTAAGTAGACTCACGTATATTTAATCCATCAATAAATTCCAAACGCATGTAGGCTATCGACCGACCGATCACTGAGTCGTCCCCATGCCACTGACATGAAGAGAACTCCACCCACTCTTCTGTATCTAACGATATTCAATCCCACACTTCCACCCACTGGCCTCCCTTTTGAAGGCGACGAAGATGCTGAAGAGCAAGCGCACATTCTTTTCTACACTTCGAGAGAAAGAGCCGTATCGCGTGATAGAATGCTTCGACAAGTTGGTTTAGCCAAGGCAGTGATCAATTTCTCAGAGTAAGTCCATTCGACGTATAGCCATTTAGCTCTCGTTATCACACTCGCAGATTATTCAACGGGGACGAAACATGCGATAATGTGCATGCCCAATCGAGGCGCATGGTGATGGTATCCCCCGAGGTAAATTTTTGGATATATGCAGTAAGTAAATGAGAGTATAAAATACACTTCAATGACTGACCACGATCTTTCACAGACCATTGAGCTGTCTAACACACCAAGAGCTCCTGTAGAGCCAGCCAAGGATAAGAACAAAGGCAAGGAGAAGGAGAGCGGCAAGCCAAACGAGAAGAAGAAACGGAAAGAACAGGAAGAGGCCAAGGACACGCCCATCCCATGCGACTTTCACGACGGCTCAATTCACAATCTAGCCATACGTGCAAATCTTCTTTGGGGATACGAACAGTTCAAAGTTAGCGACAATGCCTTCTGAATCAGCCAACCCTTGACATTTCGTGGTTTCAGCTCACGCACGGCTCTTTTGCCTCTATCTTGGCTACACTTGGCAGAGAAGCGCTAGAATTGCAACTAGAACGATTCTTCACAGTATGGGCATGGTCTTGGGATCTGGAAGAAGGTCATGATTTCGGCAGACATTTTGGTGCGTGACGGGAAGTGAACTCATTGCCATTGACCGCCAAGTGCTCGACGCCTAGGGGTACCTCTTCACCCACACCATCGATTGTTGACACCTATCCTGGATGAATTTTCTTCCCAATTACCCGATGAAGGGATCTTACTCGTTGCGTCGTCTTGCCATATTATTCCATCCACCAGGTTTAGCGCTGCATCCTACCCACCAGTACTTTCAAAACATCTCTTGTCGCAGTCTTGCCGCTCGACAAACTGCCTTGATCAGTCACCTGGCAGTCCCGCGATGACGAGCCCCGCGAGCGCGGGTCACGTAGCAGCAGGTCAGGGAAACCTTCTTCGCATGCCTGCCATGACACTAGGCCTACCAGCCATGCACATCGGCACGACCGTAAGGAAGATGGACCTGAAATGGAGCTGGCCTGAGTATCTAACGTTTGGGAGGGGTTCGGGAAAAAATACGGAGATCCCAAAAACAAAACGGGAGCCGACACAGAAGGAAAGTCGAAACGAGATCGAAGTTGGTGATGAACAACTCCGAGAGGTTGTCGTCGACAAGAACGCGTTGGACGACGCCATTTCATCCCACAATAGCATTTCGCTATCGATGGGCAATAATCCCCAATCCGTTCTCCGACCTGTTTTACTGAATGCAGGAGATGTCCATAATGACTGTTCTGACACGGCGTCCAAGAGCTCCCTGGTTGAAGGAGAAGTACCACCGCAGTCACCGGCAGACCCAGTTGATGCAAACCCGGCATCAGCGTTGGTTTCGGATGATGATCTCCCTACCGATACAACGTCCAGTTCCAGTTCGATTCAGCGGAAAGAGGATTCTCCGGAACCCCATATGACAATTCCGGAATTTTCAACGATGCCTATATATCTGGCGGATGGTCATGATGCCACAGCCACTCGGAAAAGAAATGTATTTTACATAACGGTTAGATTTTTTTTTCTCGCCTTTCTATCTTATCGTAACTGACACTGGTTGCAGAAAGATCAATTGACTGTATTCCTCATAGGCATGGACAGCGAAGGCACAGAGGAGGCACTAGTACAGCCCACCCTCGCCCTTTCCGATAAAATCCAGAGTATAATCGTCGAGGAAGCGAAACACAAGTAAGTAGATGTGATTGGTGTCCGGTCTGAATGCCTGATGAGACGTGACCAGTGCGCCGGACACAGTATCGTCTGCTACAAAAATTCTAGAAGCGGACGACAAGTACATGATAACGACAGAACGCTTCATGTCAGCCAGTCCGGGTTTCACATCCAAATCGGAACACCTTTATAATGCCCAGCAGCTCCTTCAAAAGTATTCGACGGTCCACCATATTGTATCTCATATCAGGCTAATTGTCGATCAACAGGGGTTTTGACGTATGTGAAGTGTTTTCGAGAGGTCAAAATCCGCAACATTGGTATATCCTCAGACGTGGTCTTGGTTTAGATGAGAAAGGAATGGTGATAGAGGGCGATGTCTATATGGAAGTTTCTCGGAAGGAAACCAGTCTTACAGATGTCGATAACGACGTTTCGAGTCTTGTTAAGAAGATTGTGGGTTGATGCGGAATAATACATGTGCAAGTACTTAGGATACGATAATCCCGGAAATATCTGTAAACCAGGCCTTCTGGTCCTTTGGCGACGCCCAGTCGTCGCCGTGTCCTTTGAATGTAGTGGGAGTCAGCATATGATAGAGAAGAGAGAGGACACGAACAACCGACCACCAAAAAAGGTCTGGAAATGCATCCCTTTGATTCTTGATTCATCGTCATTGTGAAGAAGAAGCCCGGTGATGTTGATTACGGATCGCCCATCGATCCACAACTGAACCTGACCTAGATACAAGTGACAGGATGAGAAACATAACCGAGAGTTGAGCTTCTACAAACCGTTCTCTTTGCCAACTGTATTCAACTTTGTTCTGATTGCGACAGAGAGCCAACGCCCGACGGCACTGTCCAACTTGCAAGCTCCGCGACCGACGGAGAACCCGAAATCAGGATTTTCTTTCGAGAGTGGAGGAACTTCGAGTAGACGGCTGGAGTTGGTCGGACAAATAGGGAGATAGGTGTATAATTCGGCGACACCGAGGGGCCTGAATTCGACCTTTAGTTTAAGATATTGGTACAAAGGTAGCACAGACCTCCACATGAGCCGTATACCAAAGCATTTGCACCTGTCGTCCTTACGTCCCCCAGAGCAGTGATAGGAAAGATCACCGATACCGCCAACTAAAGATAAGTTGGATTATTAGTATTGTTGTGACGGAATTGAGCTCGCTCACAGATTCCTGGGAGTTTCCCCCCCCTGGCCCAGTCCCAACCAGGTTCGAGCATCATTCTGTAACTAAATATGACTTCATTGGCACGAGTGATACCCTCGGCGAAGGATGGGGGTCCAGAGAGGTAGAAACCGAAGCCGCCTGGGATTGGCGCGGTAGGATTTATACTGCCCTTTGGATAGAATGCTTCCCAGGCGAGTTCTGGGGTCGGCAAGGAAGGATCGGGAGGGGTGAGAGGGGGAACGACGAGAGGATAAGATGTTCTTGAATTTCGTTTGTGTATACCGAGCTCCTTGTCATCGAGTGCGACATGAACGAGGTTGGGTAGGGAGATGGATGTTGTGGTGAAACCGAGAATAAAGTCGTGGACGGGGAACAGAGACGAGGTCATGGTTAATTTATAGTCATTACAATCGTCAATACTTAACGTTAACTAAGTCCTTGATTTTGTACGATGCCCACACACCCCACCCCACACACATTTTCAAGCCCATTTACCGAGGAGGGCCATGATGGCACACCCTGAAAGCATACAACCTAACGCGTACGTCAACTTTGCATTCGAACCGTTGAGCATTTCTTTGTTGAAAAGGAACTCATGCGCGAGTAGCTGTTGGAACCTAATTAAGTGATCAAAATTTCCAGATACAAGGGGATGGCTTGCCTCGACAAGACCGGTGTAAATGAGGATTCCAGAGCTCAATGAGTCCAAAACTCCACTAACGATGTTTGCAGTTGCGCTATCTGAATTATAAGTTGATCGCACTCCAAGACCCACGGCGATCCCGATCGGTGTTGTCAGTCCGTACAAGACTGCTCCAAAGTATAGGACCCAATTGTATCTCGAAGGAAGGTTGAGGTAGGCAAGTCGCGAACCGATACCGAGTCCCTCGAATGTTTCTGTCGGTTTGTAGTTGTAAAGCTAAGGGAAGTGATGACAGCCGGAGAACGACGTACGGTGAAAAACGATGACGACGAATAGCACTTTGAAACTAGGGGTTACCGCGAGGGTGAGACCAATAAGGATGCTGACATGACCTTGGTCAGCGATAAGAGGAAGGAGTAAAATGAAGAGCTCACCTATGCAGCAAAACACCAAACTCTAAAATGGCTACACCAATGATTTGAGCACTTGGGGTGTAGGAAGGATTCCCGGCTAGCTCGAGATCGAGATCGGCTGATTTGGCCAAGTCGCCCTCTGGACCGTGAGCAGAGTGAGAGCCAGTGTGGTGGCCATGAGCATCTGAGAAGTATGGGAAAATGAGAGAGAGAAATTAGAAAAGGTGGGGAGTGACGGACCATGATGGATGCCAAGCTTTGCAAGTTTCGCAGTCCCGTAACGAAAGGCAACGAGCTCGATGATGAATATTGAGAAAATGCTGAGTAAACATAGTGCAAGTGCGTATGGCTTTTTTTGTTTTGAAGTTGGGTTGAATAAATAAAATAAAGAGAATCAATCGAACTGCGTACATATTCTGACCAAGCTGGGGAAAGACAGGCCGAACCCAGTTCATCGAGAGCAGGCGATAATAAATGGATGAATGCTGTGGCTATCTGATTGGGAAGGGTCAGTGGTCATCGCAGGGAACTTGAACTTGAACAACTCACGATTACTCCTGAACCAAAATACTTTGCAAAACTTGTGGAATGACCGTTAGCTGTGAGAGACGACTGAAAAGAGATGCTCGTACTCGAACACGGCATTGGGTACACGGAACCGTTTGGAATGTCTTGCAATGATAGGGAAAGTTGACCCAGAGAGTGAACCTACGAGTATAACGAACACCGAGGCTATCCTCACAGACAAGTACTCGTTCGTGTGTGTCGTTGAACAAGGGGACGACATTGATTGGGTGACATTTCTCAGGTCGCACCGCTGGTTTTATTGGTTTGACTGTGAAGGTACTCAAGTACCCACACAGTCATACGATCGTCTCATTAACTCGTCGCTGACCGTCCTCATCATACCAACAGGCGTAGCTATCAATTGACCACCATAAAACACCAATTTCAGTCTGATATGTTCACTGTTTTCAAATACCTCCCATAAATCAGACAGCATAAGAATGGCGTTATGGCTTGGATGTAATCCCATTTCTGTAACATTCGCTGGTCGTAGTATTCGCGCCGTGTCCTGAATCAACAACGAAAACGTAGGACCTGTCACCTTCACATCAAATGTCAGCAGATTCATAACACAGATTGACGTTTAGAAATCCATACAGAGTCAATCCGTGACCACATTTCGGTTACCACCTCAGATAAACCGGTATATAATGTTTTGGACTTGCGATCCACCAAAATTGGAACAAGCTGCGAGATGATTCCCCGCACTTGTTCAATTTCACCGTCTTCATGCTTCAATAAAGATAGCGGTGATCTGCAAAAATGCCGTGTTGCATACACATACGCTATCCTGAATTCAAAGAAAAGATAAGCAGCTCGCAATTCCATTCGCGGTACTCACCCAACTGCTGATATATTATAAACAAGACAAGGTCTGTCTGGCAGACTTTTCGCTACGTCCCTCGGAATCTCCATCATCTTTGGTTTCATGCCGAATCGTGTCCGTCCGTTATCGTCACCGTATGGTGTTTCCCACCATGGTGCCTGTTGTTCCCGTTCCGCTTCCTCGCTGGTCAACAGTTCTTGCGCTAACCGACTGGATGGATTCGCAAAAATCTTGAAAAACTTTTTACGCTCTTCAGTGGTGAGCCTCGACCACACAGCATCGGACGAAGCAGTCTCTGCATCGTAATCGCTCGGTCCATCCAAAAAAACCTGAGCAGCGAACATATTTACCAATGTCAACACCACTGAACCGCTTTGCCAAATCACCATCATTATCACCATCACCATCTCCTTCCTCTTCTTCTAAAAGTAATTCGTCTTCCTTACTCTGTTCCTCAAATCGCTTCAACAGCTCCAACATCTTCAACCTTTCCTCTGCCGACCGTGACGGTTGAGTCCGAATTTCTGAATCGATTTGTTTGCGGTAGAACGTCTCTGAACATTGAGAATGAGTCTAGACAGGATTAGTACCCTCGAACACACTTTACTGAGCTACACACCTCAGAACGGAAACATGTCATGGAGCAATACCCAACGTTGCAAGTTGGGCAGGTGTACTTGGCAAACTGTCTCTGGCATCTGAAACCAAAGAAATTCACCATTAAAACGTCGTGGTCTCCTTGTAACTCACATTTCGCATGCAATTTTGCTCGGCGGCGGCGTAGGCATGGCCAGCCTGCACATGCATTAGAAGTCCGCTACTTACTGCTATGGCCATGGCTGAACCACCACCCGTGGTCGATTCCACACCGACATTTGCCTCGTTCTCTCACCTACTTGATGCACGACTTCTTCGAGCACTTGCAGATATCGGCTTTGACCGTCCCACGTTGGTTCAATCAAAAACTATTCCTCTCGCTCTAGAGAGTCACGATATACTAGCCCGAGCTCACACAGGCAGCGGAAAGACAGCAGCATATGGCATTCCTGTCGCGCAAAAAATCATCAATGCAAAAGCTGTAGGTAATGTCTCTGCTCCGACTGATAAATCGAAAAAAAGAAAGAAAAAAGTTGAGGCGTAAATTGATTCTAGGCTTTGGAACTTGGACATCCTGCCCGCCACGCCACTCGCGCGTTGATTTTGGTTCCAACTCGGGAGCTCTCCGAACAAGTCACGGCCCATATCCGTCACCTCTTAGCTTACTGTGAAAACGAAGTCACGATCGCCAATTTAGCATCTGGATCTACTACTCACTTGCAACAGTCTGCATTTTTTCATTTCGTTTTCTTCCGTATACGCGTCTCATTAGTCGAACGTTCTAGTGCCTTGCTGTCTGACAAACCGGACATCGTTGTCGCCACGCCATCTCGTGCACTGAGCGTCTTGCAATCAAAGGCGTGTCTTTTTTTTGGCTTTCATTATCCCCTTGTTCCCTCTCTCATATCCCGAAATGCATAGTCTTTATCCCTCACTTCCCTGGACTCTCTTGTTATCGACGAAGCCGACCTTATCTTGTCCTATGGACATGACGAGGATATTCGCCAAATATTTGGAGGCACCTTTCTTCCCAAAGTCTTCCAATCCTTCCTTATGAGCGCCACAATGACCGAGGATGTTGAAACGCTCAAAGGTCTTACTCTACGGAACCCTGTGCGAGCAATCATTACTCCTGTTATGACTATTTCTTATCACGGACAATTCAAGGTCATTCTAAGATTGGAAGAACGTGAAGATGAAGCAGCTCATCTTAGTCAGTATTCTGTCAGGTCCGCTCTCATTCACATCCTCCGTATATCCCTTTCTCAGTCTCCAATCGGTCGACAGGTGCTCGGAAGTGGACAAATTCCTGCTCGTATACGTAATCCTCAAGCTCAAGCTCATCAAAGGCAAATGCATATTATTCGTGAACGATGTGGATCGTAGTTACCGCCTTAAACTCTTTCTCGAACAATTCTCGATCAAATGTTGTGTGTTGAACTCGGAGTTGCCTTTAAACTCGAGGTGTGACTTCCCAATGGTTTGGTTGTGTGTCAAAGTAACACGGTGCGATAGATATCACACAGTGCAAGAATTCAACAAGGGAGTATATGACTACATTATCGCAACAGACGAAAGTGGCGCTTGCGGGGAACACGACTCGGACGATGAAGAAACCCTTCAGTCACAGGAAGATCGTAAGTCTGTTGCAATTCCAGGATTAGACGTGAGCTGAGGCTTCTCAAAAGTCACCTCGACCCAACGCAGTGCCGACACGAACACTGTGGAGTCCCCAATGGATGTCGAAGGACCATACTCTGACGCTTCGAGGAAACGGAGGAGATCCAACGATACACCGGTATCCAAACGATTCAAATCACACAACGGAAAAAAACGGAGGGGTCGAGACAAAGAATATGGGGTCACTCGTGGGATTGATTTCATCGACATCGCCTGCGTGTTGAATTTCGATCTGCCTTCCTCATTGCGCGCCTATACACACCGTGCCGGGAGGACCGCTCGCGCGGGCCGAACAGGCACCGCATTGTCGTTTGTCGTACCAAACGATCAACGAAGGAAAAATAAGATCGTTGGCCGCCTGGAAACGGTCCAGGATGATGAAGTCGTCTTCGCCAAGATCGAAAAGGAACAAAGCGCTCGAGGGTGTAAAATCAAAGAATACAATTTTGACATGAAGCAAGTGGAGGCATTTAGGTATCGAATGGAGGATGCACTGAGGTCGGTGACGAGGAGTGCGATCAAAGAAGCCAGGATCAAAGAGCTGAAGACTGAGATTCTGCACTCAGATAAGCTGAAGGTGGGATGCCGAACCGTATTTTGCATTGGTCAAAGTTGTGAAAATTTTTATTCCTAGGCTCACTTCGAAGACAATCCGCTTGATCTGGAATATCTACGCCATGACAAACCTCTTCGCCCCACAAGTGTACAACCGCATATGAAACATGTTCCAAAATATATGTTACCCCTCACCGCTCCCGTCCCCGAGATAGAGACGACTGGCATCAGTGAAGAGGTGACAGGGTTCGTACCATTCAAAAAAAGGGCATTTCAAAATAGAGGTGGCAAGTCCCGGGGAGGAAGAGGCAGAAGCAAAAGCAGTAAAAGCAAATCTGACCCACTTAGAAAATTCGGTCGGTGATCCATGTATTTGTTACGAGCAACGCATTTACATTTGGTTCCCACTGCCGGATAAATCAATGAGTGGAACTAGCTTTCTCCCAGCCCTTGGATCTCTCTATGGCACGTTGCCAACCTTCCCATTTTTGCTGCCTCTCATGCTCGACCATGTGTGACTTGAATTCACGACTATCTCGCATATTAACATTTTGAAGCGTCTCAGGCTTGGTAACGTCCCATCCGAACAAGTGGACTGCAGACCCGGCTAATAAGGCTGAGCCTAGAGCAGTGGACCTTTCCGATGAAAGGGTCAGTTGATAGTTCGATATCGTGAGGTAGAGGGCTGCTACATACTCTCTCATCTCTGGGCGAATAACGCTGAATCCTCCTATATCTGCTAATAACGTCATGGCAAAGTCGCCGTTGGTCATGCCTCCGTCAACCTTGAGGCATTTCAGGTCAGTGTTCGAATCGAGTTTCATACTTTCAAGGACGGCTCTTGTCTGGAAGGCGTTCGCCTCTAGTATGGCGCGAGCAAGATGCCGGGGACTTGTACCCTGTGATATCCCTGCATTCAGGGCATACATGAGCATATCATCAGAAGTATACCCAATAATGAGTGTACCAATAAGCAAACCAGTTGCATTGGGATCCCAGTAGGGAGCGAGCAAACCGGTGAAGGCGGTTACAAAGTATACCCCGCCGGTATCAGGTACTGCCTCTGCGAGGGTATTAACCTCGGAAGCGCTTGATATCAGACCCATAGAGTCTCGTAACCATTTAATGGCACTGCCGGCAACAGCAACTGCAAAGTTACAATGGTGTAATGAGGTGCGGCTGATATACGGGGAATTTGCGTACTGCTGCCTTCCAGTGCGTAGACGGGTTTGGATTCTGGACCAGCTTGATATGCGACCTGGTTCGAATTAGTACAGACTATTCTTGGGAGTAGAAAAGTATGCACGCATACCGTGCTTAACAAACCGTGACTACTCTTTACTACATCTTCGCCTGTGCAGAACAGTAAAAAGGCACCAGTGCCGTAAGTGCATTTGGCCTCTCCCACGCTCAAGCACTTGTTTCCAACCAGAGCGCCTTGCTGATCTCCAACAAGGCCGCCTATCGGAACGCCCTTCAGGGGCCCTCCCGCGATGGCACCGTAAACCTCGGAGGAGGACACAAGTTTAGGAAGGATTGATTTGCGAAAGCCGAAAAATTCAAGAAGAGGTGACTCCCATTCAAGGGTTCGGATGTTGAGTAGGAGGGTGCGAGATGCATTACTGACCTCGGAGATGTGGAGACCTGTCTCAACCCCACCAACGAGGTTCTTAAAGAGGGCTTGGTGGGCTTAAGAGATCAGAAAAAAGTGCCACGTACATAGATCAGCCACGATTCGATGGTTCCAAAGAGCAAATCATCTGTTTCGTGTGCTTTTGCAACTGAGCTGTTGTGGTCAATCATCCATCGTAATTTGATGGCTGAGAAGTAAGTCGACAAGGGAAGTCCAGTACTGGTAATCGATTAGGTCCCGACTCAAGTTCAGTTTGAGACCGATATTTACAGTTGACGGAGTGTGTCAACTCCCTCTTGACCTTTTTTGAAGAGTCCAGGCAATAACTCGATTCCGATATCTTCAAGCTTATGCTCAAAGTCCGCGACAACGCTCTTCGTACGGGAATCGTCCCAAACGATTGCGTTACAGAGGGGTTTCCCCGTCTCGCGACTCCAGGCAACAGTGGTCTCGCGCTGGTTAGTGATCCCTGAATAAGGTGTTGAGCATGCGTATCAAGCTTGAGAGGACAATATGATACCTATAACCTTTACACTCTCCTTGGCCCAGCCGTTCGCCTCCAAAGTTCTGCAGGCTTCGGTTATGCAGAGATCAGCATGAAATTGAATTTCAGTTGGGTCGTGTTCATGCCATCTGCACAATAGCACATTACGTTGAGTGGAGCGGTTGGTTCATGGGCTTACCCTGGATTTGGATAATACTGAGGAAATTCAAGTTGATGCTGGGCTATGATTTCCGCACACTGATCAAAGATAATAAACCGGACAGAGCTAACGAAACGTCAGTGGTGGGATCTTCAATGAGATGAGGCTTGAAACGGACGTTGTTCCACAGTCAAGTGCGCCAACAAATTCACCTTGCTTGCGATTGAACTCCATGGAGGGAGACGGACAGCCGTTTTAGCCGCACACAACGTTCACCACGACCTCCATGTCCACCCGTAAATTAAGCGTTCGTCGCGGTTCAGTGACAGCCTCAGACCCATGGGGAACTCATTCAAAATTGAACCTGAATCCGAATCGCTCATCATCAAGTACGCTGACCATCGTCCGTGTCTTTCCTCCGTCCCAACCCCAACATCAAGAATCGCCCCCCTCCCCAATCCAGCGTCGCTACAGTGGTCACAGACGCCATCAATCCACTGGCGCCTCAAATGCAGACGCCGCTCCTCGTCTCAGTTTTGCCTTTTCATCATTTGGCAATCAGGCGAGCGGTGGCCCAGCAACATCTCATCCACGTCCGGCAAGTCCAACTTCACCCCATATTCGTCCGTCTTCACCAATTCAGCGCCCATCATCTTACACCAAGCATCGTCTGATGCCGGATCAGCTCCTCGAACTCGCACGTCAATCTACTGATCCATCCATCCTATCTCACAACGACTCTCATTCTAACTCTCATTCTCCTGTCCTTCGTCCCCGATCCTGTTCCCTACACAGTCATCAAGCCATCCCTGTAACCGCACCAGCGACTTTCACACCCCTTCCACCATCTATCTATCTGCCCTTTATTGACCGTCCGTCCGAGGTTGCGTCTCTCATTTCCTCTCCGCCTTCTGCGAAATTGTTCTCCCTCCTCGCACAAACATTTTCACCGAACATTACCACCGCCGATCCCGATTTCTCCATCGATCCTGCGACTTGGTCGTATACTCAGCTCACCACATGGCTCACCACAATTGACCGCGAAGTCGCCCCGGATGCGCTCTGGGTTCTGAATGCACGCAAGTGCATTCTATCTCGCAGTGAACTTATATGGGAACGTGTAAAGGGTGCGCTCGGTGTCCCACCTGAGCTCGATCTCGATGAGTTTCCTACTGGTGCAAGTGATATCTTTGATGGCGAAAGCGATACTAGCAGCGATGTTGGACTTGCAGAAAGACTCGGAAGAGGGGCTGGTGGTGACACCAGTGCAGTTGGGACGTGGTATGACTGGGATGTGGTTGAGAATTCTCCTGTCGCTGAGGACTCCTTCCCTGTTCGTTCTATACCATCCTTCAACGTCAATAATGGATACCTGTCACCTCAGTCAGGGTTGACAATCGCACCCCTCGTTTCTCATCCATTGCCGAACCAGCATTCAACATCTACTATTACGAGTCTGCCTCCACTGTCTCTCCCTTCTGCACTCGCCCAGGACTCAGGACTCCAAGAAATTTCGGAAGACGCAGAAGAGGACGAAGCTTCTGTCTCTGACATCAATACCCACCCTACTACCATTAACCAAGGCGATTTCCAGCCACAGATCCAGGGTTTACGCATCAGCACATCCCTGCTCCCTACTTCACCACTGCACTCCCCAACCGCATACGTACCGCCAGCTTTCTCTGATCTACCTTTTGCACACCCAGACACCTCTTCCTCTGCACTGTCCTCTCGCAGTGGGAGTTTCTCATCACTTGCGGGCTTCGCAGGGAGGCGATCGTCATCGTTCGGGAGCAGGAGTGGACTCGCGTTCGGTGAGAGAAGGGCAGAGAAGCGTGTGAGCTCAGGAAGGGGTGTAGGCAATATTTTGTTTCCAGGCAGTTTTGCACAGTTGGGAGGCGGGTGAGTGATCCCGTCTGGTCATAGCTGACGGACAATAACAGTATCCCGCTTAGAAGTCCACCTATGGATGGTGATTTGAGAGACAATTCGCCCGTGATACGGGCCTCTGAAGGTGTGGAAGCTAAAGCGGAGTTGGGGATCACTGCGTCTTCCGGTACCAGTGCAGGGGACGATGACTGAGTGGACCTGCAGACAGGGTCCAAAGCCTGGATTTCACGATGTGAGCATCACTTGTTCATGACAGAATATATCCAAAATGATAGCCTTGAACCTCTAGATGGGTTGCAGTTGTGTAACTTGCGTACCGTCAGAAAGACGCCTACAACGGCAAGCCAAGGCATCAATGCATCAGGGCTATCAATCACTGTGAATACTCTAGACTTTGGAAGCCACATTTCTCTCTGTGGAATATCACTGTACATTTCACTGCATGTATACCCGTCTTTGTCACTACATAGAACAAATCGCACTCGCATATGACAGGCGCCTTGCAGAGAAGAATTTCGCTAACCCAAGGATGGAGAACAGTGAGGTCGTGTTCATTCCGCCAGAACAAAACTGGACTTCGGACGGCTGCTCAAGCCACTCTA
>Ga0209006_10000992_pt1 | contig 26173 bp, 40 predicted proteins | sample JacPin_JW_Ref_O2_FD_188567 | JGI IMG/M metagenome (GOLD analysis project Ga0209006, IMG submission 188567) | Forest soil microbial communities from Algoma, Ontario, Canada - Jack Pine, Ontario site 1_JW_Ref_O2 (SPAdes) (version 2) | ecosystem: Environmental > Terrestrial > Soil > Boreal...
AATGAACATATATGATTAGTCAACACGGTAGCGGGCTTTGCCACGAACGTGGCCTTACAGCTTTATTTATCGGTCATGTGACAAGGGTCTTCCGAAAATGATAATTGAAACCAAATGTATCCCGTAGCCATCACTAAACCATCCATTCTCGCACTGTCTCCGTATGCGACCACACCCACGTCTCGCTTGCCATCGCTCTATTCTGATATCTCAAGGCAGAAGCAATCAAATCCGACATTGTATCACGCGACGGTAGATTGGTGGCGTCGAGTTTTGGAGGAGATCGTGTCTTCGGGTATGCAGGAACACTCTGGTCACCACAGCGGAAGTAAACTGGTGTTGACCGCTAATCGAGGGCTGGTAGACATGGTCAGGATCGAGGGTGTTGGGAAGCCACTTGGTCTACTCGCCGTCGTCGTGAGTTTGATCAGTCTCCAATGTTTTTGAGCTGATTGGTCATTGCACCAGCAAGAACGAGCTACAGCGGAACAAAGCACTTTTCCTGCTCTCAGAATTTCTAAACTCGAAAGACTCCGTATATGACACTGGATGGTTACCTGCGCGTGTTGCAGTGTATGTCGTTGGCAAGCCTTTATGGTGGGCGCTCGAGCAGCTCGGAATTGTCGGTGAAGATGACTGGAGTACGAGTGCTACGGGGGCTACGGCATGGTCTGAAGAATACGTCGTATTGACGCTGGTGGAGAAGGCTGCGGATGCCATCCTCTTGAAACAGAGAAATAATCTTCGCGGACCTGGGGATGCCCTGTATAGCATGGAAGGGTTCAGGAAGGAATTTGCTCAAGTCCTTGGTGAGGAAGAGGAGTTGAGTGCGCAGGATTTGAGGGTTCTGTTGACATTCTTGGAGAGGGACCGAAAGGCTCTTGTCGTCGATGCAAATGTCGGTGCACCATGATCTCACAGTATTCCAAGGACTCACATCCAGACAGCAAAGCGCAATCAAGTTCGTCGAGCCAAATGCAAGTGTCGAGGCTAGGAAGATCAATGCTGTTGATCTTGGGATTCTAGAATTACGGACTGCTATTCAGAATATGCATCTACAACTCAATGGGATCCAAAGCAAGATTGACGAGTTCAGCTTTCCAGATTCAAAACGCAATTTCTCATCTGATTACCCGTTCGGCTACAGATCTACAAAAAAAGCGAGCTCCGCTGTCCGCCAGAATCGGAAACCCCTGGCCCTCAGCTATCTTGGTTACAGAAAACAGTTGGAGGATTTAATAACGAGGAGACTCGAGTCGTTGCAGGTGCTGCAATCGACCCTGGTACGCGTAGAAGCGGCTGCAGGAGACGTAGAGGTCTGTTTGTTTCAATCCTCCCTACACATTCATCCTTAAATTTTTTCAATCTAGATAATGAAATTATACGAATCATCCACCGCAACGCTCCGCGCCATAATCACCCACCCATCCCTGCAGCGTGACAAGATCGAGGAAACAATGGAGGCTATGGCGGAAGCGACTGCCGACGCGTGTGACGTGGATGACGCGATTAGAGCTGGTGGAATGGTCGTCGATAATGTTATAGATGAGAGCGAGTTGGAAGCCGAGCTGAAAGTGTTGGTTAACGATGTGGAGAGTCGAGAGAAGCGGGGAATGTTGGAAGCGTTGTCTAGTGATCGGCTGAGGACACCAACTGGGATCCCACGCTCAAATGGCGACGAACAACTAGAAAATGTGTCACGCTTGGTACCCTCTTGAGTTACAGTAATACATTACAACCCATTGTACCGTATCCTCTGTCATAGATATATCTTGTGGCTAGCCATTCAATGGCCTATACCTGTTCTGTTTTGTAACTCGTAGACAGATATATTACATGATCTTAGTCTTCGTCGAGGTTTTCCTCATCATCCTCTATATCTACGTCTACCTCATGTGAGTCATCGCGACCCTCCTCCGGCAATGGAGCCACTAGCTTCATCGCCGTGGTCATATAGACAACCGCAATGCCAGCGGCCAGAGCAATCCAGCCCCACCGCATCCTTTCAAATCGGATATCGTCATCAGTCTTAGTCTTGGAATTCATGCCTCCCTTGTCAGATCGGGGCCATGGTATTACAGAACTCCAAGAGTAGCCTGTAGGCGGGTATACTTCCACTGGACACGAGTTAGACGCTACTTCTTGGACCCGCCGAGCATGCGAGACTAGGGCGGGGTACGAGTCAATCAGAAGAGACTGGATTGACGAGTCAGGGAAGGGCGGTTCGAGAAGTAGAAGCAGGTAGGCAGCTAGGAGTATACCAAAGAAAGTCGTCTCCCTGTAAAACATGGTTCTCATGTCTAGAAGTCAAATATGAAGATGTGACATTACTGATTTTGGTTGTTTTCAACCAATCTGGCATATTTGTCGAAGGACGTCCGAGCCTTTTCCAGTGCCTGAAAGCGCCTTGAACATTGCAGTAGGACAGTGGTGATTCTGAGATTTCACCTTTTCGCGAAGAAATATCCGGGTATGTGTCTCTCTCTCTCCTCCAATTTTCGGTTTGACCACCTTAAATGCCTTGCTTTTTTTCTCCTCTTCCTCGAAATCAGACGTGGTCCATAATCCAGAGGCTTCCAGGCGGGGTCTGTGGACGTCTCGTAGTCTCTGCGGGACGTAGTATCTCTGAGGTAGTGGGAGGACTGATGCCAAGGCTGGATGTGTTAATTTGGACCAATTCTCATTCACGCCGTAAAATACATGTGCCTATAAAATTATTCGCCAAGAAGGATGAGACCGAACTAGTATAGAATACTCACCACCACATCTCCCAGGTGAGATTCCACGTGGGCACGCCATGCCACGTCGGCAGCCTGTTCTGTGCCCTGATTCGATCGCTTGTCAGCTCGATCACTTTTAGTCGCAGACTTTAACGCTGAGAGATATTTCATTATCAAGGGGAGGGGTGAAATAACATGATGCTCATGATTTAAGAAAGGTAGTTGGCCTAAAACAGATTCGAGGTCATAGATTGCTAGTGGCAAAAAAAAAGTACAGACCACTGGGAGAGAGATCAGGATTTGTACATTCCGCAACAGAAAAATTTCCTGGGAAATGACACTGAAGGTATAGTACCGCAGCAAGACACGACGGGTCAATTGATGGCAAGTTCCATCTGCCAGGCCAAATATGCAAAACGATCATGGTTGTGATGTTCGTGTTTGGCAAAGGCCTCTAAAGTATACAAAGCCAAATAATGATTTTGGGCATTGTTCGCTATTTACGGATATCAGTTATTTATTTCAACCATGATCGCTAAGTAGCAAGAAGCATCCTACTGTATCAACATTTTCGATTGCAAGATGAAGGTAGACATCGCTGGTATAATCATTGATTTTTTTCTTCATTGTGTACTTCTAGTCACCTCACCATCTCCTATAACCGCAGCTTCGTCTGGAGGAACAGATTTGAATCGAATGAGCCCTTCACCTGAAAACTCAAGCAACTCCTTCGTATGGCGCGATGTGGGCAGAGATCGTGAGCGTTCTGAATTCTACACGAATTTTCAGTATAGACCTTATAACACACGACATGAACATACGTACACCCTGTTCGTGACTTGGCGTTGGGGTTCGTGTTGTTGGAGCAGATGCCACAGGTGTTACCGGAGCACTCGCAATAGGGCGATAAACTGGAACGTTCATGATGCCTTGTGCCTGGAGAAAGTCTGATAGTGATGTTATTCTCCCTTTAACTGAGGGTGATTGTCTCGACGCACCACGAGACCGGTATCGAAAGACGAAAGAAACATATGTGCTCGGTTTCCCGGTATTTAGCTTGTCCTTGTGGTAGGCCTTTACTGACCAGGTACTCGAGTATTGTGGATAGGCGGGCTTTTCTTCGCCAAATCTACGCAACGGTTAATCAGCCCAACATTGTCGAGGTGTGACACCGGTGCTACAATCGGAACGCACCCCACATACAAGTCCCCTGGCTTACGGTATCCAATTCTGGGTTCTGGGATATTCTGGATTGTGTTCGCCGGCCTGTTGCCACATTTTTCGATGCGTTTAATGCGTAATGTTATCGTTCCGAGGTCGGAAGGTCCTTCCTCAAAACATCCGGCCCCTGACAGTAGCTCGTGAGTTGCACCAGCGAGACGAAAACATGGCTGCAATCACCTTCTTTCACCACTGTCGAGAACTTGAATGGTCTTTCGGCAACGTCACCTGACCTGACGCTCCCTCTCCAAGCGATACCAGAACCAGATAGAAATCTCCCTGGTACGACGAGTCCGTCAAGGGTGATGAACGAACATGTGTCTACTTTGCTTCCGTGGTCTCTCCAGTATAGCGAAAAGGTCTATGGTGATATTCAGGATGTGACGCAACAAAGGACTTGAGAGGACAAGACTGACCTGGCCTTCTTCACCTGCAATCCAACACGATACCTGATGTGCTTTCGCATCCACGGCCACTAGATATTCTGGAAATGTTTCTTGTGTCTCCCCGCAGACAATCCAAGCGGAAAACCCCCGGTGAGTGATCATCATATAATTAAATAATATTTCGCGTCGAGCGAGCTCAGGGCACAGAGTATAAGTTGGGTGGTGGCACGGCCAGAGATGTCCAGAATCACAGTAAATAAACTTTGAGTGACGTGACGAGGAAGTCTGAGAGTCCATCCACGTGCAACTAGAACTCTCACTCCACAGACTCGATCATCATGCCTCCAAAACGAAAGTCATCACCGTCTGAGACTTCATCAACCAAGAAGGCAAAGGTTGCTTCATCACTGCAGAATACTAGTCAACCAACCAATAAAACCATGCCAACAACCATAACATTTCCGCCGCGAATTCCAGCTACATTACGCCTGGCCACTTGGAATGTTTGTGGTCTCACTTCAAGCCAAAAGAAGGTACGCGGATATCCGCATCGTGTGACTCTTTCCTTGAAGGGTTGGACAATGAGTAACGCGTTGCGTTCAGGGTTTTAAGGATTACGTGCAAGCTGAAGATCCCGACATCCTTGTTTTGACAGAGACCAAGGTGTGTGTCATCTTGCTTCAACTGGAATATATTCTCACCATGACCCAGGTAAATATGGATACACCCATCGATCCTGCGTTGACTGCGCGTTTCCCCCATTGTTATTGGTCGATATCTGACAAGAAAACATACTGTTCGCGCTTTCAATTCCCTTTCGACGCGTTTTAACGCGTTAATCTGCTTTATTCTAGCTGGAACTGCTGTCCTCTCCAAAAACAAACCAATTTCGGTTCAGTACACTCTTCCTGGTCACCCCAATCCAACATTTGTCAAGGGCCGCATCATCACGTTTGAGTTTGAAGGGTGTTACATAATTGCAACATATGTCGTCAATGCTGGCGTTGGATTGAAGGTGCTTCATGTTTCCAAGATTAACCCGTTCTCCCCTGAATTCTCTGATCTGATTAGACATTGGATGCGAAAAAAGAGTGGAGTGTGCATTTTGAAAGCTACATTCGAGATTTAGACAAAAGAAAGCCGGTCATATGGACAGGCGATTTGAACGTTGCGCCGACAGAACTTGGTATGGCTTTCACTTGCGTGACCTCCACAACTCGATTCATTTTTGTCATCCTAGATCTTACGAACGCCAAGAAGAACTGGAATAAAACGCCAGGATACACCGAAGCTGAGACAACGGCATTCAAGGCGGTTTTAGATCCTCCTCAGGCCTCAGATGCTGGCAAATTTGTCGACATTTGGAGACGGCTTCATCCTACCGAAAAGCATTTCACGTATTTTTCCTATCGGTTCGATTGCAGAACGAAAGGGATCGGCTGGAGGTTGGACATGTGTAGGTGTAGCTCTCTATTTCGCCAGTGACCTCGTATCTCATTCTTTTGTCCAGTCGTGGTGAGCGAAAGAATTGCGGACCGCGTGAAAATGTGCGAGATCCGGAGCGAGATTTATGGCGCCTCGGACCACTGTCCTGTCGTTATCGAGATTACTGGTGAACTGTGATGTTTCAGGATGCATGTATGCACAATACTTGGTGACTGATTATACGACGAGTATCTGCGAGACACAATGACGGATTAATCGATCAGGGTGGACGAAAGAACGCTAGTCAACCGACTTGAGGTCTGTCGGACAACCAGATACTGGTATATATAGGTATTTCGGGTTTCAAGCCAGTCTCGGAAACCAAATCTTCCATACAAAACCGTTAATATTCTCCGAAGCGAACATGTCCAGTTTGCTCTGCGTGTGCGCGTGCACCTTTTTCTCCTTTCAAGCCCTGCCCACATTCCTGTCAACCCGCGTTAGAGATCTGATGGATGGCACTTTGACAAAAATGAAAGGCAGAGAGCAAACTCGCTCATAGAAAATGGACATTTCCGAATGTACGCACCTCACACTTCAGATCGAATGTCGAGGTGTTCGTATATGCCTTCTTCTCACGCAGAATACCTGCCAATTGCTTTGCTGCGACCAGAATAGAATCTCCATCGTCATTTGTGGACTGCTACTCAAAAATCTTTAGTCCAGTCGACAGGTTTTCTTCAGCGAGGACGCGGTACGCACGATAGGAAACAAAGTTTGATGCCACTCCGCCGGGGCATCCGCTACTGGCGCCAATGTTGCCGCGTCGTAATGAATTCCAGAATAGATCAGCACACATCTCATGCCTTCCCCTTTATTGCTGCCTCTGGGTGGAAAGTGGTCGATTCGCCCGGTTTCAACATCAATACTAGCAATTTCTGTGTTGTAATGAGTGGCAAGGATGGAAAGCTCGATGGCGCCGCCCCATGTGGATGGTTTGAGAATTGTGGAAATGTATTCTGAAGGAGGTCGCCTTTTGTCCGATTCGAGGTAAATTCAAAAAATTGATTATATCATATACACAAATGGCACATACCCGAGGATCGCTTCGCTAAATGTGATAGGATCGTTTTTTATCCCGTCCGCTACGACTGGAAGACTATGAGTTAACTTGGCCGTCCGTGTTAGTCGTTTAAGACGCACTTCGTCTGATTGGGGGCGTTTTTGTAATGTCTTGTTCGAATATCAAGGCAACGGACGAGAAAAGACAGGAATTGTCGTCTGGAACAACCTACAGACCAATAAATAAAAATGAGTGGTCTCCGATAGCTTGGCTCACTCTATGAACGAGGACACCGCCATTTGTCTCAACATAATACAGAGAAGACGACGATGAAGACTCGGAAGGTGTGGATACCGGTGTGGTGGCTTCGGTGGCTTTGGGCCTCAGTGATGAAGACGTATGAGGCTGGCTCGAAACTTGTTTTGACTTGATCGCAGAAGCTTTGGGAGATTCGATCCCAGCCTTCTGACCGACTATGATCTGCTCTCCCGATTTGAGTCCAAGACTGGGAAATGGCAGTTCAGGGACAATCGTCAACGATCGAGGTGGGTATCCCGATTTCACTGCACACAACGTTGCAATTCAGTGTCGGACGCACAAAGTAAAAACGCACGATCTTGGAGAGACGGAAGTATCTCTGTAACAGCGTAAATTTCATGCTGAAAGTCTTGAACCGTGAAGTCGTCTTTGTCAAAATCGACTTGAATCGTTGACACACCCTTTGGGTGACGAACTCGGACTGGTGCCATCTTGGAGTCTTATCACGTGATCGATAATTCATGGAGGAAGACCTGATCATTGTGGACGACGAAACCACCACTATTCCTCAAATCGAGGCATCATTGCCACAAAATGGTTCTCGCATTCGAATTCCAAGAATTCAGGGGGAACAAAAGGCATCCTCCTCCGGAACCATGGACGCCTCCGACCGAGCAACTAGGTCTACCACCGCCAAAGTCAAACCACAACCCAAACTGAAGCTCAAGTTGAGCGAGAAGGCGGCAGCTCAGGCTCCGGGAATGTCTTTTTTAGGGGCTTATGATCGTGAACTGGATTCGGACGACGAGGACCTTGTTTTTGAGGAACAGTTTATCCTCAGGATGCCCCCTGGCGAGGACTGTGACAAGTTGCGGAAGATGGCTGTCGCGAGAGAAATTTCCAATGACGTGTGGTTCAAATTTAAGGGTATGTAACCTTCGCATATTGCTCATTACTCCTCTTATAGCGTCGCGCAGATTCCCGTCGTGCTATATTTCACATCGGAAACTCGACATACTCTTCCAAGCTCGTTGATCTCCCATGCATTGTGGAGTCGCAGAAGACATTGGACAACAAACAAATGTTTAAAGTAGCGGATATATGTCAGGTCATGTTACACTCTTCCGAAATTCACCGCACAATTGACGTCGATTTATCCAGATGCTGGTTGTTGAAAATCGTATCGATAATGACGAATCCTTAAGTGGCCACAAGAACTTTAATATTGAAGAATTTATTTGGTCACACGGGATCTCCCCTCCATTACACCATGTGCGGAAACGCAGATTCCGAAAGAGGGTCAACCGAAGGGTGTGTTTCATGTTGTTCACATTTCCCGCCCACTGTTGAATAGCAGCTCTTTCAGACAATCGAAAGTGTTGAACAAGAGGTTGAACGACTGTTGGAGGAAGACACCGCAGCTACGCAGGTTCAATATGGTCCGAGTATTTCGATTTTTCATCCTTCACATCCTGATTCTCAGCATACGTGCACTTAGAAATTCTGGAAAACGTCAATCCTGACCTATCAGACTCGGAATTCATTGAACGAGATGAACCACTAGATACCCCTGGCTTTCTTGGCTCAGACGCCGGAGATGCACCCACTCCTGGAGCTGAACACGGCGAGGGGGAGGATGAAGATGAGGACGGCGACGAAGGAGACGGCGATATCGATGAGGAGTTGGCTGCAGAGTTAGATTTGGCACTAGGTGACGATGAGGAAGAAGCGGATGACGAGGATGATGACGACGAGGACGACGACAGTGAAGAAGAAGATGAGGAAGAGGATGACGAGACGGTTCAAGCGCGAAAATTATTGAATGAAGAGATACGGGATCTGGAAGCGGCTGTCTCCAAGAAGGGCAATGAGATAGCTAGCTCGGCAAATCCGCTTATCCGGGTGAGTGATGTGTCTATCTCGATGTAGTATCATCTAATTTTGCTGCAGAAACGATTCGAGGATGCCCTAAAGAAGTTAACTGCGGACCTGGAAATGAAACTAACACAACGAGATGAGATGAAGGAGAAACAGCGTTTGGAGAAGGAAGGAGATGACCCAGACGGTGGTGCTAACGATGAAGGCGATGGAGAAGGAGGTGCGGACGTTGACGGTGATCTATTTGGTTCTGACGACCCGGTCGCTGGTATGACTATGGAGATTGACTAGCCTCACTCACGCTGTCAGTGCTAGTGATTGTTAGTAGAATTCGTTCATCTCAGAAAGAGTAATGTTGTGTGGGACGATGACGCGTATGACGATATTGTTTGTACGATCAACCACGTGACGTTCATGCCAACTTTCGGATGAAAATCACAACCCAGTGAACCCTACCAAAGCATTATGGTCCAACAAGGCAGGAGAACGTTCATCGTTGGAAGTGGCTGCACTGCGTTCACCAAGGCAAGTTTTGAGGAGCGTTTAACAGACTGTCACATGGACTGAAAACTATCATCTAGCCAAGAGGATTGAGAAGTACAGAAGATGTAAGCAAGTTTCATATCAGCCTTGCGCAAACGTCAATCGCGTTTCCCATATTAATGATGTACATGTGTAATAGATGGGTCTCGAAGCCGCAACGAAGGCCCTCCTTGACGCAGGCAAGCGATACGATTTCTCCGCCATCCTTCGCCTTGACATTAACTGGCATCAGGAGTGACTTACGATTTGGTTGAGATCGCATTCGTCGGATACTGTTACGGAGACTCTACAAGTGGTCAAGTGTGCCTGACGCCTTTGCTATCCGTGCGATGTGCACTCAACGGCATTCTTGATGCAGCGGGCGCTTTACAATCTCGGCATGACTGGTATTCCGATCGCCAACGTGAACAACAATTGCTCTACGGGTAGTACCTCGCTCTATCTAGCGAACAGTTTCGTAAAGGCAGGTGCCGTAGAATGCGCTCTTGCCCTTGGGTTCGAGCGCATGGCACCCGGAAGCCTTGGCACCCAGTTCAAGGACAGAGTGTCACCTTTGTCATTACTCACTAGTCGCTCTTACGAACTGGAAGCCGACCTCACCACGGGTGTCAACTTTGGTCCCTTGGCTCCGAGAATGTTTTCAAATGCTGCACAAGAGTATTTTGATACGTTTGGAGCGAACGTCGATCATCTCGTTCAAATTGGTGAAAAGACTGAATCATTCCCTTTCTTCCCATACATGCTGATTTCCCCCTAGCCTACAAGAATCACCAACATTCCCTCAACAATCCATACTCTCAATTCCGTTCTGGGTGGAGCCAGGTGGAAATTTCGCAAGCGCCCAAAGTCACAAAACAGTTAACCAAGTTTATGTGTAGCCCAACTTCGGTAGGACCTCGAGTCCCTGGTCGCCCTTTCAAGCTGATCAGACTTGTTCTGTAGGATGGAGCGGCGTGTTGTATTGTGGTATCCGAGGCATTTGTTCATGCGCACAAACTCGAGAACCAAGCCATCGAAATTGTGGGTCAAGCCCTCGCCACGGACGAGCAATCTACCTTTGAAGGCAGAAGCGCTATGGAAGTTGTCGGCTATGGCATGACAAAACGCTGTGCAGATGATGTTTTTCGTCAAGCGGGTTTCCAGGAGGGAAATGGGAGGGATTTCGTTGGGGTTATTGAGCTTCACGATTGCTTTGCTGCTAATGAAGTCAGTTTGAAAGTTATGAAGTCCTCTCTGTGCTTCCTTACCCTCCCATACAGTTGATCACATATCCAGCTTTGGGACTTTGTACTGCCGGAGAAGCTCACAAGCTAGTTGAGAAGGGAGATAACACCGTATGTAAGCTTCCCTGGATCGCGGACTTTCTAACTTACATATCCAAAAGTACGGTGGCAAATATGTCATCAATCCAAGTGGTGGCCTCGAGGCCAAGGGTCATCCTTTGGGAGCTAGTGGTCTTGGTATGCACTTTTACATTATTAGTATGTTCCCTGTCCTGTTCATCTGCTGTAATATTGATCTCACCATATTACTTAGTGCAACTTCGCGGATGTAAGTGAAACTGCTCTAAGAGATATCTCGCGACCATAATCTGCTCTAGGGGCTGGACCTATGCAAGCTCCGGGGCTTTTTGACATCCCTGATAAACGTGGGAAGTACGGTCTGGTCCACAACATAGGTCTGGGTGGTGCTGTCGTGATCAGTCTTCTTCGCCGGCCTGAGTTTTATCATCCAGGTGGAGCCGATGGGAGGACAAGGTGAGCAATTTCACGTTGATGCCTTTTGAATGCTCATCTGATCTACAAAATCATATAGATTAGGTTACAATCATGCTCATGAATGTCGGCCCATTTCAAGTCAGGATATACATAAGGTCAAGGCACATAAATCGTCACCGTACGTTTTGCAACATGCAAAACTCTAAAGAGTAGACCTGTAAGACTGTTGTCCCAGCACACGCTGAGTACACAAGCGAATGCGAGTGTACTACACAATATAACGGACGAGCCGACGCGCGATCATGCGCTTTCGTCGTAGTCATTTTGAAAGCGAATGGGTCACGTGTGCTCGATTGATGCACACATGCGACAGTTGGTCTCGTATGACGATATTGTTTCGTGTCCAGAAGAGCAATTCATAGGACCACAAATCCCTTCGTCGTCTTCACTTCCATCGAAAAAGCGCAAGCGGTCAACTAAAAGGTTCAAATACACGCTGCAACATTGGGATGAACCCGACATCGAGGAAGACACAACGGGTTACGACCAAGACAACACAGATGTGTTGCCCGATGAGTCCCAGGTCGTGATTGACTCGCACGAAGAGGAAGAACCGAGCGAGTATGAAGAGAGTCGAGAGGTAACACATGAGGATCTCTGGGATGATTCCGCACTTATCAGGGCTTGGGATGCTGCCACAGCAGAGTATGAGGTATGTTTGTTTTATTGCTCACAAGTCGGGTCAAGTTATCAATACTTAGTAATTCAGGCCTTTCATGGTACAGACAAGAACTGGAAAAGCGATCCTGTTAGGGCTCCATTGTTCGTACCAGTCAGTTGAATTCTCGCTCCTACGATTCCTGACGACCTTCATCAGATGGTACAACAATCCGCCCTCAGTGAAACGTGAAGCCAACCACTCAACCGAGACACCTCAAAACCCACCTTCTACAATTCAAACTCCTGATGACCATCAAAGCCCCAGCGGTGACTGACACCCGTTATTTGAGGTTGAGGATGTCGACTTATGATCTTTCCGAAACCGCCAGTGTCAACGGTCACTCAAAATGAGGCCTTCACTAACGCACTGGGAGCAATGTATTGGGTTGGATATTGGACAGCAGTATATCACGTAAGTTTGGGGGCTGTTCCACTTTATCTTGTAAAATGATATTTTATTGTTGCAGTCTAAGAGCGTTGCTTCAGACGCAAATGACGATGACGTGATGCCGGAAAATGGCTTGGATCGAACCCAATATTGATACTGTGTTGCTTAGCAGAAATGTTCGAGGAATTCATTCATGAGTATTTCCGTGTTGGATTTGTGTGAGAATCGTCGCGTTTATTGATCCACCACGTCGTTGCCATCGACACATACCTCATCTGTCACGAAACGCCGTTCTTGCTCCCGCGGCAATGTGCGATTGTCAAAAGCGAGGCATCAAAGGATAGGCCAGTTCAGATTATGGTGGTAGCAAACAGGCAACGCCTGCTTGCATTACCAAAGGCGCATATATTATACATACAAATGGCGCAAACCACACACCTAAAACCTCCCAGTCCCAAATTGCCTTTCTCGTCTCTTTTGGAGCCAGAATCACCCAGCCAAACGCAAGGGCAACATATAGGGAGTACCTGGCAAGCCTAGTATGCAACCCCTGACTGGATGATACCAGAGACAAGGGAAGGCCTAGAATAACTGCAAGAGTTGCCGCAAGGGAAAAGTTGAGAACCGTTGTGATGGAGATGACCGTAGATGCTAAACATAAAGTCAATGCCTTCAAAACTTGTGAAAGAGGAGCAACGTTGGTAGGATGCGAAAGGAGGGTGAGGCTTGCCGGAGGGAGGATAAAGACTATGGTCCAAAGTAGAGTCGAAAAAAACTGTATTGATATATGAACCAATTGAAAAAGACGAACAATGAGCAATAAATACCATCCGATGTGTCAGGAACCAAGGTCTTGTCACTACCAAGAAGAAGAGTGCCCCCGTCGCGTGTGTAGCCGCAATAATAGCCAAAACTTTGAGCACCGGTCGCCGCCGTGTCACCCATATTTCTGTTGCAGGAGGCCCTGTATCAAACTCCTTCCCATCGCTGTTTTCATAAGAACCGTGAACCCATCCAGCATCGACCCAGTGTCTTAGACCTCCGAACATCATGGCAACGCTGATCAATACTGCACTAGGAAGGTAGCTCCCAATCTTTAAAAATCTCCCAGGACTGGCCAAGATGTAAAAAAAGAATGAAGCATGAAGGCGTTCAAGGAGATTGTTCGCTGTTCTAAGCGTCGACTCTAATACTCTGTTTCATGGTCACCGGTATGTCATGAACGATCCAAAGCGAACGCACCGGCCAATAGCATGAAACCCGTGTGGCCCTGAGGCCGGGAGAGCAAAAAGGGTAACGGCGTCTATGCGAAATCTACACATTCGTCTGCTTAACAAGGAGGAACGGGTCGTGTAAAAGAGTTCAACCATACTGGTGAAATAATCCGTGGACCCCGCTTGGCTTTCCACGGGCTTGGTAGCCGACATGGCGGAAAACGTTCTTAGCTTGATAGACGTACCCTTGCACCTCCGGGTTATCTCTGATGAGATTGGGAACCCACGAGGGGATGACATCAAGTTCGCGTCGATCTGGATATTCTCGTGGGTCGAGATGATCGTAGACAACCACAGGAACACCGCCAGTATACGATGAGATATGCCGGAAAGAGTTCAGCAGGTCCTGGTTGGGAAGGCGGCCGTTGACCCCCTCTTGACAAATGTTCAGTTTTCAGCCCGTTCGGAGAGGAGATGGACGAACCAAAGAAGACTCCGAGATGGGAGAAAGAATGGCCTGGGTAGTCAATATTAAGTGCTGTCCAGATCACACCGGAAGACAGCGTCAGAGGGTCTGCGCGGAGATCTGAGGGTATTATATGAGGTAACGGCAAAGAGGATAAACCAGGCGTTACTTGATTGAATTGAGTCGTGGTATGCGCTAAGCCAGGCATGCATGCCGTCGAGATATCCATCGCTGATTACGAAGATGATATCCTTTGCCCAAAGCGAGTACTCTGCAGGAACAATGATCAAGAATACAATCATAAGTGTATGTTGAAAATGCGAACGCTTTAAGAAAGCAGCTTGGGCGAGAATCGTGGATACGCCTCGAAGATTGAGCTTGCCGTCCCCTGCGCAGCTAAGCCAAGAGGCACTAATGACTATGGCTTCGCTTCCTGGGGTTCTTGGTGAAGAAAGGATGGCGTAGGCATTCGTCCCTTTTGTTATCTATGATTGGATCAGTGACCCAGATATTGGCCGCCAAGCAATGCCTCACTCCAGTGGTTGTCGAAAATGTGTAATTCTGCGTCGACGAGGCCAGCCCGAGGACACTGAACTCGTTCGCGAGGAATTCGGCCGTCCTTCGTAGTGGTTAGAAAAATCTCAAATGGAAGGCAACCGTAGAGGTCTTACCGTTGACTTGTAGCAGAGGTCTCTTGCAGTTGCTCTAATTTTTGAAGGTAGAGATCTGCAGCATGAACATCCGACCAACTCCAATATGTGTTAACCTGGGTGCTTCGTCACTCTCCGGTGCTCAACAATATGAATGGCGTCCGCACCTGCCCTGGCTGTAACGCGTTTTCGTCGATGTACGTTCCTCTTGAGAGACGAGGCAATGGAATTAATACCATCCATAGATATCCAACGACAAACAGCGCCAGTCTGATTCAAGCACGGTCAATGTTGCACTCTGCAACGGATGAATAGTGAACTACCTTAAGGATGTCAGCCAGCGAGATATTAGGGCCACTACAATTCTTCGCCTCTGAATTCGAGTTGCATGGCCTCGCCCAAAGACTCCTCTGATTCGGTCTCTGATTCGTTCCATGAACTAACCCAGGTCAAAGTTCTGTAGAAGGCCGCAGCAAATATACAAATGCAGTATTATGCGAGCACAACGTCGACTTAGATTTCGTCTGCTTGATCTCTTAGTCTGTGTTCCCTTTGGCTTCTCCATTTTGACCATTTCCACCGTACTAAATTTTCGAGTCTATTGTTCGGTGGTAGATTTGTGTGATTCTTTTCATAAAGATGATACGCAATTATTCCGGTGAAGACTCCGAGCATAGGGTCAAGGACTCTGCGTGAATCAGAATGAGGTCGACAGCTACAATAAATCGTGTCTATCATGACTGACGGAGATAAAAGAGGCATCGTCGTGAGGTCGAAGGCTTGATAATATGTTCGGAATGTTGAAACACAAATCAGACGCGAAACGGTCCGAGAGTCGGCACATATAACGTTATCCTTCTTTCCTTCAGCTCCCTACTATCCCCTCGTATTCACACCATATATGTCGGCCGCTCTCCAACGTCAAATCCGTCCCATCTACGGTGAGTTACGAGGTCCTGGTGCCTCCAAGTCATTGTATTTACAAATTCACACCAAGATGCCTTGGACACTGGCTCAAACAAGTCGGCCATCGTAGCATGTAACAAGGTACTGAAGAAGCACCCAACAAATGTACTGGTCAAGGTTCGCTTTCCCATCCATTCGATACACTCTTGTTATTCCATGCATAACTCGAACAACAGGCCTTGAAAGCGCTGGCATTAGTCCGGTCTCAGAAAGTCGAAGAATCCGTGGTGTTGTGTGATGAAGTTCTCGCTTCGAAGTCCTCGGATGATGCTACATTGTCAGCCATGATGCATGTCCTGCGAGGCCTGGGACGGCGTGGGTACTGTCTTACTGAATACACTATGCAACTACATCGTGATGTGAACGTCCAGATAACGATCTGGTAACTATGTTTGAAAGTGCTTTCAAGCAACAGCCCGCCAACGAGGAACTCGGAGCGCAAACTTTCTTCGCGCATGTGCGGACTGGGAGCTGGAAATTAGCCCAACAGGTAAGACTTCTGTTGTCGATGATCGATGGCTCGTAGCATTCCCGGAATTGGTTCGATCTGGAACCAATATCAGGCGACCTCTGTACTTCTCGCGCATGACGCAAGAATGGCCATCAAACATGGTCAAGATGATTTATTTCAAGCAACAACCATTCCTCGTCGCGACTGTTGATGTCAAAGTCCCCGAGAATCACAAGGCCGCTAAAGTCTGGCGATCCCAAATTACTCATACTTTCTTCGTTCAGGTTGCTACCAAAATGTTCAAACAATTTCAAGACGAGCGGTACCTGTACTGGGCGATAATGTGTGCAGTTTTACAGGTAATGTCTTACAACTTGATATAAATTTACCACTCAGTTCCCATTTTACTCAAGGCGAATGACCCTGCGACCCCACTAGAAATGCGCAGCTTGCTTTACAAAATATCTCATCGACTCATTACCTCTTCTCCGACTCCGTCCTATTTCAGTGCTGATCGGCTCTACCTTCACCTCACCATTCTCCGAGAACTAGGTCTTTATGACGAGGCTCATACCCTATTGAGCACCGATGTCGGGAAGTTTATTTGTGCCACTAGCTTGGTGTGTAACGAAATCAGACGGGAAATTTGGCGCTCTCGCGGATCATTCAAGGAAGAAGCTGAGCAGGCGCAGCAGAAAATAGTTGAAAAGAAGTAAGTCCAATCACAGCTCAAGTCGCATATAACCTTTGTTTCGATGTCGCTCTTTTCCAGTGATCGCAATTGGCTTGAGTTTCTCTCCGTGGTGGATGCCACTTTCTCGGATTTCACTCAGCCACCTGGAGAGGCTGTTGCTGATCCGATCGAATCGAAAAAGGAGTGCGTTGAACGGATTTCCGTGACCAGAGCATTCTTTTTGGGGCTGGCACAGAACAGCGATAAAGATCGTTCAGGGCTTCTGGCTCTTCTAGAGCTAGAAAAGCGCGCCAGGATCCATAGCCTTTCCACGGGTGACTGAATAGTGCTCTGTTAGTAAGGCATCATAGCTGATTCGATCTTTTGGGTATCAGATGCTGGTTTGTTGGTAAAATTGATGGAGGAGTATTTTCAAACGATAGGCGACAAAGCCTGTTGTTACGAGGACCTCAGGCCATACCTTCAACTTGAAGGTGAAGATTTTTTACAATGGACGTCCTTTTTAGAATCCTTTATTCCTTCCGTAAGCCGCATATTTTCTTGCATATCCATTTCGATGTATCAAGTACGTCCTGTCCCTCTGATAGACTTCTCGTGCCGACCTCCAACGATCTATCAACGTCCATAAACTTTTGCGTTACAATCTCCGAGACTCCCAGCTTACTCCTGCAATGGAATCTGCTCGAGCTGCACAATGTATCAAAGAATACATAGCCGGTCTTGAATTCGGGACAGAATTGCCGGTCACAGAATTACAGCCCGCGGACGATCTCGTCATTCTCGCTGGAAATATTTTTGTCAACTTGTGGTGGCTGACAGAGGACGAGAACCACCTCTATAAGGCTGTGGCCATCCTCGAGTTTGCGTCAACAAAAAGCAAATCCTCTTATCGGATACGGCTACTACTAATTCAGATTTATCGCCTACTTGGTAATTTGCCTTGCGGTTAGTGTCCGTCACACATATTTACTCCTCGCATGCTGTGCAAATAGGTGCACCTTCCTTGGCATTGGAGCATTATCGTCTTATGGACATAAAGCAAATCCAGAACGACACGCTCTCGCATCTCATTCTCTCAAGGGCTTCCACCTTCTCTCTTGCGGCTACTGGTGACCTGACATACCCTACGGAATGTCTTGAATCAAGTCAAATATACCTGAGCAATTCTCAAGAGGTGAGGGTCGTCATCATCCACCCGTGAGGATGTGAAGCTGAAATTCCCCTGAGACTGCCGACTTCGTCATTCGAGCTTTTACTGGTGAAAAATACTCTCAGGTGAATATCATCACTATTTTGCCCCCCATTCGTGTAACTAACCCCACTAGATACCGGAATTCATTGCTTTTGAAGACAGACTCGACAATTCACTTCAACGAGACTTGGTGAAAGTCGAGCATGTCCGAATGCGCTTAACTCACGAACCAATTTCTCCTGACATCATCGACATGGAACTAATTGAACTCAAGTTTATTTTTGACCGGTGTAAGTACATGTGTATAGGTTGACGACTGACACAGATGAACCTGCCCATCCTCCTTTCATAGATCACCATGATAATCGGGACTTCGAAATTCTTCCAAATTATCAACCCGGATCCCAGCCCTCGTTCAACAAGCAGACCCTTCTTTTTCAAAAGAATGCCGGAGTACAACCTTTCTTATTTCACCACTGTGATGGATTTACTGTTGACTCTCCCTTTTCAGCAAGGATGGCTGTGGGTTTTTTTGAAGGTGTATATTAGAGCCTTCCAGCAGGCCAGTGATTTGGATGAGAATTCAGAGGACAAAATTTTAGTTGGTGATCGTCCCAAGCAAGGTCGCGATCTCGTGAAATTGAAAGAACGCCTTCGGTCAAGGCGGGTAGAGGAGCTTGAGGATGTAGGGAGATTCAAGTCATCGCTGGCCACATTTGATATCTTATAATCTGCAGCTGACGCCAGATGAAATCTCTTTCCTGGATTTCGCAACTGCTCTTGCTGACTGGCTTGAGCCCTACCATGATCACGTACGGCCGCCACACGCAACTCTTCTCGCAGAAACTACCAAGCACGTTGATTCCAAAGCCAGCAATCCGAAAGGGAACGACTCAGCTGCGCAACATGGAGTAAATGGGCAAGGAAAAAAGGAGGAAGAGACTCCGCCCGTGAAGGAGCCCCCTTCAACGGTGTCAAACTTCTTTGAACGTATGTTGGACGCAGCATGATGGTGCCATACTCACTTCTGTACTTCCAGACATGCAAAATCGCTTCACCACCACTCAAAAGCAAGGGTCTATCTCCGCCCTCTTGCATATAGCAACTCTGGCTCAAGAAGTAAGTCGTTACGGCCGTTCCTCTGGTTTCAGTATCAATCCATCAACTACTAGGCATTCATTCTTCTTGTTATCGAGACCATGCGGTTCAAGCCTCCCTCGGTCGCGAAGATTTACAAGCTTGGTGCCGTGAGTACACTTGATGCCAGGCTTTCTACTTCAAGTTTATTGATGAAGCTTTACTCCGAACCAGTTGGTGCAAAGCTACAAAAACATCCGAACAAAAGCTCTTGCTGTTCTACGTTACATGTCCGCTGAATTGCGAGAGAAGGGGGAAGCAGAAGGTGCCCCTGAACGCCGGCAGTGCACTGTGACCGCTTGTGGGCCGTTAATGATCTCACCGGAAGTGCGTGTTCATTGACTAGTCGTATGGATCACGACTTATTGTTGCCGACTCAGATCGATCATGACTTCGTTCTGAGTGTCTCAAAAAAGGTAATGGATGCTCGTAGAGGAGTTCTCGAGGGAGTAGGGAAGGGTATCGCGCGGTTGTGTACCACCTATGCGTAAAGTGATAGGTATATTATTACCCGTAGCAATACTCTGGTAGCGCTCGTGACGTCAAATCTTGTTTTGCTGCCAAACAACGCGTCCAAAAGATCTCGACTGCATTGACTTCACATGAGCCAATGTACGCTCCAGACATGACACCAGTTTTTTTACTGACTACCGTAGCTCAGATAGCGGAACCAACCCTTACTATTCAGGAGGCGGTGGTGGTTACTTGCCTGGTTCATCTTTCAGTAGCCCTGGTGGATTTGGCGAGGTAGTACCTTCATGTTCGCTTTCAGACTATTACATTCTGACAGCAGCGCAGGAAAAAAAGAGCGAAACTGCTCATTCCGTAAGACCCTTGACAATCGGCCAACTCATTCGGGCAACGCAAGCACACACAGATGCAGAATGGAGGGTGGAGAATGACGAAATCGGTCAGGTTTGTCACGATTCAGTCCGATCTACGATTATTTTCGTGACGTTGCTCAGATTTCGACTGTGGCACAAGTCATGTCAATTCAACGACAAGCTACTAACAGTGTTTATTGGCTTGACGATGGGTCCGGCCGCATCGAGGGGCGACATTGGGTGGATTCTTCAATTTCAGAAGGTGGGAAGTCAAGCGGAATTACGTATGTTCGACTTCCATCTGCGTGCTCATCGATTTTTATGAGAAATCAGAGAGAACATCTATGTCCGTGTGACAGGCGCTCTTAAATCATTCAACACTAAACGATATATCAACGTGACTCACATCCGGCCAGCCAAGGATCCCCATGAATTATACTTCCATACAATGGAGGCCATGACGGTCAATCTCATCTTTGAAAGGGGGCCAGTTAGTGGACTTCACAGTTGATTACGTGACATGTGTCAATGACACAAACCATTTCTCTTCAGCCTCCCGGTCCAGGGCAACCCCAACAGAATCAGGTGGCCGGAGCTTCGGTATATACGTCTGGTCCTGCGGCAGCAGCAACAACCGACGCGTATGCCAGTTTACCAGCCATGGAACGATCCATCGTCGAGTACATCGCTGCTCAACCTCCCACTGACGAAGGCGTTCATGTCGCGAAAATCGCGCGTCACATTGGAAAGGAAGCTCATTTGATCAGGTAAACGCCTTTCCTTTATTGCATTTATGATGGCGCTGGCGAACTTATTTGCGATTCCAGCGAGGCCCTCGAGTCTCTCATGGAGGCCGGTATTACGTATAGTACCATCGACGACTCGCATTTTCAAGTCTGTTAATGATCATCAACGGACACCAACGTCTGATAGGTGCGACCAACAGCCTCGAGTTTGGATTTCAATCTTTTGCTGATGATGTATGTCTGTATAACAATATTGATACGGTAGCCGTCGTGCTGTATGTACTTCCTGTATCATAAACTGTGACTTCATCGTGATGAGCGATCCCCATTTATCCGTTTGATCCTCGTCATTCCCTACGAAATGCTGGCAACGCAAGATGAACGCATTAATGTCCAGCTAGACAACGCTCCCGGGTGTCGCGTAAAATTAAAAAGGCCCGATGGACGCGGCCATGTCCGTTCCACGTGCTCAAGCTGCCTGAGCATCGATAACTGATCTCCTCACTCCTCACCAACTCTTCACAAGCATGGGCGATGCTATCCTCCATAAGAGCGGTGGTAGTCAGCTTGGATCCTCTTTGGCACGTTCTTGGTTTCTTGCAAGGATTTAGCTACAATTATGCGAGCTTACCGCAGACTGACGGACCTCTGCGTCCCGTGGTAGTACGGCAGCTCTTGGATGCCACCCAAGAGTACTCTGGTGCCCCTTTTGAGATCGAGGGACACGAAGTTTCTTATGTATGTTGAGCGCCTTTCTCCTTCTCCTGGATGCCTCATGTCTTAATGATGCATATGGAATTTTCATAGGTCACAATAGTTGCGACTGTTATCTATTTGTACGGCCGTTCCCCTAGGAAGTTGGTTCTCGAGGACGGTTCCCGAGGACGGATCACAGCTGAGCATTACAATGACGAGGACCGTATCGAGTAAGCGCCCTTGTCTTATCGGTTCTGCTATCCCTTCGTCCAATTCTCAAGTTCGCATGCAACATAATTCTTCATTTCACATCTCTATCAAGAGGGTACCCGAAGAACAGATGGTTGACCCATTATATCTTCAGAAAACTGACTTATGTCCGTGTAATCGGTAAACTAAAGAGTTTCCAGGGATGTAATTCCCTCCTGGTGTACTCTCAGCGGCGGGTACAAGACGTTCATGAGATATACTATCACCTGCTTGATGCTATGGTCACCAAGCTGGTATATGAACGTGGACCTCCCGTGAGTCATGTTATGTTCTCTCAGTTTAGACCTGAAGTTTCAAAATGTCAAGCCACTCGGAATGGAACCGAATATTTCAAAGGAAGAACTACCAGGTCATGGTATACCGCCAAGTAGTGCATACAAGACAGAGTGTGTGGATGACCTCTCAGGAACCTTTTCTGCTTCCATGACGATGTCTGAGAGCGCAAACTCAGCCATTATTTCCCCGTCATCCCTGCCGCCCCGTGCTGCAAGACCACATAAATGTCTCCACGAAGAAGATTCCTCAAACTTGGATGCTTATGATATCAAAGGAAAAGGCCGAGATTTTGGGTATTGTGAAGAGTCTCGAGTTTGCGAGATCCCTCCCAGGAGGCATCGCCAAGTGCCAACTTCGACTCCATCACCTGCAGGTCCCTCCCGTGCCCGACCTTCAATACTTACTTCAAGCACCATAGATAATGATCGCATGCTGTCCCCTCCGCACCGATACGCTAGTTTGCCAACAAACTCGGACGCAGTCTCTCTTGACAACCAGTCTTGGAATGCCGATGATGACACACTGCCGTCGCCTTCACTTGGGGGAGGAAGGAGTATTGCTCATGCTCAAGCTAAACTACGGCACGACCCATACTCGAGCCTCAGCCACCTTCAACGCACCATCTATTTATGCATCCGCAGGGATGATCAACCTCCGTCATTGTATCCAAACCTCCACGGCGATGTAACAGATGATTTTGAGGGTGTGCATGTGAGAACCCTAGGTCAACAGATTAGCATCATGATGCCGTCTGTGGATGCTGAGCAAGTTGAGTGAGTGAAATCACGACTTTTGACCAGTATCACTACATACATGCTCATCATTCCAACTCTTACAGTAATGCAATCCAATATCTGATAGATGCAGAGTATATACATGCTCCTGCTGATGACCTCCATCTACGCATTACAGGGTTGAAATGAGAAGTGATAGCTTATCGATCCACTTTTTCTTGCCTCATGTAATAAGTAATATCTCGCTGCGTGCTCCTCGCCGTTGGTCGTAGAATCCAAACATTCAACATCACGTACTTTATTTTGACAATGTACGGCGGAATCGATCCGAACGGATCGAGTGATGCAACGTAAACAAGTGCTAGGTGGTGTACCCAGTAATCCAGCTGCTGAAATAAAATAAAATGAATTAATGATCAGGGCTCAGCGCTCAGCAATGGTGTTAACAGATTATCTGAAAGCTAACTGGTGTTTAACGCCATTACTTCCCTTGTCGTTTTTAAAGAGTCACCATCTTGGGGATAGTCCTTGTCACGAGTGTCCACGTCGTGCACCATCAGCGACTGCCTCCCCATCTGTCCTTCACACCTAGCACCTTGCTGTGATAGGTCCTGCACAGAGAGAAGCTCATTTTCCGGCGCAGCGAAACGCAGATGTTCGTTCTAAGTGAATTTGTTTGCACAAAGGACATTTGATATGGCCGTAGTATGATTTGGCAGGCTTGATCGCGGCGAAGGGCACGTCACCGCCGTTGACATGAGCCCTCGCCTTGAGTAGCGCCTGGAGTCCTGGACCACGTCGGGATTCTAGGCTGAAGCAGTTGTTGGAAAGTGGATGCAAAGGTCGAGCTGAATGAAGTTCGAATATTGTTGTTGATTCAGGTCCAGAGGTTATTTCTAGAACACAGATAGTTCACTTACAATATTGTAAATCGCCGAGCAGCTTTTCTTGCTTGGGTGTGAAACGTGCGCGTGATGGGTAACGTAGAAAGGGTGCGGGTTCCCATCCGGTCACCTAGATGTGAATAGATCAATCAAGACGTGTCGCTATTCAACACGTTCAGCACACAATCCTCGACCACGATGACCTTCAAGCTGCCAAGAGCGGTGCCGATGACATGTCGCTCAGCATCTTCCGTGGCTAAATCGTCATCCAGTCGCTTCAAAAAATGTCAGTTCCGAACATTACTCTGTTTTACTCATAATTTATGGATTGGTAGTAGTGTTCCGGCATTGTTATCACTCAACTCCACGCCTCTGGAACGAAAGTGGTTCACCTAGTGAAAATAGTCCTGAGACTGGTAGGTGTATCTATCATTGTCGACGTACGGTTTACTTATTGGTATGTCCAAAGGTATTCCGTATTCATCACTTATAGTTGGGATACCGAGAGAAAATTTCCAAAACGAACGTCGCGTTTCGCTGACTCCCCAAAATGCCGCAGTTCTTCGCAAGAAAGGGTTCAACAAAGTGCTAGTAGAGCACAATGCAGGGGCGCAAGCACAATTTCTTGACGATCAGTATGCTGCCGCCGGAGCTACCTTGGTTACACGAGAAGAGCTGTTCAAGACCGCAAACATTCTACTCAAAGTGCGGCCACCATTACTCGGACACGAGGCCGAAAGCATTACAGAAGGCAGCACTCTCATCTCATTTCTATACCCCAGGCAGAACAAAGCCACAGTAGAAGCATTGGCTTCTCGCAAAATTAATGCTTTGGCGATGGACATGATACCAAGAATATCCCGTGCTCAGGTGTTCGATGCGCTAAGGTACATTTATTCATTCTATTCTTTCACCTTGACATTATAATCTCAACATTCACAGTTCCATGGCAAATATCGCGGGCTATAAAGCTGTCTTAGAGGCCTCCAATCATTTTGGACGATTCCTGACTGGTCAGGTTACAGCAGCCGGGTGAGTTTACCTTGCTTATTTGTAGGGTTTTATTCAAATTTGACTTTTCTTCCAGCAAGGTATGGTTCTTACCGCTTTTATGTAATCGGCCCGCAAGCTTATAATCACCTAGATACCCCCGGGAAAAGTCCTAGTTATTGGCGCTGGTGTGGCGGGCTTAAGTGCAATTGCAACTGTGAGAGCCCTCCAGATGGCGTCATCGGCTTTTCCTAACTTTCTGGGTTGTTCAGGCAAGGAGGATGGGCGCGATCGTCCGCGGTTTCGATACTCGCTCAGCTGCACGCGAACAGGTCCAATCACTTGGGGCCGAATTTCTTGAGGTCTCAGTGAAGGAAGAAGGTGGAGGTGGCGGAGGATATGCTAAGGTCATGTCTAAGGAATTTATTGCAGCGGAAATGGCTCTGTTCATGGAGCAATGCAAGGACGTAGACATTGTGATCACAACGGTACGTTCTTGATGCATTTCTTGGGGCCTACACTAAACTAAGTCAATAGGCCCTGATCCCTGGAAAGCCTGCCCCAAAGTTGATCACTCATGAAGTGAACTCGAGCACCTTTTCTCGCGAGGCGCCTTTCTAACGGCTAATGTCTAGATGGTGGCTGCAATGAAGCAGGGTTCGGTGATCGTTGACCTAGCCGCTGAAGCTGGTGGCAACTGTGAAGCGACGAGGCCAGGCGAGCTCCACGTCCATAAAGGTGTCACAATAATCGGTAAGGCATATGGTATCAGGAGAGCGCGGTGTCTTGAATCATTTAAATGATAGGTTACACTGATTTACCTTCTCGCCTTCCTACCCAATCGTCTACTCTTTACTCAAACAACGTCACCAAATTCCTTTTATCGCTTGGGGATGGGAAATTTGCACTTAATCTTGATGACGAAGTCGTCCGTGGATCCTTGGTTATACATAGAGGGAAAATTCTGGAGCCTGTCCCTCTCGCGCCGCCACCTTCCCCACCAGTGCCTCCCCCAGTCGAGGAAAAGGTGGAGAGTGTGGCTATCACACCATGGCAAAAGACTACCAGAGAGGTCGCAACTGTGACAGCAGGGATGGGATCGGTGATTGCGCTTGGGAAGCTTACAGGAACAGCTTTCATGAGTAATTTCTTCACATTTGGCCTGGCAGGTCTCGTAGGCTATCGGGTTGTGTGGGGAGTCGCGCCAGCGTTACATTCTCCCTTAATGTCCGTTACCAATGCAATTTCCGGTAAGATTGATCATGTTCTCTTTAGGGAATACGTTTTGAATAGCATGATCGGGCAGGCATGGTTGGGATCGGTGGTCTCTTTATCATGGGCGGCGGATATTTCCCAGGAACAATCCCTCAGACTCTGGGCGCTCTATCCGTCCTATTGGCCAGCGTGAACGTGGCCGGAGGCTTTGTCATCACGAAACGCATGCTGGACATGTTTAAACGTGAGTCTCCAGTGAGAAAAGGTTCCGAATGCTCATTCTATTTCAGGGCCAACGGACCCACCCGAGTATTCCTGGTTATATGGTATCCCTGCCGTCGTATTCACCGGAGGATTCTTAGCTGCCGCCAGCACTGGGATGGCAGGGCTCGTGCAAGCCGGATACCTGACAAGTAGCGTACTCTGCATAGGTCGAGCTGCATTCTCT
>Ga0209006_10000993_pt1 | contig 26165 bp, 33 predicted proteins | sample JacPin_JW_Ref_O2_FD_188567 | JGI IMG/M metagenome (GOLD analysis project Ga0209006, IMG submission 188567) | Forest soil microbial communities from Algoma, Ontario, Canada - Jack Pine, Ontario site 1_JW_Ref_O2 (SPAdes) (version 2) | ecosystem: Environmental > Terrestrial > Soil > Boreal...
TGACGATCTGCGCAATCGCATGAGTGTTGTCGGCAGCGCCACCGATATCGCGCGCGATCGAGGCCTGGTAGATGCGCCTGCGCAGCGCGCGGTCCTTGAGTTGCGCCAGCGGCGGTTGCGTGGTTGTATTTTGCAACGGGATCAGCCACTTGCCAGTAAGGCCGCGAGCCTTGGCGGCCTCGGCGGCGGCGCCGATCTGCTCGGCTGATAGTCCATCGAGCTGTGACTGCTGCTCGACTACCACGGCGCCGTCGCGGGAAGCCTTCAGCAGGTGTTGACGGAATGCGGTGGTCAGCGACGACAGCCGCTGGTTGTAGTGGCGCAGCCGGGTTTTATCAGTCTCGGAGAGCTGCGCGCCGGCACGCACAAAGTCGATGTGATAGCGCTCGAGCAATTGCCGCGACTCGGGATCCAGATCCAGCTGCGCGCGCTGGCGGTAGAGCGTATCGATGCGGGCGAACAGCGCCGGATCGAGGTAGGCGGCATCCTGGTGCGCCTGCAGCTTAGGCGCTATCTCGGTTTCGATCTTCAGCATTGCCTCGTCGCTGTTGGATTGATTCAGGTTGAAGAACACGAAGGCGACGCGCGTGAGCAGGCGTCCGGAGCGCTCCAGGGCGAGCACGGTGTTGTCGAAAGTCGGCGGCTGCGGGTTGTGCGCAATAGCGTCGATTTCCGCGCGCTGTGCCGCCATGCCGGCGATGAAGGCCGCGCGATAGTCGCCGTCGCCGATGCGGTCGAACGGCGGCAGTTGATACGGCAGGCTGCTCGGCGCGGCGAACGGGTTATCCGGGCTCATCGCGACGCTGTCGGGGGAGGGGCTGGCAGGTGTCCCGGCTGTGGTGGCGAGCGGCACGAGCACAAGAGATGAGCCGGCAAGGCACAGGACACTGACCATCGCGGCGAGCTTGCGCATGCGAGAAATCCGGGGAAGGCCTTGCGGCGATGCGGAATGGTATGACACCCAGCCATGGATTCGAAGTCGCATGGGGCGCGCAAGCACCTGATGGCGCAGCTGCGGCGTTGGATGCATTTTGAATCAAAATTGATCTACAGTTGTGACCCAATGCTTCTATTGTATCTTTATTGATACTATTAGTCGGCGGTTCCTGTCCGTGGCTTACGGGTCATCGGTAGTCGGCTGATCAGAAGAGAAAGGCGCCACTGCCTCGGCCTGAAACGTCGGCAGCGTGCGCACGTTGCGAATCACCGGCAGGCGCCAGGCAGCCGACGCCAGCAGCAGCGCCGTGACGCCGGAGAAACCCAGCGTGGCGCGCAGCCCGAAATGCTCACCCAGCCAGCCGCCCCACAGTGCACCGGGTCCGGCCGGCATCAGGATCAGCCAGCGCATCGTGCTGGTCATGCGCCCGAGCATCCGCGCCGGCGTGATCGATTGCCGCAAGGCCAGGAAATTGATGAAGATGAATACCGCACCGACGCCATACATCAGCAGCATCAGCGGAAAGGCGGCGACACCGTAGGCATTCAGCGGCGCGAACCCCAGCAGCAGCCAGCCGGCGCCGCAGATGCCAAAGCCGCAGACGAGAATCGGCCCCGGTCCGAAGCGGCGCGCCAGGCGGTGGCCAACGGCGCTGGCTGCGATGGTGCCGAGGCCGAGCGCAACGTAGCTCAGGCCGACCGCTCGCTCGCTCAGGCCCAGCGCGCGCGTCGCAAACAGGATCTGCACCACCGTGGCGGCCTGACTGCACAGCTGCCAGGTGCCAACGCAGATCGCCATTGTCACCAGCAGCGGCTGGCCGCGCACGAAGTCCAGACCCTCGCGCATCGCCGGCCAAAACGGGGCGTTGGACGCACTCGGCGTCTCCTTCACCGCCACCCCGCGTAGGATCGAAGCGGATATCAGCAGCAATACCGCATCCGCGAGCAGTGCGAGCGGTGCGCCGGTGAGCTTGATGAGCGCGCCGGCGGCGCCCGGCCCGGATACTTCCGCGGTCGACTGCGCCAGCGCGTTTTTCGCGTGAGCCTCCACCAACCGCTCGCGCGGGACGATCTGCGTCAGTACCACCTGCGCCGCGCTGCCGGCGCTGGTATTGACCGCGCCGATCACGAAACCGACCACATACAGCCAGCGCATCGACAGCGCGTTGAGCCACCAGGCGATCGGAACGCTCGCCACTGCAGCGGCGACGCATATCTCGCCAACCACGTAGACCGGCAACTTGCGTATCCGATCGAGCCACACCCCGGCCGGCAACGAGAACAGCACGAACGGAAACACCTCCATCGCCGTCAGCAGGCCCATCTGCGTCGGCGCCGCGTGCAACAGCACGGCCGCCGTCAGCGGCAGCGCCAGCAGCGTCACCTGTCCGCCGAACGAAGAGATCAGGATGGAACTCCATAGCCGCCGATAGGTGGCATCGCGCAGCAGATCGGTCGGCGCGAGCGTGAATCGACGCGAAACGACGCTCACCGAGCGCACTGCGCGCCGGAACATGCCGGGCACGGTGGGCGCTTCACTGCCGGCGCAGATGCGACAGCCAGAGCAGTTGCCGCACCGGCTCGCCAAGCAGTTCGTAGGTGGCGCCGTAGGAGCGCCCCAAGGCCGCCATGTTCGGCAGCCAGCGCCACAGGCCTACATCGCGAATCGCCGCCACGCCGGCCGGCGCCGCCAGCACCTGCATTCCTGCGTCGCTGAATTCGTGCGCTGCGCGCCACAGATGGCTGGCGCCGCTCACCAGCACGATGCGCTGCACACCGTCCGCGCGCAGCAGCAGTGCCGAGTGCCGCGCGTTCTCGAAGGTGTCGTAGGAGAGATCGTCGAGCCAGCGCACTTCGAGTCCAAAGTTGCGCGCCAGCGTATCGCGCATCGCGGCGGCTTCGATGCCATAGCCGCTGACCAGCAGCGGCAGGCCGGTGCGGCGGGCCAGGTAGGCGCCGTAGGCCAGCCGCTCGAGCAGCAGCGGTTCGGCCGCCGGACCGCCATATTCGGGTGCGTACGCGCGCTGGCCGCCGCCGCCCAGAATCACGATCGCCTGGGCCTGGCTCGCCTGGGCCAGATTGAACGGTGGGTAGTGCTCGCTCAAGTGCGTGAGCGCATCGGCCACGATCGGCATCGACATCAGCCATAACGAGCCGATGCCGGTCAGCAGCAGTACGCGCGCGAGCCGCGGCCGGCGTCGCAGCAGCAGCACGCCGAGCATCGCTAGCAGCAGCGGACCGGCAGGCGGCAGAATCAGATTCCTGAGCGCGGTCTTGCAGTATTTCAGAATCAATAGCACATGCGCTGCTCCGGTGCGGCGGGGTCAAAGCATTACATGGGCGCCGCGAGCGTGCGAGCCGCTACAGACCGGCGGCGTCGAGCAGGCTGCGCGCATAGGAGCTGGCGGTGCCCGGCAGCGGATCATAGCCAAAGCGCTCGGCGAGCAGGTCGAGCAGCCGCTCCTGCTGCGCGCCGCGCCGCTGCGCCTCGGCATACGGTATTTCCGGGTGAAACATCACCATCGAATAACGCGGCACGAAGCGACCCGGGAAATCGCGTTCCAGCTCGGCCGCGAGCCGCCTGCGCTGCGCGAACAGCGCCGAGCGCACCCCGTCACGCATCTCGAGGTAGTTCTCCAGCGCCATTGCCGCGATGGCGTCGGTGTTGGGCCGGCGCTCACGCTCGAATTCGGCCAGCGCCGCTGCCGGCTGTGCATGAGCACCGAGCAGGCGATCCAGTACGCGGCAGTCCTCGAAGCCGCAGTTCAGGCCCTGGCCGTGGAACGGCACGATCGCGTGCGCCGCATCTCCGAGCAGCAGCACGCGGCCCGCGGCCTGCCAGCCCTGGCAGTAGAGGGTGGCGAGCTGGCTTTGCGGATGCAGCGCGAACTGCTGCTCCAGATCCGGAATGGCGGCCGCCGCATCGGTGAACTGCTGCTCGAACAAGGCACGCACCGCCGCACCGTGGCCGAGACTATCGAAACCCGGATGGCCGTGACGGGGCAGAAACAGCGTGGCGGTGAAGCTGCCGCCGGGGTCGGGCAGAGCGATCAGCATGAATCCGCCGCGCGGCCAGATATGCAGCGCGTGCGGCTCGAACGCGTAGCCGCCGGCGGCGCGTTGCCGCGGCGCGATCAGCAACTCCTTGTAGTCGTGCGGCAGCGGCTGCTCCTCGGCGCGGCTGAAGCCACGCGTGACCAGCGCGGCACGCACCGCGGAGCCGGCGCCGTCGCAGGCCAGCAGGATGTCGAAACTCTCGGCGCGCGGCTCGCCGCCGTGCTCGCATCGAAGCTGCAGTGCGCCGGCCTCCGGATCGACATCGATGCAGCGGGTGCCGAAAAAAAGCTCGATTTGCGGCAGCTCGGCCGCTGCCTCGATCAGAATGCGGTTCAGCGACTCGCGGCCGATCGCATGGATCACTTCGCGTTCATTCTGCCCATACGGCAGGAACTGCAGCGATCCGAATTCATCGTGCAGCATGCGGCCCGGCATCGCGATCATCTGCGCCGCGATGCGCCTTGAGACGCCAGCCTGCTCAAGGGCGAGCGTGCCGCGTGCCGCCAGCGCCAGATTGATCGAGCGACCGTGTTCCGGAGCCATTGCACGCGGATCGGGGCGGCGCTCGATCAGGCGTACCTGCTGACCGCGCTGGGCCAGCAGCAGGGCCATCAGGGTCCCCACCGGACCAGCGCCGATGATGGTGTAACGTGGCATCAGCTCGCGCGCTGAGCCGATTGATCAAGGCGTGCAGCGCGCCGCGCGCTCAGCGCCGTTGCGGCAGCAATTCGCATAGCGTCCAGGCGCCGCGCAGCACGTCTTCGAAACTGTTGTAGAGCGGCACGGGGGCGAGGCGCACAGTGTTCGGTTCGCGCCAGTCGCACACCACGCCGCGCGCCGACAGCGCTTGCCACAGCGCCAGACCCTGCGCAGGGCTGCCGGTGACTCGCAGCGAGAGCTGGCAGCCACGCTGCGCCGGCTCCGCCGGCGTGACGATCGTGAGGCGCTCGCCCGCCAGCTCGGTCAGCAGCGATGCCAGGTACGCGGTCAGCGCGATCGATTTTCGGCGCAACGCCGCCATGCCGGCCTCGGCGAACAGCGGCAGCGAGGCTCGCAGCGGCGCAGCCGAGAAGATCGGCGGATTGCTCAGCGCCCACGCGGCCGCACCGGCCGCCGGCATGAACTCGGCCGGCATCTCGAAGCGCGTGCGGGCATCGTGGCCCCACCAGCCGGCGAGCCGCGGGCGGGCGCGATCCTGCAGATGCCGTTCGTGCACGGACGCGCCGCCGATCGCACCGGGGCCGGCGTTCAGGTACTTGTAGCTGCACCAGACCGCGAAGTCGGCATCATCGTCATGCAGCGACAGCGGCACGTTGCCGATCGAGTGCGCGAGATCAAAGCCGGCGTTGCAGCCCACGGCGTGCGCCGCGCGCGTGATGCGGCGCAGGTCGAACAGCTGTCCGGTGCGGTACTGCACGCCGGGCCACAGCACCAGTGCCAGGCGCGAGCCCTGCGCTGCGATGCAGGCCTCGATATCCTCGATCCGAATCAACTCCTCGCCCGCTCTTGGCGCCAGTTCGATCAGTTCGAGCGCCGGGTCGTATCCGTGCCAGCCGATCTGCGAGGCCAACGCGTGCCGATCGGAGGAGAAGGCGCCGGCCTCGATCAGGATCGCGCGGCGCGCTTCGGCGGGCCGATAGAAACTGGCCAGCAGCAGCTGCAGGTTCACGCTCAGCGAATTCATCGCCACCACTTCCTGCGGCTGCGCGCCCGCCAGCGCCGCCAGCGCCGGCTGCAGCTGCTCGGCGTAGCCGATCCAGGGGCTATGCGCCTGTTCGTGACCGAGCACCGCAAGCCGTTCCCAGTCCTCGACCTCGGCCTCGATCATTGCGCGCGCGGCAATCGGCGCCAGCCCGAGTGAGTGGCCGCAGAAATATTGCAGCGGCTGGCCGTCGGCGCCGCGTGGCATCGCAAAGCGGCGGCGCAGCGGCGCGAGCGCATCGGCGGCATCCTGCGCGCGCGCCCAATCGAGCCGGCTCGCGAGCGCTGTGCTGGCGGCGTGCGCGCTCATGCGGTGCGCAGCGAGTAGAGCACCGGCCGAGATGGCACCGCATCGCCGGCGATCGCGGGCGACTGCAACGACAGGAAGTACCAGCCATCAGCCAGCTCGTCGGGGATATAGGCGAGCTCCGTGATGGTGCTCCTGGGACGCTGCGCTTCGAGCACTGCCTGGGCGCCGGGCGGCAGGCCAAAAAAAATGCGGTGCGCGGTGAGCTCGCCGCCGTCGCTGCTGCGGTCGGCGGACGGCACGTCGAGCACCAGATGCTCGATACCGTATTCGACCAGCCAGGCGGCGGCCTGGCGCGACAGGAACGGGGCGGCGGCAGCGCAGTTTTCCACGAACTTCAGCTCCTCGTTCGGCAGCGTGCGGATCACGGCGGCGCGGGCTTTCAGCCGCGGCTCGAGCACCGGCGGCCAGGCGCGTTCGATCGCGCCGCGCGTAATCAGCAGATCGTCGGACCGCGGCGCCGGCGAGCTGCCCTCGCTGCTGTCGCCGGCCAGTTCGGGTTCGACAGTGAGCAGCGCGGCAATCAGCAGCCGCCGCGGAATCATACTTTGGACATCGAGGCGCTCGGCCGTCAGATGGCCGACGCTTTCGGTGTGAGTGCCGTTGGCGTGCGGAGTCAGCGTCAGCACGCTGCAGTTGCAGGGCGCGCCGCTGTCGACGCGGCCGCTGAAATCGCCGCGCACCAGCGGCTCGCTGCTGGCTGGCGCCGCACCGAAGCATCGCAACTGCTGGCCGGTAAATTCGAGCGCTCGCGCGAGGCTGGCGCCGGCCGCCAGGTCCGTCAGCAGCGTGACTCCGTCGATGTGCAGCTGCGCCCACTGCGTGCGCTCATTGCGAGCCATGCGTGCCCGCCGGCGCTGGCGGCGGTTCCATGACTGCCTGGCAGTGTTTACAGGTACGCAGCGACAGGCTGCCGAAAAAGCGGTTGAAAACCGGCGGAAACTGCGTCTCGATGTCCGTCAGTGGAAAGAAATCCTGGTACAGCAGGTGCTCGCAGCGCTCGCAGTACCACTGCAAGCCGTCGAGTTCGCCCGGGCGGCGGCGGCGCTCGATCACCATGCCGACCGAGCCGGCGAAGCGCTGCGGCGAGTGCGGCACGCCCGGCGGCAGCAGCAGAATATCCCCGGCCCTGAGCGGCAGATCGGTGATGCGGCCGTCCTCGACCACGCGCAGCCGCATCTCACCCTCGAGCTGGTAGAAGAACTCTTCGGCCGGATCGACGTGAAAATCCTTGCGCGCGTTGGGACCGCCGACCACCATAACGACGAACTCGCCGTCCTGGTAGATCACTTTGTTGCCGACCGGCGGGCGCAGCAGATGACGATTGGCGTCGATCCACTGCATGATATTGATGGGAGCGAGAGCACGCATGTGGGTGATTTTTCCGACCCTCCAAAGGCCGGCCGATTCGCGTATGGTAAGCGTATTGCCCGAAGGTGGCGAGGCGCGGACCGCGGCCATGATGAAGCACACGCTGTGCGGCGGGAACTGGTGCAAGCCGGCGTTGATCGCGATGCTGTCGCTCAGTGCGACGGCGTGCGCGATGCATTGGCCGTGGAAGCGGCCGCCACCGCCGCCGCCTGTGCCGGTGCACCAGGTCATGATCGAGGCGGATGCGGCGGTCAGCAGCGCGCCGATCGTGCAGTACTGGGATCGCAATACACTGCAGCTCGATCTGAGTGCCGCCAGCGGCGAGGGCGGCGCGACCGTGACGCCGATCAAGGCTCTGGGCTGGCCGGTAAGGATGGAATTTCGCGTGCAGCCCGGCAGCATCGGTCGCCTGGAGGTAGTGGGCGCGCAGCGCGTAGTGTTCTCGGTTCCGCGCGAGGGCGGCCCACTGCTGCTGGCGCTGGCGCCGGGCGCCTACCGCGCCGACACCGAGCAGATCACTCTTCGATGGAGCGCGGCTGACGACTCGGCACACTGACCGGCGGGGCTTGCGGATCATCGAGATTGACGGCGGTGAGCGCTCCGCCCCAGACGCAGCCGGTATCGAGCGCCAGCACGCCGCGTTCAATGTGTAATCCCAGTGCCGACCAGTGGCCGAAAATGATGCGCTGATCGCGACTGGCGCGCCCGGGCACCTTGAACCAGGGCAGCCAGGGTGGGCGGGCCGAGTCCGGCTTGCCCTTGTGTTTGAAATCGACGTAGCCGTCGGCAGTACAAAAGCGCAACCGCGTCAGCACATTGATCGTCAATCGCAGCCGCTCTGCGCCCGCGAGCGAGGCTTGCCAGTGATCCGGCCGGTCGCCGTACATGCCCGCAAGCAGTGCCCGCGGATCGTCACGCAGCGCGCGCTGTACCGTCCCGGCCAGCTCCAGTGTCAGCGCGACGCTCCATTGCGGCAACACGCCAGCGTGCAGCAGCAGGTCGCCGTGGCCGGGCTCGAAGTGCGCCAGCGGCAGCAACAGCAGCCATTCCAGCAGCGCATCGCGGTCGGGCGCCGCCAGGATTTCGCTCAGCGTATCGCTCTTGCGCAGCTTCTCGCCGGCCAGTGCCACCGCCAGCAGATGCAGGTCGTGATTGCCGAGCACGCTGACCGCATTGGCGCCCAGGCTGCGCACCAGCCGCAGCACTTTGAGCGACAGCGGTCCGCGATTGACCAGGTCGCCCACCAGCCACAGTCGGTCGCGGTCATTCGAGAAGCGGATACGCGCGAGCAGCTGTTCGAGTTCGTCGCAGCAGCCCTGTACGTCGCCGATCGCCCAGCGCGCCATCGCCGCTCAGATCGCGCGCGGCGCGCTCAATGCAGCATGCCGGGCATGGCGAGACGAAACGCCGGAATCGGCGCGTCGAACTGCGCGCCGTCGTCGGCGATCATCTGGTAGCTGCCCTGCATGGTGCCGACCGGCGTTTCCAGCACGGCACCGCTCGAATAGCGAAAACCCTGTCCCGGCTTCAGGTACGGCTGCTCGCCGACTACGCCATCGCCGCGCACTTCCTGCACCCGGCCGTTGGCGTCGGTGATGATCCAGTGACGCGTCAGCAGCTTCGCCGGTACCTCGCCCTCGTTGCGGATCGTGATCGTGTAGGCGAACACGTAGCGCTGTTCGCGCGGCTCGGACTGATCGTCGAGGTAGGCGGTCTCAACGTCGATGCTGATCCGGTGGCGCAAGCTGGTCATATCGGCGGCCGTCGGCTCATTCATCGCACCCGCACCGCCAGCACGTCGCAGGGCGCGCCGTGCAGTACCGAGTCCTCGGTGCGATGGAGCAGGATCGACAAGCCGTGGCGCTCGCGGCAGCCGAGCACGATCAGATCGCTGCCTTGCTCGCGCGCATAACGCAGTATTTCATTCTTGGCGCTGCCGGATTCGACGCTGCCGGCCTCCGGCGGCATTCCGAGCTCGCGCGTCAGCGCCTGCATCTGCTGGCTGGCGCGCGCCATCATCTGCTGGTCGATCTGCATCAGCGGTACCAGCGAATCGCTCATCGGTTCGATCGGCACGATTTCGAGCACGTGCAGCAGGTGCACGCTGCCGTTACCGGCGCGCGCGATCTCGCAGGCACGGTCGACCACCGCCCGGCTGTCCTGAGTCAGGTCGATGGCGGCAAGGATGCGGCGGTAGGCGGTCATCGTCGGTATTTCATTGTGGGCATTAGTGAAGCACAGCGGTGGCCGCCTGCGCCAGCGCGCCGAACTGCATCGGTGTCAGCGTCTCGGCGCGCAGTCCCGGATCTATGCCGAGGGACGCGATCTGCGCGGCCGACAAATAGCGCTTGAGTGCGTTGCGCAGGGTCTTGCGGCGCTGGCCGAAGGCCGCTGTCACCACCGCACCGTACAGCGGCGAGCAGGCCCAGTCCGCCAGCGCGGGCCGCACCAGCAGCCGTACTACGCTCGAGGAAACCCTGGGTGCCGGGCGAAACGCGCCCGCGCCGACGTCGAGCACGCGCTCGGCCGTGACCCGGGGCGCGAGCATCACCGTCAGGCGGCCATAGGCTGCGGTCGCGGGCGCGGCGACGATCCGGTCCACGACCTCCCGCTGCAACATGAAATGCATGTCGACGATAGCGTCCGCGGCTTCCAGGACCCGAAACATCAGCGGCGTGGAAATGTTGTAGGGCAGGTTGCCGATCAGGCGCAGGCGCGCGCCGCGCGCGGCGGCCAGCGCGCGCCAGTCGATCTGCAGCGCGTCGGCCTCATGCAGCACGAAGCGCGGCTGATCCGCATAGCGCCGGCGCAGCAGCGCCGCGAGATCGCGATCGATTTCGATCACGTCGAGCCGCCCGGCAGCGTCCAGCAGCTGCTGCGTCAGCGCGCCCTGGCCGGGGCCGATCTCGACCGCGGCGTCGCCGGTTTTGAGGCCGATCGCCGCGACAATGCGCGCGATGACCGCCGGGTCATGCAGAAAATGCTGGCCGAATCGCTTGCGGGGCCGGAACCTGGCTGTGCTCAGAGCGGCTCCCGGCGCGAAACCATCTGTGCCGCGAGCCCGATGGCCGCGATCAGGCTGCCGGCATCGCCGCGGCCGCTGCCGGCCAGATCGAGCGCAGTGCCGTGATCGACCGAGGTGCGCACGATCGGCAGCCCGAGCGTGATATTGACGGCGTGACCGAATCCAGCGTGCTTGAGCACCGGCAGTCCCTGGTCGTGATACATCGCCAGCACCACGTCGTAGTGCGCCAGATGGCTCGGCACGAACAGCGTGTCGGCCGGCCAGGGGCCGTCCACCGTCAGGCCCGCGGCGCGCGCCTGCTCGATCGCCGGGCTGATGATGCGCACTTCCTCGTCGCCCAGGTGGCCGCTCTCCCCGGCGTGGGGATTGAGGCCGCAGACACCGATGCGCGGCTGCGCCAGGTGCCAGTAGCGGCCCAGGTCGTGCGACAGGATCTGCATGATCTGCAGCAGCAGCCCGGTGCTGAGCGCATCGCTGACGGCGCGCAGCGGCAGGTGGGTGGTCGCCAGCGCGACGCGCAATTCGTGTGCCGCCAGCATCATGACCGGCAGCGGCGCGTGGGTGCGCTGCGCGATGTACTCGGTGTGCCCGCTGAAGTGCACGCCGGCCTCATTGATCAGGCTTTTCTGCACCGGCGCGGTCACCATCGCCGCGAACTCCCCGGTCAGGCAGCCGTCGACCGCGCGATCAATCAGCTGCAGCACCGCGCGGGCATTCTTCAGCTCGAGCCGTCCGGCCACGCTTTCGGTGGCGAGCGGCTGATGCAGCACGCTCAGGCTGCCGGCCGCATATTGGACTTCGGCGCCGGCGCGATAGTCGAACAACTCGATCTTGATCTTGAGCCGGCGCGCGCGCGCGGCCAGCAGCTCGCGATCGGCCAGGCACACCAGCGGCCAGCTGCGCGGCTTGCTCGCCGCCACCAGACACAGATCGGGGCCGATCCCGCTGGGCTCTCCGGAGGTGACGGCGATCGGATGCAACGGCGCCATGGTTTTACCTGGCTCGCCGGCGGACGGCGCGGAGCTAGAGCCGCAGCTCGACGTAGGCTTCGTCGCGAATCTGCTGCAGCCACAGTTCCGTGGCTTCCTCCACGCGGCTGTCGCGCATCGCCTGGAATGCGCGCTCGCGGGCGGCGTCATTGGTGTTGTCGAAATTCCGATGTCCCAGCAGCTGCACGATGTGCCAGCCATACTGGGTGCGAAACGGCTGGCTGATCTCGCCCTCTTTCAGAGTCGCGACCACGGCGGAGAACTCCGGCACGAACGCGCTGGGTTCGGACCATCCCAGATCACCGCCGTTGATCGCCGAGCCCGGGTCCTGCGAATAGGTCTTGGCAAACACGGCGAATTGCTCCTTGCCGGAGACCACCTGCTCGCGCCAGCGGCTGAGCTTCTGTTCCACCGTGGCGTCGTCCTCGATCTCGGTCGGCTTCAGCAGAATGTGCCGCAGGTGCACCTGCTGCACGATCTGCGAGCCCCCGGCCGATCGCGTGTCGAGCAGTTTCACGATATGAAAGCCGCTCGGCGTCTGCATCACGTCGCTGACGTCGCCCGGCTTCATGCGTGCGACCACATCCGCCAGGAAGGTCGGCAGCTCGGTGCCTTTGCGCCAGCCGAGCGAGCCGCCTTCGAGCGCGCTTTCGCTCTGCGAGTAGCTGACCGCAAGGGCGCCGAAATCCTCGCCGTTGCGCGCCCGATCGTCGATCTGGTGCGCCAGAGTGCTCGACTGCGCGAGCTGCGCCGGCTTCGCATCCTGCGGCACCGCGATCAGAATGTGAGCGACGTTGTATTCATTGGCGGCCGAGGCGGTCTTCTTCTGGCGCTCCAGGTATTGGTCGAGCTCGTGCGGCGTGACCACGATGCGCTGCACGACGTCGCGCTGTCGCAGGATCTGGCGGGCGATCTCGCGCTTGAGCTCGTTGCGGTACTGGGCGTAGTCGATGCCATCGGCGGCCAGCTTCTCCGGCAGCTGCTCGAGCGTGACGTTCTGCCGTTGGGCGATGTCCTGCAGCGCGGCGTTGACCTGCTCATCGGAGATCTTGATACCGGCGCGGTCGGCGCGCTGCTGCTGGATCTCTTCCTGTACCAGGCGGTCCAGCACCTGCCCGCGCAGCACGTCCTCGGGCGGCAGCGCCACATGCTGGGTCTGCAGTCGCGCCTCGATCTCGCGCGTCTGCAGATCCAGCTCGCTCTGCATCACCACGCCTTCATTGACCACGGCCACGACCTTGTCCAGCAGCACGCCATGGGTGGACAGATCCTTGGCGTCCGCGGCCAGCGGTGCGGCCAGCAGCGCGATCAGGCTCAGGCAGGCGGATGTCGGGGCGACGCTGCGGTGCATTAAATTCTCTTTGGGCTCAGAGGCTTGGGCGACGGTCAGGGCCTATCGGCTGCGGCGGAGTATCCGCGAATCGACTGCTCAAGGAAAGTGCTGACCCCGCTCCCGGTACCGATGCCATTTCCGACATTGGACAGGCCGGTGAGTTCCAGCTGCAGCGAGACGCCGGTGTCGCGCTGGCCGGTGCGGGTGCTGACGGAGCTCTGCGCCACGGCCCGAATGCTCCAGCAGCTGCCGCGGTACTGAAAACCGGCGAAATTCTCGATCGGTGCCCGGTCCAGCAGCGAGTACACCGCGCGCGCGTAGACGTCCCAGTGCGGGCTGACCGGCCATGCTCCGGAGGCGTCCACCTGCTGCACTACGCCGTCGCGGAACAGGTAGCCGACATTGATGACCTGCTTGCTGTTGGCGAGGTACTGCACCAGCACCTCGGCCTGCTCGATGCTCGACACGGCGGGGTTGGAGGCGACGTCGACCTGCAGATTCCAATGGCGGTAGGCGGTCAGGTTGACCTCGGCAATCAGGCTCGAGGTGGTGTGAATCTGCGGCGTCTGGTCCGGCGCCGTGACGCCCGGCTGCAGCGCCACCACCGGCAGCGTCACGCGCGGCGCCTGCAGGTACAGCGCCTGGCCCAGCGTGGCGCTGAGGTAGCGTACGCCGCTCGAATTCTCAAACAGCTGCGTCGTCACGCCCATCGTGAGTTCATTCGCATCGCCGATACGATCCACACCGACGTATCGATTGGGACGGAACAGCTCGATCGAGTTGAGGTCCGGGGCCGCGGTATCGAAGATCGGCAGCGAGTTCTGATCGCGATAGGGAATGTAGACATACATGAAGCGCGGCTCGAGCGTCATCGTGCGCAGACCGCCCGAGCCGATCAGACGATCGAACTGCAGGCCGCTATCGATATCCAGTATTGGCAGGCTGCGCTGCGGCGAGCTGTCGGGGGTGCCGGCGTCGCGCAGCGAGTACTGGGTCAGATCCCAGGCGATATTCGGGCGGAAGAAGTAGCCGGGTCCGGAGACGTCGAGCCCGAGCTGCGGCTTGGCGTCGAAGCGCCAGCCGCTGACGCAGGCCCAGGGCGCCGAGTTGACCAGCGTCGAGGGCACGCTGCACGGCGCCGGGCTGCAGGCGCTGCAGCCGGACTCGGCGCACGAGCAGCTGCTGGCGATCGAGCGGGTGAAATTCACCAGCTCGCCGTCGAAGCTGGTGACCAGCAACGGCCAGCGCTGTGGTGACCAGTGACCGATGGCGCTGAGCCGCGGCAGCTGAATGTAAGGGCGCTCATCGTCCAGCCCGCTGTCCGGCAGGGTGTTATCCAGGGTCTGATAGCCCAGCAGCTGGCCGCGCAGGTTCCAGATGTCGTCGCGGTGGCTGATCGCGATGCTGCGCTCCAGGAATGGAGTGCTGGTGGACTGTGAACCCTGACCGAAATCCTCGAAGTACTCGGTGTCGCTGACATTGTCGATGTTGGTATCGATCCGGGTGTTGCCCGGCAGCTGCAGCCGGTCGACCAGATGCAGGTAGCTGCGCTCGCTGCTGGCATCGCACGGCTGACCCGCGGGACGCGGCGTGTCGCAGGCGGTGTCGCGATACAGGCTGTCGTTCGGCAGGAAGTTGGCGTCGATGATGCCGCGGTCGGCGCTGCTCAGGAAGCGGTACTCGATACCGAGGTCCGGGCCGCGGTAGGTGTAATAGGCGGGCGTGAAAGTGGCGTCCTGGTAGGGCGCGATGTTCCAGTACCAGGGCGCGGCGAGCATGCCGCCGCTGCGGCTCGAAGTGCTGATGACCGGGAACAGGAAGCCGCTCTTGCGCGCATCGTTGAGCGGAAACGAGATCCACGGCAGGTAGGCGATCGGAATGCCTTCCACGTCCACGATCGCGCCGCGGCCGACGCCCTCGCCGGCAGCGGTGTCGAGGCGCAGTTCGCGCGCGCGGATCTGCCATGCGGCCCGAGCCTGCGGGCAGCTGGTGTAGGTGACATGGCGCAGCGTGATGACGTCGCTCGGCGTCATCGAGATCTGCTCGGCGCTGCCGTGGCCGGGCTGTTGCAGCAGCTGGAACTGCGCATGGTTGAACAGCGCGCCGTCATCGCTGTAGCGCCCGGTGTCACCCTGCATCAGCACCGTCGGATCGCGAAAGCGCACCTGGCCGCTGACGTTGAGGCTGTTGTTGTTGCTGTCGTAGATCAGATGGTCGGCCTGAATCTCGCGCTCGCCCAAATGCACATCGACGTTGCCGCTGAGCACGGTTTTTCCATCGGCGGTGGTGGTGAGCTGATCCGAGCTGGTGGTGATGCCGGCGCCGAGCGCGGACGAGCTGACGTTCTTCAGCACGCCGGGCGGGTTGGCCGCGCCGCCTGCGCTGCCCGCGGCTGCGAGCAGCGGCGTGGCAGCGTCCCACGACGGCGGGCACGGCGCCGCGATCGGCGCACTGCCGGCAATTTCCGGAGCGTCCGCGGCGCTCGAGAACACCGGGGCACAGCAGAGCGCTAAACCCAGAAGCGCTCGCAGGTGCAAAGGAGCAATCATGTGGGTCCTCATTATAATGACGGACGCCGCGGCCGCGGTCTTGCTTGAGTAAGCTCTTCTATGACAGGCAGCGATGCGCGCGTGGCGCAGATCCGGGAATGGCTGACGAGCGGCCTCGGCTTGCAGCTGCTGCGGCTGGAAGCGGCCTCGGCGGACGCGAGTTTCCGACGCTATTTTCGCGCCTGGTTCGAGCACGGCATGACGCAGGTGGTGATGGATGCCCCGCCCGGCAAGGAGGACATCGCACCATTCCTGAAGGTCGCCGCGCTGCTCGAGGGCTGCGGCGTGCACGTGCCGCATATCCATGCCGCCGACACCGTGCAGGGCCTGGTGCTGCTCGAGGACCTGGGATCGGAGCAGTATCTGAGCCGCCTGCGCGCCGGCGCCGATCCGCAGCTGCTGTACCGGGATGCGCTCGATACGCTGCTGAATATCCAGCTGCGGGGCCGCGACGCCGCCGGCGAGCTGCCGCCCTACGATCGCGCGGCGCTCGAGCGCGAGATGGCGCTGATGCCGGAGTGGTTCTGCGTGCGCCACCTGCAGCTGCAGCTGGACGATGCGGACCGCGCGCTGCTGGCGCACAGCTTTGAGTTGCTGACCATCGAGGCGCTGGCGCAGCCGCGCGTGTTCGTGCATCGCGACTATCACTCGCGAAATCTGATGTGGCTGGCGAGCCGCAACCCCGGTGTCATCGATTTCCAGGACGCGCTCGCCGGCGCCGTCGGCTATGACCTGGTGTCGCTGCTCAAGGATTGCTACATCGACTGGCCGCGCGCGCAGGTCGAGCAATGGGTCAGCGGCTATCGGGCGCGGCTGCGCGGCAGCGGCGAGCTGGCCGGAGCGAGCGAGCGCGAGTTCCTGCGCTGGTTCGATCTGATCGGGCTGCAGCGCCACATCAAGGTACTCGGCATCTTTGCCCGCCTGTGGTATCGCGACGGCAAGCACGGCTACCTGTCCGACCTGCCGCGCACGCTCGACTACGTGCTGGATACGCTGCGGCGCTATCCGGAATTCAAAGAACTCGAGCGCTGGATGCAGCGGCGCGTGGTGCCGGCGTTCGCCGAAGCCAGCGCACGCGCGCCGGCGGCAGAGCGCTCGTGACGATCGAGTGCGCCATGCTGCTGGCCGCCGGGCGCGGCGAGCGCATGCGGCCGCTGACCGACAAGGTGCCGAAGCCACTGCTCGAGGTGCGGGGTAAGCCGCTGATCGTTCATCACCTCGACAAGCTGTCGCGCCTGGGAGCGCGGCAGGTGGTGATCAACCTCGCCTGGCTCGGCGCGCAGATCCGCAGCGCGCTCGGCGACGGCGAGCGCTGGGGTCTGCAGATCCACTACAGCGATGAGGGCGGTGAGGCGCTCGAGACCGGAGGCGGCATCTTCAGGGCGCTGCCCTGGCTCGGCGCGGCGCCCTTCCTGGTCGTGAATGCGGATGTGTTCACCGAATTGGAGTTCGATGCCATTCAGATTGCCCCTGAGGCACTGGCGCAGCTGGTGCTGGTCGCCAACCCCGCGCACCATCCGCACGGTGATTTCGCCCTCACCGACGGCCGCATCCAGCAGCAGGGCGAGCCACGCTGGACCTACTCGGGCATCGGGCTGTACCGGCCGGAATTGTTCGATGGCTGCAGCGCCGGCAGGTTTCCGCTGTTGCCGCTGCTGCGGCGCGCGAGTGCGGCGCAGCGGCTGTATGGGCAGCTGTTCGAAGGCGCCTGGAACGACGTCGGCAGCGTCGAGCGGCTCGCAGCCTTACAATGAAGGCGTAAGGCATCCTGTCATGAGCACCCTTAAACAGATCCCAGTCGTCATCGAGGCCGCCGCCGGTAGCGGCGGCGGCGTGCGCAGTGGCCAGAAGTACCTGACCGCGCAGGGTTTTACCGCCATCAAGGACGGCATGAAGGCGCACGGCGAGTCCGATCGCAGCGCCCTGGGCGGCAAGCCGGGCTGGCTTCGCGCCAGGATGGCGAGCGGTGACGGCTACGATTTCGTGCGCCGTACGGTGCGCGAGCACCGGCTCGCGACCGTGTGCGAGGAGGCCAAGTGTCCGAACATCGGCGAATGCTGGAACGCCGGCACCGCGACCATCATGCTGATGGGCGCAGTGTGCACACGCGCCTGCCGCTTCTGCGCGGTCGATACCGGCAATCCGCGCGGCTGGCTGGATACCGAGGAACCGCAGCAGGTGGCCGCCAGTGTCGCACTGATGCGGCTGAAATACGTGGTGCTGACTTCGGTGAACCGTGACGATCTGGCCGATGGCGGTGCGGCGCATTACGCGGCCTGCATTCGCGCCATCAAGCAGCACAATCCGGAAACCGCGGTCGAGGCCCTGACGCCGGATTTTCAGGGTGTGCTGCGCGATGTCGCGACGGTGCTGGATGCGGCGCCGGAGGTTTACGCACAGAACCTCGAGACGGTACGGCGGCTCACGCATCCGGTGCGCGATCCTCGTGCCGGCTATCAGCAGACGCTGGCAGTGCTCGAGCACGCCAAGCGGCACCGGCCCGGCGTGATTACCAAGAGCAGCCTGATGCTGGGCATCGGGGAAACCGAGCAGGAGATTGGCGAGTGCATGGACGATCTGCGCCGCGCCGGGGTCGACATCCTCACGCTCGGCCAGTATCTGCGACCGACGGTGAATCACCTGAGCGTGCAGCGATACGTCACGCCCGAACAGTTCGAACAGTATCGCGCCTGGGGGCTCGCGCGCGGTTTTCGTGAATGCGTGTCCGGGCCGCTGGTGCGCTCGAGCTATCGCGCCGAGCAGGCGCTCGCGGGCAACAACGTCGGGCTGAAAGCGGCCGCGACGGCCGTGACCCGTTGGCTCGGCCGCGTGCCCTATGAGCCGACCTGGCGGGCGATGCAGCGCTTTACCGAGCAGCGCGATGCGGCCACCGCCGACGAGATCTGGCTGCTCGAGCACGAGCCGGTGTTTACCCTCGGCATGAATGCGGATCGATCGCATCTGCTCGCACCCGGGAACATTCCGGTGGTGCAGATCGATCGCGGCGGCCAGGTTACCTATCACGGACCGGGCCAGCTCGTGGTCTATCCGCTGCTGGATGTGCGCCGCGCGCGCCTCGGTGTGCGCGCTCTGCTCACGGCGTTGGAGCGCGCCGTGATCCAATACGCGGCGCGCTATGGTATTCGTGCCGAGTGCCGCGCCAGTGCCCCCGGCGTCTACGTCGACGGGCGCAAGCTCGCCAGCGTCGGCCTGCGCATCCGGCGCGGCGGCAGCTATCACGGCCTGGCGTTCAATGTCGGCATGGATCTGGAACCGTTTCGCCGCATTAACCCCTGTGGCTACGCCGGGCTGGAGATGACGGATCTGGCCGCACTCGGCGGACCGGGCGACGTGCAGCAGGTGGCCGCCGAGTTCGGCCCGTTGCTGAACGAAATGCTCGCGCGCGCTTGATGTCGCGCCTGCCATCGCCGCGCGCCTAGATGTCTGCCTGGCAGTTGCTGACCACGATTTCCGATGTTCCGTCGGCCCACGCATTGGCCGAAGTGCTGGCCGCGGAGGGTATCGACGTGCGGGTTGATTCCGATGCCAGCGTGCTGGGGCAGGCGGCGCCGTGCCGCATCTTTGTCGACGCATCGCAGCTGCGCCAGGCACGCTGGGCGCTATCGCAGCGCAGTTTCAGCGACGAGGAATTGACCTTTCTGTCCACCGGCGAACTTCCGGCGGCAAGGAATCCGTAGATCGTGAGCAGCAGCCGGTATCGATCCTCGCACCACCCCATGTACACTGCCCAGCTGTGATCTGCCTCGAGGTAAACGTCAATGGTCAACGCCGCGTAGTGGCGGGAGTTGCCGACGCGGAGGAGATCAATGCCACCGTATCGCTGTACCCGGGCCTGAAAGAGGGATGGCTGGAGGTGGCGGGCTCGGTGCTTCCGGAGGATCAGCCGGTGGCTGACGCCAGCTGGCTGAGCGCAGCGCTGGCGGCGGGTGACGTGGTCGAGGTTCGCCTGGTGGATTACGAGCAGGCCGCCGCGCCCGATGTGAGCCGCACCGATCCGACCGCGCGCGCGACCGACAGCATCCCGCTGGTATGTGCTTTCTGCGACAAAACCCCGGCGCAGGTTCCGGGCATGGTGGCCTCACGCAAGGCCATGATCTGTCCGGAATGCATCGGCTATCTTCACGACATCATCAGTCCGGGCAGCGAATGATCTGCAGGCTGTGGCGCGGCCTGACCAGGCCTGAGGAGGCCGATCGCTACGTCGAGCATCTGCGCCGCCAGACCTTGCCGCAGCTCAGGGAATTGCCGGGCTTCGTCGATGCGTCGATCCTCAGGCGCGAAGTCGACCGCGGCGCTGAGTTCCTGATCGTGACCCGCTGGCAGTCGCTGAAAGCGATCGAGCAATTCGCCGGCGCGGAGTTCACCGTGGCGGTGGTGCCGCCCGAAGTGCAGCGCCTGATGATCGACTACGACCGCTCGGTCCGTCATTACGAAGTCGTGGAGTGACCAGAGATGAGAGTCGATGAAAGTGATATTGCCACAGCCGGCGTCTGCAACCGGCGCCTGGCGGGCGTGCTGCGGGCCGGCTGCGTGCTGATCGCGGCCATATCGGCCGGCTGCGCGGGTACGCGCTCGATGAGCCCGCCGGCGGTGCCGGCGACGCTGCGGCCGCCCGCCGACCAGGTGCTGTTACTCAGGACTTACGCTAAGGGTGTGCAGATCTACCAGTGCGTGGCCAGTGCCGAGCAGCCGCCGCACTTCGAGTGGAAATTCAAGCAACCGGAGGCGCAGCTGTCCGACCGCAGCGGGCGCACGCTGGCCACGCACTATGCCGGGCCGACCTGGAAGGCAAGCGACGGCAGCGAAGTGGTCGGCGAGGTACGGGCGCATGAGGATGCGCCCTCCGCGAGCGCGATTGCCTGGCTGCTGTTGAGCGCCAAATCCCACGCCGGTAGCGGTGTGTTCAGCAACGTGAGCAGCATCCAGCGGCTGAACACGGCGGGCGGCAAGGCACCCGCCGAAGCCTGCGGTGCCGACAATGTCGAGCAGTTGGCGCGCGTGCCCTACACGGCCGAGTACATTTTCTACGTGCCGAAACGATAGCGGCCGCAGTTCGCACTGAAGGAAGGTGTTCTGATGCTGCAACTCCGGCCCAATTGCGAATGCTGTAACGCCGACTTGCCGCCGCAATCGGCAGCAGCACGCATATGCTCGTTCGAATGTACCTTCTGTGCGTCGTGCGCCGACGGCGTTCTGGCAGGGCTGTGTCCGAACTGCGGCGGTGAACTGGTGGTGCGTCCGCGCCGTCCGGCCGCCACGCTGGCCGAGCACCCGCCGTCGCTGCAGCGCATCTACCGGCCCGCGGGCTGTGCACGCCCTGCATGAAGGCCACGGCCGCTGAACTGCTGCGACAACTGCCCGGCAAGGTCACCGCCGAGTGGCCGATGGGCGAGCGCTTCGTACGCGGCCTCGCGCACGGTTCGATGTCGGTCGAGATCTATGCTCCTCTGGCGACGGATCCGCAGACGCCGCACGATCAGGACGAGCTGTACTTCATTCACAGCGGCCACGGCATATTGACCATTGCCGGCGAGCGCCACACCTTTGCCGTTGGCGATTGTTTCTTCGTTGCGGCCGGTGTCGAGCACCGGTTTACGGAATTCTCGCCTGGCTTCTGTGCCTGGGCAGTGTTCTGGGGGCCGAAGGACGGCGAGGGCGATGGCTGAGCGGCGGCGCGCAGCACCGCAATGAGCTCGAACCTGCCACGCAAGTTCGATTCCTCGAGCGTCGCCGTCGAGGAGTATTTTCTGCCGCGCGAGAAGCTGATCGCCGGCAATCCCAAGCAATGCGTCTGGAAGCATTACTCGGACGCCAGCGGCAAGTTCTTTGCCGGTGTCTGGCGCAGCGAGGTCGGCAAATGGCATATCTCCTACACCGAGGAGGAGTATTGCCAGATCCTGCAGGGTACCAGCATCATTGCAGACAGTGCCGGCAACGCCATGACGGTATCGGTGGGTGACAGCGTGATCGTTCCCAGAGGGTTCGTCGGCACCTGGGAAGTCGTCGAGCCGACGCAGAAGATCTACGTCATTTACGAGCCCGGGGAGTAGCTATCCGCCATGCGCAGCCCAGGTTTCATGCCGTGACGTTGCTGCCTGGCATAGGCCTGGCGAGCGCCGCCGATGCGCCGGCGATCGCCGACATGTCGCGCGAATACATCGAGCAGGGATTGGGCTGGAGCTGGACGCCGGCGCGCATCGCCGCCGCCATTCTGGACGAATCGACCAACGTTGCGGTAGTTCACGTGGCTCACCGCGTGATCGCCTTCGGCATCATGCACTACGGCGAGCGCACGGCCCATCTGTCGCTCCTGGCGGTGCACCCGATGCAGCGCAAGCGCGGAATCGCCGCCCAACTGCTTGCCTGGCTCGAGAAGAGCGCCGATACCGCCGGCATCGAAAGCATCCGCGTGGAGGCAAGAGCGGACAACCCCGCCGCGATGGCCTTCTACCAGAAGCGCGGCTATCTGCAGATCGACCGGCTGGCCAAGTACTATCGCGGCGTGCTCGATGCGGTGCGATTCGAAAAGACGCTTCGGGTAGCAGTGCGCGAAGCGCGCCGCTGACGGGGCGCAGCGGTGTTCGCGGCGGCAATCTTTGATATGGACGGTCTGCTGCTCGACTCCGAGCGCGTCATCATGCAGGCGTGGCTGGCGTCAGCGCAGGAGGAAGGGCTCGCACTCTCGCGGCCTGACTTTCTGCAGGTCGTAGGCCGCGGTGCCGCAGACTCGTACGCGATGCTGACCCGGCTGCTTGGCGGCCACTCGGGTTTTCAAGCGGTCAGCGATCGCGCGCGCGCCAAGCTCGCGCCTCAGGCGGGGGTGGTGTTCCCGCTCAAGCCGGGAGCACTGCGGCTGCTGACACTGTTGCGGCAGCTGGGGGTGCCGTGCGCGGTGGCCTCCTCGACCCATGTGGAGGAGGTGCGGCGCCGGCTGGCGCAGGTGGGCGTGTTCGAATTCTTTCGGGCGGTGGCGGGCGGGGATGAAGTGCCGCGCAGCAAGCCCGATCCTGCGGTGTACCTGCTGGCCGCCGAGCGGCTGCGTGTGCCGCCGGGCCAATGTCTGGCGTTCGAGGACAGCGATCCCGGCGCCAGGGCCGCCCGGGATGCCGGGCTGCGCGTCGTGCTGGTGCCGGACCTCAGGGCGCACGAATTCGACTCGGCGTTCATGAAGCTGGCCTCGCTCGAGGACGCGGTGGTGCATATTGACGGCTGGTTTACCGCCGGCGCGGGTTCGCCGCTGGCGGCACTGGGCAGCTGACGAAGGAGGCGCGCGATGCAGGCGGAGAGTTTTACCGGAGGCTGTCTGTGCGGGGCTGTGCGCTATCAGGCGGCAGGCGCGGCCACGAACCTGTGCTTTTGCCACTGCACCAGTTGCCGGCGTGCGATTGGCGCACCGATGGTGCCCTGGGGCACCTTCGCGGTGGAGCGGTTTGTGATCACGCGCGGCCGGCTGATGCAGTACCACTCATCGCCCAACGTCACGCGCGGCTTCTGCGCCGAATGCGGCAGCTCGCTGACCTACCAGCATGATGATCGCAACAGCGAAATCGACGTAACCCTGTCGACGCTGGACGATCCGGCCGCGCTGGTGCCCGATGCGCATATCTGGGTCGAAGACAAGCCGTCCTGGGTCGTGATCGCCGACGGCCGGCCGCAGTTCGCGCGCTCGCGAGCCGGCGAGAGCTGACCAGGCAGGTGCGCCGGCGGGAATGCTCGTGAGCGGTTCATCCTCATGGTTGGCATGGGCGCTGCTGTCGGCGGTATTTGCCGCGTTGACTGCGGTGTTCGCCAAAGTGGGCCTGCAGGCAGTGGATTCGGACCTGGCGACGCTGATTCGAACCGCGGTGATCATCGTGGCGCTGAGCTGCTTCGTATGGATCGCGGGCAAATGGCGCAACCCGGCGGAGCTGGGATTCAGGACCTGGCTGTTCCTGACGCTGTCGGGCCTCGCCACCGGCGCCTCCTGGGTGTGCTACTTCAGAGCGCTGAAGCTGGGCGATGCGTCCAAAGTCGCACCGGTGGATAAATTCAGCGTGCTGCTGGTGGCGATATTCGCGACCGTGTTCCTGGCCGAACGCCCGTCAACGCGCGACTGGATTGGCATTGCAATGGTGGGCGCGGGCGTCGTCATTCTGGCGTTGAGACGCTGATCCGTGCCGCTCGATACCCTGACGACGCAGCCGCCGCAGCGATCAAGCCCGCTCGCCGGCACGGCGCTGCTGGCCGCGGGCGCGGCCGCCTTCGTCTGCATCAGCGGACGCAGTTTGCCCGACACCGTCGGCTCGCACTTTGCAGCCTCCGGCAATGCAACCGGCTTTCTGCCGCGCGCGCTCTATTTGCGCCTGACGCTGATATTCGTGGTCCTGTTGCCGCTGGCGATCAACCTGGTTGCGAGCCTGAGTCTGCGCAGCGTCAATGCGCGCGTGAATATCCCCAATCGGGACTATTGGCTTGCCCCGGAGCGCAAGGCGGAGAGCGTTGAGTTCGTGCGCCGGCAGATCGCCCGCTTCAGCGCAATGCTGATGGTCTTCATCTGCTATGTGCATTGGCTGGTGGTGCGTGCCAACGCGCTGACTCCGCCGTTGCTGTCGTCGCCCTGGTTCATGGCCGGCCTGATCGCGTTCCTGGTGTCGGCTCTCCTTTGGGCGACAAATTTTCTGCGCCGGTTTCGAGCGGTAGCGTGACCGCAGGTGGCCATGGGCAAGAGCAGAGTAGAAGCGTTCAGCGACGGCGTCATCGCCATCCTGATTACGATCATGGTGCTGGATCTGAAAGTGCCCGAAGGTGCGCAGTTCCAGTCGCTGATGCCGCTGCTTCCGCCGTTCCTGAGCTACGTGTTGAGCTTCGTGTACCTGGGCATCTACTGGAACAACCACCACCATTTGCTGCAGGCCTGCGAGCGGGTCACCGGAGCGGTGCTATGGGCGAATCTGCACCTGTTGTTCTGGCTGTCGCTGATTCCGGTGACGACGGCATGGATGAGCGAAAACCACGGCGACGCGGCGCCGTCCGCGCTCTACGGCGCGGATTTGCTGATGGCGGCGATCGCCTATTTCATACTCGAGCAATCGATCATCGCATTGCAGGGGCCCGAATCTCTGTTGAAGCGCGCGATCGGCCGCGACTGGAAGGGCAAATCGTCGCCGCTGCTGTATCTCGCCGGGATCGTCGCAGCGTTCCGCTCTCCCGCCGTGTCGCAGGCCATCTACGTCCTGGTCGCGCTGCTGTGGCTGGTTCCAGACCGAAGGATCGAAAGCGTATTCTCGAGCTGACACCCATTTGCTGAAACCCCGGTCATGGCTGCCATTGCGGCTGCGCGGCGGCTTGACGCACGGCCGCACATGCTAGGATCGTGGCCGCCATGACTAAGTTGCTGGTGCATCTTCTGCTAAGCGCGCTGCTGCTGTGGCTCGTCAGCCAGATCGTTGCGGGCATTCATATCGCCAGCTTCGGCTACGCATTGCTGGCAGCGTTCGTGCTCGGGCTGGCGAATTTTCTGGTGCGACCGATCCTGATCATCGTGACGCTGCCGATCACGATCCTCACGCTCGGCCTGTTCCTGATCGTGATCAACGCGCTGATGCTGATGTTGACCGGAGCGATCGTGCCAGGTTTCCACGTCGCGAGCTTCCGCGCAGCGCTGCTCGGAGGATTGCTGCTGGGGCTGTTCAACCTGGCCGCGAGCGCGATGCTGAACCGGCGCAAGACTTAAGGCCGGCGCGAGCGGCGGGGCGGCCGCTCGTTACAGCACCAGCATGACCTGGGGACAGAGCTTCAGGGCGGCGAACAGCTGCGCAATCTGCTCCCGGCTGGTGGCCGAGATGACATAAGTAATCCCCAGAAAATTCCCCTGTGCCGACGGCCGTTCGGTCACGGCTGTCAGGTCGATCGGTCCGGCGTGGCGCTGGACGATGGCATCGACATCGGCGCGCACGCCGTCCTCGACCCGCACCATCACCTTGATTGGATAGTCGCAGGGAAACTTCAGGAGCTCGGGGGCGTCGTTGCTCATGCTGATCTGCCAAGGCCTTGAATGTACGACCCTTATTATAGGCGGCGCACCTGCATTTCAAGCACCTGTGTTAAACTGAGAGGCGGTTGCACCGTTCTGGAGAGTGTGATTTTTATGGCGAAGATCTACGTGGGTAACCTGCCGTTTACCGCTAGTGAGGCCGACGTGCGCGCACTGTTCTCGCAGCACGGCACTGTCGACGCCGTTTCCCTGCCGACCGATCGCGAGACCGGCCGGCCGCGAGGCTTTGGATTCGTCGAGATGAGCCAGGCCGATGCGGCTCGTGCGATCCAGAGTCTGAATGGGTTTTCGATGAATGGCCGTCCATTGCGTGTCAACGAAGCGCAGGACAAGCCGCGCAGCGGCGGCGGACGCCCCGGCGGGGGCGGCTTTCGCGGCAATGGCGGCAACAACGGCAATTCGGGCAATAGCGGCGGCGCCGGCGGGGGCCGCTGGTAATCAAGCGGCTCGCCACCCGCTCAAACGCGAATCAAGGCCCGGAGCGATCCGGGCCTTTTTGTCTGCTGGCGCCGCTCGCGCTGGCGTGCCTTTGGAGTGCGGCGCAGGCCGCCCCGGCCCCGATCCCGGCCCCTGCTCAGGCCTGCGGTCACCTGGCGCAGTCGGTGGCGCGGCTGCCGCCGGGCGCGGTGTTGCTCGCCAGTTACCCCAGTGAGCGCAGTGGCGCTCTGAGCCATGCAGCGTTCACCTACGACAATGCGGTGGCGGCCATCGCGCTGGTGGCATGCGGTCAGCTTGCCCCGGCGCGCCGTATCGGCGACGCGCTGCTGCTGGCCCTCGATCACGACCGCTACTGGCACGATGGCCGGCTGCGCAATGGCTATGCCGCCGGCACGATCGGCGCCG
>Ga0209006_10000994_pt1 | contig 26146 bp, 25 predicted proteins | sample JacPin_JW_Ref_O2_FD_188567 | JGI IMG/M metagenome (GOLD analysis project Ga0209006, IMG submission 188567) | Forest soil microbial communities from Algoma, Ontario, Canada - Jack Pine, Ontario site 1_JW_Ref_O2 (SPAdes) (version 2) | ecosystem: Environmental > Terrestrial > Soil > Boreal...
AGTAGCTGCCGCGGGTGCGCAGCGCCAAGAAGCCGAACAGCGTCGCGGTGAGGGCCGCGACCAGAAGTCCGGCCGGAAGCGCGAGCCACACGCTCCAGCCAAGCTTCAACGCCAACAGCCCAGTGGCATAGGCTGCGACGCCGAAATAGGCCGCGTGTCCGAGCGACGCCATGCCGGTATAGCCGATCAGTAAGTCGAGGCTCATGGCGAACAACGCAAAGATCATCATCTGGACAACCAGTCCGAGATAGTAGGTTGAAAGAAAATGAGGCAGCAGCAGAAGCGCGAGAATGCCGACAATCGACACTGCGACCGGCCCGCGCCGCGTGGTCGCGGATGTCAAAGGGCCGCCGCTCATTCGCGCCCGAACAGGCCGGTCGGCCGCACGGCGAGGATCAGGGCCATCGGAGCGAAGATAGTGAACAGCGCAAATTCGGGGAAAAATACTTTTCCGAAATTATCGAGCAGGCCGACAATCAGGCCACCGGCCAGCGCGCCCTTCAAGCTGCCCAGGCCGCCAATAATGACGACGACGAAGCCGAGCAACAGCACCTCGAAGTCGGCGCCCGGATAGACGCCGACGATCGGTCCGCCCATGACGCCGCCGAGCGCAGCAAGAAAGGCGCCAAGCGCAAACACTAGCGTGAACAGCAGCGATACGTTGATGCCCAGCGCGCGCGCGACTTCCTCGTCGTCGACGCTGGCGCGCACCATTGCGCCGACACGGGTGCCTTCCTGAAGCCACCACAGCAGCGCGGCGACGAACAATCCGAAGCCAATGATGAATAAGCGATAGGACGGATAAAAAAACGGACCAATTTGTATTGAGGCACCAAACATCGCAGGCTTGGGCATCGTTTGCGGATTGCTGCCCCAGATCACCGTCGCAAGATCGGAGAATATGAAGAGAAAGCCGAAAGTAAGAAGCGCCTGGGGCAGTTCTTGAAGATGAACGCGACGCAGGAAAAAGCGCTCCATGATGACGCCGATGAACGCGATCGCGCAGCTCGCCGCCAGTACCGCGATCACGAAACTGCCGGTTTTGTGCACCACGACCAAGCCGATATAGCCGCCGAGCAAATAGAACGAACCGTGAGTCAAGTTCAGGATCTTCATTAGGCCGTAGATCAGGGAAAGTCCCGCGGCCAATAGAAACAGCAGCATTCCGAATGAGATGCCGTTTAGTGTTTGGACGACCCAAAAGGTCATGGCGGCGAGGCCCGGGTATCCATTGCAACAGCGTGCTTAGGAATTGCGATCAGTTTACATCAAGCCATCTTCTGGGACAGGAAAACGCGGTCGATGCGTCTTCTTGTGTCTGTCGCGGATAGAGCATGGTGAAAGCGTCGGTCGATCCGGATCTGGCCCTGACTGCCGGCTATGAGCGAGAGCTTTCTCGAGTCGAGAAGATCGATTTCCTGACTGAGCGCCCGGGCGTGGAATCGTCTTAGGGGAACAGATCATATGGGTCCTTCACTTGTGCGATGCGCTCGCCGCAACGGTTTTCCAACTGCCCGTCTTTCCCCTTTTGGACTGTGAGCGGGTAGAAGTCAGCCACTAGGCCATGGTGTTCGTCGAAACTCGCCATGCCCATCGGTCCCTTGATCTGGACCTTGCCGAGGGCGGCAATAAAGGCGTCTTTGTCCTCCACGTGTCCTTTGATGTCCTTGAGTGCCTGGATCACCATCTTGGCGGCCACATATCCCATATACTGATAGGAGCCGGGCACCGCGTTGTAGCGGGCCTTGTATCCGTCCACGAACTGCTTGTTCTCAGGCGTATCGAGCGTGCCGCAGTACGTGTAGGCGCTCATGACGCCGACGGATTCTGGAGGCATATTTCCCAGAACTTCCTCGCTGGTGAACGAAGCGATGCCAAATAACGGCATTTTCTTGTTCAGACCGTATTCTGCGTATTGCTGGGTAACGCGCGAAGAATCGGAACCCCACATGGCGGCGAAGATGCCATCCGTCTGCGCATCCATCTTGGTGAGATAAGGTGCATAGTCCGATGTCGCGACGTTCGGAAACATCGGTTCGAGCACATTCTCCTCGCCAAAGACCTTTGTCACCGCGGCGTACGCTTCGCGACTGGGCGGCGCGTTCCAGCCGATGAAATAGGCCTTCTTCCAGCCCATTTTTTTGGTGCTTTGGCCAGCAACCAATCCGAATTGATACGATGACGGAACAAAACGGAAGATATAGGGGCTTTTCTGCGCGCGCGTTAGGCTAGCGAGCGCTACCGTAGAGATCCATGGAATTTTCTGTTCGTTGACATATGGCGCCATGGCGGCCCCCACCGAACTCACCAATTCCGACAGTAATAGGTCTACCTTGTCGCGTTCCACCAGCGCCTTGGTCTTGGTCAGACCGGTGTCCGGCCGCCCCAGGCTGTCTTCGTAAAGCAACTCGATCTTCCGCCCCGCGACCGTATTGTTCTCTTCCTCGAAGGCCTGCTTGATGGCATCGCGCTCGGGGGCACCCTGTGCGGAAACTGGGCCGGTTAGCGGAAACATCACGCCGATCTTGATCGGCTCTTGGCTGAATGCCGGTTTTATCAAAAGGCCGAAGACAGCCAATCCGACGGCCGCGACGACGGTGACTTGGCGCATTAGATTCCTCCCATTTCAGCGCTTCGTTAATCTACCCGAAGGCCGAGCCTAAGAATTAATTCCCGATTCTTGAGGTAGTCCTTTTCCATGAACGCCGCCAATTCGCCGGGCATGCTACCCTTCGCTTCGAAGCCGCGGGCTTTCAGCGCCTTTTGGTATTCAGGGTCGGCTACGGCTTTGTTGATATCAGCATTCAATTTTTTGACGATGTCCGGAGGCGTTGCACTCGGCACGAGGATCGCGAACCAAAGACTATAGTCGACTTGCGGTAATCCAGATTCGGCAAAGGTTGGTACATCCGGCAAGCCGTCGACTCGACCTTCGGTCGAGGTCACGGCGAGCGCACGTACATTGCCATTCTTGATGAACGGCACCGCAGTCGAGGTTCCGACCATGAACATAGCGACGTCGCCCGCAATCATTGCTCTGATGGCCTGGGCCGACGAGCCGTTATAAGGCACGTGAGTTAGGTTGAGATGCGCCGCCGCTAGGAATAGCTCGGCGGCGAGATGCGGCGCGGTGCCGACCCCAATCGACGCGAAATTGAGCGCACCCGGCTTCGCCTTCGCGAGCGCAATGAAGTCCGCAAGCGTGTGCACGTGAAGACTCTGATCAACGATCAGCACCTGATAGCCGACTGTGATCATCGACACCGGGGCAAAGTCGCGTTTCCAATCGTATGGAACGTGCCCGTTCAACGTCGCCGCCACGGTCAGCGGTCCGTCTGTCGCAAGGTAGAGCGTATAGCCGTCAGGCGTGGCGTGCGCCGCGGCTTCGGTCCCGATCAGGCCGCCTGCACCCGGCCTGTCTTCGACCACGACCTGTTGACCCCACAGCGTAGAAAGCTTGTCGCCCAGGAGCCGTGCTATAAGGTCGCCGCTGCCGCCCGGCGCATACGGTACGATGAGGTGCACCGGCCGCGACGGGAAGTCGTCCGCCGCGGCATCCGCAAAGGGCACCAATCCCGCCGCCAAAGCCAAAGCGAAGTCTCCCAGAGAGCGTCGCGTCAGGGCCATGATCGCCGTCTCCATGCGGAAGGTTAGGAATTACCCATGGGCCGCAGCTGGGGCGGGGCGGTTGTTGCGCAGGCTTGCCATTAGCCTTCCATGTCCTTCAATGCGATCGTCGATCCCCAGTGAGCGGAATGCCTCCCAGTAGTCCGCATGGGCTCCAGTCACGACTGGAACGCCGCATTCCTGCTCGATCAAAGGAGCTGCATCAGCGCCGGACCATTGGTTGCAGGGGATATAGACGCCGTCGGCCGAGGGAGCGGAATTGACGACGCGCTTGGCAACGGATGCAATATGGGCCGGAGTGACGTCTTGGAGTTGCTTGAATACCACATCTTCAGTGTGATCGGCGACGACTGTGAAGCCGCTTGCACTCAAGAACCTGAGCGCCGACTGATGCAGTTCCTGCGGGTAGGGGCTCAATACTACGACATTGCGCACGCCGAGATGCGCGAGCGCGCGGATAGCGGAGCGAATGCTGGTGGTCGCGGGCAATCCGGTCGTGTCGGTGATCAGCTTGACGATTTCCTCTTCGAAGCCTTTGCCGCGCGTCGTCACCACCGGCATGCCGGTATGGATGATGTAGTCGACATGCCGCGAGGCGAGATACCTGACCGCCGTCACCAGAGGTTCAATCACATGTTGCTGGAAGTTCTCCTTGTTCCAGTGCTCGATGTTTGAGGTTGTAGCGCACATCGATACGCCGTCGGGAGCGAGGCGAAAGAAATCGTAGGCCGCGGTCTCGATCACGGTCGGGCTCAACAGACCGATGCGCTTACGCCAGCCGAAAGGTTGATCGGGTCTGCTCATCGCTCATTGCTCCTCGGTCCGGTAAGAAGGATGCGCTCGGTTCGGCGTAGTCTGACGGCATTGCTTATATTTGCCAACGAAATCATGAACCTCAACTTCACCGAGGTTTTGTCGGCGCTATCGTGGTGGGTCGTACAAGCTAGCACAGTCGCAGGGGCCGCTGTGCGGATGTCAAAGCGAAGCGAGTAGCTTACCATATCCCGAAATCGGGCCGGCGACCTTGCCATGCTTCATGGCGCTCCAGATCCACGCATTCATCCAGGTCACGACTGTGGTGTCGAGATCCCGCTCCAGAAGGTCGACATTGTGAATGCTGCCCCAGCCGCCGCACGGAATGTAGATGCCATCGGGGCGCTGTTCGCATTCCAGGTAGGTTTTGCGTGCCAAATTGTATTCCACTGGAATTGGCAGCCGGCGAATTTCCGTGTTTCGCTCGATCCCGAGTGCGTTGTCACGATTGACCGTGATCTGCTCGGACGCGAGGTACTTTACCAGCCGTTCGTTGATGAAAGGCCGGAATGGCGTTGCCATGGCGAGGGTGCGCAGCTTCATGGCACGCATCGCTTCGAGGACCGCCGACATATCGGTGATCACCGGCAATCCACAGGCTTGCGATAGCCGGTCTGCCAGTTCGTTGGCGAAACCTGGGCCGCGCGCCACCACCGGCGGCACGCCACCCTGGTAGATTACTTCGACGTCGAAGTTTGCGAGTTGTTTAGCCGCGCGCTCCATGTTCTTGAGCGCATCCTCCATGTCGGCGTCGGTCAATTGCTGGATCGTGAGCGACGCGCAGGTGATGTCGACGCCGACGGGCGCCACCTCATACCATTCTCGGATCGCTCGCGGCGGAATCGGCGTCGGAAAGATCACTCCGACATGCAGCCGCCATCCCGTGATGCCTTCGCCCATGATGATCGCTCCTGTTACTGCTGAATCTTCGCACCGGTGGCAAGAATGACGTCGGCCCACTTCTTGGTGTCGGACCGCATCAGTGCGAGCATGTCTTCGGGAGTGCTGCCGACCACGTCCAGCCCCTGCGCGGCCATCCGGTCACGGAACCGTGGATCGGCCGCCGCCTTGCGCACTTCGCCGGTGAGGCGGTCGAGCACGGGTTTTGGGGTCTGGGCCGGCGCCAGAATGCCGAACCAGCCGGTCACCTCGTAACCCGGAACGCCCGATTCATTGACTGTCGGAACATCGGGCATCAGCGCGCTGCGCTCCTTGCCGGTTACCGCAAGCAGTTTGAGTTTGCCGCCCTCGGACATGCCTTTGGCCGACGGCGGACCCGTGATCATGATTTCGACTTGCCCCGCGACCACGTCAATCATGGCCGGCGCCGTGCCACGATACTCGACTTGATTGATGTCGGTCTTGGTCATGAGCTTGAACAGCTCCATGCCAAGATGCTGCTGCGTGCCAAGCCCGATCGACGCATAGTTGAGCTTACCCGGGTTTGCCTTGGCATAAGCAATAAGCTCGCGCACATTGCTCGCTGGCACTTTCGGATTGGCGACCAGCACCAGCGCGATTTTGGTGAGCACGCTGATCGGCGCAAAGTCGCGGAACGGATCATATGACAGACTGGGATAGAGGGTGGGATTTACCGCCAGATTGGTGTCGACCGCCACCAATAGCGTGTAGCCGTCAGGCACCGAGCGCGCGACGTCCCCTGCGGCGAGGCCACCGTTGGCGCCCGGCTTGTTCTCCACAATCACCGGCTGCTTCATCTGCTCGGCAAGCCGTTCGCTCAGCGTGCGCGCGATCAGATCGACCGCGCCGCCGGGCGGCTGCGGCAGAATGAGCTTGATTGGACGGGACGGATAATCCTGAGCGCGCGCCGCGCCTGGTGCCGAGGCTACCCATCCGAGTGCTAGCGCCGACAATGCTATCGCTGCCAGCCGCCTCATATTGTCCCCACCTTTGATCGCCGAGCATTCATTCGCGGGGCATTGTCGTCGGTTCCGGCATCCGCGGGTTCATTTTGCCACAGGCCCGAACGGCTGACGCAAGCCCGCTTGCTCCAGCAGCGGAAGAACCTCGGCGTTCCATTGTTTGAGCTCGTTCTTGTAATCGACCCAGGAGATCAGACAGCCATCAACACCGATGTCGGCGAGCTTGCAGAGCTCGTCCGCGATCTGCGCGGCGGTGCCGACCAGCGGATAGCCGCCGTGGCCGGCGATAAAGTGTGCTTTATGGCCTTCCAGTGTCTTGGGGTCCAAGGTTTCGGTCTGCATGCCGAAGATGCGCAAAAGGTTTCCGGCGGCTTCCCAGTCGCCTTGCTCGTAGACGTAGCGATGCAGGTAGTCCTTGGCTTCTTTCTCGGTCTCGCGGCAGACGACATAAACGTGGATCCAGATGCGCGTCTCGCGCCCGTGCGATTGCGCCATCGTCTTGAGATGGGCAATCTGCTTCTGCGCGCCCTCGAGAAAGGTACGGTCCTTGAGGATGACAAAATTCATATCACAGTGGCGCGTGGTGAATTCCTGCGCGGCTATCGAGCCGCCCGCGTTCATGACCGGCGGATGCGGTTTCTGGAGGGGCTTCGGCTGACTCCAGACGTTGCGGGCATGAAAGTTGTCGCTCTCAAAATCAAATTCCGCGTCGTCGGTCCAGGCTTGCTTGAGGAACTGAAGCCATTCGGCGGCATACTTGTAACGGTCGTCGTGCGGGCGCATCTCGGCGCCGAACATGTCGAACTCGTTCTTGAACCAGCCGCACACCACGTTGAGCGCGAATCGACCGTTGGTGACGTGATCGATGGTCGACGCCATCTTCGCCACCATCAGCGGGTGCACCAGCGGTACGTGGCAGGTGGCGAGCACGGTGACGTATTTGGTCAGCGAGCCGAGTGCTGCGGCCCAGGTGAAGCTCTCGAACGTCGTACTGTTGAAATCCGAGGGCCCGCCGTAACCGCGCCAGCGCCCGACCGGCAGCAACGCCTCCATGCCGGAGCGGTCGACCGCCTGCGCGATGTCCACGGTGTCAGCCCAATTGAGCTTCCAGGCCTCCGGCACCGTCGTGATGGTCGAGCCATGACTGCAATTGAACGCCATGACGCCAAGCTTCATGCGATTGCCGCCAAATAATCGCGCGCGGGCGGTTGTGTCGCCTGAAGATGCGCTGGAATCGGGTGTGGTGGAATCCATGTTGGCCCTCGGGTCCACCGTATTACTCACGGTCAGGCCGAACTGTACCTAATCGTACCAGCAATCACGAGCCAACGGGTGATGGCCCGGTCTTAAGCATTCAACGCCAGGACAGCCCCGATTGGCAAACCAGCGCGCGACATGATGCCCAATATGTAACAGGTCGCCTAAGGCCAGAATTTGGAATAAATCGAACGAGCAGCCCCCGCATCAATTCAGAGGCTGCGCGTATTGGACCTAGACGGTCACAGCCGATCCTACGCCGAAGGATCCAGCCCGTCCTGCAGAGCAGTGCAGTCTCGGAGCACACATTCGAGGCCAAATTTCTCGACACCGGCGTTCAACCCCACGCCTTCACTTTTGGCTGACTTCCGTCTGCCCTTTTCGTATTGTAATCAGGCATGCCGATATCATCACCTGTCTTCCGCTTTCCTCGCCGAGCTGGATATAGCACCCTGGGGGCCGAAGTCTCCGAGGGCCGCTCGGACGTCAGTTGAGGGCTATCGCTAGAGAATGCAGCATCGTAGGCAGGCGCTTATGGCGAGAAGAACCTTGCAACGGAGAGCATTTCTAAGTTTGGCGGTCGGTATCATGGGCGTGCCAGGGTTGGTGCGCGCTGCGTCCGCGCTCGACTATCCGACGCGGCCGATACGATTCCTTGTAGGACAAGCCGCCGGCAGCGGCTCCGATATCTATGCGCGTCTTATCGGCCAATGGCTGTCGGATGACTTCCATCAGCCGGTCGTTGTTGAAAACCGCGCAGGCGCTACCGGGAACATCGCGGCCGAAGCGGTCGCGCGAGCGGAGCCAGACGGTTACACACTGCTGTTCGTCAACAATTCGAACACGATCAACGCCACGCTCTATGAACATCTTGATTTCAAATTCGACCGCGATTTTGCTCCGGTCGCAGGTTTGCTCAGCGTGCCTCTGATAATGGAAGTGAATCCGGCTGTTCCGGCTCGCACCGTCGCGGAATTCATCACCTATGCCAAAGCCAATCCGGGAAAAATCAATATAGCTTCGGCCGGTACCGGCAGCACGTCGCATTTGTGCGGCGAGCTGTTCATGTACCTGACCGGCACAAAACTGCTTCACGTTCCCTATCGGGGAACGTCGCCTGCGCTCGCCGATCTCATGGCCGGGCAGGTGCAAGTGATGTTCGACGTTATCGCGTCGTCGCAACAATACGTCGCAGCCGGCAAGCTCCGTGCGCTTGCGATTACGACCGCGACACGGTCCGACGTTCTGCCCGATATTCCGCCGTTGGCAGATGTCGTGGCCGGATACGACGCCACCGCCTGGGGTGGAATTTGCGCGCCTGCAGGCATTTCCAATGACATCGTTACGATGCTCAACACGACGGCGAATCTCGGCCTTGGCGATCTGGGGATGAAGGCGCGGCTCGCTGAGCTTGGAGCTATTGCAATGCCCGGCTCGCCCGCCGATTTTGCCGCATTCTTGCGCAAGGACATCGAAAGGTGGGCCGATGTTATCAAATTTTCTGGCGTCAAGCTGGATTGAGTTACGTGTCTACTGTTCGGACGAGCGAAGGGATTTACATCAATGCCAAGTCGACTCTGGGCAATCATCGCGGCAATCCTTCTTTGTTCGGCGGCGCAGGCTCAGGACGCGTTGCCGAGGCGGACATGGGAAGAATTAAAAGCCGAAACGCTTTCCCGCGCCGATCGCAGCGCCTATCCGGTATTTCACATCGTGCCCGCCGACGCGCACGCGATTTTGAACAATATCCAGAGTCTGAGCCCTGAAGAGTGGGGCACGGAATGGATGAAAGTCGGCGATGTCCATTTCGCGCACGCCCAGTCACTCGAGGAGAGTCAGCCGGCGGCCGCACGCGACGAATATCTTTACGCTTGGCGGCTGTACGGCATGGGCGGCTGGCCGGTGGCGACGTCGCCGAAGAAGGCGGAGAGCCGAGCCAAGGCGTGGAAGGCGTTTGAAGCTTACGGCAAGCTCGAAAGCCCGAAGATTGAATCCGTTTCAATCCCGTTCGAGGGCCGAGCCATCAAGATCACCTTGCAGAAGCCGGACGGTGTCGATCATCCACCGGTCGTGATTGGCATCGCCGGCTCCGATCTCTGGCGCGATTACGCCGCCATAACAATGCGGTCATTCTTGCCCTATGGCATTGCCGCCATCACCGTCGATATGCCGGGCACTGGCGACTCCCCCGTAGCAAGTCGGCCTGGCGCCGAACGGGTCTATTCGGCTTTGATCGACTACGTACAAAGCCGGGCGGACCTTGACGGCAAGCGCATCATCGTTCGCGGCGAAAGCTGGGGCAGTTATTGGGCGGCGCGCGTGGGTGTTGCCGAGGCCAAGCGTCTCAGAGGCGTCGTCTTCCAGAGCGGGCCGGTCGACGGATACTTCCAGACAAGCTGGCAAGAGAAGGCGTTTCAAACCCGCGAGTTTCTGTTCGATTACGTCGAGTCCCGGTTGCACATGCTCGGTGTGTCGTCCGTCGAGGATGCCTACCAGCTTTTGCCGACGCTGTCTTTGAAAGCCGAAGGCTTGCTTGACCAACCAACACCGCCGATGCTGGTGATCGGCGGTGTCAAAGACACCCAAGTCCCTTTCTCCGACACCGAACTTCTTTTGCAGCATGGCAGCCCGAAATACGCTTGGATCAATCCGACCGGCCAGACGATGGGCCGCTCGGCGACGGTGAAGGATCAGTGGATATTCGACCATGTCGTCGTGACTTGGGTCAGGGATCAGTTCAGCGCGACAGAGTGATGGCGCAGGGCGATAGCCGGCCGCAACCGCCGCACAATCGCCGTCCGCAACAGGAAGGGTCTTCACGCTAATGGCCAAGGCATTTCGGTTTTACGTCACCGGCGGCCCCGATGTCCTGCAATGGGAGGATGTCGACGTTCCGGCGCCAGGCCCAGGACAGCTTCGCGTTCGCCACACCGCCGTCGCCGTGAATTACCGCGACGTCTTGGTACGCAACGGCATTCATGCTGTGAAACTGCCGAGCGGATTGGGTTTGGAGGGCGCCGGCATCGTCGAGACCGTTGGCGCCGACGTCGGCGACGTGGAGGTCGGCGATCGCATCGTCTGCGTTTCCGGCCCCGACGGCGCTTATGCCGAGGCACGCCTCGTGCCTGCTGCCCGCGCCATCAAGCTGCCGGCGACCATCAGCGACCGTCAGGCCGCCGGCATGATGGTCCGCGGGATGACGGCGCGCTATCTGGTCCGCGAGACCTATCGGGTCGGACCGGAAAGCAGGATTCTCGTTCATGCGGCGGCCGGCGGCGTCGGCACGATTTTGTGCCAATGGGCCAAGCGCCTCGGCGCGACGGTCATTGGCGCGGTCGGCAGCGACTCGAAAATTGCCGTTGCGCTCGGAAATGGATGCGACCACGTCATCAATTACAGCGAGGGCGACTTCAGCGACGCGGTGAAGGAACTGACAAAAGGCGAGGGAGTCGATGCCGTTTATGACTCCATAGGCCGTGCCACGTTCGAGCGATCGGCACGGTCGTTACGCAGGCGAGGCGTCTTGATTTCGTTTGGCGAAGCCTCGGGCGATCCGGATCCGGTGCCGCCCCGCCGTTTGGGCCAGCTGGGCTCTCTCTATCTCACGCATCCGAGTCTGCCGGATTATACGGCGACGCGAGACGAGCTTCTGACGGCGGCCAACGAGTTGTTCGAGATGGTGGGTTCGGGCCGGATTCGCGCCGAGATCAGCGCCGAATACGCTCTCCGCGACGCGCCGCGTGCGCACGCGGATCTGGAGACGAGGAAGACGACGGGCGCCATCGTGCTGGTCTCGCAATAGCGGGATCAGCTCATGTTGATTTTCGCAAACTTGATCACCTTGCTCCATTCCTCGTTTTCCGCAGCGCAAGCTGCGTCGTAGCGGGGGTTGGGACTCGAATCGGCGTAAGGCTATTGTCGCTACAGGGCCACGCCACGGGCCATCTCTGGATCGCGAGACTAAGGCCCGATTGTCCGAGAGCACGGCGCACCGGATGCGAGATGGGGAGAAGCCCACCAGGTCCTTCCTCTTCAGTAGGATCTGCTTTCACGGATTTGCGTAGGCGTCTGGAAAGGTCCCGGGGCCAAACATGCCCTTCCCCAAATGCGTATAACGCAGGTGAAGCCACAATGTCACAAAATCTGTCGCTAAATCAAAGTGTTACGTCAGCGAACGGCTGGTGGCTAAAGTTGCTTGCATTTTGTAACTGATTGTGAGACCTTAGTATCGAGTATAGTGACGACGAATCGTCGGGATTCAATGAGTGTGAACAGGCTTCCTAAGTATCTAATCCTTATCCGCTGGGGTGCATTCCGCGTGGATCTGGTCGGTCGCATCCAGGTCATTGCAGCGCTTACGCTCGCAGCGGCGATTGTCGGTCTAAAGATCCTGGTCTTTTGAATCTCAAAAAGGCAATGCGCATTTCGATCACTGTCGCCCGATTCTCGTAATGCCCACTACGGAATATTCGCGGCATCGCTTGCCGTGGTCAGTCGGTGACGGCGGGAGGCTCTACGTCTCGGTTAGTCGGCACGGTCGCTATACCCCCAAAAGCGGTGCGCTGCCGCGAAAAGTCGCAATGGGCCATAACCAGACTCATGCACTGCAACAATTTTGGGGAGATTCAATGGGCAAAACTACTAAAGAGGCATTGATACCGTACAACATGCTGAGCCTCGATGGAGTAGGCCTTACAAGTTTTCCAATCCGTTTGTCCTATCAATGCGAGGCCGGATCGATGTGGCGCGCGTAGAATTCGGGATCTGTGATTCCTTCGGTCGAAAGAAGGACAATTTTCGAATGAGCCAGCGTTTCGCGAAACGCGGCATCGGCGCGGGCGACTGTAATAAGTCCGGCAAGCGACGCAGCGCCCGATTCCCCGGCAAAAATTCCGTTGCGATTGAAGAGCCTCATGGCGCCAATGTCTTCATCGTCTGAAACCGTAACGAACATATCGAAGCATGCCGAGACGGTCGGCCACGCCAAAGGCGACGGGGTACCGCAATTGAGACCAGCCATGATCGATTTTTGTTCGTGGGCAAGTTGGATCGGTTTTCCGGCCCGGACGGACTCCATCATGCACGCAGCGTCAATCGGCTCGACCCCAATGAGCGCGGGACCGGGGGCCGATTGGCGATAGTGCCGTGCGACGGCCGCGGCCAGCGCGCCGACCCCGATCGGCACTATAACAGCATCCGGCAATTGACCGAGCTGATTGTCTATTTCCTGCAGAATTGTCTCATAGCCTTCGATGACCCAGGCCGGCACCGTGTGGTACCCGGGCCACGAGGTGTCTGAGATGACAAGCGTGTGCGCGTCGGCGGCCTCGGCCGAAGCGGCGACCGCGTCGTCATAGCCGCCCGAACAGACATGGACCGTGGCGCCTTCGCCCTCGATGGCCGCGATCCGTGCCGGAACCGTGTTTGACGGCACCCAAATGCGGCCGCCAAAACCGAGCAGGCGCGCCATCCGCGCAACGGCACGGCCGTGGTTGCCATCGGTCGCCGCCGCGAGCGTCAAGGGCCGGGCCGGCGATGCGAGCAATTTAAGGTCGTCGATTGTCGCCCAATCTGTCGAAGCGATGCCAAGTCGTTCCGACAGCGCGCGGTAAATCGCCCATGAGGCGCCCAGCATCTTGAAAGCAGGGAGTCCGAGGCGGCTCGCTTCGTCTTTGACGAAAACGCGTTCGAGATCGAGCGAAGCGGCTAACGCCGGCATTTCGACCAATGGCGTAACGGCATAGCCCGGCAACCGCTGATGAAACCAGCGCGGCGACGGTGCAGGCGGCGGCCTGTAGTCTGCACGTCGCAGCGGATTGACGAGTATCGATCCTTCCCGTGGATATTCATTGTCGACCATGTCAGCAGACGATGCGCGCAGCCGTCAGCGCCAGAGCCTTTGTTGCGATTACGATCTGCTCGACCGCAACGCATTCGTCAACCATCGGCCAGGTCGGGATGAAGCCGGGCCCATATTCGACGCAGGTGATGCCGACGCCCTTGAAATGACAGGTGTCGGCAGTGGCGCCGATTCGATGGCCCGCCCCGACCACGGGCATCTTTCCCGTCACCTCGCGATGCGCCTCTATGAGTTGGGCTACCACCGGCTCTTCAAGTGTCGTGGCTTCGCGTGCCGGCATATTGGGCTGCTGGTCGGATACCGGGACGACCAACCGGTACCTGAAATCCGGATCCTCTGCCGCGATGCGGGCGAGAAATGCTGTCAAATCCTCACGCACGCTGGCCTCAGACATCCCCGGCACGATGCGTAAATCGAAACTGATGGTGGTGACATCCTGGAAATGTTCGATGCCACGCACCGCCATCCGCGGGAAGCCGGGAATGAGCGGATGCTCCTTGAAGCGCAACCAGCCACCTTCCGATATCGGCTGCAACGGATGATAGGAAGGACCGAAGGCAGCGACCAGCTTCGCCGCCTTTTCGATGGGATTGATATAGGGCACGCGCGCTTTGAACTGACCCGTGATGGCAATCTTGCCTTGCACGTAACCGACCGAGATCACGCCGACGTCCAGATCCGATGCTTCGGTGACGATGCAGTATTTGGGGCGAAATCCGGTCTTGACCAGATGAACCGCGCCTACGCCGCCCCCGGTTTCAGCGGCCACGCACGCCACGGACAGATCGCCCCGCAGCGTCAGTCCCGCCCGTCTGACCGCCTCGGCCGCCATCATAATCGCGGCGACGCCGGCTTTCATATTGATGGCGCCGAGACCATACAGCACGCCTTTTTCGACATCACCGGAATACGGCCCGTGGCGCCATTGCTCCTCGCGGTAAGGCCGGCCGTTCCAGTCGCTGGTGTCGGTATGGCCGCAGAGCATCAGGCTGGGCCCCGTACCATCGCCCTTGAGCGTACCAATCACCTGATGCGTCACGTTTCCGTCGTGCAGCGGAATTTCTTGAAACTCGGTTGCGAAACCACGCGCCGCGAACCAGTCCAGAATCCACTTGGCGACCTCCGTTTCACCCCAAACTGGCGAAGGAATCGTGATGAGCTGCTGGGTCAGGCGCACAACTTCTGCAGGATCTACGTGCGTGAGCGGGCTGCGTACGACATTCATGATGCTGGCCGAATTGCCCACACATCGATACCGACCTGGGCGCCACCCCACAATTCCTTCACGCCGATCGTGTTGCGCGTCGGGTAAGGCGGGCGCGCATAGTCACGGACTATGCGGTCCATTTCGGAGAATTTGTTCAGGTCGATCAGCGAAACATTGATCCGGATGACGTCGCTCCAGGTGCAGCCGGCCTCCTTGAGAACCATGGTGACGTTATCGAGCGCCTGCCTCAACTCGGCTTCGAATCCGCCCGCGATCAAGCCAGAACCATCGGGCTTGGTGCCGAGATATCCGGATGTGACGACCAGGTTTGCGAACGCAAGGCCCTGGCTATACGCACTTGAGGGTTGCGGAGCCCCTTTGCTCAATAGGACGTCGAATACCGCCACGTTAGCGCTCACCTTCCTGTTGTCGCATTAGTAACCCCGGATGGTTCTACCGGACAAGATGCTACAAAGGAACGCACGCGAGTGGATGTCTTGCTGAGGGCTAACCGACGGGCAATACTCACCGATAACGCTCGATCGGCCCTGACACCGGATGGTCGCGGCGGCCGAACGATTTCGGGGATAGTGTGTGACCGAGATAGCGAACACTGAAAGCAAAGCTTCCGCCCTTTATGTTCAGAAAGGGCCGGCCACCCTCACCGAAATGAGTGGTGCGGAGGTCCGGAAGGCGCTCCAACGCACCACGACGATTCTTATTCCCTGCGGTGCGACCGAGGATCACGGTCCGCATTTGCCGCTCGGCACCGACAGCATGGAGGCGCGGGAAATCTGCAGGCGCACCGCCATTGCGCTCGAGGCTGACGGATGTCCCGTTGTTATCGGACCGGTCATACCGTTTGGGACTTCCAGCTTCCATATGGCTTTCGCCGGGACCGTATCGATCTCATCGCGCACACTCACGCAGCTGCTGCACGAGGTTTGCATGAGCCTTTATCAGGGTGGCTTTCGAAATTTCATTTTCATTCATGGGCACGACGGCAATTTGCCGTCGATGATGGTCGCTGCCCAGGAACTTGTCGATGCGACCCGGGACGCGCGTTCGGTGGTCCTGAACTGGCTGGCGCCGCTCAGCAAGGTATATTCGACCATTCAGACTTCGACGAAGGGCGAGGGGCACGGCGGCGAAGGCGAAACTTCGCGCCTGCTTGTCACGCATCCTGAGTTGGTTCATCCAGAGCTTGGCTGTGCTCACTACGTCCCGCCCGAGCAAATGCGCAAAATCCAGGGACCGGAGCACATCAAAACCGGTGGCCCGATCTATTATGCGACGCGCAGCTATATGGACCACACGCCGCACGGTCACATCGGCGATCCCCGGCTAGCCAAAGCCGAAACCGGAGAGAAAGGCTACGATACCATCGTTGCCTGGCTCACCCAGGTTATCAAGCGCGACTTTTTTGACGCATGAACACCACCTTGACCGCAGTTGAAGGGGAGCGACCGTGCGACACGATGGGCGCCGATCCATCGGTCGCAATCCGCGTCGTGGGATTGAAGAAATCCTTTGGCGATGTGGCGGTCTTGCATGGCATCAGCTTTGACCTGCCTCGCGGTCAAGTCCTCAGCATCATCGGCGCAAGCGGTTCCGGCAAAAGCACTCTGCTGCGCTGTCTGAATTATCTCGAGCGCCCGAGCGCAGGCGCGATCTGGATCGCGGGTCATCAATTGACCTTTGACGCCAATGGCGAAGGCGCGCGACACAGCCTGTCGGCCGCGCAAATCGCGCGTGTGCGCGCCGAAGTCGGCATGGTGTTCCAGCAATTCAACTTGTGGCCGCACATGACCGTCGTACAAAACGTCATGGAAGCGCTGATCCAGGTTCGCAAGCTCAATTCCAAGGAAGCGCGCAATCGCGCGGAACATTACCTCGCCAAGGTCAACATGCTCGACGCTGCGGCACGCTATCCGGCACGGTTGTCGGGCGGCCAGCAACAGCGCGTCGCAATCGCCCGCGCCCTCGCGATGGAGCCTCAGATCATGTTATTCGATGAGGCCACTTCCTCCCTCGATCCGGAATTGACAGCCGAGGTGCTCGCGGTCATGCGCTTGCTCGCCCGGGACGGGACGACGATGGTGGTGGTCACCCACGAGATGGCATTCGCGCGCGAGGTATCGGACCGCGTTATGTTTCTTCACGATGGCCTAATCGAGGAGGACGGCGTCCCTTCCGTGGTCTTCAGCAATCCCGGAAGCAATCGCTGCCGGCAATTCCTGTCGAAATTTCTCGGGTGACGATGTTCGACCTTTCGCTTTTTTGGGAATACCGGGCAATCCTCCTGCAGGGGATGCTGATAAATCTTCTTATTTTTGCGCTGTCGTCCACGCTCGGCCTGACCATTGGCCTTATTGCCTGTGTCGGACGCTTGTCATCGTTCGCTCCGCTCCGCGCCGCTTCGGCCGGTTACATCGAGATCGGCCGCAGCATCCCCGAGTTTGTGCTCTTGATCTGGATCAACAATGTACTGCCGTTTGCGCTATCGACCATGCTCGGCGAGCGCATTCATTTCAGCCCGATCCTCTCGGCGACGTTGGCGCTCGGCGTGGTCGCGAGCGGCTATTTCGCCGAAACATTTCGCGCGGGCATCCAGGCGGTACCAAGAGGCCATCTGGAGGCGGCGCGCGCTCTCGGCATGAGAACACCGCGCATTCTAGGCCGCATCGTCCTGCCGCAGGCGATACGTCTTATGCTGCCTGAGCTGATGAGCCAGAACATCGGGCTTCTGAAAACGACGACACTCGTGTCGGTGATCGCGGTGCCGGACATCATGTATCAGGTCGGCATCATAGGTCAGCAGGAGATGAAGCCTTTGCCGCTCTATACCGGCACGGCTTTTGCTTTCTTTCTGGTGATCCTTGCGCTGACGACGCTCGTCCATCATACCCACGGCCACCTGCGGCGAAGTTGACATGGAATTCTGGACGCGGACGATCATCGACAATTCCGGGCCGCTGCTTGACGGGTTCCGAATAACCGTATCGGTGTCGATTATTGCGTTTGTCGTTGCCGCAGCTGCAGGCTTGATTATCTCCCTGGCGCGGATATACGCGCCGCCGTTACGTCCCTTGCTGTCCGCCTACATCGCGTTTTGCCGCAATACTCCGATCTTTGTCCAGCTCCTGTGGGTGGCATATGCGTGGTACGACATTTTCACGTGGCCGAAGGACGTGTTCACGGCCGCTTGGGTGGCGCTAGCGCTGCAATCGAGCGGCTATCTCGCAGAAACGTTTCATGCCGGCTTTGACAGCGTGCCGCACGGGCAGGTCGAGGCGGCCGAAGCTTTGGGCATGAGCCGATTTACGGCGTTGCGGCGGATCGTGGCCCCGCAGATGCTGCTCACCATGGCGCCGGCATTCATGAACCAATTCATCGTCATTGTGAAGTGTTCGACGCTGGTTTCAGTCATCGCGGTGCCGGATCTAATGTTTCAGGCGATCCGCCTGACCAACATCTGGGGCGAACCAGTGCCGATCCTGACGTTCGTTGCGATTATTTTCATTATCATGATCATGTCGTTGTCCGCCTTGTCGAAGAGCTTAACCGATCGGCTGCGCCTCCGTATGGCACGGTGAAATATGCTGGGAAAGACATCAATCGTGAGGAGTCTATGATGAGGAAAAAGACTGAAACGAACAAACGCCAATTACTCGCAGGGTCGCTTTTCGCCGCGGGCGCCGGGGCGTTGATCCTTCCCGGCAGCGCCATGGCTCAGGAAGGCGATGGCGGCCTCGATTCCAATTCAGTGCTGGCAAAAACGCGCAAAGCCGGCACGTTGCGTATGGGATATGCCCAGACAGCACCCTGGTTCTACAAGGACGCCAAGACCGGCGCGCTCCAGGGTATCTATTTCGATGTCGCCGAGGAGATGTGTAAGCTCCTACAGGTAAAATCTGAATATCAGGAAACGACCTTCGCCGACTCCACCCTGGCGCTTCGTCGCGGCGATTACGACGTGTTCGTGTCGTCGCTGACCTATACCGTGCCGCGCGCCACGACCGTGTCTTTCCCGACGCCCCCGCTGTGGCAGCGCGGCAGTCTCGCGCTCATCCACAAGGATAATGTCGGCCGCTTCAAAACAAGTGAAGATCTCAACAGCCCGGACGTGACCATTGCGGTGAACACCGGCACCAGCTCCGAGGCGCAGCAGCGCAGGCTGTTCCCAAAGGCGAAGGTGCTAGCCACGACCGGGCAAATTCTTACGGCGACCGAGCCGGTCCGCACCAAGCGGGCTGACGCTTGGTTGAATGGCGAGAACGATGTCGTTGTGTTCGCCCGCAAGAATGCGTCATGGGCAGCGGTCCTCGATGAAGAGCATCCGTTCGACAAGGCGCCGAACACCTGGGCCGTGCGCTATGGTGATCCGGCATGGGAGAGCTTTATCAGCGGCTTTTCCAACTACATGATCACACAGGGCTTCGTGAAGCAGCGCTACGACTATCACATGAACGAGATGCTCAATCCGTAACGGGGGCTCCAGGGCCTTATTCTCGTGACAATGGAGCTCTGCCGCAGAGAGCCGGAATGCTGCGCCTGAATCTGCCCACCAGTGATCACGGAGCTTTGCCGCCGCGCGTCCTCGTCCGCGGCGGTTTGTGCCTGGGCGAAAGAGGCGAGGCGCAGCGCGTCAGCATTTTAATCGGCGGCGACACGATCGAAGCCCTCATCCCGCAGGTCAGCAATCTGCCGGATGATTGCCAGGTGATCGAAGCTGAAGATTTTGCGATCATTCCTGGTCTCGTCAATGCGCACACGCACGGACACGGCGGGTTGAGCAAAGGCTCGGGCGATCGATGGACGCTCGAGCTGCTGCTCAATGCCGGCGGCTGGCTCGGCGGCAATCGATCCGATGACGACCGATATGTTTCGACACTTCTCGCCGCCGTGGAGATGTTGCAAAAGGGCTGCACCGCCTGCTTTGATCTGTCGGTAGCGGTTCCGCTGCCGACCGCCGACGGCATGGCTGCAGCCGCCCAAGCCTACCTCGATGTGGGTATGCGCGCTGTAGTCGCTCCGATGGTTGGCGATATCCACTTCTATCGAGCCCTGCCCGGGCTTCTCGACGCTGCCGACGCCGGCATGAGAAAAGATATGGAACGGGCCGCCGGCACGGCGGGGGTCTCGATGCTGCCGACGCTCGAGCAGATCGCGTCAAAGTGGCCCTTTTCTTCGGATCAAGTCCGGCTGGGGATGGCCCCGACGATCCCGTTGCACTCGACAGACGAATTTATGGTCGGTTGTCATCACATCGCGCGCAAGCACGGGCTCGCATTGCAAACGCATCTTGCCGAATCGAAGACACAGGCAATCGCGTCACGATCGCGATTTGGACGTTCAATCACTTCACATCTCGTCGAGCTTGGAGTCATTGACGATAAATTCAGCGGCGCACACGGCGTCTGGCTTGATGATGACGATATGCAGTCGCTTGGCGAGCGCGGGGCGGCAGTGGCCCACAATCCCGGCTCGAATCTCAGGCTTGGGTCGGGCATTGCGGACGTGTGCGCCATGCTGGCTAAGGGCATCACCGTGGGAGTTGGCACCGACGGCGGCGCCTCGGCGGATGGCCAGAACATGTTTGAAGCGACGCGGCTTTGCTGCAATTTATCCCGCGTGAAAGGCCCGACCGCAGACCAGTGGCTCGACGCAATCGCATCCCATCGCCTTTCGACTGCCGGCGGGGCCAAAGTCCTTGGCATGCAGGACCAGATCGGCAAAATCGCGCCCGGTTACAAGGCCGATCTGGTTTTCCTTAGCCTCGATCATGTCAATTACGTTCCGCTTAACAATCTCGTTCATCAGCTTGTGCATGTTGAAGACGGCGCTGCGGTCCGACACGTCATGGTGGGCGGCCGTATCGTCGTCCAGGATCGCAACATTCTCACTGTGAACGTGGACGCACTTCGGCAAAAAAGTGCTGCGGCAGCCGAACGGCTCCGTTCGGCAAATGCCGAAATCCGCGCGGTTGCCGAGCGCCTCGCGCCGTTTATCGGGCGCTTCTGCGCAGGTCTGTCATGTCGCTGCGCTACTTCAGCCACGCGCGGGATATCGTGATGAGCAATCCCATACCGCAGGAGCTGGCGCATCACGTCGCCATTGTGACTGGCCCGGCGCAAGGCGTCGGCAAGGCGATCGCCCTGTCGCTGGCGGAGCGAGGCGCGGATCTGGCGCTCGTTGGCCGCAATATCGCCCCGCTCGACGAGTTGGCGACTATCATTGAGAGGAGCGGCCGCCGCGCCACGGTCGTTCGTTGCGATCTCACACGTGGCGATGACGTCAGGGGGATGACAAGTGCGGTCGAGGCGGTATTCGCCGGACGAATCGATATCCTTGTCAATGTCGTCGGCGGCACCCGATCGCTCGGCGCACCGATCTGGGAAATCTCGGAGAAGGATTTTGCGGAAGTCGTCACGCTCAATCTGACGACCGCATTCCTGACGATGGCCGCCGTGCTGCCGAAGTTGATCGAACGGCGAGGAGGCCGGATTATCAATATTGGCGGCACATTCGGCCTGCGCGGCCGTGCCGGACGTGCCGCCTATAGCGCAGCGAAATGGGGATTGCGCGGCCTGACAAAATCGGCTGCGCTCGAGGTCGCCGCCTATAACATCACCGTCAATTGCGTCTGCCCCGGCATGGTTGAAGGCCCGCAGTTCGACCATGCCGGAGACGAGCTCTCCGCGCGAACTGGCATTTCGTTAGCCGAGGCGAAAGATCGCATTGCCGAAAGTTATCCGATGCGGCGCGTTTCGACGCCGCAGGATATTGCCGAAATGGTTTGTTTTCTGGCGAGCGAACGAGGACGGCAGATTACCGGGCAAGACCTGGCGGTCGATGGTGGATGGACCCTGTGAGCGCACCCCTGACGATAAACGGCGACCGCCTGATCCGCCGCATCAATGAACTTGGCCAGATCGGGCGCGACCAGAATGGCATGTTGACCAGGCTCGCGGCCTCGGATGCCGACATGAAAGGGCGCGATGCGCTCGTCGGCTGGATGAAGTCGATCGATCTTGATGTCAGGATCGACCGCATCGGAAATCTCTTTGGCATCTGGCCGCCAAGCGACACGTCACTGTGCCCGGTGATGATCGGATCGCATATCGATACCGTTGTCGATGCCGGCATTTACGACGGTTGTTACGGCGTTTTGAGCGGGCTTGAGGTTATCGAAACGCTGCGTGAATCGGGTTTCGTCCCGCCGCGACCAGTCGCGGTCGCGGCCTTTACCGGCGAGGAAGGTGTTCGCTTTGCCCCGGACATGATCGGCTCGTTAGCCTATGTGGGCGGCTGCTCGGCCGACCAGGCGCTCGCGACGGTTGGCACCGACGGCGCAACGCTCGGCAACGAGCTGGACCGTATTGGCTATGCGGGCGACATGGCGCCGGGCGCCTTGAGGCCGCATTGCTATGTCGAGCTTCACATCGAGCAGGGACCGGTGTTGGAGCACGAAGGCTTTCAAATCGGCGTGGTCGAGGGCGTGCAGGGCATCTCATGGCAGAGCGTGACGATTGACGGAGAGGCCAATCACGCCGGAACGACGCCGATGAAACTACGGCGAGACGCGGGCCTCGCCGCTGCGCGCATTGTCACGTTCCTGCGCGACTATGTCAGCCGCTCCAACGCACCGACGGTCGCGACCGTAGGCACTATGCGATTCGCGCCAAACGCCATCAATGTCATCCCTTCGCACGCTAGCTTGACGGTCGATTTGCGCGATCCGGACGAGAGCCGGTTGCAGGCCGTCGAGAACGCCTTCCACGACTGTCTGTCGCGCATCGAGAAGGAGGAACGAACGACAATCAAGGTCGAGCGCTTGGCGCGGTTCGAACCGGTTGCGTTCGACCGGCGAGTCGTTGCCACGATCCAGCGGGTTGCGGAAGAGATGGGCCTTGCATGGAAGTTGATGGCGTCGGGTGCTGGTCACGACGCGCAGATGATCGCCCGCATTGCCCCAGCGGGCATGATTTTCGTGCCGAGCATTGGCGGCATCAGCCACAGCCCGCATGAATTCACACCTGCCCGGCACCTTGTGACCGGTGCCAACGCGCTACTGCGAGTCGTGTGCAAATTGCTCGGTGGGACATTCGACTAGTGTCGGGCTTCCGTTCCCTACGGTCCAATCTTCCCCGTTCGACCAATATCCGCTCCACACCGAAGCGGAAGTAGTTGGACGTGAATACTGTCCGAGCGTCCGCCGCATGATAATTCACAGTTTATTGCACTTAGCCGACGGCACATAATCAGCAGTAATCGATTTGCATAATTGCCCATTACGGAATTTGCGCGAAGTAACGGTCAATAACATATCGCGCCCGCAACGTCCCATGGTCGAGGTGACTTGGCGCTCGGCAGAACTTGCTAGAAAAGACGAATTTCCCAGCTAGTCGCTTCGGTCGCTATACCTCCAAAAGCGACCGTTTGCTGCGCCGCCGCGAAATGACGCGATGGGCCAGAAGCGACCAAAGTGCAACGCAGCAATTGTGAGCCAGCCTGCGTTTGGAGTGGCTCTTATTCCGCAACAAAGTCGTAAACTCCTTCGATGTCGTCGTGGCTCAAGGCGTGGGGTATGCGCTTCGCCGCTAATGCCTCCGCGAGCACGCGATCTTCGCCCTTGATCTGATCGATCTGGGCCCCCTCCCTCGACGTGAACTCTTTGAAAATATACTTTGCGGCGTCTAACGACTGACCGGAAAGCTTGGCGTAAGCGTCAAGAGCGAACTGGCTTGAATAAGCCCAATCGACAGATTTCTTGTACGCTTTGAGAAACCCGATCACTGCCCCGCGGTGGCTGGCGAGAAAATTCGCATTGACTGCATTGACCCTCGTCGTCTCGTTTCGCACCTGCGGCGAATCGTTAGCGCGCGCGATAATGCGGATTTCACCAGCCAGGAGATAGTTCACGTTGGCAGGAGGCCTGCTCCATGACGCGGCTAGCTGCGCGTCTAATACTTGCGGATAACCGGAGGCGGCAGGGCCAACAGCGACGAGCCTGGCGTCATCTACACCGGCCTCCTTTAAGAGCGAGCGCAGGATGAAATACGTCAGAGAGCCGGGAGCGGAATAGCCTACGGCTTGGCCATGCAGGTCGCCCACGCTGGCGACAGGGCCGGCGATCTTCCCAAACCAGAAAACATCGGGTGCGCCGGTTGATTCGGGCGAGATGATCTTGACCGGCGCGCCGTGGGCCCAAGCGCCTAGAATGTCGGCAAATCCTGCACCGACGGCAATGTCGACCTTCCCGGACATCAGCGCGCTCTCAAGCGCGGCCTGATCTGCCACATATGTGATCCGCACATCGAGGCCTTCCTCTTTGAAAAAACCCTGCTGAAGCCCAAACTCGGTATAAAAGCTATCCCACGCGCCGCGATCTGGCACAGCTACATTTAATATCTCGCTGGCCGCGACAAAACGGGGAGTCACGCAAAGGAAAGCCGTCAGCGCGATGGCGATCAATTTCTGCATAAATTCCTCGGCGCGAATGGCAGTTAGCCGACACTAAGCAGCGTTTCGTCCATGTCGGTTTGGCCGGCAAATGCTCCGCCTGCAAGTTCGTTCAGACCCACTATAAAAATGAAAGGGCGGGTCGTCCCCGCCCTTCCGCTTGGCTTCGATTGCGAGATTTCAGCTCGCACTATCCAGGACCATCAATGATCGTGGTCGTGGTCGTGATCGTGATCGTGATCGTGGTCATGATCTTGGTCCTGGTCATGATCGTGATCATCAGGTTGGACACACGTATAGTTCGCAGCGCTGGCGAGATCAGCCGGATTGGCCGCTACCGGCACGTGATTGGATACCGTGGTAGCGCCCGTAAAGCGCGCCTGCCGCGGATATGGGCAGAGCAGTCGACTGCGGGTGGTCGGGGCGTTTATGAACCCACCTGTGATGTAGTTTCCCAATGCTTGAAAGGTCGTGGCATTGAAGTTAACACCTGTAGCCGGAACCCCCATCGGCGCTGCACCCTTCTCGACCCAATTCACGATCGGTGTCAGCATGTCGAACTGGTCGGTGGTCGCTCCACCTGTGCAGTGATCCAAGTTCGGAACGCCGTAGAACCGCGAGAAATTCTGAGCGGGGTTAATGCCGCCATGCTGCGACGCCATCTGGTTGTAGTAATTGATGGTGCCGGTAACAGGCGGGCCCGGATCGCTCAGCCCATGATAGAAGATGATCTTGTGGCCATAGTTCACGAAGTGGCGGATATCGAGCGAGGTCGAGAACTCTATCTTCGGCGTCGCGGTCGTCAACATGCCTAGTTCGGTATCAAAGTTGAAGGAATTTGGATCAAACGCCGGATTGGGAGGCGTAATCCATCCATAGGGTAGCTGATTGAACTGCCCTTCGTTACCGGGTGGCGATTTTGTGCTGCCGATGTCTCTTGATGGAATGCCGACAGTCGTCATCCACCCGCCGTCGTAAGCGTAGCCGAGGACGGTGTTATCGACATGATCAGGTGCGACCGCTCCGGCCGGTGCTTTGACCGTGACACCCCTGCTGTTGCGCACTCCCTGGGCGATGTTCTTGACAGCCTGAATTTGTGCCGGGAGCAGGCAGGTTGCGTTCTTGGCACCAGTACACTGCAGCCCATAAGTCTGTCCCACCGGCCCCAGGGTGCCCGTGTAGTCCGTATACGTCGCGGTGGCCGGATCGAACTTCGCCTGACATGCCGGCAAGTTATCAATTATGCCGTCGGCAACGCCGTCCAGCGTGTCGCAGGACTGCAGGAGAGCCGTCTCAAATAACGTCTGATCGGAGGTCGGGAATGCCGGACCCAAAATGGGTTCTGGCGCTTGCGGAGCCGGCTCGGAAACTTCAGTGATCGGCGGTAGAGGAGGCACCTGCGCCAGGTAGGCATTCCGAATTTGTTGGACGCTCCATATTTCCGAAAGATTCACAGCTTGCACATCGTAAACCGGATCGCCCGCCACGATGCCGTCGAAGAAAGAGGGGAAAATCTCCGACATTACCATGCCTTGGCGGCCGCCTTCGGAGCAGCCGACCCAGTACGAGTGGTCAGCTCCGATGCCATAGTACTCATTGATCAGGTACTTTGCGGTGATCGCGGACACCTCGATCGATTGGTAGCCGTTTCCAATCGTCGCCATCGGATCGAGGTAAAACTCTAGCGTCGTCTTGCCGCACGCGATGAGCTGCGTGTTCTCGTGACCGCCGTCCTGACTGACCACGGCGTAACCGTTGAGAATGCCGAAATTCGATCCAGCGCTGCCGGAGTCAGTGCCTGTAGCGGTTGGAACAGAACCCTCCGTACCACCGCCGCCCTGAAACATGAAACGACCGTTCCAGTTCGCCTTTAGGGGCAACTGTACTTGGAAACCGTTTTGGTAGGTGCAGTTGTCAACGGGGCTGACGCGCTGATTGACGTAGCCGTTGATGATGCAGCGCTCCGGCAAGGTAGGGGTGGCAGCCGTATCCACTGCCGACGTGATCACCGTGTTGGGCGCCGGGAAACCCGAG
>Ga0209006_10000996_pt1 | contig 26141 bp, 18 predicted proteins | sample JacPin_JW_Ref_O2_FD_188567 | JGI IMG/M metagenome (GOLD analysis project Ga0209006, IMG submission 188567) | Forest soil microbial communities from Algoma, Ontario, Canada - Jack Pine, Ontario site 1_JW_Ref_O2 (SPAdes) (version 2) | ecosystem: Environmental > Terrestrial > Soil > Boreal...
TGAACAGCTCGCGGACGGGCAATTCTGCCATTGGAGCAGAACAGGTTGTGGTCGTTGCTGATGGCAGCGACCCGATGCCCTTGTGCCGTGGCAAGCACTGCAAATAAGCAAGTATTAGGAAGCTGAATTCATAAAATCGACATCGGGCCGCTCAAGAATTTTGTTGCAGAGCGGTAGAGGGATAGGTATGCTTTCGAGCGCTACCTAAATACTGCGATGAACTGGTTAATGTTTGTCAGCTGGGTCGCCGGTCCAGTGTTGCAGATCACGCTGCTGATCTTCATGGTCCGGCGCGAATTGCACAGAGTGTTTCCCCGTTTTTTTTCCTACATCCTGTTTCAAATCCTCAAATCGGCATGTTTGTTTGTCGCGTACCGGTATTTCCCCGAGAACTACTTCGACGCGTACTGGACCGGGAATGCCGTCAGCGTGATCTTTACGGTCGCGGTCATGGATGAAATTCTGCGCAGCCTGTTTCGAGAGTATGGAGGGATTCAGGTTTTAGGAATCACGATATTCCGATGGTCGTGCGGGCTGCTTTTGCTTCTTGCAATCCTGGGCGCATTGTCCGGTGGCGAAGCCGCAGGAGACCGGGTAGTGGCGGCGGTGTTTGCCTTTGATCGCAGCATGCGCCTGATGCAGGTTGGGCTGTTCCTGCTGTTGATGTTTCTTTGCCGGATTCTCAGAAATTGCTGGCGGCAACAGGTTTTTGGTATCGCGCTGGGCTTCGGAATCTTTGCCAGCGTTGAGCTGATCCTGGTGAGTGTTGTGATGTGGTACGGCAACGGTCACGTCGCGATTATCAGTCTGCTGAAGAGCACGGCGTATAACGCCGTCACTCTGGTCTGGATCGGCTATCTGAGACAGCAGCCGCACCTGGTGCCGAGGGTTGAGGCAGTGTCACCCGCTGTGTTGGATCCTGACGCAGGCTTTATGTTGAGGGTAGAGCAGGCAGTGGACCGAGTCTTGTCCCGCAACGATTGGCCGCGACCAAACACAAAGGGAAGACGGATCGTCAGTCGCAAGCCCTATCCCGAAGAAGGCAACTAAACCTATTTCCCACCGGTTTGTGCAAACCATGCAGTCCACGGCGAAGGTACAAAGCAATGAAGCGAACTGGCCTCCGGAAGAAGGGGAGATCATTTCGTTCAAATCGTCCTCCGGGGTCGAAACAGTTGTTCTCACAGAAGTGCGGTGGGGTTTGGTCTGGCGGGATTTCATTCTTGAGGACGGACGAGTGATACCAGAGCACAGGATCTCGGGGTGTCCGCAGCCGCAGGTATGGCGCAATATCGATGAGGTCAGTGACTACGAGCGAGAGGAGTGCGAGGAGCGGCTTCTTGCGATGGCCGGGGCGAGGCTGGATCCTCGCACACGGGATCAGCCTTTCTGGGCGGAACTGAACCAGTATCTGGCATTCACATACCTCAGGTTCAAACAGACGGGGCGCAAGTTGCAGGATACCGGGCGATGACGGATGACCATGGAATAGTGGCCACAGGGCGCGTGAATAGACGAGGTTTGGGCCTATGAGCGGATCCGATCAGGAAAGCGAAGCGCAGCAGGTTTGGAGAGCGCTCTCCGAAGCTGGTCTGGTTGAAATACGGGTCGACGAATTTGCAGAACGAATCAAAGAGGTCAAGCGTGTCGTCGTAGTTCGCCTTCGTGAATTGCTGGATTTCGACGCGGGCAGTAAAGAACGCGAATCGGTAGCGTCCTCACTGGGTACGCTCAAGGGACTCGAGTTGAAGGTGCTGGAGAATACTCCGAAGGCGCCCGATCCGTCTGGGATGTGATCTTGTTCAGGGCACTGAACCCTGCGATTATCGACGCTGGCGCATGGTTGATATAACCGGCGCTCACTCTCACTGAGAATTGAGCGTTCCGCTGTCAGGGTCAATGCGTGGAATGGCGATATTACGCCGGCGAAGCACTTACCGAAGGCGTAGCAACTTCATTCGCATGTCTTTCTCGTGAGTAGTCCGTGGATTTCCTGGTCGCACTCCAAATGCGATCCCCTAGTTTGTCTTGCGGCGCATCAGCCGCGTGTCAGTCCGCGCTCTCTGGCTGATCGAATTGAGGCGCGGGATCGTTGCGTCGAAGCAAAAGCGCTTCCAACGTTACGGTTCCGGTTTTGATGTAGCGTTGTGAATGAGTTTGTACTCCTCCATGTCGCGAGCGGCCAGTTCGGGTTTTCCTTGTCTTCTGTGAGCGCCGGCCAGTAGCAGATGTGCCTGAGCCGCGAGTGGGCTCTGCTTCTCGACGGCAATCACTCGATCGAGCGCTCGCTCCGCTGCGTTTGGGTCGCTTATTGCCAGAGCTCGGCCCAGCGCGTACAAAGTTTCAGGCATATCAGGGCGTAAAGAGTCAGACCGGCTTAGTTCTTCGGCCGCTTCTTTCATCTTTCCCTCTTGTAACAGCGCGTCTCCCAAGCGATAAGCAACTTCCGCGCTTCCGGGTTGCGCTTTGGCCTCAGAGCGAAATTGCTCTTCTGCCTGCGTCCATCGTGAGCTGGCCGCATAAATTTCCCCGAGCTCAAGGTGCAGACCGGGCAGGTCGGGTCGCAGTGCTATCGCCTTCTCATATTCTTTCTCCGCTTCCAAAAACATCTTTGCCGAGTAGTAGCTCTGGCCAAGCGCCTGGTGCCCACGTGCGCTCTGAGGAAACTTCGCCAGCAACCTCTCGTTCAATTCGGATGAGAGGGCGGCTGCAGCCTTGGCGAGGTAGTAGATGAGGTCGGGATCATCCGGATTCTGTGCGAGGGCATTCTTCAGGTTGATCACAGCCTCTTCCGGCTGATCTGTCTGGAGCTGAGCTATTCCCAGAGCGCCCGACTCACGTGCAATCTCAAGATGAGGAATCGCTTCCATTGCATAGCCCTGCGAGAGGAGGGCATATCCGAGCGACCGATGTGCCGGAAGAGAGCCGGGACTCAGTACTGCGGCTCGCTTCAATGGCGGGATGGCCTCTCCGTAATCCTGCTTCCTCATGTATGCGTCGCCTAACTTCAGCAGGACGATCGCCGACCATGGCGTGAGTTCGACCGCTTTTCGTAAATCGGCGATGGTCTGCTCGAGATCTCCACGGTTTTCGGCGTCAGTGGCGGACTGCAGGAGTTTCGCCGCCTCTGGAGAACTCTGGCTCGCGGCAATCTGTGCGGGCAAGAGGAAATGCACGAGCAATACAGCTTGAATGATCATTGCTCAGACTCCTCGATTGTCATGAATTTGTCGGCCTTGACCCCGCGCAGCTCTTGACGAATTCCTGACGGCCATCTTATTTCTATGCCGCAGGTATCCATACTCCCAAGCCCGAAGTGGAGTCGCTTGTCGTTAGAGGACAGATAACTTCCCGACGCGGTCGCAAATCGGACTTGACCATTTACCTGGACGCGAGCTCCGTATCCGTCGCGGTTGCTTCGGTTTCCGCGAAGCGTGATCGCAATCCAGTGCGATTTGCCTCCGCGATTCAAATAGAGTTGTGGGCGCTCGCCGAGCGAGGTAGTGACCCCGTCGACCCAACCATCGTTGTTCAGGTCCCCAAACGCCGCGCCCCGACCCACGACAGGTAAGTTCGATCCCGGTTCGCCTTTTTCGAAGTGACCGTTGCGATTCAATGCAAGCAGCGGAGGCTCGCGATAGCTCAGTGAACTGTCATAGGAGTGCACATTGTCAAAAACATGACCCTGAACGATGAAGACATCCTTCCAGCCGTCATTGTCGAAATCCTCCAGGCCAATGCCCCATCCCGATGAGTTGCCCGATAGCGCGCCGATACCGGATTCCAGCTCCTGCGCACTGAACGAACCCTTGCCATCATTGTGGAAAACGCCATAAGGCTCATGTGGAAGTTGGGTCACGATCAGATCGGGAAGGCCATCATTGTCATAATCCTGAAAGACAACTCCCATGCCTGAGAGTTTTTTGCCCGTGCTGGAAAGCGCGGCGCCTGAATTGAAGGCGACTTCGGTGAACGTTCCGTTTCCATTGTTGTGCCAGAGAAACTGTTCGATGGCGTCGTTCGCGACAAAGATGTCGGTAAACCCATCGCCGTCGTAGTCGGAGAAAGCGACTCCTAGTCCATGACCTGGCTTCGCGGAGATCCCCGATGCCGCGCTCACATCTTCAAACGTTCCATTACCACGATTGTGGTACAGGATGCTTGTTGCAGGGCCGAATTCGCCGGGCGGGCAATACATCGGCTCTGCGATGCGGCCGCACGTCTTGCTCTTTTCTGGAGTCCAGTCGAGATAGCGGGTTACGAAGAGATCAAGGTGTCCATCGTTGTCGTAATCAAAGAATCCGGCCGAGGTCGACCAACCACCTGCTCCTACACCAGCTTTGGTCGTCACGTCAGTGAAGGTCCCATCGCCGTTGTTGTGGTAAAGAAGGTTTCGCCCGAAATTTGTGACGTAGATGTCGGGGAACCCATCGTTATCGTAGTCTCCGACAGCGACTCCCATGCCGTAGTTTGTGTCGCCAGCGTTCTGCAATCCGGCTTGCACCGTGACGTCGGTGAAGGTGCCGTCTTTGTTCTGACGGTAGAGCCGATTCCAGTAGGAGGGATCGTGGCGATCAAAGTTCACCGGACTGAGCAACGGATCAGCAACATGACCTGCGTTTACGAGAAAAATGTCCAGAAGCCCATCATTGTTGTAGTCGAGTAACGCCACTCCGCCGGGCATTGTCTCAATCAGATACTTGCGGGGCGTGGGCGAATTCCGCAGAACGAAATCGATACCATGCGCAGGACTGAGCTTGAACCGTGGTTCAGGACTCGGCCTTGGAGTTGGCGAAATCGCACAAAGCGAGAAGAGAAGCGATAGTAGGCATATTCGCATCATTACCGTTACGGCTGTGGCTATCGCTCTGGCATTTTACTCTGCTCACCTGCGGGCTTATCGAGCGAGACGCGCGACTTGGTTTCGCTGATATCCACAATGTGCGCCACGGCCGTGGCGATGGTGCTGTTGTAGGCGGCGAGCCGCGCTTTTGGTTGATCGGGGCTCGAATCGGAAGCGGTTTTCGCGAATTCTGGTGAGCTCTCCGTCGCTCGCATTGCCTGAATCACCCCGGGTAGAGCGGAAAGCTTCTGCTCCAAAGCGCTGAGTTCGGTAAATGCGGTGTTGGGGTGATAGGTGAGGCGATCCCCCGTCTGCATCGTGCCAACTAGAGAATCCGGCGACCAGCCAGTGGGCCAGTTGCCATTCAAGATGTCGTAGCTCTCGCGAAGTCGCGTCATCTTTCCGGCAAACCCATCGAGCAAGGGAAGACTTTGGGCCATCTCGGAGTCTGTTCTTACCGTGATCGTCACGGCGTCTCCGACGGGAAAACGAGGCGTTGAGACGATGGTCGTCAGGGTATTGCCATCGAATCGCCAGCCGGGGTCGCCCTTTCGTTTCTCGTAGACGAGCGATTTGCCGTTGATTGAGACGGATGATGGAGGCCAACTGCCAGGAAGCCGTATCTCGTAGGCCCGGTCCAATTGCATTCCACTGTAGCTGCCCTGGATCGCTGAGATCGTGACATTCAGCGCGGTGCCATCTTCGTTCAGCGAAGCTCGAATTGGAGTCCAAGCCGCTTCACCGTTTTGATAGCCCGGCGTGTCACCGGAGTCCTGATAGACGCGATAGTTCGAAGTTTGTCCATCTTTCAACGGAAATACATTCAAGATCAAAGGATCCACCGGCTTCTCGCCAGAACGGGTGGCCGCAGGCTGCATGGGAATTATGCTGCCGGCTTTCACGTACAGAGGAACTTGGCCTAAAGAAAAACTGCGCTGCACAGTCACTGGTCCCTGAAACCTTGCTCCGCTGTCCCATTCGATCCAATTTCCGGGTGGAAGCCACACGGGAATCGTCGCTAATTGCGAGTCCTTCGCCATGGGTTGCGTAATCGGGTCGGCAAGAATGCTGTCGCCGAACATGTATTCGTTCTTGGCGGCGTAAGCCTCGGGCGCTTCGGGCCAGTCGTAGTAAAGAGGATGAAGAAATGCGAGTCCCGTGTCGTACGTCTTTCTCGCTTCGGTATAAATGTAAGGCTGCATCGCATAGCGGCGCGCGAAACAGTCGTGCATCAGGTCTGCGTATGGCTCCGGATATGCCCAAATGCGGCGCTCAGCATCAGGATTCTTCGTGGTGTGCGTGCGCAAAATCGGACTGAAAATTCCCCATTGAATCCAGCGCAAATAGAGTTCAGGATCGATGGCGCCGGGCATGTGCCCGCCGATGTCGTGGCTCCAGTATGCATAGCCCACGTTGGCAGCCGTGGCCGTGAAGTATGGCTGGAATGCGAGCGACTCCCAGACGGAGACGGTGTCCCCGGAAAAACCGATCTGGTAGCGATGGTTGCCCAATCCTCCCCAGCGATGAAACAATAGCGCGCGTTTTGCTTCGCGTTGCTGGTCGCTGAAGAATATGTAGTTCAGCCACCATGTGGGATTCAGCCCCGGAGTTTTCGTGGTGTCTTCCTGTTGCCAGTCGAGCCAGAAGAAGTTGATTCCCTGGCGCTCGAGAGGGTGGATGATGTACTTCAGATAATTTGTCGCGAAGTTCCGGTCGGCGATGTCGAAGGGAATGTATTGCTTGCTTGTGGGATCAACGCCCACTGCACGGGCCATTTCCGGGTAACCATCCTCCCAAGGCTGCACGCCGCCTGCGGGATGGAGATTCACTGTGGCCTTGAGTCCCTGCTCATGCACGGTCGCAAGGAATCGATCGGGATCAGGAAATAGAAGTTTATTCCACGAATAACCGGTCCAGCCAAGTTTGTGTCCGGACGCATCCAGCTTGTCGGTTGGCGGATATTCATCGAATGTGTGATGCCAATCCATGTCGATCACCAGCACGTCGAGTGGGGTTTCATGGGTGCGAAATCCCTGAATCAGCTTTTCAAATTCCTGATCGGTGTACGACCAGTAGCGCGACCACCATGCTCCGAACGCGAACCGCGGAGGCAAAGGGATCTTTCCCGACACTTGCGTGAAGTCGTAGAGCACGCGCCTGTAATCATGGCCGTAACCGAAGAAGTACCAATCCTGCCGGTCGCCCGCAGGCCGTAAAATCACCCAGGGCCACGGGCTCTCCTCGCCGCGAGCGAAAGAGAAATCATCGGAATCGAATAAAGCCCGAGTGCTGTCGTCCACAACTGTCCATCCGTCACGCGAGACCAAGCCGGGCTCAAGCGGCACGGAACCGCGAACGAAATCAAGAGTCCGTGCTGTGCCCAGCAGATTTCCTGTGTCGGGTATTCCCGGCTTCCACACCACCTTTTTCTCGCCGAAGTTGAAGGAAATACTGAGATTCTCAGGCGTGAACTTTCCATCTGATCTGTTCGGCGCATAATCCAATGTCAACGCACTGGTGCGAATCACGGTGCTTCCGTCAGGCCCAGTCTCACGCGTAAATTCGGGAACACCCAGCCGACGATTGAGAAACACCAGGGATGCGTGATCTTCGAACTTCCGATCTGACGCCCATTCCATTCGAATGAGCTGCGGCGTGAGGATTGTGAAACGAGCTGAGCCAACGGTCACGACCGCCCGCGGATCGGCACTCGGATCATAGGGAATCTGCGCGTCTGTTGCGGGCGCGGCGGAAAGAGTGCGCGGCAGAATGGAAAGCGCCAACACACCGATGGTTGACAGACTACGAATCAGCCTATGAGTTTTCATGCGTGTATTGGTTTTGGTCTATCAAGCCGTTGATGGAATTGTGCGATCCATCTTTTCTGGCAGCCTTGCCTGGCAGGTGTTGCGAACCTGCCAGGCATGTCTTAGAGGGAGGGTGCGTGCTACCAGTAGAATTTGAGACCGAACTGAACACTCCGGGCAGGATAGGCCGAGGTGATTGTTCCGAAAGTGGCGTCTCCTAGGTTCGTATCAGGCTCAAAGAAATCCGGATGGTTCAAAGCATTAAACATCTCGAATCGGAATTGCAACCGCCGCTCCTCGCCTAAGCCCCACCATTTGTGTATCCCCATGTCCCAGTTGAAATACCGGGGTGCACGAAGATTCGCGAGGAATCGAGGGCTATCGCCAAAGGAGAATGCTGCAGGCTGCGCGAATGCGGCGGGATTGATCCAGTTCGTAATGCTCTGGTCTGTTGGAACCGGGTTGACGCCTGAAACCAGATCGGGACGTTGATTGAAACCAAAGCCGCCAGTATTGTTGGTCGCTGGATTGATGGACAGAGGCAATCCGGATCGGGCGGTCAGAATTCCGCTCCACTGCCACCCGCCCAAAATTGCATTAACTGCCCGGTTCCATCCCTGACCGATGAGTTTGTTTGTTCCGAACGGCAACTCGTAGTTGTAATTGACTACGAGGCTGTGAGGGGTATCGGTGACATCAACCGAGTGCTCGGCTGCGAGATTGTACGAATTGCGGACCGAGCTGCCGCTGCCGGGAAACGCCCAACCGGCACCGCCTTGCACATTATCTTCGAACTTCGAATAGGTGTACGAGACGTTCAGGTCGAGTCCGGAATGCCAACGTCGCGTATAGGTAGCTTGCAGTGCGTTGTAGGTTGAACCGCCAACAGCGGGTGGCGCCTCGGTCACACTGCAGTATTCCGGGAAACGCCGCAACAATTGTCCTTGCGCAACGGTTGGCTGGTCCAGACCACAACCGCTAGAGGTGATCGCCCCAAAAAATGGGTTCGGTACCTGGTTGAGGAGAGCATTTCCCTGAGCCAGATCCGCCGCTGGCATTTCGTCCCACTCCAGGTATTGCGACAGGACGTGTACTCCGTGGTTGCCGACATACGCAATATCGATCAGATCGTTGTTCGTCAGCGAATATTGAACCCCGGCCATCCATTGCTGGACGTATGGAGAATGGCGAATCGGATCGATGACTGGATTGAGTCCAAAACCCACATCCGTCAAACCGCCGAGAGAATTTCCGGTCGGCGCGACCTCTCCGGTCGGGAATGCGCTTTGGCAGGCAATCGTGGCTGCACCATTGCTGCAAGACGCAGTTGAATTTCCACTCAGAGTCGTGAATGGATTCAATCCACTGTTTAGGCTCGTGACCCAGGGCGTGCCTTGTGAGAATCCGGTGTTTGGACCATTCCCGTAATAATTTGGCACGAAGAAAATTCCATAACCGCCGCGCAGCACCAACTTGTTGAGCAATTGGTAGGCCGCTCCGATACGTGGGGCGAAGTTCTTGAACGAAGTGTTATACAGGCCGCGATTGCCGCTGGAATTGAAAACGAGCTCTCCAGGATAATTCGCGCCCAGTGTTTTGCTAATAGGGTTCGTTGCCGTGAAATCGAAATATTCCTGGTCGTTGTAGCGCTCAGTCGGCGCAGTCTGAACTTCGTATCGTATCCCTAAATTCAAAGTTAGCTTTGGCGTTGCCTTCCAGTCGTCCTGCAAATACCATCCGATCATTTGTTTGTCAGTGGCCGGGAACTTGTTGAATCCCGTATTGTCATTTCCGCTGCCTACGCCCAGCAAGAACGATGCGAACCCGTCGCCGGTCCCGCCCGTTGCGTTCTCGGGATCAGGACCCGCGGTCGACGTGGTCTGAAACTGCAGGACGGTGTTGGCATAGTGTCCACCATCAATTCGGGCCCAGATATCCATGAAGCCGAAGCCCAACTGGTGCTTGCCGTAGATCTTCGTGAAATCGACCGAACCGGTCCACATGGTTTGCGGCACGATGTAATTGTCCAGGCCGGCCTGCGCACCCAGAGGCGAATAACTCTGCGGCTGGACCTCCGGGAAGCTTGGGGCGATGGCGTCAATAAAAGAAGGGAGACCGAGCGCTGAAGACTTGAAGCCGAAGCTTTGGGTCGTGGATTGCTCGACGTGCCTGTTTACGCCCAGATTCGCGCTCAGCGCGAAGGTTGGAGTGAAAACATGGCTGTAGCCAACGTTAGCGCTATACCGATTGTTCGGAGCGACAACGCCGGGTCCGCCGGGATCGGAAGCGCCGTAGTAGGTTGGAAAGTTTACCTTTTGTTCATACTTTTGAGACCAGCGCCCCCAGATACGATCACTATTCGACACATTGTAATCGATGCGGATCGAGTACTCGTTGGAATGCGCTGCGGCCGAGGAAGCGGCCGTAAAGTTGTTGAAGAGGGCAGTAGTATTCGGCTGCGGCCAGTAGGTTCCATTTGCAATACCCGAGGCAAGCGAATCCGTCAGGCCGGATGGAACCATGTTGGTGATGCCCGTACCCGAGGTAATGTTCCCCGAGATCGGATCTCGGATGAACTCTGTTGTTGCACCCGCCGGGCACTGACTCACGTGGTCGCCAGTGACGCTATCGACCCCACCGCAGGTCACTTGCCGCGTGCTGAAAGGGTTGTAAATCTCTCCGGCAAAGATGGGTCTGCCCAGGTAGTCGGTTCCGACCTGGCTGCCTAGCAGCGCCGAGAAGTCTCCTCCTCTTTCAGCAGTCGTCGGCATCGTACCCACGAAAGTCGCGGGTGTCGCCTGCCGTAGGCCTTCGTAGTATACAAAAAAGTAAAGTTTGTTCTTGATGATCGGTCCGCCGATCGTGGCACCGAACTGGTCGCGATGGAAAGCGGGCTGGTTGCCGTCGTTAAAGTAATATCTCGCATCGTACGCGCTGTTTCGATAAAACATCCAGGCGTCGCCATGCAGCTGATTGCTGCCTGATTTTGTCACCACATTGATGACATTGCCGCTGCTGAATCCATATTGCGACGTGAAGGCATTCGTCTGAATTTTGAATTCCTGGACAGCGTCAGCGGAAGGAACGTAAATCACTCCTCCCCAGTCCACACGCGTGTCCCAGCTGCCGTCCAGCAAGTATTGTGCCGTACCGAAGAAAGCTCCTCCGAAGTTGAGGAATGAGACATCCTGATCGGCGCTTCCTGAGATTCCCGGTGCGCCGACGACCTGCTCTTCTGCAGTGTTGCTGACGGAGGAGTTGAGCTCTGCCAAGCTGATCACGTTCCGCAAGTTCAACGGAAGATCAACGACCTGTCTCGCGGTAATGTTCGAGGAAATATTGGCATTGTCCGCATTCAGGAGCGGAGATTGCGCGGTCACCTCAACTTTCTCCGAGGTCGATCCAACCGTAAGCCTCACATTCTGTTGAGCGGTTTGGCCAGCGTCCAATGTGATCCCTTGTTGCTTGTAACCTTTAAACCCGGTGTCCTCGACTTGGAGCGAGTAGACGGCCGGAGGAAGCAACGTAAACGTGAACAGACCGGCATCCTGCGTCGTATAGGTCCGAACGACGCCATTTTGTTCGCTGCTGAGCGTGACCCTGGCGCCATTAATGGGCAGCCCGGTGGAGTCCGCGACAGTGCCGTTCAACGCGGCGGCGACTTCCTGATTTTGAGCCAAGAGTCGCCCGCTTCCCACGAGCACCAACAAAACAACGCCTGCTACGGCACACACCTGCCAAACGGAGCGGCTGCGGAACATACGTTCCCTCCTCGCGATTAGAATCCAAAACTGGTGACGAAAGGTTTAGAGCAAGCCCAGCAACAGACCACACGTCTACAGCGTGTTTTCGCCCCAGGCAAGGATTTGCCGGTAAAGCCGAAGAGATAATGCAGTAACCGCTCTGGCAGGCCGACGTTACACCTTGTTTTCAATGACTTGAATGACCGTAAAGAATCACGATAAGAACCGTCCCGGAGTAGCGTTTTACGGTTGAAAGTCTGTCATCCGGCAAAGTAGTATCCTCGAACCAGAGTTCATTGCCGAATCCTGTCACCACGTTGTGAGTTTGCCTGACGCAGGGCCTGACAAAGTGCTATCCGAGCCAGTAGCGGAAAGCTGGACGCCTACCAGCGACTACGAAAAGGGTGCTGTCGAGCAACAGCTCGAGCACTTGCTCGCTTCTCCCCTATTCAATTCCAGCAAGAGGTATGGCCAGTTTCTGAGGCTCGTTGTGGCGCGCTCGCTGGATGGCCAGGGAAGTCAACTGAAGGAACGCGTTCTCGGGATCGAGATCTTTGAACGGAATGCCGATTACGATACAAACACTGACCCCATCGTAAGGGTCACGGCGGCGGAAATTCGCAAGCGCCTGGATCAGTATTACCAGAATCCCAAACACAGCCAGGAGATTCGGCTCTTCCTGCCGTCCGGATCCTATGCGCCACACTTTTCCTGGCCAGGTCATCCCAACGGCTTTCCCGAGGGCGCGGCGACGCCCTCATCCCAGGGACTGGCCGTATTCAAAGCCGAATCCATTGCCGCGGCAAATCCATCAATCCTGAGATCCAGGCAGTTCTCCACCCGCGTTAAAACACTAGTGTTTACCGCCGCGCTGATCCTTGCTCTGATTAGTGCCTGGGCGGTTGTACGAGAACCGCGCTCGACTTTGGTTCGGCAATTTTGGCAACCATTCGTGAATTCGGCAGAGCCAACGCTCTTTTGCCTGGCGGACCAGCCGCAATACGCCAGCATCCGGCTCCGCGATGCCGCCGATCCCCAGCACGTGACGATGCTTCCCGACACCATGGTCACGGTCATCATCGATGACGTGGATCCCCTGGTGGATATTGCGGGAATGCTTCGCACCTATGGCAAGAACTATCGCGTACTCGGCGAATCGTCAACCACTCTGACTGACCTTCGGCGCAGCCCTTCCGTATTTATCGGAGCCTTTGACAATGGCTGGACTTTGCGGCTGACCGCTCCGTTGCGCTTCCATTTCGGAAACGACTCCTCGATGACGAAGTTTTGGATCGAAGATCGCAACAATCCAGACAAACGGGAATGGCTGCTCGACCGGTTGCAGCAGAAGACGGAAGACTATAAGGATTATGCGATTGTCGTACGATTCATTCCTCCGGATACAGATCAGGTTTCTGTCGTGGCCGCCGGTATTGGTCGCGGAGGAACCGTGGCCGCAGGGGAATTTCTGGTCAACGAGAACCGCATGGATGAAATACTGAAACAGCTTCCCGTCGACTGGCAGAAGAAAAACATCGAGGTGGTTCTCGAGACTCAGGTGATTCAGGGCCGGTCAGGACCGCCGCGCGTTAAGGCGGTCCACATTTGGTAGGTGAACGCAATGCCCGAACTACTCTATCTCGCGCCGGGCGCCGTAGCCTCTAAGTCCGTGCTCTTCAGGTCAATCCTTTGACAGATTTTCATTCCGCTGCTCAACTCCCTGATTGCGAACCGCTGATCGGTTCAGGTACCTTCTAACCCAAATCGCTGGCAATGCATCGTTGAACGTCTCAGGCAGGATCATCTCGACTAGGGAAGGCACATTGCGATGTCGTATCAGCCCGTCGAAAATTACGGAATCATCGGCAACATGCGGACGGTTGCCTTGGTAGGCATGAACGGTTCGATCGACTGGTACTGTTATCCGAACTTCGATTCGTCCAGCGTCTTTGGGGCGATTTTGGATGACAAAAAGGGAGGCCGCTTCCAAATCTCGGTCGACTCTGACGGCGTGCGACGCAAGCAGTTCTATTGGCCTTCCACCAATGTCCTGGTTACGCGCTTCTTGCTGGCGGACGGAATCGCGGAACTGGAGGACTTCATGCCAGTGGGGTTACCCTCCGAATCGGCCGCGTATCGCCATGTATACCGCCGCATCCGCTGCGTTAGGGGAACAGTACGCGTTCTGGTAACTTGCCGCCCAGCTTTCGACTATGGACGACAAGGCCACGATGCACGGATAGGGGCTAACGGAGCGACATTCAAGTCTCGCGATTTGACTTTGGTTCTTTCGACTGCGGTGCCGCTCAAGAATGATGGGCACGGCGGAGTGTCTGCCGAGTTCGTGCTCTCGGAAGGTGAATCGCAAGTCTTCGTTCTTAGGGGCGACTACGCCGAGAGTGCTCCGCCGAGTCCACCGTGCGAAAGAGAGGCAGAGGAATCGCTCAGGGGCACTGTGAAGTTCTGGCAGAACTGGCTCTCCGCCTGCACTTACCATGGGCGCTGGCAGGCGCAGGTGCACCGGTCAGCCTTGGCGCTAAAGCTGCTTACGTTTCAGCCTACCGGCGCGATCATCGCGGCTCCCACTACCAGCTTGCCTGAAGTTATCGGAGGCACTCGCAACTGGGATTATCGGTACACCTGGATGCGCGACGCTGCCTTCACGGTTTATGCCTTTTTGCGCCTGGGCTTCAAGGATGAGGCCGCCGCCTTCATGCGCTGGATCGAAGAGTACGCGTCGAAGCACGCCCATCCAAAAGGCCCCGGTGCGGTCGTCTTCACGATCGCAGGCGACGACAAACTTCCCGAACAGACGTTGGATCACTGGGAAGGGTATCGAGGCTCCGGTCCGGTACGCATCGGCAACGCAGCTGTTTCGCAGTTCCAGGGAGACATCTATGGCGAGCTCATGGATGCGCTTTACTTGTCCAACAAGTACGTGAGTCCCACCTCATACGACATTTGGGTAAAGGTCCGCGCTCGCCTTGACTGGATCTGCGAGAACTGGCAGCTTCCAGATGCCGGCATTTGGGAGATGCGCAATCGGCAGGAACATTTTGTTTATTCAAAAGTTATGAACTGGGTTGCCCTGGATCGTGGTCTCCGCTTGGCCGACAAGCGAGCGCTTCCAGCTGACCGCGCTAAGTGGCTGAGGGAACGAGACAGAATCTATGAAGAGGTGATGACTAAGGGCTGGAACGAGAAACAGCGCGCCTTCACGCAGTTTTACGGCAGCGAAGACCTGGACGCGTCACTCCTTATCATGCCACTCGTCTTTTTCATGGCGCCCACTGATCCGCGGATGATCAGCACCATAAACGCTATCCGCAAGATTCCTGCGAGGGGAGGTCTCGTCAGTGACAGCCTCGTATATCGTTATCCGCCCCAGTCCCGCATTGACGGACTTCCGGGAGCGGAGGGTACTTTCAATATGTGTTCTTTTTGGCTCGTGGAGGCGCTCACTCGCGCGAGTGTGGGACTCCCGGAAAAGCTGGACGAAGCCAGGTTGCTGTTTGAGCGTGTGCTGGGCTATGCCAACCACCTCGGGCTTTATTCAGAGCAGACAGGGCCGCAAGGCGAGGCTCTGGGTAATTTTCCGCAGGCGTTTACACATCTAGCGCTAATCAGTGCCGCCTTCAATCTCGATCGAATGTTGGGCAGCCAAGTTTGAACAATGTGGGGGCGCGGAGGTCATGCCGGATCTCAGATTAAGGATGGCCGAACATACCGAAATGAGCGCCGCTTCGTTCAGGTCCCCGCTACGGTGCGAACACCGGTCTGCGGAGTTTGGCTTGACAGCCCCTGAAGACAACGCGCATTCCCTTAGTTCTTTTTCTTCGCCTGGGGTTCGAGCCTACAAAACCTTTCGCTAACGGCGGCGAAAGTAAGGAACCGTCCGTTCCAAAGCAGTTTCGCCGTATCTCACCCAACGCGGGGTCGGGCGCGGCGATAGCGCAAGCATGTTGGACAGGTGACATAAGGACGGATGCAAGTCCGCGACAAGCTTGATGAATGCTGTTAGGGGCACAGCCAGCAGCAAGCCCATCACACCCCACAACCAGCCCCAAAAGAGAATCCCGACGGTCGCCGCTACAGGCCCGATGCTCACGCGGGTGGCAATGAATTTAGGAATAAGGAAATTCGCAGACATTACATGCAGGAAGAGGATCGTCAAAATAATGACAATATACGGTCCCGGTGTGCTGAACTGAAGAAGAGCTGCTGCCAGGGGAAGTGCAAGCGAAGCGATTAGACCGAGGAACGGGAGGAGATTCAGCAGCCCGCTGGCGATTCCGAGGGGTACGGCACCTTTCACTCCAACTCCCCACAATAGCAGCGTGGTCGCCACGGCCATTGCCGATCCGACGATAAGATTGCCGGCGACGAAGCCGCGAATCATCCGGTTCAGGCTTGCTATGAATCGAGCCGCGTCTATCCGGGAATCGAAGAGACCCTCCATCCGCACGGCCATTTGGTCCTTCGTGCAGAGCATGAAGAACGTTAGAAATGGTACGACGCCGGCAATAATCAGCACTCCCCATACAGATCCAACACCGCGCACCAGATAGTCAGGCCAGGTAGGCGATTCCTGCACCCGTACCTCGGGAACTTTCTTCGTGGGACGTGCGTCGTTCGCAAGGTTTCCGGCACTTTGCTGGAAGTCCTGGATCTTCCTCCTAATTGGCTGAATGGTTTCTTGAACCTTTGACGCATACACTGGCAGTTCTTCCGAAAAACTCAGCGCTCGTCCGTAAAGCGCATAACCCAGCGCCCCGATTAGACTCATGCCTGCGAGCACGATGGCCGCTGCGGCCACACTGCGCGGCAGATGAAGTTTCTCCAGGGTGACGACCACGGGGTCAAACAAGATCGCGAGAAATCCCGCCAGGACAACTGTGATGCAAATCGAGCTCGCGTAGTAGCCGAACACGGTTAGCAATCCCGCGACCAATATGAAGAGCAGAATCGCGATTCTGCGGAGCAACATGTTGTCGTATGGTGAGGCGGACGTCGGCAGCGCCACTTCCACCTCACGCGTGCCACTTTGTTCCGCAACCGCGTTCTTATCCGTAACCTGATCAGGCATACATTCTCTCCGGGCAGATGCGCCGTTTGTTGGAGATGGGCTTTAACGGAGCGGGTTTACACCCTTGTGGTCGGTGGCCGGCTCAATGAAGCTGATGTGCGCGGTCTACCCAATATCGAGGTCCGAGCGCCAAACTGATGCCGCTTCAGTCATCGAAAACCTCTCAAGCAAGAATGTTCGCACGGCCGATATGATGACGAGTTCGTTCTACTGTTAGAACTCATTGAATCGACAGTCTAAAGCGTTGAGGTTCGAAAAATCTGGTCAGAATTGATCGTCTCTTGGAACAAATGCTGGATCGTCAAGCCGAAGGTCTCGGATGTAATGGTCGCGACCTGCCAATCGGGCTCCTTACATAGCGGGCTGCGTATCGTGAGAGCCGGGCCTAGATGATCCCCCGGCAGGCCTGCCATTTGCGTGAGGTTCCGATGAGCGCAAATAAGTTGAGCGGAGAAATGCTTCGCCATTTGACAAGGTTCGGCGCGCGCCACTTCATATAAACTTGCTTATCGCTCTATTGCTCTGACAAGGAACAATGGAATTGCCCCAGGAGAAGGCGTTTTGCCACTAAATAGAGATGCGCTTTGGTACAAGGACGCGACCATCTATCAAGTGCATGTCCGCACTTTCTATGACAGTAACGGAGATGGCATCGGTGATTTCCAAGGACTTGAACAGAAACTCGATTATCTCCAGGAATTGGGCATCAGCGCGATATGGCTCATGCCCTTCTTTCCGTCACCCCTGCGCGACGATGGTTACGACATCGCAGACTACAACTCGGTCCATGCAAGCTACGGAACCTTGGAGGATTTCTGCAAACTTTTGAAATCGGCCCACGATCGGGGAATCCGAATCATCATAGAAATGGTGTTGAATCACACATCCGATCAGCACCCGTGGTTTCAAGAGTCGCGAAGTTCGCAGAATCATCCGCGCCGCGATTGGTATGTCTGGAGCGATACCGATACTGGGTACAAAGGAACCCGGATCATTTTTCTCGACACAGAAACATCCAACTGGGCGTGGGATCCGACCTCGAAATCTTTCTACTGGCATCGCTTCTTCAGCCACCAGCCTGATCTCAACTACGACAATCCTGCCGTTCGGGAACAGATGTGGAATGTTATGAAGTTCTGGCTGGAGATGGGTGTGGACGGCTTCAGGCTCGACGCGGTTCCGTATTTGGTCGAACGCGAGGGCACTAGCTGTGAGAACTTGCCGGAGACCCACAATATTCTGAAAGAGTTGCGGCTTAAACTGGATGAACAATTCTCCGGGAGAATGCTGCTAGCGGAGGCCAATCAGTGGCCTGCGGACCTTCGGCAATATTTCGCTGACGGAGATGAGTTCCACATGGCGTTTCACTTTCCATTGATGCCCCGGATGTTCATGGGGCTGAAGTTGGAAGACCGCAAGCCCATCACCGAAATCTTGCAGCAGACTCCGGAAATCCCGCCCTCCTGCCAGTGGTCCCTGTTCCTGCGCAATCATGACGAGTTGACTTTAGAAATGGTGACCGACATGGAGCGCGACTACATGTATGACATGTACGCCGAGAACAAGACGATGCGGCTGAACCTCGGAATTCGAAGGCGGCTCGCTCCGTTGTTGGACAATGATCGCAGGCGCATCGAGTTGATGAACGGCATGCTGATGTCGTTGCCGGGCACCCCCATCATATATTACGGCGATGAAATCGGGATGGGCGATAACATCAGTTTAGGGGATCGCAACGGAGTAAGAACGCCGATGCAGTGGAGCGGGGACGGAAACGGGGGCTTTTCCAATGCCGATCCGGAGCACTTGTATGCCCCCCTCATTCAGAATCCAGTGTATGGTTATCCCGCTGTGAACGTGGCGTCGCAACGAGAAAGCGGACATTCTCTCTTCCGCTGGACGCAACGCATCATCACGGTCCGCAGATCGACCGCAGTATTCGGCAGAGGATCGATTGAATTTCTCTATCCAGCGAATCACAGGATATTGGCTTATTTGCGGCGGCTGAGCAACGAAGCCGTGCTGGTAGTCAACAATCTTTCGAGCACGGCCCAAGCTGTCGAACTGGATCTACGCCGATATAAGGGGAACATTTTGATCGAAATGTTTGGCAACAACATATTTCCGCGGGTTGGCGACCTGCCCTATCTGCTAACGATGGGTCCTTACCAATTTTACTGGTTCAGGCTGCGGCGAGTATAGCGGATCGTAGGTGATCGGACCTGTACTAGATGGCTCGCCTTCAAAGGCGTGCGGCTGTGCGCTCGAGTTCAACGTGGAAGATGGAAATTTTCTTACGGATGATTTTCTTCGCCAACTGATCAACGTCGGCGAAGTCGATATCCTTGTGGGCTTGCCCACGCATAATAACGCCAAGACGATCAGGTCGATCGTTCAGACAATTCAAAATGGCCTCCTGCGTTCTTTTCCGAGGGAGAGAGCTGTAATCATTAATGCCGACGGAGGGTCGCGTGACGGCACGCCCGAACTGGTCACGGCTATTTCTATCCATGACGCGCGTCCCACTCCTAACCCGTACGCTCTCCGCACGCTGCACTCGATCAGCACAAAATATGCGAGCAACCCCGATGGCGGAGTGGCCTTCCGGACTATTTTAGCCGCGGCCGAGCTGCTCCGCGCCAAGGCCTGTATCGTAATGTCGCCCGAGTCCACGAATATTGAATCCGAATGGGTCTCAAAGCTTCTGCGCCCTATTAGTTACGACGGCTTCGACCTGGTTACACCGACGTATCGCAGACCGAAGTTTGAAGGGTTGCTGATGACGAACTTGCTGTACCCGATGATCCGCGCGCTTTATGGGGTAAGAATCCGTGAAGCACACGCGCCTGAGTTTGGATTTTCCGGTCGCCTTGGAAGCCAGTTTCTTAACCAAAATGGCTGGAATGACGGAACCGTCGGGATTGGCACCGAACTCCGCTTCACCTTGGCTGCGATCACGGGGCGATACCGAGTTTGCCAGTCTTTCCTTGGAGAAAAGAGTCAGGCGGAGCGGCGCTCCGCTGACTTGGTGCCGGCTTTGCGGCAAACCGTGGGCGCCCTGTTCTCCGCACTAGAGCCTGGCTTTTCTTTTTGGAGCAGGGTAACCGGTTCCCAGCCGGTCCTCACTACTGGGCCCGATCAGGAAATGCTTTTGGAACGGGTGCGCATAAATCGGAAACGACTACGAGAGATGTTCTCCATTGGAGTTGCCGAATTGGAATCCGTCTATCAGTCAATTCTCGCCCCTGCCACCTTGGCAGAACTCCAGCGAATCGCGCACCTTCGAGAAGAGGAATTTCGTTACTCTGCGGAATTGTGGGTCAGGACGGCTTACGAGTTTGCTGCCGCGTATCAGAAATCTGTGATCAACCGGGATCACATCATCCAAGCCTTCGCCCCACTCTTTCGCGGGAGAGTGTTCACATTCCTGGTCGAGAACCGCAACAGTTCCATGAACGACGTCGAAGACAATATCGAAGGCTTATGCGTTGAGTTCGAGCGATTGAAACCATATCTGCTGCAGCTGTGGAAATCGAAAGAGTGAGGCCACTATGCGGGAAATGATTGTCAGTGAGTTGACGCAGGCGCTCCACGAACTAGCCAGGGGCTTTGCCCACTACCTTCCTCGTCTCATCGTAATGCTAATTCTTGCGCTTGCGGGTTGGGTGATTGCGTACGTTGTAAAAGTGATTCTCCGTGGCACTCTGCGGCTTATCAACTTCGACAAGCTTGCCGAGAACGCGGGCGCTTCTCAGCTGCTAGGTAAAACCGCTCTGCCTTCAGCGACGGAATTAGTTGGCCGCTTTGTCTTCTGGGTGACTTGGCTCGGTTTTGTTCTGCTGGGTGTGAGCGTGCTCGGTATCTTGGGCCTGCAGGAGCAAATCGCAAGGTTTTTTCTTTTTCTCCCGCATCTGTTTGTAGCGATGTTCATCATGTTTTTCGGGCTTCTGGCAGCAAACTTCTTTTCTCGGGCTGCGCTGTTGGCTGCAGTAAATGCGAATGTGCCGTCACCCCGGGTTTTGAGTCTCGCCGTCCGCAGTATCATTGTCGCTTTTGTATTGTCTATCGTTTTCGAGGAACTGGGGCTGGCAGAACAGACCATGCTGGTTGCTTTCGGAATTGCTTTCGGGGCTTTAATGCTCGGTTTGGCGATTGCATTCGGGATAGGAGGGAGAGATTTAGCCCGGCGTTTTCTGGAGGAGAAGTTCGTTCGGCCGAAAAGGCAGGAAAATGAAGACGAACCGTCGCCGCTCTAGCCCAGCCATGGGGGGACAACTACCGTGTTCTGCGCAGGGAATCCTAGAGCAGGTCAGGGCTTCTTCTTAAAGGAGGTAGCCAGGGGAAACCGGGTAGACCATACCACTTCTGGTTCCGTCGCCGTCCCAGGTCTAGACCGGATAGATCCAGCACAACGTCGCTGCTGTGATCCGGATGCCGGGCTGTGACAATTTCGTCCGCCAGTCCACTGCAGACGCAAAGGGCTTTTAGCGATCGTACATCAGCGTTAATCTTCGTAGCCGTTCACCGATTTCCTTCGTCAAAGTCTTCTGCCTATAACGCCAAGTCCAGTTTCCGCTCACTGTGCCGGGTAAATTCATCCTGGCGTCACTGCCCAAGCCCAAAATATCTTGCAAAGGAATGACGGCCATGTTCGCCACTGACGCCAAAACTGTGCGAATGAAGACCCAGTTGACCGGCTCGTTTTGAAACCCCAAGTAGGCTCGGGCGAAGTCGCGTTCATCGAGGATTTCTTTAGTGTTTCGAGTGCTCTCTCCCACACCCGCGCTCGTCCACCACCCTACGGTAGTGTCGTTGTCGTGTCCGCCCGTGTACGCCACAAGTTCGCGCGGGTAATTATGAGGGCGGAAGGTGGGTCCCTGGGGATCGTTTCCGAAGGCAAACTGGAGCAGGCTCATCCCTGGGAAGCCAAACTGCCTTCGAAGAGCTTCCACTTCGGGAGTAACCACACCGAGGTTTTCGGCAATAAATGGCAGGTCTTTCAATTCGGTTTGCAAGATTCGGAAAAACTCCGCACCAGGGCCCTTCACCCACTTCCCCTCGGCTGCCGTCGAAGCCTCTCCGGGGATCTCCCAATAGGCCTCAAAACCGCGGAAATGATCCAGTCGCACAAGATCAAACAGTTTGAGCGACGCTCGGACGCGATCAATCCACCACCGGTGACCCGAAATGGCAGATATGTCCCACCGATAAAGAGGATTTCCCCAAAGTTGACCCGTAGCGCTGAAATAGTCTGGTGGAACGCCTGCAACGGCGATGGGGACGCCCTGGTCGTCTAAGCGAAACAATTCAGGATGAGCCCACACATCAGCGCTATCATGAGCGACGTAGATCGGGATGTCGCCCATGATCCGTATTCCACGACGACGGCAGCGAGCTCTGAGCTTCTCCCATTGTCGGAAAAACTCGAACTGCGCGAACTGGTGAATTTTTATCTCCAGCGACAATTCGTTTTCTAATTTCCTTAGAACGGCCGAGTCCCGGCGTCGTATCTCCGCGTCCCAGTGCACCCACGCCACGTCGTTGTGCGCTTTCTTGCAAGCCATGAAGAGCGCATAGTCGGCCAGCCAATTGCAGTTATCTCGGCAAAAATTGTCGAAAATGCTGCGTTCAGTCGGATCACCGTCGTCCAGAAAAGCACGAGCTGCTTTCCGGAGCAGACCCTGTTTGAAGGCGATTACGCGATCATATGCGACGTACTCCTCAGGGAGCGTTGGCGAATTGGTCAAGTCTTGCGCGGACAGAAGACCCTGCTGCTGCAGAACTCCCAGGTCGATGAAAAGCGGATTGCCGGCGAACGCTGAAAAGCACTGATAAGGGGAATCGCCGTATCCCGTTGGGCTCAATGGCAAAACTTGCCAAATTGTTTGTCTTGACTCGGCTAAAAATTCCACAAACTCATGAGCAGAGCTTCCGAGATCGCCAACACCCTGGCCCCCTGGCAAAGACGTGATGTGGAGAAGGACTCCACTACATCGCGGAAAGATCACCCCATCAACGTTATGCTTCTGCGAGCAGCCAAGCAAGAGGGGCCTTACGGGCATCGTCCGGTTGCGAACCCCCTCCAAGGGGATATCCTGGATTGGAAAGCTATTTGACCCAAATTGGCCAATGAGGCCCTGGGATTTCTGGAATCATCGGTGCATGTCTAAAAATGAAGGCCGCAAAGAAATCGACGCAGGAAACGCCGGCCGAAGTCATCAGGGAAATGGCGACGCCGATGGCGGCTATTGGGAACGCTGCGGTATTCGTGGTACGCGGCTGCAACAGAGAGACGGTACGGAGTCGGGCACCGGCACTCGCGTCGATGTTGCGTCTAGGAGTGGGCTATTCCGCAAGGAGAGTGTCGCTGCCGATCCGGAATTCTGTGAGCGGTTTGAGATTCTTCCTGTACCCGCTAGTAACTGCGTATTCCTTTCCACTTTTAACGCGGAGACCATACTTTCCCCGCCGAGTATGGCTTGATCTCTACCACGAACGAGGTATTCACGAGCGCAGATCGATGGATGCGACTGAATCCGTACGGCTTCAGTTTTTCTGCCACCATTGAGATTGACTCGCGCAGTCACGTCGTCTGGGGAAGGATTCAACTCGAATTACCTCGGTTCGGTGATAGACCCTGAAGGACCGACTTGCGGCCCAGGTAATACACCCGGCCCTTATTCCGCATTTAACGACGCAGCATTTTACCAGGCAGCTGAAACCGGCTACAACGCGCAGGCGGCGGCCAACGGAAACGGGAACCCTGCGAATGGGGTCGTTTTGAACGGCGAGTACGGGAGGCCGAACCCCCGGCAGTTTTCCCGTCACATCTGCCTTTTGGAGCGACGTTTCACCCGGTAGCCAATTGCACGGCTAACACTTGAGGAGGCCCGCTCGGGCCTCCCTTTTTCCGCAGGCACCGAATCATCGACCGGCTTTGTTGGGAGAGATTGTCAGGAACTGGCTCATCACAGTTCCTCATTAAGACTCGAGTATGACAAGACTCAAGTGTGGCGTGGGTTTCGAGACACGCCTCGATCCCTATTTGCCACATTCGCAGCTGAAGCCGGTGTGTTTGGTAGAGAAAAACTACCAATGGCGCACGCGCCCGACGTCGACGTGTACGAAATCCGAGCTGCGATAGTAGCCCACGCCTCCGCGATGCAGGCGTAACGCTGCGTCACGCAGCTCCGACGTCGCAATTCCAGGCAGGCGAATATCGATCGCTTCGGCTTGCATATGCAGGCTGTGCTGCGCCACGCCGGTATGCGGGCTGCGTGTGCGGAGGAATTCGTTGCTCCAGGGCGTGCGGTAGCCGCAAATCACGTCGATTTCGCCACCTGAATCGCCGAGCGACGCGGTCAGGTCGTGGAGAAGATCGAAGAGGTGAGGATCGAAGTGGCGCACATCTCCGGTACGGTGATCGCGCCAAAAATTGTCGAGTTCGTCCAGCGCTTCGGGAATGTACTGATCGCCACGACGATAGACGACGTCCAGCCGCTTTCCCGTGTGAGTGTGATAAAAGTGGAGCCGGTACTCGTGTGCGGCTGAGGACGCGGACTCGGTGCCAGCGTGCCCGACCAGCGGCGCCAGTAAAACCAAGAGAATCAGTGACAAACGACCAACTCCGGATTTGCTCTTTTTCCCCGACGATGACATCGATGTCGCTTCACTCCCATTCAAAGTATATTGCGGCATTAATCCTAATTGCGTGTTAGATGCGGGGCACCTTTGTTAAGCTCAAAATGTTCAATGAACTTATCGGAGGCAAGGCGTGCGTCATGAGGCGAAGTGTTTCGTTCTGGCAGCAGGAGTAATTCTTATCGCCGCTAACGCCGCCGGACAGCGGTTTCAGCTCATGGAAGCTTCCATCAAGGATATTCATCGCGGCTTGCAGAGCGGCAAGCTGACTTGCCACAGCCTGGTGCAGCAGTACCTGGACCGCATCCAGGCGTACGACCAGCAGGGGCCGACCATCAATGCCCTGTTGTATGTGAACCCGAAGGTGTTGGAGCAGGCCGATGCCATGGACAAGCAACTTAAACTCGGCGCCGAGCATGGCACAAGGCTCGCTACCCAGCTCAAGCCTCTACAGTGCATTCCGGTCGTCTTGAAGGACAACTTCGATACCGCCGATATGCCGACCACCGGTGCATCGCTTGCGCTGAAGGGCCTGCAGCCAGCAAAGGATGCGTTCACGGTAGCGCGGCTCCGCGAAAACGGAGTGCTCATTCTCGGGAAAACAAACCTGCATGAACTGGCACTGTCCGGGCTCACATCGAGTTCACTGGGAGGCCAGACAAGAAATCCCTATGAGCTGTCGCGGACCCCGGGCGGTTCTTCCGGCGGCACCGGGGCGGCCTTGGCGGCCAACTTCGCGACAGTGGGCACGGGATCGGATACGGTGAACTCGATTCGCTCGCCGGCCTCCGCCAATAGCCTGGTCGGCATTCGGCCCACGCGAGGGCTGATCAGCCGCGCCGGTATCATCCCGGTTTCGTTTACGCAGGATGCCGCGGGGCCTCTAACGCGAACCGTTGCCGACGCCGCAGTCATGCTCGACGTGATGGCAGGCTACGATCCCGATGATTCGGTGACGGCGCTGGGCATCGGCAGGATTCCCGCGACCTATACCGCCTCGCTCGACCGCGGCGGCCTGAAGGGTGCGCGCATTGGGGTGCTGCGTACTTTATTCGGAAGCGGCCCCGATCACCAGGAGGTCAACCGCGTGATGGCCAACGCCCTCGAAGTGCTCAAGCGGCAGGGCGCAGTTCTGGTCGACATCACTGATGCGACATTTGATACCGCTAAGCTCAACTCAGACCTCGATGTGCAAAAGTACGAATACAAGTTCCAGCTCAACAACTATCTGAAAGCCCAGCCTAACTCTCCCGTGCGATCGCTCGCCGAGCTCATCGCGTCGGGCAACTACCACAAGGCTTCGCTCGAAAAGTTCCTCGCTTCGGCGGAAAGCTACGAAGATGGACTGAAGGAGCCGGACTACAAGGATCGGCGCATTAAGATCGATGACCTGAAGATTCAGTTGGCGAACCTGATGGCAAGAAGCAATGTGATCGCGCTGCTCTATCCACACCAGAAGCGGTTGCCGGTGATGATCGGCGAGCCGAATCAGGCGGAGCGCAATGGCATCCTGGCCGCACTTACAGGATTTCCCGCCATTACGGTTCCGGCAGGGTTTTCCGCGCCAACTGAGAACGCGCCGATCGGAGTGCCAGTCGGAATCGAATTCCTCGGTCCGCCGTTTAGCGAGCCGCAGTTGTTGCAGATCGCCTACGGATTCGAACAGGAGACGCATGCACGCAGACCACCGCAATCTACGCCGTCGCTAAATGGCCGTTGAATTGAGGAAGAGTCTAAATCTGTTTGGGGAAGTGGTCCGAGGGCGCGTTGAAAGTTACCAGAACCCTGTATTACGGGAAAAACGCCAGGGCTTGTCCATTTAAGCCCGGCAATCGAGCCACAACCCCCAGGCATTCGCCACTCGCGAACTCAAAGGCGACTACCTCATCACGAGCGACGCAGTAGAAGTGTCCATCGGGAGCAAAGCGCAAGCCGCGCGGTTTGCGGAACTCAGCCTTTCCACCAGGAGAGAAAACCCGGACCAGGCGTCCGTCCATGGCATCGTATTCCCGAACACTTGT
>Ga0209006_10000997_pt1 | contig 26133 bp, 28 predicted proteins | sample JacPin_JW_Ref_O2_FD_188567 | JGI IMG/M metagenome (GOLD analysis project Ga0209006, IMG submission 188567) | Forest soil microbial communities from Algoma, Ontario, Canada - Jack Pine, Ontario site 1_JW_Ref_O2 (SPAdes) (version 2) | ecosystem: Environmental > Terrestrial > Soil > Boreal...
CAGCGCCTTGGTGAAGAAGCGCGCGTACATCAGGTGCAGGATCGCGTGCTCGACGCCGCCGATGTACTGGTCGACGGGCATCCATTCGCGCAGCGCCGACGGGTCCCAGGCAGCTTCGTCGTTTTTCGCGTCGCAGTAGCGCAGGAAGTACCAGGAGGAGTCGACGAACGTGTCCATCGTGTCCGTCTCCCGGCGCGCGGGACCGCCGCAGGAGGGGCACTCGACGTTCACCCAACCCTCGGCTGCGGCCAGCGGCGAGCGGCCCTTCGGGGTGTAGTCCTCGATGTCGGGGAGCTCCACCGGGAGCTGCTCGTCGGGCACGGGCACCATGCCGCACCCAGGGCAGTGAATGATCGGGATCGGTGCGCCCCAATAGCGCTGGCGCGACACGAGCCAGTCGCGCAGGCGGTAGTTGACCGAGGCATGACCGTTGCCTTCGTGGTCGAGCCACTCGACGATCGCGCCCAGGGCCTCGCGATTGGGCATGCCGCCGAACTCCTCCGGCGCGTTGATCAGGAAGCCATCTCCCGTGAACGGCAGTCCGTCCTCGCCGGGAGCGGCCTCGACCGTGTCGAGCGCGTTATCCGGAGCGATCACGCGGCGGATCGGCAGGTCGAACGCGCGTGCAAACGCGTAGTCGCGCTCATCGTGCGCCGGCACGGCCATGATCGCCCCGGTGCCGTACTCCATGAGCACGTAGTCGGCGACGTACATCGGTATCTGCTCGCCGTTGACCGGGTTCGTGACGGTGCGTCCAAGCGGCACTCCGGTCTTCGGCTTCTCGGCGTCCCCGCGCACCTGGTTTGACTCTGTGAGCGCGTGGTTGACGTACTCGCGCACGGCCTGCTCATGCTCGGTACCACCGGCGAGGCGCATGACATCGGGGTGCTCGGGCGCTATCACGAAGAAGGTCGCGCCGAACAGGGTGTCCGGACGTGTGGTGAACACGGGATAGTCGATGTCCAGCGCCTCGCAGCGGAAGCTGACCTCCGCCCCCTCGCTGCGCCCGATCCAGTTGCGCTGCATCGTCTTCACGTGCTCGGGCCACTCAATCTCCTCGAGGTCGCTCAGCAGTCGCTCGGCGTAGTCGGTGATGCGCAGGAACCACTGCTCGAGTTGCTTGACTTCGACAACCGCGCCGCAGCGCTCGCAGCGCCCGTCGGCGTCGACCTGCTCGTTGGCAAGCACCGTCTGGTCTTTGGGACACCACTTGACGGCTGCCTCCTTGCGGTAGGCGAGCCCCGCGCGGAACAGCTCGAGGAAGATCCACTGCGTCCAGCGGTAGTAGGACGGTTCGCAGGTGGCGAGCTCGCGCGACCAGTCGATCGATATCCCCCACGAGCGGAACTGACGCTGGAAGGAGGCGATCGATTCGGCGGTCGAGACGCGCGGGTGGATGCCGGTTTTGATCGCGTGATTCTCGGCAGGCAGCCCGAACGCGTCATAGCCCATCGGGTGCAGCACGCGGGCGCCCAGACGCCGGCGGAAATGGGCGATGGCATCGCCCACGGAGTAGACCTTCAGATGGCCGATGTGCGGTTCGCCGCTGGGGTAGGGAAGCATCTCCAGCACATAGGTGCTGGGTGGCTCCGCGGACCCCGCCCGTATGCCAGCAGCAGCCTCGTTCGATACCTCCCAGGTGCGCTCGCCAGCCCACACGGCCTGCCAGCGCGGCTCGATCTCGTGGGGGTCGTATCTGTACTCAGCCATAGGCTGTCGCAGGTTAGCGCTCGGCCCTTTGAAAAACCGCTGCGGCTGGGGGCTCAGCCAGGCACGGCGGACGCGTCCTGAGACTCGAAGCGACTGCGTGCGCGCAGCAGCTCCACGACCTCCGCAGGCGCCGTGGCCGGCGAGCCTGCGTTGAACGGCGGCTGCGGGTCGTACTCGATTCCCAGCTGAATCGCCTGCGCGACCGTGTCCCCCGCGATTCTGGCGGCAAGCGAGAGCCCCATGTCGATCCCGGCGGAGACGCCGGCGCCGGTGACGAGCTTGCCGTCAAAGACCACCCGCTCCTCGACCGGCTGGGCGCCAAGGCGAGCGAGCTCATCGAGAGCCAGCCAGTGGCTGGTGGCGCGCCTACCCTCGAGCAGCCCCGCGGCGGCGAGGATCAGCGAACCGGTGCACACGGATGTCGTCCAGGTGGTGGTCTCATCGACGACGCGCAGCCACTGGAGAACGGGGCTGCCGGCGCGCTGCACGACCTCTCCAGGACCGCCGGGGACGAGCACGACATCCGGTCGGGGGACGTCCTCGAGCGAGTGTCCGGCAATCAGCGTAAGCATGCCGTTGTCCGTCGTGACGGGACCCTTCTCGGCCGCGACGAACGACACGCTCGCGCCGGGAAGCCGGCTGAGCACCTCGTATGGGCCGATCGCGTCGAGTGCTGTAAAGCGGTCATATAGGACGATCGCGATGTTCATGCGGCTCTCTCCTTTGTGTTGGTGGCGTCGATCCCGGCCTTCGCCCGGCTCGCCGGCGGAGCCTGAAAGCGGCGCCTGTACTCGGCCGGTCCCACCCCGAGCGCGCGCAGGAACACGCGGCGCATCGTCTCGGCGGTTCCGAAGCCGCAGCTCAAAGCGATCACGGCGACCGGGTCGGCGGCGTCCTCTAGACACCTCCGCGCCGCCTCCAGGCGCACACGTTCAACGTGGCGTGCCGGAGTGACGCCAGTCTCAGCGCGGAACGCCCTAGCGAAGTGGCGCGGGCTCATGTTGGCTCGCGCTGCCATTGCCTCGACTGAGTGGTCGGCGGCGATGTCCTCCAGGACTGCGCGCTGGATCTCGCGCAGCGGCTCACGCCCTGCGTGCTGCGCGGCGAGCGTGGCGCTGAACTGCGACTGGTTGCCGGGACGGCGCAGGAACAACACGAGATGCCTGGCGATCAACAGCGCGGCATCGCGGTCGAGGTCCTCCTCCACCAGTGCCAGCGAGAGGTCCATGCCGGCGGTGACCCCAGCCGAGGTCCAGAGATTACCTTCCTGGACATAGATCGGGTCCGCGTCCACCTCAACAGCCGGGTAACTGTTCTGCAGCTCGCGCGCCGACGCCCAGTGGGTCGTCGCTCTGCGCCCGTCCAGCAGTCCGGCGCGCGCGAGCAAAAAGGCACCCGTGCAGACCGACGCCGTGCGGCGAGCCGCCGTGGAGGCGCCGGCGAGCCAGTCGACGAGCACCTGGTCGCGTTCGGCGTCGCGACGGCCCTGTCCCCCGGGCACGATCAGGGTGTCGATCTTCTGCGGCGCGTCCCGCAGGCATGCGTCCGGAGTGACGGTGAGACCGCTGGACGTGCGCAGAGGTCTGCCGTCGCGGCTGACGGTGCTCACCTCATAGCCACGGCTGGCGCGACTCGTCTGCTCGATCAGTCCCTGCGCGCCGGCGAACACCTCGAGCGGCCCGGTCACATCGAGGCTCTGTACTCCCGGGTACATGAGGATCACGATGCGACGGCTGCGTTGGACGGCGGGCATGGTTCGATGATCGCCGATGCTGGTGTTGTCCGCAAGGACAGATCTCCAACGATTTCTGCCATCGCTATTCGCACCGTCGAGGGGCCTGTGCGCGTCTGCGCGCGCTCACAGGGGCCGCGGTTTAGGATGGCTGCGTGGACGAGTTCGAAGAGCTTGAGGTGCCGGCTGCCGAGGACGGCGATCCGGACACGCTGAGCGCGGCGCCTGGGCGCGTGGCGAGCATCGTGGGCGCAGCTGAACGCGCGGCCGCGGAGCTGCGTGACCAGGCCGAGAAGCGCGCGCGGGAGCGAATTTCCGAGGCGGACCGTGCCGCCGATATCCGTGTGCAAGCGGCTGAGGAGGAGGCCGAGGAACTGATCGGCTCGGCTCGTGAGCAGGCGGAGAAGACCGCGGGGGAGGCCGAGGAGTCAGCGGCGACGATCACCGGCGAAGCCGAGCGCCTGCGTGAGGAGGCGACACGCGTGCTCGAGGAGGGACGCCAGGAGACGGTACGCGCACTGGAGCAGGCCCGCGAGCAGGGGGAGCGGCTGCAGGCCGACGCGCGACACGAGGCTGAACAGCTCTGGGCCAAGACCCATCAGGAGGCAGAGCGCGTGCGCACCTCTGCCAAGGAGGAGTCCGAGCAGATGCGGACCGCCGCGGACCAGGAGGCGCGAACGCTGTTGGAGAGCGCCCGGTCGGAAGCCGAGCGAATCGCGAGGGAGAGTCAGGAGCAGACGGAGGCGCTGCTTGCCGCGCGCCGCGAGGAGCTCAAACACCTGCAGGAGGAAGCTGAAGAGCACGCCCGCACGATCAAGACCCACGCGCGCGATCAGGCGCGCGAGATCACCAGCGAAGCGCACGTCATCGCCCACGACATCATGAGCGACGGGACCGAGATATCACGCAACCTACGCGAGCTGTCGGTGTCGTTGCGCAACAACGCCGAGCGGCTGATCCGCGATGTGCGCCTGACCCATGGCGCCATGACCGCACACCTGGACCAGGTGACGGTCGGCTCCGACGAAGGCCTCGAGGACACCGCGCAGACGCGCGGACGTGACAGGCGCGGACGCTCCGGGAGGGCGGCCGGCAACTCCGACAACGACGATCTCGACGTGCCTGAGTTCATTCCGCGGCAGTAGCGGCTGGCGGCGACACAAGGCGTGCGGAGCTTCGACTCACCCTCGACACACACCTGGCACATAAGACACACCCGCGGCACACGTAGCTGTCTACCGTGCCGGTTGTGGACCATCTGACTCCGAGCCAAAAGGGAGCCGCCGCTGAGGCGGCTATCTCTGCGATGGCGATCGAACTCGGCCTCACGGTCCTGCGGCCGCTGTGCGAGGGCAGGCGCTACGACCTCGTCATCGACATCGAGCCGACCCTGCTGCGTGTCCAATGCAAGCTGGCGCGGCGCCTGAACGGGGTTCTCTCCGTCCGACTGCAGACCAACCGCTTCACACCCGCCGGCTATGTCTCAACCAGCTACACAGCCGCTGAGATCGACGCGATATGCGCCTATGTCCCTGAACTACACCGCTGCTATCTAATCCCGGTCGAGGAGATCTCAGGCCGCCGTGCGCTGCACCTTCGCCTCGACCCCACGCGAAACAACCAGGCCCAAGGAATCAAGTGGGCGCGCGACTATGAGCTCCGAGCAATGATCCGCAAAATGTGCCCGGATCAAGAGAACGAGGGTCCCGCGACTGGGTAGCTACACTTCCCGCACCTGATTCCGGGGCTATAGCTCAGCTGGGAGAGCGTCTGGCTGGCAGCCAGAAGGTCGTCGGTTCGAGCCCGACTAGCTCCATCGCAGAATGCCCCGCAAATCAGCGGGTTTTTGCTGTCGCGGCAAGCTGTACCGCACATCGCGAACGAGCTGGTTCAGCTGACGTCCCGGCGCGCGACCAGCGACAGGCCTATCGCCGCAAGCACGACCACCCATGCAACCAGCACAAGGCCGCCGGCGGCAGGCGAAAGCAGGTGTTCGGTCTTCAGCCCGATCAGCGCGTCCTGTGCGCGCGTCGGCGTGAAGCGACCGACCGACGGGACCAGGCCGAACAGGAGGTTGTCAACGATGAAGCCCCAAGCGAGCAGGCCGATTACCGCGCCGACCTGGTTGCGCACGATCGCGCCGAAGCCCACGCCAAGCGCCGCCCACAGGGCGGTTGCAGCGAGCGTCCCCAGCAGCAGCAGCGCGACTTCGCCGCCGCTCAACACAAACGTGATGCCCCGCGCATCGATGATCAGATAGCCGATCGCGAAGCCTACGCCCTCGCCGACAACGCCGAACACGAGGCCCGCAAGCAGGCCCGCGATCAGCTTCGCGGCGAGCACACGCGAGCGCACGGGCGTGAACAGGAACGTCGGGCGGATCGTGCCGAAGCGAAACTCGCTGGTCACCAACAGCACCCCTGCAAGCGCCGAGAAGATCCCCGCAAGGCTGCCCAAGCTGAGCGTCGTGCGCTGGTCTTCGGTCGTGGACAGGCCGCTGATTTTGCTTAGCAGCCCCGTCAGCAGCGCAAACAGCAGGATCAGCGCGATCATCCCCAGCACCAAGCCAAGCGTGGTGCGCGTCGAGCGCACCTTCAAGAGCTCTGCTTTGACCTGTGCGATCACGGCTTCGACTCGGGGGGGACGGCCGCGCTCGGGGTCCCACCGCTGACAGCGCTGCCGTCTCCACCGGTCAGCTCGAGGAAGATCTGCTCCAGCGAGGAGCCTTCCGTGACGAGCTCATGCACCGGCACCCCTGCAGCGAGCGCGACGTCGCCGACGTGCTCGCTGGTGGTGCCATGCACGAGCAGCACATGCTCGTTGCTTGCCGTTGTCTGCAGCTGCTCGCGCTCGAGCGCTTGGCGCAGCTGCTCGACGCCCGGCGTGCGCACGCGCACCGCACCGCCGACCTGCGCTGTCAGCTGCTCCAGCGAGGACTCCACAACGAGCCGCCCGCGGTTGATGATCAACACCTGGTCGACTGTCTGTGCGACCTCTGCCAGCACATGGCTCGAGATCAGCACGGTACGCCCTCCGGAGGCAAACGCGTGCAGGAAGTCACGCAACCAGCGCACGCCCTCGGGGTCAAGGCCGTTGGCAGGCTCGTCCAGTACCAGCAGCTCGGGATCGCCAAGCAGCGCCGCTGCAAGCCCCAGCCGCTGGCGCATGCCCAGCGAGTAGCCCTTCACGCGGCGTCTGGCAGCGTCCTTCAGTTCCACGAGCGCCAGCACCTCGTCGGTGCGCGAGTCGGGCAGGCCGGCAGCAAGACCGAGTGTGCGCAGATGGTCGCGGCCCGAGCGGCCAGGGTGGAAGTCAGTGGCCTCGAGCACCGCGCCAATCCGCAGCGCCGGCTGTTGCAGCTGCGCATAGAGCTGATCGAACACGAGCGCGCGGCCACTCGTCGGCACCGCCAAGCCGAGCAGCATCCGCAGCGTCGTCGTCTTGCCCGCGCCGTTGGGGCCCAGAAAGCCCGTGATCGTGCCGGCGGCGAGCTCGAACGACAGGTCCTCGACTGCTGTCAGCCTGCCAAAGCGCTTCGACAGCGACTCTGCGCGAACGATTGCCGTCACGCGCTCATCGCTCTGCCGGGCGCCAGCTCAAGCGCGGATCGCCTTGCCCCGCCAGCCACGCGCACATCGCTTTGCCCGCAGGCAGTAATCGTTCACGCTGGCAGAGTAGTTCACGCATCGGCATCATCAGCTCGCGCCGCCACGGCGCTCGCCGCCTAACCGGTGCGCGTAATCAACACAGAGGACTTCGAGTGCGCGACCACAGCGGAGGCGACGCTCCCCAGCAGATGTCCCGCGATGCCACTGCGACGATGAGAGCCGAGCACAATGAGGCTCGCGCTGTGCTCTTCGGCAACGCCCACGATCCCCTTCCAGGTGGGCGCCGCCTGGATCGCGATGCTCTGCGGGCGAAACCCCGCCTTCTCAGCCAGCGACGCTCCATGCGCAGCGGTCTGCTCCGCGGCGCTCCGTACCTCCGTGGCCTCAGCAGCGTCGAAGTGCTGCACACCGGTCGGCACGAACCCGACATCGTCCGTCTGCCACACGCAGACGACCAGAGCATCGCGTCCGCGCGTGACCTGACGGGCGGCGTCCTCGATCGCCAGCCTTGCCAACTCGGAGCCGTCGTAGGCGAGGATCACCGGCCCGGCTGGGTCGGCAGCGCTTCCGGCGCTCGACTCGCTCGATGCCATGTCAGTTGACGCCCTCGGTCACTGGTTGCGCGCCGCCGTGGCCCCGACGGACTCTCGCCAGCAACGGCGGCGAGTACCACGCGGGGCACTCGCCCGCCACGAAGCGGTCGATGTCGGGAGTCTGCGGGCGTGCGCCGCCGAGCGCGTAGATCGCGACGCCGCCGGCGGCACCGGCGAGAGCGATCCCGAGGCCGATCCACAGGGCGATGCCCGTGCCGGCATCGAGGTTGCCACCGACGGTCGCGGCGAGGTGGGCGAAGATGGGCGCGATCATAAACGCGGCCACGGCCCGCATCAGCTCGACGATCGCGAACACGCGCTGGAGGCTCGCCGAGGGCAACGAGAAGCCGGCCACGAACAGAGCGGGCGCGACCGTCGCGCCAAGACCGATCCCGGTTAGCCCCGAGCCGATGAGAGTTGCTGCCTGACTCGAGGGCACATCGATGCGGAAGACTGCGATCCCAGCCGCGAGGAAAACCATGCCGGCCAACGGGAGGTAGTGGATCGCACGCCTGACGACGACCACGCCAAGCAGGTACGCGGTGATCACCGCACCCGCTACCTCCGGCAGATAGAGCAGGCCCACGTGAAGCGGTCCGTAGCGTCCTGCGAGCACACCTGCGGTCAGCGCGGTCGCCGACACCGAAGCGGCCGCCGCGCACAGCGCCACAACGATGCCCGCCACAGGCATCGTGCTGGACAGCATCGCGCGGATCGTCAACAGCGGCCGCTTCGCGCGGTACTGATAGACGATCAGGACGACGATCGTTGCCAGACCGCCGAGCAGGGGCGCGATCGTCTCGCCGTCGAGAAACGGATGGGTCAGAAGCTCCGAGGCGCCGAAGAACGCAGCCACGCAGCCGACGGCTGCCAGCCCGATCGCCGGTAGGTCGCGGGGCGCGTCAGGGTTGGCCGGCGGCGCATCGTCGAACGTCAGCACGGACAGGACCAGCGCGCTGGCTGCGACCCCGGCGATGATCCAGAACAGTGGTCGCCATGCGTGCGACTGCGCCTGCAGCCCGCCGATCGCCGGGCCAAGAGCCACCGCGCCGAAGATGCAGAGGTTCATGATCATCGCCGTGGTGTGCAGCTTGCTTGACGGAAAGCCTGTCACCAGCGGCGGCACGGCCGAGATGAGCAGAAGGCTCGTACAAAGGCCCTGAAGCACATGACCCGCGATGTACATTCCCGGATCCTGCGCCGCCGCCGCCAGCACCGAGCCGATCACGAGCAGCGTGGCGTACACGATCAGCATCCTTCGCTGCGGCAGGTGCTGCGCGAACATGACCGCGAGCATCGTGCCCGCCGCATAGGCGGCATTGGCGAGGCCTGAGCTCAGACTCATCGTCTGCACGCTCGTGTGCAACTGCTTGGCGATGATCGGCGTCAGCGGCTGCAGTGCGGCGGACAACGCCAAGTAGGGAATCAGGGCGAACATCACCATCGCCGCGACCGCGGGATACCTACCGGCGAGGGCACCCTGTCGCATCAGCGACTACCGAAGATGTCAGGCGAGGACCTGCTTGTCATCTCGTCGCCGTTCTAGCAGGCCGCCCGCGTCGGACGGAGCGGCCCGCGCCCGGATCGCTGAGGCTAGGGATGTCCAGGCAGCGGATTTATCGTGTCGGCTTCCCAGGTCACGCTCTGGGTGTCCTGCACCTGGAGTGCCTCCAGCGGACCGTCCGCCAGCAGTGCCTCGATGGCGGCACCGCTACCGCCGACATACGTCGTCATCAGGTCGATATCGGTGCCGACACACCACACCTCGTCCGCAGGCCACCAGAGAAGTGGCGGGTCGACGCCGCAGAGCCTGCGCCGAGCGCCTGGCAGGTCGAAGTCTTCGATCGCGGCGACCGGACCGGTCAACAGATGCATCCGCCGGTGCGGTACCTGGAACGTCGCAGCGCTGTGGATCAGCCCGCGCAACGCGCCGAGCTCAGCGTCTGAGGCGTCGCGAGCCCGCTTGCGATCCTCCTCGGGGGTGTCGTCCGTGAAGAGGAACATCGGCATAGGGATGCCCCATCCGTCCCACACAGCAAAGAAGCCGAGACTCGGCATGGCGCTGTGCCCGGAGAGAATCGCCGCCAGGCGCTCCGCGACATCGCAGGGAATCCGACCGGTCGCGGGCTCGGTGTCCCACAGTCCCGGCTGTCTCGAGCGCTCCTTCCGCCACGAGCCTGTGAGCGAGCCCCACTCCGCCGCCGGGTGCATCACACGACCGTTGGCACTGGCGACCTCAGCCCAGCTTACGGCTGCCTCATCCGTGCCGCTCCCCCGCGCAGCGGGGTGGAACACCCGCGCGTAGGCCTCGAACACAGGCGGCACGATCGAGCCGACCGTATCGTCGAAGCCGCGCACCCCGGAGACGATCCAGGCGGCCGCGTTGGCGTCCGGCGAGGCACGGAGGCCCGGCGTGCTCACAACCCCGCTCCCACGTGCTTGGCCATTCGCCGGAGCGTAGCCTGCGCAGGATGGCCACAGAGCATCCACCGGTTCCAACTGAGAATCCTTTTCGCCCCATCGCCCCTCTTATCCACGATGACGACACCCCCCACGCGACCCCACGCCATGACTAGCCGAACCTCCCGCGATTGGCCGAGCGAGCAGGTCGTGAGCGCCGCCCAGCAGGGTGATCCGCGCGCGATCGCGCTGCTCGTGGACGCCTCGCACATGCACGTCCGCCGCTTCGCGCGCACGCTCTGCTCCACGCCTGAGGACGCCGAGGACGCGGCACAGGAGGCTCTGATCCTCCTCTACCGGAAGATCGGGACGCTACGCGCGGCGGCGGCGCTCGCCTCGTGGATGTTCCAGATCGTCCGGCACGAGTGCATCCGTCGCTCACGGCTTGCGTTGCAGAGGCCGGTCCTCGCTGCCACTGCCGAGCCGTCGGCCGAAGACGCAGCGCTCGCGCGCCTGGAGATGCAGCGGATCGTCGGCTGCGTCGCCGCCCTCCCCTCCGACCAGCGCGCTGTGCTCGTGCTGCGCGACATCCAGGGCCTGTCCGGGGCAGCGACCGCCCAGGCACTCGGACTCAGCCGCGCCGCCATGAAGTCCCGTCTGCACCGTGGGCGCGAGGCGGTTCGCTCGAAGCTCGATACAGCGTCGGGAACGAGTGCCGAAGGCACCGGCAATGCCTGACCCTGTCGAGCCGGCCTTTGCGAGCAGCTCGCTCGCCGTTCACCTGCTGCGCGGCGCAATCGGCTTCGGGCTGATCGCCGCCGCACTCGTGCTGAGTGCCGGCCACGGCCCGATCGCGCTGTTGCTCGCGCCGGTCGGCCTGGTCTCGCTCCGCGGCTGTCCGACGTGCTGGGCCGTCGGGCTCATCCAGACGATCTCCGCCGGACGCCTGCGCAGGGACTGCGGCGAGACGGGTTGCACGCTCAGCCGGCCGACCGACCGAGCCTGAACCGCCGGCGAACCTCCGCAGTACGAATCGGGGCGTTCCCTCCGGTCATGCCAGCCGCGTGGTCCGCAGACCGCGCCAGAAGCGGGGTCTTATACTTCGCCGCCCTGGCCTGTGGGGGGTCACACGTCAACTCGATTGAGGAGGTCCGATGAGCAAGATGGTCGCCCGTACAGGGATGCTCGCGCTCACCGTCCTGGCACTCGCCGGCTGCGGGAGCAGCAGCACGAGCAGCAACACAGCTTCGACCGCCACCACCACGTCGACGAGCGCGCCGACGTCGAGCGGGGCCGTTGCATCGGTCGCCAAGCTGGTGCCCGCGGCGATCAAATCGAAAGGCACGCTCAACGTAGCCACCGAAGCGCAGTACGCGCCAAACGAGTTCATCGCTTCCGACGGGCACACGATCATCGGGATGGACCCGGACATGGTGAAAGCGCTGGGCGAAGTGATGGGCCTGAAGGTGACGATGGTCAATGCCAACTTCGAAGCGATCATCCCGGGCATCCAGGCCGGCCGCTACGACATCGGCGCCTCGTCGTTCACCGACACGAAGGAACGTGAGAAGGTCGTTGACTTCGTCGACTACTTCAGCGCGGGCATCTCCTTCTACGCCAAGAGCTCATCCAACCCGGGCGTCAACGAACTGGCGGACCTCTGCGGCAAGACAGCAGCAGTCGAGAAAGGCACCGTCGAGCAGGAAGAAGCTGAAGCGCAGAGCAAGAAGTGCACCAAAGAAGGCAAATCGGCAGTGAAGGTGCTCAGCTTCCCCGGCCAGAACGCGGTCAACCTGGCTGTTTCCAGCGGGCGAGCAGAACTCGGCATGGCCGACTCGCCGGTCGTGGCGTACCAGATCAAGCAGTCCGAAGGCGGGTTCAAGCTGATCGGCAAAAGCTACGAGTTCGCCCCGTACGGCCTGGCGATCCCCAAGACCAGCGGTATGACGACGCCGATCCTGGCGGCGCTAAAGGTGTTGATCGCAAACGGCAAGTACCTGCAGATCCTCACGAAGTGGGGAATCCAGTCGGGCGCCATCAGCACGCCGACGATCAACGGCGCGACCGGCTGAGAGCAGACCGGTGTCCTCACCAGAGGTCACCGGAGCGGCGGGACGGCCCGAGGAGATCCGGGCCGTCCCCGTCCGTCATGTAGGACGCTGGGTCGCCAGCGTGATCGTGCTGGTGATCGCGGTCGCGCTGGTCAACTCGGCGGCCACGAACTCGCGCTTCGAATGGAGCGTCGTCGGCCACTACCTGTTCGATCACCGCATCATCGGCGGCCTGCGGATAACGCTCGAGCTGACGGTGATCGCGATGGCGATCGGGGTGGCGTTGGGGGTGCTGCTGGCGGTCATGCGCCTCTCTCCCAACAAGCTCGTGTCCGGCGCGAGCTGGCTCTACATCTGGTTCTTCCGCGGCACGCCAGTGCTCGTTCAGCTCCTGTTCTGGTACTACATCGCCGCGCTATACCCCCAGATCGACATCGGCGTGCCCTTCGGTCCCGCGGTGATCCACGCCGACGCGAACACGCTGATCGTTGCGTTCACCGCCGCGGTGCTGGCGCTCGGGCTGAACGAGGGTGCCTACATGGCGGAGATCGTGCGCGCGGGGATCATCTCCGTCGATGAGGGTCAGTCTGACGCAGCCCGCTCGCTCGGTATGACCCGGCTGCAGACGATGCGCAGGATCGTGCTCCCGCAGGCGATGCGGGTAATCATCCCGCCGACGGGCAACGAGACGATCTCGATGCTTAAGACCACCTCGCTGGTGAGCGTGATCGCGGTCGGGGATCTGCTCTACGCAGCGCAGGAGATCTACTCGGTGAACTTCAAAACGATCCCGCTGCTGATCGTTGCGAGCATCTGGTACCTGGTCTGCACGAGCGTGCTCTACGTCGGCCAGTTCTACCTCGAGCGCTACTACGGTCGCGGCAGCGAACGCGAACAGGAACCGACGCCCCTGCAGCGGATCCGCCAGGGCGTCATGTCGTTCGGCGGAAACCAGGCGCGATGAGCGCAGCCGTGATGGTCCGCGCCGAAGCGGTGCACAAGCGCTTCGGCCGCAACGAGGTCCTGAAGGGGATCGATCTGGAGGTCGCCACCGGCGAGGTCATGTGCCTGCTCGGACCGTCGGGCTCGGGCAAGTCGACCTTCCTGCGCTGCATCAACCACCTGGAGAAGATCAACTCAGGTCGGCTGTCGGTCGACGGCGAGCTCGTCGGCTACCGAGCGGCGGGCGAGAAGCTGCACGAACTGCGGGAATCAGAGGTCGCGCGCAAGCGCGCGGAGATCGGCATGGTCTTTCAGCACTTCAACCTGTTCGGTCACATGACCGCCCTGGAGAACGTCACCTGCGCGCCAATCCACGTCAAGCACGTGCCGCGGGAGCAGGCGCGCACACTCGCACGGGAACTGCTCGACCGCGTCGGGCTGGGCGACAAGCACGACGCATACCCGGCACAGCTCTCGGGCGGCCAGAAGCAGCGCGTGGCGATCGCCCGCGCGCTGGCGATGCAGCCGAAGCTGATGCTGTTCGACGAGCCCACCTCCGCGCTCGACCCGGAGCTCGTGGGCGAGGTGCTCGAGGCGATGAAACAGCTCGCCGGTGAAGGGATGACGATGATCGTAGTCACACACGAGATGGGCTTCGCGCGGGAAGTGGCCGACAACGTCGTGTTCATGGACGGCGGCGTCGTCGTGGAGGCCGGTCCACCCCAGGACGTCCTCGCCAACCCGCGCCACGAGCGCACCAGGACGTTCCTGTCGAAGGTGCTCTAGCCGCGTACGTCGAAGCGGCCTACGCCTGGCTGCGACTCGAGACCAGGTCGAAGATCTCAGCATCGAGCACCGCCCGAAGCTCGCTGGAGGAGAGCTCGATGCCGGCACGGAGATCGCCGGAGCTGATGTCCACCAGGTCCTCCTCGAGCACCGTCGGGTCCATGAAGATCCGCGCCCGGCCGACGAGCTGCAGCGGCGAGATCGCGCCAACCGTCAGACCCATGTCATTCGTGAGCTCCTCGGGGTCGACCAGCGCGAGCGGGCTGCCGATGACCTTGCGCACCTTCCTGAGCTTCAGCTTCCTGTCGCCCGGGAGCAGCGCCACACACAAATCGCCCTGCTCGGAGCGCGCGACCATGCACTTGACGATCTGCGAGATGCGGATGCCCCTGTGCTCGGCGGCGACGGCAGAGGTGTGCGCAACCTCCGCGTGGGGCTTGATCTTGAACTGTATGCCCGCTTCGCGAAGCGGCCCTGTGACCTCGTCGTATGCCACAACTGCTCCTGTTGACCTGGCTTTTCGCCCGCACGAGCGGGCTGTTGGCGTCGCCGCCTCCAAACGCGCATCGGCAGCAGAGCGTGGCTGCGTGAGCCGTACGGACGTTCTGGCGGCGCCTGATCTCTGACATAGATCGTCCCATATCTCAGAACGGGCGCGAACATGCGATTCAAATCGCCGCGGTGGATGTGGACGGTTCCTCGACGGCGGGCATATGATCGCCCGCCCACGAACGAGGAGGCGCGAGATGCCCGGGCAACAGGCGGACGGCGACGACCCGCTGGATGACTTCGATCGTCGCGAGGTGACCCTGGAAGGCGCCACGAAGGTCGTGCACGTGGCCGGTGAGGGACCGGCGGTGATCGTGATGGCCGAGATGCCGGGCATCAGCCCGCACGTGGCCCGCTTCAGCCGCTGGGTTCGCGACGCGGGCTTCACCGTGTACATGCCCTCGCTGTTCGGCCGCGACGGTGCGCTGCCCACGGTCGAGGACGGCACGGCTGTCCTGCAGCGCGCATGCGTGAGCGCTGAGTTCCGCGCGTTCGCGGGCAAGGGCTCGAGCCCGGTCACGCAATGGCTGCGCGCGCTTGCGCGACTCGCTCACGAGGAGTGCGGCGGCTCGGGCGTGGGTGCGATCGGCATGTGCTTCACCGGCAACTTCGCGCTGACGATGATGCTCGAGCCCGCGATGCTCGCGCCGGTGCTCTCCCAGCCTTCGCTGCCGCTGGATGATCCCGCCGGCGTGGAGAGCCCGCCTGATGAGCTCGAGGAGGTGCGCGCGCGCCTGGAGCGCGACGATCTCACTGTGCTCGCCTATCGCTTCGAGGGCGATCGCCACTGTCGCGCGCAGCGCTTCGCCGCCTACTCCGAGGCGCTCGGCGATCGCTTCCTCGCACGCGTGCTGCCCGACGACGCCGCCAACCCCACTCCTCCGCCGTTCTTCGAGCAAGTCGTGGCCAGCCCGCACAGCGTCGTCACCGCGCATCTGATCGACGAAGCCGGCCAGCCGACCGTCGCCGCGCGCGATGAGATCATCGCGTTCTTCGAGGACCGCCTGTGCGCCTGAACGTCTGAGCGCAGCGCTCAGATCGCGTCGAGATCGTCCAGTCGCACGCGAGCGAGCAGCACGCGCTCACCACGGAACGGGACGCCCTCAGCTTCCAACAGCCGGCGCTGGCGCTCGCCCTTGGCCAGCGAGCCGTCGGCGCGCACGACCCGGTGCCAGGGCACATCTCGCGCGCCCGCCTGGCTGAGCACGCGGCCGGCCAGGCGAGGCGCGCCGGGCGAGACGTCGCCGTAGGTGCGCACGAAGCCTGGCGGGATCGCGCGGACCCGCGTGAGGATCGCCTCCGTCGCATCTGCTCGCAGCTGTGCGGCCACCGCGACGATGCTATGCGCAATCATCCACAGGTGATCCTGCTCGCTGTCAAGCTGCTGCTGGCGCCATGCTTCGTGATGGGCGCGTCGCTCGTGGCCAGGCGCTTTGGGCCGCGGATCGGCGGCCTCACGGCGGCGCTGCCCGTGGTCGCCGGCCCGATCCTGCTCGCGTACGCGCTCGAGCACGGGCGTCACTTCGCTGCCACGGCCGCCGCGGGCACGCTCACCGGCCTCGTGTCGCTGATCGCGTTCGTGGTTGTCTACGGACGCCTTGGCCAACACGTCTTCTGGGCGTGGAGCATGCTCGCCGGCTGGCTCGCTTTCGCGTGCGCGACGGCAGTGTTCAGCGCGGTCTCGCTGCCGCTGGGCGTCTCACTTGTCCTCGCCGCGACGGCGCTCGCGGCGGGACTTGCCGCGCTGCCGCGCCCGCGCACCGAGCAGCGCATACCCACAAGGCCTCCGTCCTGGGATTTGCCGCTGCGGGCGGCGTGCGCGGTGGCGCTCGTGCTCACGCTCACGGCGATCGCCGGCTGGCTGGGCCCGCGGGTGAGCGGGCTGCTCGCGCCGTTTCCGATCATCGCCACGGTGATGGCGACGTTCACGCACGCGCAGCGTGGCGCCGAGCAGTTGCTGCGGATGCTGCGGGGTCTGCTGAGCGGCTTCGGCGCGTTCGCGCTGTTCTGCTTCTCGCTGGCGCTGTTGCTGCGCCATCTGAGCACCGCCGAGTCCTTCCTGGCGTCCACATCCCTGGCGCTGCTCGCGCAGGGGGCGGTGATGGCGCTCCAGCGCGAGGAACACGTTGCGCTCCCGGCGACGCAGGCCACGCTGCCTAGCTCACCAGCTGATGGCGCAGCCGCTCGCGCAGCTCGGCAAAGCGTCTGACTTCGTAGACGACGAGCGCGCACAGCAGCGCCGCGAGCGCGCCGAGCGTGACCAAGGCGGCCGGCTTGGCCAATGCCTCCAGCGCCAGCAGCACGCCTAGCGCAGCGGCGCACGCCAGCCGCTGCCAGCTCAACCTGTGGATGTTGCGCCAGCGGAACGCCACATGCGCGAGCAGGTAGATCGCGGCCCCGCCCAGCATCGCCGCGGCCGGGACGAGCCCGAGCGCCACGTCCACGTGCTCGAGCGTCTTTTTCAGCCCGACGGCGATCAGTGCGATGCCGGCGACCATGGGGAAATGCAGATACGAGTAGGAGTCGCGCGCGACCTCGTTTCGTTCTCGGCCCTCCGTGGCTTTCTCCAACCGACGCTCGGCCACGAGTGCAACGACGTCGAAGTAAAGCCACCACAGGGCGCCGGCGACGATCACGCCCAGCACGGCCGCGGCGACCACCCCGGCCCCGATGTGGGCGGTGGAGCCGGCGCCGATCGCGACGATCGACTCGCCCAGCGCGATGATGATGATCCCTCCATGGCGCTCGGCGAAGTGTCCTGGCACGAGCTTCCAACCGTCGGCGCCGAACAGATAGGGCCCACCGGCGTCCAGCACGAGCGCAAGTCCCCACAGCCCCAGGCGCAGGGCGCCGCCGGCAAGCGCTGCGCCGACCAGCAGGCCGACCGCAACCGCGGTGCTGCCGGCAAGCCCCACGACCGAGCGCCGCAGATCCGCGTCCTCGCGGCTGGCCAGCAGGAACAGGGCGATGTGGGCGATGCGCACGGCTGCGTAGGCGCCGGCGAACAGCAGCGCCTCGCTGCGGAACGCCCGTGGGACGCACAGCGCCGCCACGAGGAAGGCCGCGGAGGCGGCGAACATCGCGAGCCGCACCGTGCCCTCCTCGGGGTCGACCACGCTTGTGAGCCACGCGTAGCCGGTCCACGACCACCACAGCATCCCAAGCACGAGTAGCCCCTTCAGCATGCCTTCCCAGGAGGGATTGGCGGACATCAGCGCGGTGCACTGCGTCAGCGCGAGCACGAACACGAGGTCGAAGAACAGCTCCAGCGAGGTGACGCGCTCGCCTTCGCGCATCACGGCTGTGAGCCGATGCGCGCGGCTGGAGGCTGGTGCGCTCACGCGGCCATCTTCGCAACTCGCCTGGGTGGGTGAGGGTCTGGCGCCGGCGGCAGAGCCGGCCGGCGCCATCCCTCTTCCCTTCCTCCCAGAGCAGCCCCGCGCGCGGGCACAGCCGGCCCGCGCGAGGCGCTCCTGTCACCGCACTGTCAGTGCAGGGACATGTTCGGCTCGCCGGCCGAGTTGAGTCCAGTACCCGAGGTCGTGCAGGTACCGCCCTTGGGCGTGCCCGCGTCATACGCCTGGGTCAGGCAGTTGCGCAACCCGAGCTGCGCCCAGTAGTTGGGGTGGATGTCTTCCTGCAGTTCGTAGGGCCCGATCAGCGTTTCGATCGTGCGGATCTGGTTGAACCACTCGCTCTTGTTGACCGCTTCGGTGGCTTTCCAGTTCGCGAGACCCTCTTCCTCGAGCAGGCCCACGCCTTTGTCGCACAGCCGGTGGCTGTTGAACGCCGATGACAGTTCCATCGTCTTCACGTTCGACAGGCCCACGCCCGAGGCAGCATTGAACACGGTGCTGTCGATCGTGGGCAGCATAGTTGCGTTCGCGTAGTTCGCATCCGTGTTCCAGAAGCCGCAGCCGCCGGTGAACTGCCGGCTGTAGCCGCTCTGGGTGTAGCGGAATTCCGACCCGTTGGGGATCGGCGACGGGTAGTTCTGCACGAGGATCGTGTACTGCGAGCTGGAGTAGCCCGCGTTCGTCATCGCCGTGGCCACGTTTTTGATCGCGGTTTCGATTTCACCCTTGACTTTGTTGACGTTGCTGGAGGTGAAGTTGTTCGTGACCGAGCTTTCTTTGCTGCAGTAGAAGTCGTAGAAGATCGTCGACTCCAGGAAGTCCTCCACGCACGTCGTGACGATGCTCGCGAAGTTGAAGTTGTTGCCGCCGATCGACAGCGCGACGAGCTTCACGTTGTGGCTTGCGGCGAAGTGCTGGAGCATCAGCGCCTGGCCTTCGTTGCCGCCGGAGTTGTAGAAGTCGATGCCGGGCTTGAACAGGCCTTCGGTCGTGAAGCTGGTCGTCTTCGCGCCGGAGCAGGCGAGGTTCTCGCCGTTGACGCCCCCGCCGATGTACACCTCGGCCGACTTCGAGCGATGGCAGCCTTTGATCAGTTCGGCTGTGTCGGTGGAGTTGTCGTAGTAGGCGGTCGAGCCGAGCGCGTCGGTCTTGGACGAGCTTTCGTCGGTGTTGCCCGCCCAGCGCCCGGCCTCGCCAGAGATGAACGAGTCGCCGAGGCTGACGACCGTGGGCGTGCCCGACCCGGGCCCTTCAGCGTGCGCGACGGGCGCGAGCGCGCTCAGTGAATAGGCGAGTGCGACAGCGAGCATCGCTGCGAGCAGCACGAGGTGAGGCATCCTGCGAGATGCGAACGGGTGATCCATGAATTCCCCTCTTCTCCCACGCACCGCCCCTCAGCGGCGCTGTCCTCGCGACCCTAACGCGTGCTCGTGTCGTTGGTCAACCGCAATTCGACAATTCGAAGGCCAGCGCCGGATCCTCGGCCGCGCCCGTCTCCGACTGCACAGGACGCTGGGGCTAGGAGGCGCCTTCGCCGGCCGCGCGCGCGGGTGGCTCGGACTCCTCGGCCGCGCGCGCGGGCACCTCGCCCCACAGCTGCTCCAGGCGATAGAACTCGCGCGTCTCTGGCGTGAATATGTGCACGACCACGTCGAGGTAGTCCATCAGGATCCAACCGGCGTCGGCCGTCCCCTCGACGCGGCGGGGGAAGGTGTCGTGATCGTGCTTGAGCCCCTCGATGATCCCGTCGTGGATCGCTTTCGCCTGACGGGCGGTGTTGCCGGAGCAGATGAGGAAGTAGTCGGTGTAGCCGAGCACGCCGCGCAGGTCCAGCTCGACCACGTCAATCGCCTTCTTGTCGGCGGCGTACGCGGCGATCGTGGCGAGGAGCGTCTCGCCGTCCATCACGGGCTCACCTGCGCAGTCAGCTGGGCGCCGGCCCGGTAAAGGCCGTGCTCGGCGATGTACTCCGCAACCGCTCCTCCGACGAGCCCCTCGATCGGTTCGCCGCGCGCGATGCGCTCGCGCGCGATCGAGGAGGACACATCGATGGTGGGCATCTCCAGGAAACGCACGTCCTCCTGGTCCCCGCCGATCTCGCCGACAGCACCGAGGACCCGCTGACGGTCGGTGCCGGCGCGGCCTGCGACGGCGAGGTGCGCCAGCGCCAGCATCTCGGCCGGTTCGCGCCAGGAGCCGAGCGTGCCTGCGGTGTCGGCTCCAACGATGAACGTCAGCTCAGCGTTGGGGTGGCTTGCGTGGACGGCTCTCAAGGTATCCACCGTATAGGACAGGCCGCCACGCTCCACCTCCACGGCGCTCACGTCGAGCCCGTCCTCGCCGGCGACGGCCAAGCGACACATGGCCAGGCGATGCACAGGACCGGGATCCCACCCGCCTCGCTCCCCGCCGTTTCCGTGCCCGTCCGCCTTGTAGGGGGAGGTGTGCGCGGGCACGAGCAGCACGAGATCGAGCGCCAGCTCCTCGCGTGCGTGCCGGGCCACGGCGAGATGCCCCACGTGGGGCGGGTTGAACGTGCCGCCGAGGATGCCGAGCGATCGCTCCTCGCCGCGGGACCGGCGGGACGGCATCTGCGCCGGGCGCTCACGCGCGGACGTGTCCGTCGCCTTCGATCAGGTACTTGAACGTGCACAGCTCGCGCAGGCCTATAGGGCCACGCGCGTGCAGCTTCTGTGTGGAGTTGCCGATCTCCGCTCCCATCCCAAACTCTCCACCGTCGGTGAAGCGCGTGGAGGCATTGACGTACACGCACGCGGCATCCACGCCGAGCTGGAAGGCGCGCGCGGCGGCCGTGTCGCGTGTGAGAATCGCCTCGGAGTGCCCGCTGCCGTAGCGGCCCACGTGCTCGATCGCCTGCTCGACGTCCTCGACGACCCCCACCGCAAGAACCGGCGCGAGGTACTCGGTGGCCCAGTCCTCCTCAGTGGCGTCCTCGATGATGAGATCTGGGATCGCGTCGTGGCCAGCAAGCGCGGCTCGGGCTCGTACGTCGGCGCGGATGCGGACACCGGCGGCGGCGAGCGCGCTGAGCGCCCGCGGCAGGAAGGCATCTGCAACGTGCTCGTGCACGAGGAGCGTCTCGGCGGCGTTGCACACGCCGGGGCGCTGCGTCTTGGCGTTGAGCACGATCGCCTGCGCCTGCTCGAGGTCGGCAGAGGCGTCGACATAGACGTGGCAGTTGCCGGAGGCGGCGTAGATCACGGGCACGGTGGCCACCGCCTGCAGCGCGTCCTTGAGCCCCTCCCCGCCACGGGGGATGATCAGATCGACGCTGTCCTTTTGCGTGGCCAGCTCGGCGAGCTCGTCGCGCCCACCGCCGGCGACGAGGCTCACGCAGCCGTCGGGCAAACCGGCGGCGACGGCCGCGTCGGAGGCGACCTGGGCGAGCGCGGCATTGGAGTGCATCGCCGAGGACGAGCCACGCAGCACGATCGCGTTGCCGGACTTCAGGCACAGCGCGGCGGCATCGATCGTGACGTTGGGGCGGGCCTCGTAGACGACCGCGACGACGCCCAGCGGCACGCGCACCTTGCGCACGTCCAGGCCGTTGGGCAGACGGTGCCCGTCGATCACCTCGCCCACGGGGTCGGCGAGCGCGGCGATCTGGCGCACGGCGCGCGCGATCGCCTCCACGCGGGCCGCGTCGAGCCGCAACCTGTCGAGCAGCGCGTCGCCGATCTCGGCATCGCGGGCGAGCTCCATATCGAGCGTGTTCGCCTCGAGGATCTCATCCAGGCGCCCCTCCAGCGCCCTGGCGATCGCCTCGAGCGCGGCGTCCCTCACGGCGGTGTCGGTGCGCGCGAGCGCACGCGCAGCGCGCTTTGCCGCGCGGCACGTGTCAGCCACGGATGAAACGGCGATTGCCATGCAACACAGGGTACGACAGGAAAGTGGCTCGAGGCTCGTCCGATCCGGCGATGAGACCGGCCACCCGGGCCGTGCTCACGGGGACCGGGCGGGATTGTCTCCCGAAAAACTCCTCAGTCGACGACGAGGTAATCGCGGTGCACGGCCTCGTCGCTGGCGCGCGGCAGGATCTGACGGATGTCATCGGACTTCAGCCCGACCACCCGCCTTAGCTCCTCGGCGGAGTAGCTGCAGATGCCCTTGGCGAGCGTGCGCCCGCGCTGCGCGTCCTGCTCGGCCTGCTCGGTGATCTCCACGGCGTCGCCGGCGTCGAAGTCACCGATCACGCCGACGATGCCGACGGGCAGCAGGCTGGCGCTGCCATCGCGCACGGCGCGTACCGCCCCAGCGTCGATCACGAGCGTGCCACGCGAGGGCTTGGCGTACTTCAGCCACAGCTTGAAGCTCGAGTAGCGGGCCTCGCGGGCGGCAAAGCGCGTGCCCTCGCGCTCGCCCGCCAGCACCGCGGCAAGTGCCTCCGGGCGCGTGCCGTTGCAGATAACAGTGGGAATCCCTGCGGCGGTGGCCATCTCCGCGGCGACCACCTTCGAGCGCATCCCGCCGGAGCCCAGCGGCGAGGTCGTGTGACCGATCTCCAGGTCGCCGAGCGCGTCGAAGTCACTGACCTCGGCGACGATGTGCGCCTCCGGATGCAGTCGCGGGTCGGCGGTGAACAGCCCGTCGATGTCCGTCAACAGGATCAGCTCGTCGGCGGCGATCAACACCGCCACCTGGGCGGCGAGGAAATCGTTGTCGCCGAAGGAGATCTCGTCGGTGGCGGTGGTGTCGTTCTCGTTGATCACCGGCAGCACGCGCCACTCCAGCAGCGTGCTGAGCGTCAGGCGCGCGTTCAGGTAGTGCGTGCGGGCGCTCATGTCGAAGAACGTCAGCAGCACCTGCGCGCTCGTCACGTCGCGCTCGCGCAGCAGCTCGTCGTAGATCCTGTAGAGCTTGCCCTGACCGACAGCGCTCGCTGCCTGCAGCGCGCCGATCGTAGTGGGACGCTGGGGCAGATCCATCACGCGCATCCCGCGAGCGATCGCGCCGCTGGTGACCACGATCACCTCCGCGCCCTCTCCATGCAGCGTGGCGAGCTGGTCACAGACGCCTGCGAGCACGTCCATGCGCGGCGCGCCTTCGCTGTCTGCGACCACGCTCGAGCCGAGCTTGATGACCACGCGTCTCATGGGCTCACGCAGCGTAGACGGTCAGTGCGGGGGCACCGAGTCAGTGCGCCGACGCCTGCGGGCGATCTCGAGCGATTCGAGGTCGACGAGATCCTGTGGGCGCCCGGCGGCACGCTTCATCGCGATCAGGTCCTCGACGGAGGCCACGCGTACGACGATCCCATCGATATCCATCTCGTCGGCCCTTCGTCGCAACGCCGCATACCCGGGCGAGCCATCGGGATCCACCAGCAGGTCGAGCCTTCCGTCCATTGTCGTGAGGGTGAGCATCTGTGTGTGGCGCAGAGTGCGCGCATCCGGCACGAACGGCAACTCCGCGTCGATATCGCGCAATCTCGCCCCGAGCTCGACCAGGACCTCCCCCAGCCGATCCAGGTTCTCTTGCTGCGAGGCATAACAGATGTCGAGATCCCTCGTGAAGCGCGGACTTGCCTGCAGGATCACCGCCACCCCGCCGATGACGACGAAGTCCACCCCACTCTCCGTTAGCCGTCTGAGCAACTCCCGCAGCCGAAACGCAGGCTGCTCGAACCCCTCGTCAGACGAGTTCACCGCGACTCCTGGCTCCGGCGAGCGCCAGCATCCGACCCTGGGCGTACATCGTTTCGATCTCACGCACACGTGCGGCGGGCGTCAGCTCGAGCTGCTGGCGGATGAGGCTCTCATCGACGCCAGCGCCTCGGATGGGAGCGTCCAGCGTCAGCTGGTGCCCGGTCGCCCAGAGCGCATCCTCGAGTGTTGCCACCGTCGGGTTTGCACCGGGACGCTCGAGCCTCGCAACCGCCGCCTGGCTGATCCCCAGCCGTCGACCAAGCTCCGCTTGCGTCAACCCCGCTCGCTTTCGGGCGCCCTTCAATAGCGAAGCAGAAGCCGACATGGCTAGGATTATAACTTATGAGTTATAAGTTCGCCTACTCCTGCGGGTCCAGCTCGAACGTGGTGCCGGCGATCTCGATCTCATCGCCCGGCTGAAAGCCCTGCGCCTCCAGCGCTCCGAGCACGCCGATCCGACGCAGCCGCCCCTCGAGGTAGGCCATCGCGTCGTCGTTCTCGATATCGAACCGCGCCACCAACCGCTCGATGCCCCTGCCCCGGACGGCGAAGGAGCCGTCTCCAACCTGCTCCACGTGAAAGCCGGCGCCGGCGGCAGGGCGAAAGACCATATGCTCGACCAACTCCTCCTCCCCGGCTCGCACCGCCGCTGCAGTGCCTGGCGTGGCCGTCGCGCCGGCTTCGGACGACGCATCGGGCACGAGCCTCAACAGCAGCTCACCGAGCTCGCGCATCCCATAGCCCGTGGCGCTGGAGGTGGCCAACACGGGCACGTCCGGCCCGAGCCGCTCCTGCCATTCGGCGACGCTCGCGCGGACGCGCTCCTCGGGCACGAGGTCCGCCTTGGACAGCGCCAGAACACGCGGCAGGCGCGCGAGGCGCTCGTCGTGAGCGGCCAGCTCGTGCTCGATCGTCGTGTGGTTGGCGAGCGGGTCGGCGTCAGCGCCGCTGGAGATCTCGGGGGCGATGTCGAGCACGTGCACGAGCAGCCGCGTGCGCTCTACGTGCGCGAGGAAGTCGTGCCCGAGGCCGGCGCCGTCGCTTGCTCCCTCGATCAGCCCGGGGATGTCCGCGACGATCAGTTGGCGTTCCTCGCCTTCGAGCACGCCAAGCACAGGCGAAAGCGTCGTGAAGGGGTAGTTGGCGATCTTGGGCGCGGCGCGCGTGAGCCGCGAGATCAGCGAGGACTTGCCGGCGTTGGGAAGACCCACGAGCCCGACGTCGGCGAGCAGCTTCAGCTGCAGCTCGAGCCAGCCTTCCTCACCCACGAGGCCGCGCTCTGCGAATCGCGGCGCCTGACGTGTGGGCGTTGCAAAGCGCTTGTTGCCCTTGCCGCCGCTACCGCCTTTGGCGACCGTCGCGCTCTGCCCCGCCGCCAAGAGCTCCCAGCGACGCCCGCCCAGGTCGCCCTCCTCCTCCTCGTCGCCCCCGACGATCTGCGTTCCCGGCGGCACCCGGATCGTGAGCGTCTGCCCGTCGGCGCCGTGGCGCAGGTTGCCCTCGCCGTGCCCGCCGCGCCCGGCTCTGTAGTGGGCTTTGCGGCGAAAGCTCTGCAGGTCGCGCAGCGAGTCGTCGCAGAGGACGACCACGTCTCCCCCGCGCCCGCCGTCCCCGCCGTCGGGGCCCCCACGCGGGACATGCGCTTCGCGGCGGAAGCTCAGGCAGCCGTCGCCTCCCGCTCCCGCCTGGATGTGAATTCGCGCTCGATCGTGAAGCATCGCCGACTCATCGTGACAGCCGCGACACGGTCCTCGCGCGCGGATCAGCTATGGGTAGAGGGCGACACTCCTCCCCGCCCGTCTGCAAAGGAGCACCACAGCATGAGCCACGACAGCACTCCCGCGTCCGAGCGCGTATTCCTGATCACCGGCGCCTCCTCCGGCATCGGCGCCGCCACGGCGCGTCGCGCACACGAGCGCTGACGTTGCGCGCGACGATCCCTGCGCTGAGCGAGTCGCGTGGACATCTGCTGCTGACATCGAGCGTCGCGGGGCGCCGTCCGCTGCCAGGCTCGATGTACTCGTGCACGAAGCATGAACGAGATCCTCGTGCGCCCCACCGCGCAGGCGGGTTGAGCCTGAGATGTGCCGAGGCGCCGGCGGGCGCTCAGGCGTGCGCTAGGCGGTGCGAGAAGTAGAAGCCGGCGACGGCGGCTGCACCGGCCACGGCGACGGTCCCGTAGACGCCTTTGCGCGGCAGGGCGTCGCGCGCGAGCACGGTCGCGATCGCGTCGACCGCGTCTGCGACCGCACAGGCTGCCTGTACGAGCGGCCCTATGGCGGGGTCATCGAGCGTCTTCAGCGTTGCGATCCCCAGCGCGAGGTCGCGCACGCCGAGCGAGCGCGCGAGATCGGCAACCACGGGGAGCTTTGAGTTCTCCTCCCCCAGCCACCTGGAGGTGACCTGCTCGGGCGCGGCCAGGACGACCGTCCCCAAGGCGGCCCGCCCCGCGGCAAGTAGAAATGCGCCCCGCCGCGGGGAGATGCTGCGCACCCTCAGCTTTGCTCGCCGGCCGGGAGCACGCTCACCACGCGGCCACGCCAGCCGCTGGTGAACTGCACGGTGCCGGCAGCGCGTGCGTACAAGGTGTCGTCTTTGCCGATGCCAACGCCGGCGCCGGGCTTGAAGCGTGTTCCGCGCTGGCGCACGATGATCTCGCCGCCGGTGACCGTCTCGCCGGCGAATGTCTTCACGCCAAGTCGCTGGGCGTTGGAGTCACGGCCGTTGCGGCTCGATCCGA
>Ga0209006_10000998_pt1 | contig 26132 bp, 19 predicted proteins | sample JacPin_JW_Ref_O2_FD_188567 | JGI IMG/M metagenome (GOLD analysis project Ga0209006, IMG submission 188567) | Forest soil microbial communities from Algoma, Ontario, Canada - Jack Pine, Ontario site 1_JW_Ref_O2 (SPAdes) (version 2) | ecosystem: Environmental > Terrestrial > Soil > Boreal...
CGCAGGGATTAACAGCAGGTTGGCGTAGAAATCGAAGGCCTGCGCTACCACGGTGTCGGAATCTCGCAGATATCTGGCCAAACGCAAACGTGTCTGCATTGAGGGCAAACCATATAGATTTCCGCCCACAGGGAACTCCAGCACGTCTTCCAGGCCCTCGAGAAACCCTCCGCGCCGCCTCATGCAACCGATGCCCAGGCGAAATGAACTGGCCTTAAGGGAGCGGGCAAGCGCGGCAAACTGGCGCTCGCTGCCTCCCGTCTCAAAGCTGTTGGTCATCAAGAAAAGACGAGGGAATTCGTCAGTCGGAGCAGCAGCCATCACCCTACCCTCTCGGGTAGGTCCGCGGCGCAAGCTGTATGATGGGAGTCATTTTCTCTGCCTTGCTCGAGAAAATTGCGCTGCCAAAGTTCGAACATCATAAGCCGCCAGATCTCGTGATGATCGTCTGTCTGGCCCTGGAAGAATGCATCCAGCAGACGCCGGACGCCGGTTTCGCTGAAATATCCACGCTGCAAGCTCCGCGGCTCGAGCAGCAGGCACAGCACCAATTCTTTCAACTCATGGCGCATCCAATGGAGGAGCGGTAAAGCGAATCCTTGCTTGGGACGATGCAGGGCTTCATGGGGCACCCCCAGGCGCTCTGCGAGCTTCGTGAGGATGTATTTTTGGCCTGTCTTGCCTATTTTCCATTCGGGCGCCAACGTGGCCACCCACTCCAAGAAAACGTGATCCAGCATAGGAACGCGCGCTTCCAGCGACGCCAACATGCTCATGCGATCAACCTTGGTTAGTATGTCCCCGGGAAGATAGGTTTTGCTGTCAAGGTATAGCACCTGGCTCAGGGGATCGCTGGCCGGGGCCTGCGCCAGGTAATTGCGAAATAAGTTCAGAGGATCGGCATCCTCTGTAAACGAATTCAAGAACTCCGGAGAAAGCAGGCCGAAATTTCTCTGTGCGGGAACAATCGAAACTGCTTCAATGTAGCGTTCGGACCAAGGCAGAGAAATGCTATAAGCGAAATTGCGCCCTGGTGTTCGGTAACCGAGCTGCGGATATACATGATTGCGATAGAAACTTCCGGCCCATCGCGGAATCGGGAATCGCGCTCGATCCCCGAGATGGATCCGATAACGCCCGTAGCCACCGAATGCCTCGTCTCCTCCGTCTCCAGACAGCACCACCGTCACGTATTTACGAGCCAGGCACGACACGTAATAGGTAGGCAGCATCGAAGAGTCACCGAATGGTTCCTCCATGCTGCGCGAAAGATTTTGGATGGTGTCTAAGACGTCCGGCTTTAGGATTAACTCGTGATGGTCGGTCGCAAATTTCTCCGCGACCATTCGCGCGTATCGAGCCTCATTGAAATCGGCCTGCTGAAAACCGATTGAGAAGGTCTTGACCGGTCTGGAGCTGGCACCTGCCATGAGCGCCACTATGGTGGACGAGTCTGTACCCCCACTCAACAGGGCACCCAGGGGGACGTCGGCAATCAGCCGGATGCGCACCGCTTCGGTAAGTTTTGCCTCAAGCTGATCGAGGCATTCCTCTTCGCTGACCGGCGAGTAGGTCCCGTATGCAGGCAGGTCCCAATATTTGCGGACTCGGACCGTGCCACTCTCGAACTGCAGGAGATGTCCGGGCGGTAATTTCTGAATCGCCGAAAAGGCTGTCAAAGGATCCGGGATATAGCCAAAATAGAAATATTGCAGCAGGGCCTGCGAGTGGGTGGTTAAAAGTTCCGGAGCTGCAGCCAGGATTGCCTTAATCTCCGAACCAAAGAAGAGCTGTCCGCGGGAAAAGGCGTAATGCAACGGTTTCTTGCCCAGGCGGTCACGGACAAGCAAAAGACGACGCTGCCGCTCGTCGAACAAAGCGAAGGCAAACATTCCTCGGAGTTTATGAACGCAATCTTCCCCGAGATCTTCATAGAGATGGACGATGACTTCAGTATCGGTATGGGTACGGAAACGGTGGCCCCGATCTTCCAGCTCTTTTCGCAGCGCCTGGAAATTGTAAATCTCACCGTTGAACACCACCCAGACAGTTTGGTCTTCATTGAAGATGGGCTGCCGTCCGCCATCGAGGTCGATGATTTTGAGACGGCGCATGCCCAGCGCCGCGCCGCTTTCGACGAACATTCCTTCGTCGTCAGGTCCCCGGTGTGCGAGGGTCTGACACATGCGCTGAAGAACGTGATAGTCGATACGGCCGTCATCACCCTCGCCGACGATTCCCGCGATTCCGCACATGCTGTCAGTTCTTGAACGCCAGTTTCGCAGTATCGACGACGGCGGCCGCGGAGCCGGCAGGAATTCGTTTCAGACGGTAATCCCGATATTCTCCAGGATTGCCCTCGCGCCCGTCACAGGCGGCCAGGATGATGTTTACCATCTCACGGGCCGTAACGAAGTGAAGTGTTTCTTTTCTTTGACGAGCAGTCTCGATGAACTCTCGCAGAAACTGCCGGATCGCTCCACCCAGCATAACTTCCTCGTCGCGGGGGTCCATCCCATGACACTGCAGCTTGATGAACAACCAATCGGGTCGTCCTTTTACCCTGATGCCGGCGCTCTTCCATAGACCGAGCCGATACAAGCTAGGAGGATTCCTGCTAGTGATCGACCCATTTTCAACCCCGATCAGTCTGCGTCCGTCGGGCCTGACGTAGCTGAGCATCAATGGGCCCTCTACCATCAAGGGGAAAACGGTGGGAGTGCGTCCCACTTTCAAATCGCGTCCCTTACGATGAGCCTGCGGCCGGTCCAGTGGCAGAGGACATTCATAGAGCGAATTGATTTTGGCAATGTGAGTTCGGTGATAGAGGCCGGGTGGCAGAGTGAAATCGGCGTAGCAACCAGTGTCCTCGAGTACAGCAATTTCCGAATCAACTCCACAGTTGTATCCGCCAGCCGAGTTAGCGAGAGCAAAATTGCCGTGCACGAAACCATAACGGGGCTGGCCGAAACCGTCCAAGAATGAGAGGCTGCCATGCTCGAATGCCAGGGCGTCGCGAAAGGCCAAGAGTTGCCGGCGCGTGTTCTCGGCGCTGTCAGGCTGTTTGATGCCGTGGTGTAAATGGACTTCCACCTCACCCCATCCGGCATGGCAGTGGCTGGCAAGCCGACCTACCAACCCCCGATCATATTGCTCGGCAGGATAGAAAAAAGTATGAACGAAAGGACGGCCGTCATCGTCCCGCAAGGGATCAAATGCGACGGGATAGGTTCGACTCCACTGTTCCATGCGCCGTTCTTGCTCATCGTAAGGCGCGCGCGCGGATCCGTCATGCGGCACGATCGCGGGTTCGAAGTGGTCAGCCATGGCAACTACCAGGTGAGTATTGCCTCGCGGTGGACGACGCCTAACCCGCTGCCACACATAGGAAGGAAACCATCGCATGGTGCGCGATGCTTTCTTGCTGACTGAAAATCCTTTTCCAGAGCTGGTAGGTCCCAGCATGTTTGGGCTCGCGGCGCCGTGCCCGAATGAGGTGGCCGCTTCCTTGAATTCGGAAGGCAATTCTCGCAATTCTTGAATTGGCGCAGAAAGCGGAGCCTGTCCCCTGACTCCAATGGACACGTCGGCCACGGTCAAGTGCTCCAGCCCGCAGGCCTCAAACCACCGGAATACCTGCTCGTAAGTGTGTTTGGACTGATATTGAGGAGAATACCAATCCAGCGTATCCAGAATCCTGATCTCCGGATTCCAATGCCGGTTCACCGGGAATATGTGGTGCACCAGGCCCGCCACTGGGGGGCCCACAATCGGAATGGCACGCAAGCCGCGATCCAGCCAATAGAAGGCCGGCACAACGACGCTCAGAAACGAGTGGAGTTTCCTGACCGGCATGCGGTAGGTAACTTTCCGATAGCGATCGCTGAAGCGATACCAGTTGTTATAACCGCTGTACAGCCACACCGCGATCTTGCCGCCGGGCTTCAGGTATCGCGGAAGATTCTTGAAGGCCTTTTCACAGTCAGGAGTGTGGTGAAGCACTCCGACGCTATAGATGCAGTCGAAGGTCCCGGGCGCAAACGGAAGAGCAAACACGTCCGCTTGGAGTGCGACGAAGTCGCGATCGGCTAAATTGGTGGCGGCAATTTCGGCTGCCATGCTGAGGTCGACGCCGATTACCTTCGCACCCCATCGAGTCGCAACCTCGGCGAACCTTCCCATCCCGCAACCCACGTCCAGAACCAGTTTTCCCCGCATGTCTTCTTCACGCAGTGCCGTTTTTCTACGGAAATTGCGTTCGGAGACTTCCGGCCAGAGCTGAGTCCGCGAAAACTTACGCCACTGATATCCAAAGCTGTCGGCGTAGTTGCCGGTATCCACAAACCGCAGCACTCCCCGTACCAGAGGAAACTCTTTGCCGCAAATCGAGCAGCGGTAACCCTGTTCCTGCTGCTCCAGCGACGAGCTGCAGATCGTACAACGGAGCAGGGGCAACAAATCGGCGTGAAGACGCAGGCGCAAGGGATTTCCCATTCCATTCACGCCTGTGCAAAACGCCGCATAGGCCCAATCGGTAGCTTGGTTGTACCGGCTTCCGAGGCGTCTCGCTCGTTAGCAATAGCGAGAAAGACAGACGTATAGCAGACTGTGAAGTAAGGAAAATACTGATAGGCTTCTGGAGCAAAACAGGAGCCCACGACAAAGCCTATCAACGAACTTACCAGGGCCCCCGCAAAAAGCTTCGTTTCAGGGTCGAGATTCTTTTTCCGTCTGAGATTCTTGAGATTGACGAACCCGCGATAAAAGAACATCAGGTATAAGAGGAGAACCGGGAGACCCCCTTCTGCGGCTATTTGCAGATACGAAGCGTGAACGTCCTTCCATCTTCCCGAATACACCGCAAAGTCACCCACCCCGACGCCCAGAATCGGATACTGACGAACAGCATCCAAGGACCTGAACATCAATAGCTTACGTTCCTCGTACGACTCATAGGCAGAAGCCTCTTGCCCCGTCGTGACGTTTTCACTAGAAATGGCAGCGAAGCGCGACATCAGGTTTTTACCGGCCACCAGGAGTAATACGGAACCAAAGAAAACGGTTGCCACGATCAGGTAAAGACGTTTCCCCTTCACCCCAAAATGCCACAGACAAACCGCTCCCGCTACTAACAGGTCAATAAACCCGGCTCGCGAAGCGGTCAGGACCAGGGCAACTCCCATGATCAACATGGCGAAACACCACATCGCCTTGCGCAACCCGTTTTTCGCGGTCAGGAAGAAAGCCAGACAGAAAGGAAGACACAGGACAATCGCAAATGCAAGGTCATTCGGATTCGAGTAGGTTCCTCCAATGACCCCGCTCAACCGCTGGACAGAATGGCCCTTAACGACGGCGAGAGTGCAGATAATGGCTACCGACGCGGACTGGAAAAATATGATTCGCTTGAGCCTCGGCAAACTTGTGATTAGAAGGAAAGTGAGGATCCATGCCACAGAAACTTTCGCAAAATCAATGGTGCTGAAGAAGGCTCCGCCCCGCCAAACTGGGGAAAGCACCGCCCCCAGGAAAAGCAGCGCGATAATGATCAATAAAAAGCGGCCTTCCTTCGGGAGATCCTTGAACTTGCGTGGGGTCTTGCCCACGGCAACAATCAGACTCAACAGGGCGAACAATCCGGTAATCTTGGCCAGTGGAATGTAAAGGAAAATACGGGCAAACTCCCCGGGTCGCGCGCAATAGACTAGATAAAACGCGCTGAGCCAGAAGAACGCTCCGCTCAAAGCCTCTTTCTTCACCGGCAGCGAAACTCTCTCCAAAGTAATTGTCTCCTCGACTCCCTTGCGGTGGTGCTGCCCTTGCGTCACCACTCAATCCGTGGAAGCGATTTGCTGTAAGAACCTTAAGAACTGACGATACGACCAGAAGCGGTCCGCCGGTTTCGTTTCGCGACCAGCGTGTGCAAAACGGGTCCAATGGCAGGCGACGACTGGCAGACAGTATTCAAACATCCGGTCCAAAACTCGCCAGTAGCATTTCACTCGATTGGCTCCATTGCGAATGTGAAAGTTTGGTGAATTTTGCCAAACCCCTTCAAATCCAGGAGTCAGAGCGCCGAAGCCAGCTCTACAAGCTGAAGATCAGTCAAGCCGATTTACGTGAATTTCACACTGCATTCACATCATCTTTTTAAGATAGTCATCGTCGGCAAACGACGAAAGACCAAATCAGTTGAATTCCCCGACTCTCACCCAGTACTTTTAGCCGCCTTTTTCCGGAGGCCGTTGATGTGGCAGTTCCTCAAGAACCGTTTCGAGGCTCCCGGGGTCGGCCATCGCATCCTTCCCATGGAAGGACTCCGGGGTCTGGCGGGACTGTTAGTATTTTTCGTTCATTTCAATGGACTGTTTTATCCGTACATTCGCCTCGGTTCATGGATGGCTGCATTCTCCAGCACCGCAGGTAATTTTGGTCACGCAGGAGTTGATTTGTTCTTCGTTCTCAGTGGCTTTCTGATCTACGGAATCGTCATTGAGAAGCATCCTAAGTACAGAATCTTCATCTGGCGAAGAGCGCTGCGACTGTATCCGGTTTTCCTCGCAGTATTGAGCTTGTACTTAGGTCTGTCATTGCTCTTCCCAGCCGAGTCGAAGCTGCCTCATTCGATCTCGGAAAAACTCGTGTACGTTGGCGGCAATTTGTTGATGCTACCGGGAATGACGCGAATACCCGCGATGATCACGGTGGCCTGGTCACTGAGCTACGAGTGGTTCTTTTACTTGACCCTGCCCTTGCTGGTCGGGGTGCTCGGACTGCGGCGCTGGTCGAGCTGGCAGCGGGTTGGTTTCTTCCTGTTTTTGCCTGCTGCTTATTGCGTGCTCTGGTCGTTGGGGCTGGTTGGCGAAATTCGACTGATCCTGTTCGCCGCAGGGATTGTTCTCTGGGAACTCGTTGATAGACAAGTGTCTCGGCGACTCAGTTCTTGGATGGAATACTTCGTTACCGGAGCTTTTTTGATCAACCTTCTGGCGATTGGACTGAACGGTGCTCAGCATGGCGAGACCGACGTCATCCTGTCCCGGGTGCCGCACTTCTACGCTCCCTCACTGTTCCTGACTCTGGTTCCTTTCTGTCTTTACGCGATGTTCTTTAACGGCTTCCTCCAACGTCTCTTCTCATGGGACTACCTGCGTTGGCTGGGAAACATAAGTTACTCTTACTACCTGATTCACGGCTTGGCCCTGCATGGCGTGAAACTGCTGGTAAACCGGATGTTTCCGTCAACGCCGGGCTCGGGTCTGTTCGATCTCCTCCTGCTTGGGGGATCTCTATCCTTCTCGATTTTCTGTGCCGCAATTCTTTATCTCTTCGTCGAGAAGCCACTATCCTGGTCCAAGACGGCAAGGAGTCGTGCATGCAAAGTTCGCTCCGATCATACTGCCCCAGCGGAGGTCGGACTTTGATCTTGTGCGGAGACGGCCCGGTTCCTCGATTCGATCCCAGTCGGAACCATAACCGACGGACCCATGATTAAGGCGTCCAGGCTATTGCGACACGTTGGGAGAACGCCGGAATTGTTCAGCGTCTGGCGGCAGACGCCGGACTGGATGGGAGTGACCAAGCGCTATCTGGAGATCGGTGAGCCAATCTATCCCTGCCAGATCCCTCTTTCCGGGGGAGGCATGTTCGAAGTAAATAGCGTTGGGGAACTCAAAGTGTTTTGGCAGATTTTTGTGCACAATTGCTATACGCTTCCCCTGCGGTGCGAGACCATCCTGGACGCCGGTGCGAACGTCGGGATCTTCTCGGTATGGGCGGCGCGAAAACAACCCCAAGCCAGAATTGTCTCACTTGAACCTTTCCCCGCGACCTTTCGCCACTTAGAGAAGAACATCCATAATAACGGTTTGCAGGAGCGCATACGTCCGGTGCGATATGCGCTGGCAAGCACGACGGGACCGCGCCAGATACGCGGAGGTGGAGACTCACCCAACAATGGCTTAGTTCTTGGCGGCATGGAAGACTCTACGGATAATGCTATCGAGGTGCCATGTATCAGTCTTGCGGACTTCCTGAAGTCTGAGCAATTCGAAACGGTTGACCTCCTGAAAATGGACATTGAAGGAAGCGAATGGGAGGTCATTCTTTCCACAGCAGCCGCTGTCTTGCACCGCATCCGTCATATTATCGTTGAATATCATGAAGTTAACGCGCGGTTTGGGTATACTCCGGCGCAAATGATCGCGCATCTGAGTTCGGCAGGCCACCGTCTGACTCACCGGGAAGAGAACGCGGATCGAACGGGCTTGGCATTTTTCTCGGTCAGCTAAACATATCAAGGTACGGGTGCAAGGCATGGCGGAAAGAATTGCATTTCAATGCGGTTGAAATGAATTTCACGCTATATTCATGTCCGCTTCTTAAAATTCGGGATGTTTTGGGTAACTGGCAACACGAACCAAGTATGAATATCAGCGTGCTTTTGGGAACTTACAACCGTGCGGGCAGTTTGCGTTTAACCCTGGAAACTTTCTTGAAACTGATGTTTCAGGACCTGACCTGGGAGCTGTTGGTAATCGACAACAATTCCTCTGACACAACACGCCAAGTGGTCGAGAACTTTGCTGCCCTAGCTGCTTTCCCCGTCCGCTACATTTTCGAGAAAAGACAGGGTAGATCAGCCGCGTTGAATGCAGGAATTGCGGAAGCAAAGGGTGAAATTATCGTTTTTACGGATGATGACGTACTCCTTCACCCTGCTTGGCTTTCGAATTTGAAACGCACGTTTGAGCAGTTTAATTGTGCGGCCGTTGCAGGAAGAGTTGTGCCGGTCTGGAGTCATCCCAAGCCAGACTGGTTGGAGATGGATGGACAGTTTGCAGTCGTCCATTTCGAATTAGGGGACGAATTCAAGGAGATTAGAAAACCACCCCTTGGTGCGAACTCCGCCTTTCGCAAGGACGTTTTTCAGAAGTACGGAGTATTCCGGCTTGACCTGGGCGTCAGTGGTGGTCACACCATCACTTGTGACGATACTGAATTTGGAGAACGATTGATCCGAGGGGGGGAAAAGATCGTGTATTGTCCGACTGCGATCATTTACCACCCGGTTGACCCGAAACGAACGACTAAGGGTTATTTTCTCTCCTGGTACTACTACAACGGCGTTTCCCTTACCAGGATGGCTGGCGTTCCAAAAGAGGGCATCCTCTGGTTCGGTGCTCCGAGGTGGCTCTACCGGGAAATGCTGACGAACTTCGGCAAATGGATGCTAACGTTCGAGGGGACGAGTCGTTTCCGACACAAACTGCGCACGTATCAGAGCCTCGGTAAGATCGTTGAGAGCCGTCGTTTGACCCCGAAACTGGCGGCATAATGATGCTGTCATAATATTGCAGACGACACAACCGCACAATATAAAATTCATCCCAGCTTCATGTTTGTCATCTACAATCCCTTAATTTTAGGCCAATACAAATGAGCGAAAGCAATTTTGTTCAGCGAAGTATCAGGTCTTTCATTGCAGAGAAGTTTCCGGCAGCGAGGAAACGTACCATCAGTGATGAAACCGCATTGTTGGAGTCCGGCATCGTTGACTCTTTAGGCGTACTCGATGTGGTCGGGTTTCTCGAGGAAACGTTTGCCATAAAAATAGAAGACGATGAACTTACTCCCGACAACTTTGGAAGCATTCATCTGTTAAGTTCCTTTGTCGAACAGAAAAGGGCACGACTCGAGGTCCCCGGGATCTGAACCTCGCTCATAGGCGCCTGGCAGCTATCTGAGAGACTCAGGTTCACTTCTCGACCGCGGTTCGGTTGCCAGGACATAGTCGCCCACACCGCAAGGAGCCTTCTGAAAAGACCGGTCCTCGTTCTCGGCTGGATACCCCGGATCGTTGTTAGCGTTGCGCGGTCCCTCCACAGACACGGCGTGCCGGTTGATGTCGTCAGTTTCAATGCGGCAGAGCCGGACCTGACCTCGCGCGCCATCCGTGACTTCCGGCGCCTGCCCCGCCCTGACCTTGACCCCGCCAGATTTGTCGACGAGCTCAGCGAACTTCTTCGGCGTGGCGGACACGACATGTTGATTCCAGCCGATGATCAGGCCCTGATGGCGACCACGAGACACTACTACGAGCTTAGCAATCTTGCGCACCTCGCATGTCCGCCACCGCCCATCACTGCTCTGATTCTAGATAAACTTTCCACCTTGGAAGCAGCTCAGAAATGTGGGATTCCAATTCCGCACACGAAGCTGATTTCAAACACGAAGCAGTTAGCTGATTTTTCCTCGAATTTCCCATTCCCCTGGGTACTTAAACCTGCAAGAAAAGAGCTCCACTTGGAGGAGAATAAGAGCTTGACGTTTGCGACGCCAGACGAAGTCATCGCGAAATTTCCCATTGCCCAGGAGTTCACGCCTCCCATGTTGCTGCAGGAATTTTGTACAGGTGAGGGGGTCGGAGTCGAAGTACTGATGCACGAAGGACAGACTTTGGCAGTCTTCCAGCATCGGCGTTTGCAGGAGCTTCCTTATACCGGAGGGTATTCGGTGACTGCGGTCGCCGAACAGCCAAACCGCGAGCTCGTCGAGCAGGCGTTGGCTCTATTGCGCGCCCTCCAGTGGGAGGGACCCGCTATGGTCGAGTTCAAAGGTAACACTCGGAATGGCGGCGCTATTCTAATGGAGGTCAATGGGCGCTACTGGGGTACGATCGCGCTACCGATCTTTGCCGGAATCGATTTTCCCCTTTATCAATGGCAACTCATTCACGGTGAAGTACCGGCCGTGCCTGGCCATTGCGCGGTGGGTACAAAATGGCGATGGACGGCAGGTCACTTGGGACGATTCAACGGTTTGCTTCTGGCGGCCAGGCGCTCGGATTTAGCTCGCCGAGAGCTTCTGCTGAGTGTCTTGCAGCTTCCGGCAACTTTTGCTCCTTGGATCCACGACGCGCTTTTTTCACTGTCAGACCCAATGCCGGCAATTCTCGAGCTGCTTCAGGCCTTCAAGTATTATTTGTCTGACGATTGGAAAGCTCTGTTTAGGCGAGTCTCACGCCATCGCGCTAGTTAGGATCCTGGACCAGCTTTTCTACGGACCGATTCGTTAGCATTGTGCAGCCATCTCCACGCAAAATTCGGAAGCGTCTGACGGAGCCGATCCTTGCACTTGCCGACATTGTCAACGAATTGAAGCCAGCCCCCCCCAAGGCTAAAGCGTCGAGCAAAGTGGAGTTGGCGGTAATGCCCTTCTCGAGCTCCCCATCGAAGCTTGTAGGAATCTTCGCCACCCAAAAAATCATAAGTGCTCACCTTTTCCGAGATGAGCTGCTTCAGTACCGCTCCTCGCAACACAAAACCTAATCGGTCAGAGGCACGCTTGTGATCGTATCCTTCTTGCAACTGGAAGACTCTTTCTCCGTAGCGGAAGGCAAACTGCACCGCCTCGATCCCGCCTTCAAGTTCTAAGACCCAAAGCTCTAACCAGCCCCGCTCCAGCAAGCATCGGCTCAGCCCGGCGTAAAACTCCCTGCGTTCAGCCGAGCCAAAGGACCCTGGCTGGCCCGAACTTTGCCACCGACCCTGGTGCAGTCGGAACAGGGCGTCCAAACAAATCGGTAACTGGTTCGGGTCGCTGCAGCGATAAATTCGAGTGGAATACCGCTTCTGCATGCGTCGGGTATAGCGCACCAGGTTCTGACGATCTTCACCGGATAGCGTCTGTAAATACAAGTCCCAGCTATCTGGGAGCGGAACCACCGAGGACTTGGACGAATATTCCCGGAATATCCATGAAGAAGAACTGAGCAACTGCGCCAAACAGGCGCCGAGGGCAGAATCCGGAGGGAGGGTATTGAGCTGGCAAATATTCCAGATGGGTTTGCGCTGTCTCAATTCGCGGAGAACAGCTTCAGCAAATGCCTGCTCGAAACCGGGCCGTACCGGCAAGTCCAGGTTGTCGGAGTCGCCGCTGCCATCGCCCATTAAGCGGAGCACACGCAACGAAAAGCAACCGACGCGCTCTGTCGAAATCGAAAGCGGGGCGAGACCGACAAGCGAAGCCGAATCCCACAGCGCCAAAACGTACAGCTGACGATTCTTGCCAAAGGATTCCCACCAGCGTGACAGCCACTCCCAAGTCGAGAAGGTTGTTGCAGATGGGTAATGTGAAAGCAGTTCATCCCACGCCGGTCGCAGGGCCTGGAGTTCATCGAGGCTGTCGTAAGCGCGGAGGCGGAGGTCCATCAAAGTGGTGCGCTGCGAAGTGAAGTAGTGATTTTGGCCAGCCCGGCAACATTCTTGTGCGGAATCAAATCTACGCGAAACTCAAACCACGGATTCACTGACTCCGATCGGCCGAGTGTCGCGATGAAGACTCTCGACATCGCCACGCGTACGGATCAAGAAATCCTGGCTACCTTCAATCCATACCTCAGGCGGCGTTGGATGGCTCAAAAATCCGAGTGGGCTCGCGGTTCGCGAGTAGGCTCCAGACTGAAAGATTCCAATCAGGTCGCCAACTTCTGCCGACGGCAGTTGCACCGAGCGGCCCAGGGTGTCTAACGGAGTACAGAGGGGACCAACAATTTCGACTGCTTCGCTCGGGGACAGGTTGAGCTTGTTTATGATTGCGATTGGAAAATTTCGTTTAATCACCTGACCCAGGTTCCCGGATGCCGCCAAATGGTGGTTCATGCCTCCATCCAGAATCAGATACTTTTTCCCCCGCGAGATCTTGATGTCATTGACGCGTGCGATATATAGCCCCGCCTCGGCGACCAGGAAACGCCCGGGCTCGATCATGAATTTGGTTTGGGCAAAACAGCCCTCCGATTCGATACCCGTCATCAGTTCCTGCAAACCCTTGCGAAGCTCGGCCAAATCTAACTCAGGTTCTCCGAGAAAGTAAGGAACTCCGAGCCCGCCTCCCAAATCTAACGTGCGCAAGGGAGAATTCATCTGATCCGCAGCGCTGCGGAAGATTTGCAGTCCCTCTTTATATTGAGAAAGCAGTGCCTTGTGGTCGAGGATTTGAGTTCCTACAAAGAGATGAATCCCGCAGAACTCAATGTGCGGAAAATCCGTCATGCGACGTAGCAGCGGCACGAGCTGTTCCTCGTCGATCCCAAATGGTGCCGACTTCCCACCCATGCGCATGGCGCCACCCTCACCGTCTTCGTAAGGATTTACCCTGACCGCAACCCTCGTCCTTACACCAAATTTCCTACCGATAGCATTGATGCGCTCGATTTCTAACTGTGACTCCGCATGGATTTCCCCAATGCCTTGGGCAATCACAAACTCGAGTTCCTGTTCAGTCTTGCCGGGACCGGCAAAAATAATTTTCTCCGGCAAGCACCCGGAACTCTGAGCAAGATGGAACTCGCCGGCAGAAGCCACTTCCAACCCGCATCCATCTTCCAGGAAGAACCTCAGAAACACCGGATTGGGATTGGCTTTGACGGAATAGCTGATCGCGAATCTGGCTGGCAGGGTGTGGCGAAGCGCCAAGAGTTTTCGCTCAATGATAGCGCGGTCATAAAGAAACAAAGGAGTTCCGTGGCGAGCCACAATGGACGTTACGCTTCGGTCTGCAAAAACGAGTTCGCCTCTTATGTTGCTTTTCCAGTAAGGGGCTGCGACCTCAGGAATGCTCATTACAGTCCTTCTCGCCTTCGCAGTGATGGATAATCCACCTTGCCGCTGGTTGTCTTTGGTAGTTCGCCCACTACCTCGAAGTGCTTCGGGACCATGTAGCGCGGCATGCGTTCGCTACAAAATTCCAGCAGAGCATCCTGATCCCAAGCCTCTCCATCTCGTAGAACCACGAATACCTTCACTGCCTGCCCAAGTAATTCATCAGGAACACCGATAGCAGCAGCGTGGCTGGTTTTTCCGCTTTGGAAGACTACTTCCTCGACCTCGGTCGGGCTGATGCGATATCCCGAGGATTTGATCATCGCGTCGCGGCGGCCGACATAGTAAAGAAAGCCATCTTCGTCCATCTTCACCAGATCGCCAGAATAGCAGACCTTTTCCACGTCTCCCATTTCTGGAGGAAGCAAGGGATTTGACCTGAGCACATGATTGGTGGCTTCCGGATTGCCCCAATATCCCATTGAGACGGTCGGACCTCGATGAATTAACTCACCCACCTCGTCCGGCTTGCATCGTTGCCCGTGTTCATTGAGCACAAGGATTTCTGTGTCTGGGATTGCCTTTCCCATTGAAGTTGGCCGGCGGTCGAGCTCCTTCGGTGGCAAATAAGTCGAACGGAAAGCTTCGGTCAGGCCATACATCAAAAAAATGTCGGTCCGAGGAAGCGCCGTGCGCAAGGTCTTCAGCACGCTCTGCGGCATCGCACCACCAGTATTCGTGATATAGCGTAGTGCCGGGAGTGCAGTCTTTTGCAGTGTTGAATTGGGCTGGGCCAGCAAGCTCCAAACCGTGGGTACGCCAGCCAGGCCGGTAATCTGTTCTGTGCGCAGGAGATCGACAATCTGTCTTGCGAATGTGAAATTGATAAGAACGAGTGTACCGCCCTGTTGGAACACGGTAGTCAACTGGTTCATCCCGGCGTCGAAACTAAACGGAAGAACTGCAAGAAGCCTGTCCGCTGCGGTGATGCCCAGGTAAGTGGACACGATAGTCGCCCCGGCCATCACATTCGCATGGCTTAGCATGACCCCTTTGGGTTTCCCCGTCGATCCCGATGTGTAAAAGATAGCGGCCAGATCCTTTTCGAGTCCCCAATCCTCCCATTCGGTCCGGGCTTCTGCTTTCGTAATGACGTCGTAATCGTGTAGCGGTAACGAAACGGGTTCAAGCTCTCCATTGGAAACAGCGATGACGAAACGCAGCGAAGGAATTTCCGCAAGGACTGGCAAAAGGGACTTGAGTTTCGTCGACGAGGTAATTAACGCGGAGATGCCGCAGTCTCGCGCAATATGGCTCACTTGGTCGGGAAATAAAAGAGAATTGACGGGTACGAACACTCCTCCCGCCTGCGACACTCCAAGAATTGAAATGACCTGGGGAACACTTGCGTCGAGGTAAATGCACACCCTTTCGCCGCGCTGCAACCCGGCGCTTCGAAGGCCGGATGCCAGACTCCGCACTTTTCCACTGACTTCAGAATATGTGAGGCGCTCATTGCCGTGAACCAAAGCCAGTTTTTCCGGAAAACGCGAGGCGCTGGTCTGCAACATGTGGTGAACTAGAAAATCCATGGAATCCACCCGAAATCGCGGATCTCGATCAGAGGCCCTCCGTAGTATCTAGGCATACATCTCAGCTTGTCCGAGCGGCCAAGATACGCTCGAAGTCTGTATTCCATATCGGCCGCCGGGCTTTGCGTACGCAACCACACGAGCCGCTCTCTCCCGAGCACGAAAGCCTGCAGCCTTAAAAACTCGTTTTAACTCGCTGGTTTCGGAACAATATCCCTCGAGGCAGAACGCATTCTTTCGGCGGTACAATTCAATGGCCGCACCCAGCAAGGCCAAACCGGCTTCTTCAAGGTTTTGACCGAACAAATCAAGGATGGATGCCCTTCCATCCGGATCAACAACACACGCTAAAAAGGCCACCAGCTCTCCTTTGTTTCGGGCTATCAGCACCTCGACATTTGATTCGAAGCGATCGCAGTAGCGCCAGTTCAGCAATTCCATTGAGCGACTCGACCGAATTATGCCGAGGCTGGGCACCATCTGATCAAGCCGGGTAAACTCGTCCCCGAACCGTCCCTCCAGACTGCAGACTTCCAAACCGGACGTGCGATGAATCCCTCGCCTCGGGGTGAGCAGCAAATTCGCGCCCGCGATCAGCGGTTTCGTCCATGCGCCGTGGCCCAACTTATTCGCCACGACTTCCTCGCTGCGCAAGAGCACGGCATAACGGGTCAATTCGCAACTCGGTCGCATCGCCAAACGAATGAAGGTAGACATGCCGCGGTCATGGGGCGGGCAGTCGTAGCAGAGCGCCACTTCCTCAGAGTCCACTGGCTCAAAAGTTGCTCGCTGCAGCATCATGGCAGGGCCCAGACTTCGATAAGCTTCGTCGACTGCAAATTCCGCCACTTGGCCGCACAGGACGAGCTTGCCGTCGATGTACATGGGACGGGGGTAGAGTGAGGTCATGGCACCGATGGCGCCGCTCTGGCGATCATAGACAACCCAAGTCCACCCGGCGCCGGCAGGATTACCCTCGCGGCGCCAGCGAAAGATAGCCCTCATGGGAGAGCCAGGAAAATTCCTCTGCAACACTGCAATCAGTTCCTCTGTGTCCTCAGGCAAAGAAGCTGGCCGCAGCGCTAAATTCATAGTCGAAAACCTGGACCCCTACCGCCGGTCTCCGCTCCTAGAACACGCGATATTCTAGCTTGCAGTTGTGAATGCACTGTAAATTCGTCGCTTCTTCCGGTGCTCAGCGCGGCTTTTGGGCCGCTGGAAGCGGCTGCAGGAAGTGCGCCTCGGGGAGTCATCTTTCGCGTACCTAGGACAAGATGCGTCGCAATGAAGGCTTGAGGCGGACCCCGACACCGTAGGCCATACGACCGATTCGCCCTTTGAAGACGGAGAAATGGTTGACAGAAAGCGCCTGATCGGTCCACTTCATCTTCCACTCCTGGTCCTCGCCGGTTATGTCATAGCCCGTGATGCCACGTGCCATACAATCACGCAGGATCTCGCCAACAATCAGATGGCCGGGCGCGAACTCTCTGAACTTTTCGTTGAAAGCTACGATGGGAGAGTGGCAGCGCTCACGATAAACCAACGAATAATGAGCTGCGATGAGCTGGCCCTCGACTTCTAGCATATAAAGAGAGAAGTAACCAAACCTAGCTGCGGAATCCGCCAGCTCACGAAAGAACTGGCGGAACGACGGATTACAGTTGACGGCACCGCCATCCTGGCCCTTCCACCCGCTTGCCTCGAGAGCAAATAAACGATCAAGCGCATCGGGGTCAGCCTGGTCCACTCGATAGAATTTCATAGGACTCTTCTCACCAATTTGCCGTCGTATCTGTCGCAGCTTGGTTCGTAGCCGTGAGCTTCGTGGCATCCGTTCCAGAAGTTCAGGAGCGGCCGGCACCGGCACATATGGGTTTGGCCGGCCAGGTTCTTGGATGGTGAGAAAGCCTTCGCCTTCTGCCATTGAGAACAGTCGACTGACAGCGCTTCCCTGCGGCGCGTAACGGAGTTGCAGCAGGTCCCAGCTATCCATTTCCTTCAAATAGTTCCAGGTCGCGGACATCACGGCATCTGACTCTGGGCCTGAGCACCGAACCGCATCAAAGCGACCGCAATGCATATCGACCGGGGACCGCAGCTTTCGGACCGGTACCTTGCTGAAAGTCCCCAGTTCTTCTACCAGCGGCAGTAACAATCGGAGACGCCCCTCCTGCCTGACCGTGATGACCACAACTTTGGCGCCAGGAATCTTAGCTCTGATATGAGCTCGAATGAACTCCGGGCGGTAGAACGGCTGGTCGTCCGCGGATTGATCGCAGAGATCGCGCCATTCATCGGCCAGCCGGTCCACGATTTCCACACCGCCTCGCTGGGCATACACGCTGAGCGTAGAAGGAAAGTGCGTAGTTTGTTCCGTCTGGGAGTGAATCATACCGATGGCGTCAGTGAGGATTTTTGCTGCCATACATTTTTCACAGTGCGAACCAGCAGCAGAACCCGGTCTCTGTGTAATAACCACAGCGTGGCAAGGTAAACAAAAGCGCCCGCTGCAACCTCAAGAGCCAAGCGGGCCAGCAAAGGCTGCGACAGTGGGGCGCTATGTCTCACCCATTCCACGGCCGGAATCATAGCAACGGTTGCAGTAGTTGCCGGGCGAAGGGCGCGAAGATATTCTCCCACCCTCATGCCGATTGCCTTAAAGGTTTTGTGATACAGCGGCAAGACGATAAAGGGATAGAACACCACCCAAGCCCATGCGATCCCGAGAGTGCCGCGGAAGCTGCCAATGTAAAAAGCGACGGGTAGCAAGACCAGGGCCGCCAAATCGTTCCACATGACGTACCGAACGTGGCCCGTCGACCACAGGACCTTGGGTAGAAGGGCCATGATCGAGCGAAAGCCGGCATAAAACGAGAGCACCTGCAAGGGAGCTATCATCCCATCCCATTTGTGTCCGAGAATCGCAGGAACGAACTCGGGCGCCACCAGACTCAAGCCAATGGTTCCTGGGAAAGTGCCGAGCGCAATCACTTCTGTCAATCCACGAAGATAGCGTCGCAGCGCTGCAGGTTGGTCCTGAACTGCGGACAGGTAAGCTGGAATCACGGCGGTGATCAGTGAGGCCACCTTGTCGATGGGCACATTGGCCAGTTCCCAGGCCATCCCATAAAAACCCAGCGCAGTCGCTCCGAGCATTTTGCCGGCTACAAAATTGTCGAGGCGCTGATAAGAATTTAATGCGACCAAGGAGACAGAGATTCGCCATCCGAATTGCAGCGGTTCGCGGATCGAACTGAAGCGAGGCCAAGCCAATCGGGTAGGCCGTACTCGTTGGATCACCACAATCTTGATAATGCTCGCAACTAGGCCACCTAATATCAGTGCCCAATACCCCATGCCCATCCAGGCCAACACCAGGGTTCCCAGTGCCGTTGTCAGAGCGCATACGATGTTAAGGATCGAAAGAAATCGAAACCGCAACTGCTTGCCTAACGCAGCGGTAGGGACCGCAACCAAAGCGCTCATAATGAGCCCAGCGCAAGAGACCATGAATACGGGAGCAAGAGCAGGCGTATTGAAAAAAGCAGCAAACGGCTTGGCGATCGCGCAGCCTAGCCCAAATAACATAACCGCCGAGAGCAAACTTACTGTGTTCATCTGGGCGAGCTGGTCGTCAGTAAGATGCGGCAGGGCGATGACGGCTCGCGGGAAGCCAAGGCCGGTCAATTGACCCATGTAGGGCATCAAGATCGCGGCCATCTCTACGATGCCATAGTCCCTCGGCGCCACCAGCCGCATAATCTGCAGAGTTGCCGCCCAGGTAAAGACTTGGGTTCCCCAATCGCCCGCCGCGCTCCAAGCCAAGCTTCGAAGCAGCGAGTGATCGGTCGGGCGTGGGGTTGCGCTCGATGGAGTTGGGGCAGGCCCACTCCCACTCTCGGGTTCAGCTGAATACGCCACGAGTTGGTTCTTAGTCATGGAGAGGTCAGGGCGGAATCCGGAGCTGGTGCTGGGAATTGAAGGCGATAGCCCTTTCCCAAGCGAAGAGAGTCTAACATTCGCAACTCGCAGGCAATGTTACGAAGTCGTGAAAAACCTGAAAGTTAAGTAGCAGCGCGGCACAAAGGAAAACGCATCAGAAGACGGAAGGAAGCGGCGGTACGCTCTTGTTAATTTACGTCGTCGGATACTGATCGGGTTTCCGAACTCAAAGCGCCCTGTTTTCATCCATACCGAGTGCATTCGAGCCTTGGCTCCAACCTTCGCATGTGACCGGGTCTTTGTGATCAGCTCTGACTGTCGGTTTGAGTGATAGCACTTGATGCAGACGCCACATCAATGCCTGTATGAATCGTGCTTTTCTGGTTTTTCTGATGTCCCACACATACCCGGCGATCACGAGATACCCACTCTGCAAAAGAAACCCGAAGGGCCCACTGAATCCAAAAACTCGATAGTAAAGAGTGCGGTGTTTCCAACAAAGCTTCACGTGCGATTTGTACATGGTCAGGTGTTGTCCGGCGAGGTGCTGATGCCCAGTGCGGCGGAAGAGCACCAGCGGTTCGTCGATGCCAACGAGGCGATAGCCGGCGGCGCAGCATCGAACGACGAAATCACGGTCTTCGTTTTCACGAAACCAGGGATCAAAACATCCCACGGCTTTCACGGCCTCCGTGCGAATCAATACCGTGGAGGGAATGACCCACTGGACATGCGTGAGTGCGTCCGAGAGGGGAAGTGGACCCGGTTCAAATTTTTTGTACCGTTCGTTTGGTAAATCCGCCATCATCATCCAAACTGCCGAGTGGACCCCCGCCCATGTTGGGTGTTCCTGCAGATACCGATATTGCACTTCCAGCTTCTCAGGCACCCAGATGTCATCGTCATCCAGCAATGCGATGAACGTCCCGCGGGCGACGCTAATTCCGGCGTTCCGAGCGCCCGCCAGGCCGACGTTCTTGGGCAAGTCCAGGATCTTGCACACATCGGCATAACGATCCAAGAAGCGGCGAGAGGATTCTTTGGAACAATCATTCACAATGATGATTTCCAGTGGTTGGAGGGTTTGCGCTAGAACCGACTGAACGGCTTCATCGATGTATGTCTCGCGGTTGTAGAAAGGAATGATTACGGTAATGTCCGCGGTCGAAGAAGTCATAAGCGGTGTCCTCCAAGAAATGCCGTTTCCTCGGTCTGCGCCGATGCGACAGCCGTCGGTGGACGCCGATCCCCGACAGGCTCGGTGTAGGTAGACTTGATCAGGCATTTCGATTGCACAAACCACAGCAGATTGCGCACACCATCATAGACAAGAGGTATCCTGGCGGTGGGTTCCTGCAGTTTGTCCAGTACGAACCACACAAGTCCCAGCCAGCCATACGCCCGAACGTAGAGTTCCCTATGCTTCCAGCACATCTTCAAATCGGTCCGGAAGATGCGCCAATGGCGGCGCGACAAGCTGCTGTGACCTTCACGCCGCAGCCTGGCCAAGGGTTCATGAATGGCTTCCATCTGGTATCCCGCTGAGCAGAATCGAATAACAAAATCGCGGTCTTCACATTGACGAAACGCCGGATCGAATCCCCCCAGCGCTTGTAGGACGTCGGTGCGAAACATCATGGTGGAGGGGATCACCCAGGAATCGTTCATGAGCGCGTGCGCCAGTGTCAGAGGTCCCATCAAAGGCTTGATCGATGGCTCCCACCAGAATCCGAAACGCTGGTAGAACTTATCGGGCTGTTGCGGACACATCAACCAGACCGCCGAGTGGACTCCCGAGCATTGTGGATGTTCCTCCAAATACTTGCGCTGCACTTCCAGTTTGCGTGGCAACCAAATGTCGTCATCGTCCAACAGCGCAACAAATTGCCCTCTAGCCGCACCAATTCCCGCGTTGCGCGACGCCGCCAAACCGACGTTGACCGGTAAATCGATGATCTTGCATACGCTGGCGTAGCGGTCCAGGAATCTCCTTGAAGACTCGCGCGAGCAATCGTTTACAAGAATAATTTCAAGTGGCGGCAGCGTTTGGGCCAAGACCGACTGCACCGCATCATCGATATAGAACTCACGATTGTAACAAGGGATGACGACTGAAACATCGCGCTCTCCGGGGCCCACAAGAACCTCCGCTAATCCAGCAGAATGTTAAGCGATCTGTCCTGCTTCGATCCATTTGCTCCATGAGAATTCATCGAAAATTCATCTTCCTGTTCGAGGACGCACAGAAGCGCTGGTGATATGATCTGCGTTCGCAAACCTGCAATCGAGAATCGGCACCTGCAGCCAGATACAACCGCTTCCACTAATCATCGTTTTTGCTGCTGGAAAATGCGAAACCTGCAAAACACAAGTTGAAATCTGGAGATCGTTGTGGCAAAACTCTATGTCCTTGGAGGGCGACAACGCAAGGTCGGGATCAAACCACCAACCTTCCAGGATGAGTGGTACTTATATGAGGCCGCTCTCATTCTGGAAGTTGACACCGATACGGGCGCGGCCCGGACGTGCGTTGAATATGAGACGCCCCGAGAGGCGCGGGCTGGTGAGCAGCGCGCAGGAAATTTCCACAGCGGATCTTTAATTGGCGACAGTCTCTACACCTGCACGATGACGGAGGTGCTGATTTATCGCGTGCCCGACTTCAAGCAGATTGGTTATCTTTCTCTGCCTTTTTTCAACGATCTCCATCACGTGGCCCCAGCCTCCGACGGTAATCTTCTTGTTGTCAGCACGGGGTTGGATATGGTGCTGAAAGTCTCACCTCAAGGCGAGAGGGTGGCCGAATGGTGCGTCACAGATGAGACTCCATGGTCGCGCTTCTCCCGTGCTGTCGACTATAGAAGGGTGATCACCACGAGACCTCACCTTGCGCATCCCAATTTTGTTTTTGAGTTGGAGGACGAGCTTTGGGCTACGCGCTTTGAGCAGGGCGACACTATTTGTCTAAATAAATCTGGAAAAAGACTTGGGCTTGATGTCTATCGACCCCATGATGGGGTGATGTGCGGAGAGCGAATTCTATTCACGGGAGTGGAAGGAAAGGTTGTGATTGTCAACCGTCGCACATTAAGCATCGAGCAAACGATTGACCTTCGAAGGATTCAGGATGGTAATAAGGAAATATTGCCGGCTTGGTGCCGGGGAGTACTGCCGGTGGACGACAGAATGATGTGGGTAGGATTCACCAGGATTCGTCAGACCTTGCTTCGCGAAAACGTTCGTTGGGTCAAGACCGTGCTGCGGGAGGGGACGATTGCGAAACCAACGCACATTGCGCTGTTCGACATTGCAAATATGCGGTGTCTGAAGGAGATTGACCTGGAACCACACGGCATGCACACAATTTTCGGCATTTTCCCTGTCCCTGATTAACGTGCACTCTGCGTTCGCACACGCATACGCAGAGATTCCGATTGCAAGCGAGCATGGGAGGATGCAAGGGAAACGGTATCGCCACCTCCTATTTGAACCCCAAACTCTGAGCAGAACCCTGGGAAACATTCACGAATCCCAATGGTTTCTATGAACGTGGTCCCGTCTGTCAATGCTGGAGTGCACGACCCGCGGTGCATCGTCAAAAGCATGATCATCGTATTTGTCATGGCTTTTGCGGCGCGGTTCGCCCTTGTGCTACTGCTGCCAGATTTCGACGTTCCGATTAGAGGGGAAATGGAGCGCGTAGCCATCTCCTGGGCCTCTACTGGACAACTTGCGAATCCCTACTCAACTCCCACTGGACCAACCGCCCACGTCTCACCTCTTTATCCAGTGCTCTTAGGCTCGATATACAAGTTGTTCGGTACTGGCGCCGGTGGGCATTTGGCTCAGGCGGTATTCGCCTGCGTGATCTCAGCGGCTCGTTGCGCAATGTTATTGCTCCTGGCTTTTCTTTTCGGACTAGGATTGAGAACTGGCCTGATTGCCGGTGTTTTTGGGATGTTCTATATCACGGCTTTCAATACGGAATTGCGCGGATCCTGGGAAGCTCCATTAGCGGGATTGTTTCTCATGGTTCTGACGCTTCTTGCCATGCGCTTCAGCAATGCGCCCGTATTTGGCTTGAGGACAGCGGTCGCGTACGGTGTCTTTTGCGGTGTCGGGGTTCTCTTGTCGCCAACCCTTGCTCCTCCGATGGCGGCATTTCTTGCCGGCACCGTGCCGATGGGCAAGCGTGATTGGAAACGCTTCGCCGCCTGGCTTTCAGTGCTGTTGGGTGGTGCATTTCTAATCCTCGTTCCATGGTTGGTTCGCAACCAGCTTGTGATGGGGAGCCCGGTCCTCCGCAGCAATTTCGGTCTGGAGCTCTCCCTTGCCTACAATGAGCATGCAAGGGCCGGCGCATTTGATTCCGACATTACCGACACGCATCCCATCTTGAACCCCGCCATCAGTCGACATGTCGCACAGGTCGGAGAACTCTCGTTTAATCGCGAGCGTGAAACACAGGCTTGGACCTGGATTCGCCATCACCCTGCTGCGACTTTCCGCCTTTTCAGCGAACACGTTCTCTACTTTTGGTTTCCCCCTGCAAGGAACGCTTTGCTGAAAGTTGCTTTGGGCATCATCACAGTAACTTCGATCGGGGGATTTCTACAGCTGCGCTCTCGAAACCGCCACGCAAGCTTCCTCATCGTTTTGATCTGGATGAGCTTTCCTTTGATCTATTATGTGACCTATTGGTCATCTCGCTATCGATATCCAATAGAGTGGACGCTTGTGTTATGTTCGGCAGCGCTCGCAGATTCGATATGGCAGAGGATTGCTCCGGTTCGCCGGTGAAGAGTCACGTCCTTTGGGAAGTCAATCTTGCTCCTTTCCATAGGAAGGTCCGGTCGAACTCGTAGCTGGGTCGATTGGTTATTTTCCGCCCCTCCGAAGCAGGAGAATTTTTATGGTCTGAAACATAATGAAAATGTCGAGGCCGATTGATGCGTTCTTAATGTAAAAGAGGTCGTACTGGAGCTTCTCCCTGGCGTCGGCAACGGTATTTCCATACTTATACCGTACCTGGGCCCAGCCGGTGATTCCCGGCTGCACCAAGTGCCGCAGGCTGTAGTAGGGAATTTCGTTGACAAGCCATTCAACAAACTCAGGGCGCTCCGGGCGAGGCCCAACAAATGCCATGTCACCCTTCAAAACACACCACAATTGTGGGATTTCATCGAGCCGCGTAACTCGCAGGAATCTTCCGACGCGGGTAATGCGCGGGTCATCATCGTCGGCCCAGGTCGGCCCGATGTCAGCCTCCGCATCAGGCCGCATCGTCCGAAACTTGTAGCAGAGGAATATCCCTCCCCCTCGACCGACGCGTTTCTGCCGGTAAAGGGCAGGCCCAGCCGAATCGATCTTGACGGCCAGAACAATGAAAGGGACTAACGGTGCGGTCAAGACTAAAGTGAACAGCCCGGCCAAGAAATTGAGTAGGCGCCTCCCCACTCGTAGAGTCTGGCTCAGGTGGAAACCTTCGGCATAGATGATCCAACTAGGATAAAGAGTCTCAATCTCGATTTTGCCCGAAAGCTTTTCCAGCCAAGAAGTAGCTTCCTCGATTCGCACTGGGGTCTGCAACCTTAGTTGCAGCAGTTCCTGCATCGGCATAGCTTCACGTCGATCGTGCATTGCCACGATAATGTAATGGACGATTTGATCCCGAACCACCGACTGTAAGTGCAATGCGACGCTTTGACGGGTCACGCTATCTTCCATATCTCCGGTCCATCCAATTACGTCAACACCTAGTTCCGGGTGTGTCTGCAGGCCCCTCACGAGTCTCTGTGCACGTTCCCCTGCGCCCAGCACATAGACTCTCTCTCTGAGATAAGGCTTCTGCGATAGCCACGTATAGGCGCCGCGCCACGCCAGTAGCCCCAGAGTCAGGATGATCAAACCCAAGAGAAATGAAGATTTACCCAACATGAGCCGTGGAAATATCGCGCCCATTACTCCGAGGCTCATAGCTAGCAGACCTGGAACGAGTAGCAGGCGAAAATAGAGTTCTCCCCTTGAGCCGAAGTACGTCGGATCGTAAAGATCGAACCAATGAGACAGCAGCAACACGAACAGCGTGACCCCGCAGATCTTGTAGTACCCGTACTCAAAATTCAACACCAGATAGCTGTCTTCCCGATAGCGCAGCATCGTGCCCAGCAGAAAGGAAGTGCACACAACGAGAATTTCCCCCAGCACCAGCACCAAGGCCCGCTTCGGATAGTGCACATTAAAGAGACGTAGGCGAATCATATCGATTCTTCTGCTAACTGTTACTCGACAGGTTCATCGGGCCGCTGGGCTTAGGTCGCAAACGACCTTTGGCAACTTGTAACTGGGGACCGTCAGCGTAGCGTTAGCGGTGCATTCTGCATGCCCATGGTCGAGTTCTCGATCGGGACAGCTTCTTGCCGGATACTTTTTCGGTCCAGGAAAATCGGCAAGGTATGCCACGAAATACCGATCAAGACTGTGTGTACGACGGTTCCACATCCAGAAGAAGCCGAGCAACCTGAGATGTTCGCCTCCTCATTGAACTGGTAGCTTGCCGATGCATTCACATTTCGTCCGATTCTGCGGTTCACCGCAATGTTCGCAAATCCATATTGATACGAGTTTCCGGCTGTGCCGGACGCTTGGGTTTCAGGGCTGCTCAGCTTCGTGAATCCGGCAGCAAAACTGGTTGTCCAGGAACGTAATATGGGGCGCACCAGCGTCGCCCCTACGGTGTCCGTATTTGCTCCCGCAAAGACACCAGCACCGCTAGTCAGCAAGTGTTCGTAAAGCAGGTTAACGGTTCCTTTGGGAATACTGTAAGAGAGCCACGCGTCAGCAAGGAATGTGGTTTGATGTGAGTTCAATACGATCGGGATCGTGATCGGCCCTAACTGCACCGAGATCGGAGTACGGTAGCTTATGAATTGCGGCCCGGCCCCGAGTGTCGCGGTCAGGCGCGGAGAGAACTGGTGCTCATAGGACAACT
>Ga0209006_10000999_pt1 | contig 26132 bp, 17 predicted proteins | sample JacPin_JW_Ref_O2_FD_188567 | JGI IMG/M metagenome (GOLD analysis project Ga0209006, IMG submission 188567) | Forest soil microbial communities from Algoma, Ontario, Canada - Jack Pine, Ontario site 1_JW_Ref_O2 (SPAdes) (version 2) | ecosystem: Environmental > Terrestrial > Soil > Boreal...
TAACCCTCCTGCCTGTTTCGATCTACACGATTGCTATAGAATCGCAGGGTTTTCAAACGTCGCAGCAGAAAGATGTAAAACTGCAGACCGACGAGCAGTTGGAAGTAAACTTCACCCTCGTACCTGGCAACGTCACCGAGAAGATAGATGTAAGCGCAGACGCAGTGGCTGTCGAAACTACGACGCCAAGTCTAGGCCAGGTCATCACTTCTCAGCAGGTGGCCGAACTTCCACTGAACGGCCGTGACTTTGTGCAGTTGGCTACATTGACCCCCGGTACGGTTCAAGAAACTAACCCCGGCAGTTTCTTCAACGGCGGTCCGAGCAGTGAAGTATCGGCCCGCGGATCGTTTTCCCTTTCGGTTGGCGGTTCGCGCGCCAGCAGCACCGACTGGCTCTTGGATGGGAATGACAACAACGAGTTGACCGCCGGCGGAATCGCGATATTGCCTTCCATCGATGCGATCCAGGAATTCAAGGTTCTTACCTACAATTATTCCGCTGAATATGGTACCCGCGCGGGTCCGACGGTGTTGGTCACGACGAAATCGGGATCGAACCAGATTCACGGTTCTATATTTGAATTCTTTCGTAACACCGATCTCGATGCCCGCAGTTATTTCGCCTCTTCGCGAGAACAGTTCAATTTGAACCAGTTCGGCGCCGCGGTGGGTGGGGCCATTATTAAAGACAAAACATTCTTTTTTGTCGATTACCAAGGCAAGCGGCAGCGCCATGGAACACCGTACGTTGGCTTGGTTCCGACGGCGGCGTATCGAACCGGGGACTACTCGCTCGATCCTTACGGGAATCCCAACGCTACACAGATCAACAACCCATACACGGCAACCCCGCTGCAGTGCGACGCGGCCAATAACCCCATCCCGGCAGGACCTGGCGGAGTTCAAACAGGCGGCGTCCAAAATTGCAACAAATTTCCTTCCAACATGATCGATCCCATCGGCCAGTCAATGATTAATCTCTTTCCTCTGCCGACTTCTACTAACCAGTTTGAGCAATCCGGTTTCAACTATGCCGATGTGCCCGTCCGCAGGTTGAATGAAGACGAATTTGATGCCCGGCTCGATCACAACTTTTCCAGCAAAGACTCGATGTTTGCCCGGTTTAGCTACGATCAGGCAGAATCCTTTATTCCTGGTGGCGCCCCCGGTTTTGCGGAACAGAACGCGTTTGCGAGCACGCAAAACATCGACAACCACGCGCGCAACGTGGCGATCTCTGAAACCCACATTTTCTCCGACCGCACCATCAACCAGTTCCAGTTTGGATATAACCGAATCTTCAACTACATCCTCTCCTTCGGCAACGGGACTTGCGAATCCGCGAAACTGGGCATCCAGGGCGCAGATCTTGGTTCTTCTTGCGATAGCCTCACGGGATTGCCGGCGAGCCTCAACCAGTCCACCCAGGTTTGCATGAGCTGCGGCTTAACTTCGACTCAATTGTTTGGAGGCTATTACAACCTCGGAGATCGTGGCTTCGCGCCATTTCAGGGTGGTACAAACGTGTACTCGTTGTCTGATTCCTGGCACACAACGCGTGGTAATCACGCCCTCAGTATTGGCGGTGGAATTCGAGCCAATCAGATGAATGTTATAACCAACGGCTTCCAGGACGGCTACTTCCTGCTGTTTGGTGACTATACTAACGACGCGTCGGCGGATTTGCTCGTAGGGCAGGTTGGAGGAGCAATCCACGATCAGACTTTTAAAGGGGCAACCACGGGCCGCCGCTGGAAATTGTTCCGTCCTTACGCACAGGATGACTGGCGCATCACGAAAAATCTGACCGCAAACATCGGGCTTGCCTGGGCCATCGTCACTCCCATCGTCGAAGCCGAAAATCGTCAGGCCAACTTCGACTTTCAGACCGGGCAGTTTCTGATTCCGGGCCAAACTTCCGACAGCCGGGTCGGAGTTCAACTCGACAAGACGGCATTCGAACCCCGGATTGGAATTTCCTGGAAGCCATTCGGAACGGAGACGACTGCCATTCGAGCCGGCTACGCTATCTTCCACGATTCTTCGTGGAATCAGGGTGCGCAGGGAACATGGCAGAATCCACCGTTCTATGCGGAGAGCGATAACTTCAGCGGACTTTGCCCCTTTGGAAATGCGACCTCCGCGGCGCCGCTCAATTGCGGATTGGCGCGCAGTTTCCTCCCAGCGTTTACCGCTCCGCCTGACCCTTACCAGTTCCAGGGAACCATTCAGTCGCAAAATCTGAACTTCAAACAAGGGCAGGTGCAACAGTTTAATCTGAATATCGAGCACCAACTGCCGGCGAATGTTGTGTTGACGGTCGGTTATGCCGGATCGCGAAGCGCGCACATTCTGGTGGACGGCGTGAATTTAAACGTCATCTCACCGAGTGCATGCTTTCCCGGCAGTTCTACCTACGATCCAACCTACACATTGGGTTGTGGGCAGAACGCCATACCGTGGGGACCGCCAACCTTTCCCAACGGTGCGCCAGTCATCGACAACATAACTTCCACCGGCGCTGCCCGCTACGATTCACTTGAGATTAAGGCAGAAACCAAGAGTGCAAGGCACGGCCTTTACGCTCTGCTCTCTTACACGTATGCCCGAGCGCTCGACTCAGGGTTCCCCGACGGAGTGGGAACGAGCACCGGAGCAACCTACTGGCCCCTCCCGGGAACTCAGAAGGCAGATTGGGCGTTGTCCCAGGTCGATCTCAAGCACAATATAAGTGCCAGCGTCATTTATGACCTGCCATTTGGAAAGGGCAGAACGTTCGGTGGTAACTGGAGTGGTGTGACGAACACAGTGCTGGGTAACTGGGAAGTGGATGTGATTGAACGAGTGCTGTCTGGTTTTCCGGTTTTTGTGTTTAATAGTTCCGACGCCTCAGGAGTGAATTTCAATCAGGGTGGTAACAATTTCAACCGTCCTGACCAGATTTGTGATCCCAAAGCCAGCAGTCCTAAGCTGGGGGAGTGGTTCAATACAAGTTGTTTCGTACCGGCGGCGGATGGCAAGCTTGGCGATGCCAGCCGAACACCTGTGTACGGGCCGGATTTCGTCAATACTGATCTTTCCTTCATCAAGCATTTCCTTCTACCGTATCGAGAGAGCATGCGGTTAGACTTCCGAGCTGAGTTTTTCAATATATTCAATCATGCTCAGTTTGGACAGCCAGGCGCAGACATCTCCACGGGCGCTACCTTCGGCGTGATCAACAGCACCGTCGGCAATCCACGTGTCATCCAGTTCGCTCTAAAACTAAACTTCTGAGCGATCCACACGTTATCGGGAAGGGAAACTGATAGAGACTCGATTTAAAGTCACGATTCAGTTTCCCTCTTTCTATTCCTGCCCAGCAACTAAACGACGTAAGACGTAAGATGACGACGATGGTCCGCGAGCAGAGGTTTGTAATGAGAAGCCCGAAAGTACAGCTAAGGTTCATAGTCTTCTTCCTGCTGATTGCGAGTAGTCTGGGGTTTGCTGAGCAGCGTCGTAAAGTCATCATCAACCAGGATTGTTCGGGACCCGGCGGCAGCAACATGCAAACGCTGCTCACCTTGATTCAATCTCCGCAGGTGGAGGTTCTAGGCATCACGGTAGTGAGTGGCAACCAGTGGCGCGACGAAGAGGTAGCCCACACCCTGCGACTGCTGGAACTCATCGGGCGCGCCGATATTCCGGTCGTTCCCGGAGCCGTCTTTCCACTCGTACATCGCCGCAAGGAAGCTGAATTATGGCAAGCAATGTATGGGAAGGTTGCGTTCGCCGGTGCGTGGGACGATCGCTGGTGGCATGAACATGATGTGATTCCCAAACTCCTCGAAGGGGAGCCAAGTACAAAACCGGCCGATGAGGATGCAGCTCACTTCCTGATTCGCATGGTGCACAAGTATCCGCATGAAGTAACTATCTATGAGGGAGGTCCAATGACCAACCTCGCGCTCGCCAATGCAATCGATCCGCATTTCGCTGAATTGGCAGAGGCCCTGGTCTTCATGGGCGGAAGCCTTAGCCCACAGACCGATGATCCGGAATTCATCAGTACGCCGCGTCACGAATTTAACTTCTGGTTCGATCCGGAAGCCGCCAAGAGTGTGCTGGAAGCTAGTTGGAAGAAAATCATTTGCACCCCGGTGGACATCTCGGTCAAAACCAAAATCACGGATGCAATGGTTGCGGAAATCAAGAAGAGCGACAGCCCTGCGGCGCAATATCTGGTGAAGTATTTTATGAAAGATCAGGGCGGCTTCTACATGTGGGACGAGCTTGCGGCCGCTGCGTGGATCGACCCAACCTTGATCACGAAGCGTGAAAGCCGCTACATGAGTGTAGATATCAGCCACGGTGCCTCCTACGGAGACACGCTGACTTGGACCGACAAAGACAAACCGATGCTGGGAGAGCGGATCGTCGAAATCCAGATGGATTTGGATCTTGCCAGATTCAACAAGATGTTTGTCAAGCTGATGAAGGCGCCGACACCGAAAGCGCATTGAGCTTGTTGCTCGCTAGAGCTGCAATCATGAATTTCCAGCACCGCAAGAAAATTTGGCGAGTTGTCACCCTTATCTCAGTGGTTGCGCTCGTGGTTTCGACGGCTTCTTCCGACGAATGGAAGGCCAGCCACGGCCTCGTCTCGGTGACCGGCGTAATGAACCTCACCGAACCGCCGCCTCCTGGCGAGGTATTTTTCTCCGGTCCCGACAGCCCTTCTCAAGCTGCCGGCTGGCTTAATGGACTTAAGTTGTGGCGCGAGGACCGGCAGGTGCGCCTGCGGTACGATGGCGCCCAGTATGAACGGTCTGACCTCGAATGGACACAGCATATCTTCTTGCAGGTGCAGGTTCTCATCTGGGATCGAAGCTTGTACGACCCCGGAAAAGGCGAATACACGGTCGACCGCTTCTTGAATGAGACAGAGCAGCGTTTGGGGAAGATTGATGCTGTGCTCCTCTGGCACGTCTACCCAAATCTTGGCGTCGATGCTCGCAATCAGTTCGATCTCTTACAGGATCTTCCTGGCGGTTTGCCCGGTCTCCGCCACCTTATTGAGCAATTTCACAGTCGTGGCGTGAGAGTTTTCTTTCCTTTTCTTGCCTGGGACTCTGGCACCCGAGAACAAAACGATCTCGCAGCCGCAGTCTCGCGAGAGTTCAAGGAGATTGGAGCCGACGGTATTAACTTTGACACTCTAGAAACCGTACCCGTGTCCTTCCGGCAGGCTTCCGACGCCATGGGCGTGCCATTGGCTCTTGAGCCCCAATTTCAGCCGCGTGACGAATCCATTGCCTGGACGAACCTCTCATGGAACGACTGGGTCACTTGGGAGGGCAAACAATATCCATTCACGCCCATGGTTAGCAAGACCAAGTGGATGGAGACTCGTCACACCGTCAATGTGACTGACCGTTTCACACGCGACAAAACCGATAGCCTGCAGCACGCTTTCTTCAACGGGCAGGGATATGCGGTCCTGGAGAATTTATGGGGCTTCTGGTATGGCATGAATTCAAACGATGCCGAAGCCGTTCTGCGTTTCACTGCCATCGAGCGAGCGATGGCAGATTATCTTCGCAGCCCGGATTGGCAGCCGCACGCTGCCACATTGCAGGATGGTGTTTTCGCGAGCCGGTTTCCAGAACATTCCAGCACTCTCTGGGCCCTCGTAAACAGAAATGAGTATGATGCCGTTGGCCCGGAACTGCGTGTGCCTTTTCATTCGGGCGTTCACTTCTATGATCTTTGGCACGGGACTGAACTCACGCCCTCGGTAAGCGGAGACGAAGCTCTCCTAAGTTTTGAGATGGAAGGCCGAGGTTTCGGAGCTGTGCTGGCGACGGAAGAAAATGCCCAGACCGGCAAGCTCAAAGACATCCTCGCTTTTATGGCAAAACGTTCCCAGCATCCTCTATCGAGTTTCTCGCGCGCGTGGCAAGCGGTGCCCCAAGCTCTGGTCGAAATCAAAGCCACAAAGCCGGTATCCGACGTGCCAGCCGGCATGGTGAAGATTCCTGGCGGCGACTACACTTTTCAGGTTCGTGGCATCGAGATTGAAGGCGGCAATGATCCGGGAGTCGATGTTCAATACCCGTGGGAAGATTCGGCTCGCCGCTACCACACTCATCCGATGCATGTGGCCGGCTTTTATATGGATCGCACTCTGGTGACCAATGCCGAGTTCGCCAAATTCCTGAGCGCGACTGGCTACCATCCGAGGGATGATCACAATTTTCTCCGCGACTGGAGGGACGGGCACTATCCACAAGGTTGGGAGGGCAAGCCCGTGACCTGGGTGTCAATTGAGGATGCGCGCGTTTATGCGGCCTGGGCAGGAAAGCGGCTTCCGCATGAATGGGAGTGGCAATATGCGGCTCAATCCGTCGATGGTCGAATATATCCCTGGGGAAACGATTGGAATGCCAAAGGCATGGCGTCTCCCGATCATGGGCGAACCCTTTCACCACTCCCGAATGTGGGGGAGTTTCCGGAGGGTGCGAGTCCGTTTGGCGTGCTTGATGTCGTCGGAAACGTTTCACAGTGGACCGACGAGTATCGCGACGACCATACTCGTGCCGCCATTGTGCGAGGAGGCGCGGTGTACCAGCCGCGCGGATCAATCTGGTATTTTCCGCAAAGCTATCGTCTGGACGAGCACCAGAAGTATCTGTTGATGTCTCCCGGTCGCGACCGCTCTGGCACTATCGGCTTTCGCTGTGTGGAAGACGCGCAAGATTGATCTGCTTCTGCCGAAAAAAGTGCAGATAGTGTTCTGGAATGACCATGCAGCCGTAGTCGAGTCGTGTAGTCTATCCTCGCCTTTGCCTGAATTTGGCGGAAACGAAGCGGAGGAACAAATGCGAGCTTGCAGTTTATGGATTGTACTAATTGTCGCTCTCACGGTATCGGCTTTTGCTCAAGATGACTCATCCCATGTCAGCTCCAAAATCGTAGCTATGGAAAAAGCCTGGAATCAGGCTTTCAAGCTCCGGGACACTAAGGCGATTGACGCTCTTCTCGATGACGATATCGTGCTGGTCAATGATGATGGAAGCCTGCAGTCCAAGGCTGTATTTCTCAAGATCGTCCGAGATTCGAAATCCTCTGAAGAAGAACAGGTAACGCCGGAATCCATTAATGTACGGGTGGTTGGAGATGTGGCGATCGCCACCGGTGTTTTTAGTTCCAAAGGCGCTCAAAACGGCAAGCCTTTCGTGAGACATGACCGTTTTGTTGATACCTGGATCAAACGCGGTAATGGCTGGGTCTGTGCCTCGGCTTCGGCCACTCCGATGGCTCATTAACGTCCTGACTATGCCAGTCTTTCGAACGGGAAAGCTTTGCCCGGCATGCTATGCTTTCCGACGTGTCTATCGTTCCAACGCTCCGCCATTCGGCACCGGCTCGGCATGCTGCGTTTGTCCGCGTTACGCATTGGATCACTACAATCTGCTTCTTCGCCCTGCTCGTTAGCGGAACTGAGATCGTCATCTCTCATCCGCGTTTCTACTGGGGCGAAACCGGCAATGACCTGACCTCCCCGCTATTCAAAATACCGATTCCCGCTTCGAGGAATTTTGTTCCCACTGGTTACGGGTACGTGCTGCCAGACCAGAACGGCTGGAGCCGGTATCTACACTTTGAGGCGGCATGGGCCGCTGTGCTGACCGGTCTTGTCTACGCAATCTGGGGTGTCTGGACGGGCCACTTCCGAAGCAACCTGTTTCCTGCGCCGGCGGACAGAACGTGGCGTGCGCTCCTGGGAGTGATTGCGAAGCACATTCGCTTTAGGCGACCGAACGAAGCAGAAGCCTTCTCATACAACGCTCTGCAGCGAGCCTCATATCTCGCGGTGATCTTCGTCTTGTTTCCCCTCATGATCTGGACCGGTCTGGCCCTGTCGCCGGCTTTCAACTCCGCCTTCCCCATCGCCGTGAATGTGCTGGGAGGTCGGCAATCTGCCCGTACACTGCACTTCCTGGTCACCTCAGTGCTCTTACTCTTCCTCATCGTCCATGTCGCGATGGTGATTCTGGCTGGTTTCACCATTCGCATGCGAGCAATGATAACCGGAACGATGATAACCAGAACAACCATAAACGGTACCTCCGACGTCTCCCAGCGCGCAGGAGAGGAGCGCACATGAACACAGTCTCTCGCAGGAAGTTCATCACTGCTGGTCTCGCCGCCACTGCAGGTATCTCGGGAGTGGCCGTGGCCGCTAGCATGGCAAAGCGTTACGGACTGGTACCACCCGATAGCGGCGGAATCTACGGTCCCGGAGAAACGCTGACCTATGCAGCACAGCGGCTTTTGACGAAACACTCGCTAGCACGCGAATTTCCTCGCAGCATGATTTCGAAGGTTCCTTTCGCGAACGAACTCGCGCCATTCAACGACGCCTTCAAGCGCCACCAGGCCAACGGGTTTGCCGACTGGCGGCTTTCCGTCAATGGAATGGTCGCCCAACCCACATCGTTTTCTCTGCCAGACCTTAAGAGTCTTCGCTCCCGCAGTCAGATCACGGAAGTGGTGTGCGAGGAGGGCTGGTCCTACGTCGCCGAGTGGATCGGGACGCCTCTTGCGGAGGTACTGAACGCCTCCGGTATGTCGCCACAAGCTAGATATGTCGTTTACTTCTCCATCGAGCCCGACTGGTGGGAGAGCATCGATATGGCCGATGCTCTGCATCCTCAGACTCTCTTGACGTATGCGATGAATGACGGAGATCTTCCAGTCGGATTCGGCGGCCCGCTCCGGCTACGGGTGCCGCGCCAACTCGGTTACAAGAGCGTTAAATTCATAACCCGCCTCACCGTGACAGACTCGCTCAAAGGCTTCGGCAAGGGACTTGGCTCCGCAGCACCAGAAGGTGGTTATTCGTGGTATGCGGGCATCTGAGCGCTTTTGTTCACCGCAACAACAATTTGGACGTAATCCATGGCTCGGTCCGTTCACGTGCCGGGTTTCTGACTTTTCATAACGGTTGGAGATTCTACGCATGCTTAAAGGCAAGAACGTTAGGTCCGGAGACGCAGCTCTTGGCATGGAAGCACCGATTACACGGCGTGACTTCCTGGGTTCGACGCTTTTGGCCTCTGGCGCCATGTTACTGGGGGGAGCCGCTCCTGCCGAATTGCTCGCAGACCGTGATGATTTTACCGGCTACGGAGGCCGGGGCGAGTACAGTTCGTCGAATGGAAACACTTTAGACGTTCTCAGCGCGGGTCATTCAATTCGCGATGGGATCTACGATCCACTTCCGAAGGACATCGTCGACACGGGAGAGAGCTACGATTGCGTGATCATCGGGGGCGGCATCAGCGGCCTGGCGGCAGCGCTGTTCTTCCAGCGGCAAGCTGGTCCAGGAATGAAATGCCTCCTCATTGAAAACCATCCTATCTTTGGTGGCGAGGCCAAACAAAATGAATTCCTGGTCGAGGGGAAGCGGCTGATTGCACACCAGGGCTCGGCGATCTATCAGGTGCCATACCCGCGCAGCTTTCTTGCTGGCTTCTATCGATCGATTGGATTGGAAACTCCAAAACTTGAGTATCAAAAATGGGCCGGATCTGAGGCCGAAATTCCTTTGTCCAAGACGCCATATGAATCAGTGGGCTTGCAACACGGACAATACGGGTTCTGGTTTGGCACGAGGTTCAGCCAGGCATCCGGAATGTGGTTGATCGATCCTCTCGGGAAAAATCTTGAGGGCGCACCGATTTCCAAGGAAAGCAAGGCCGAGTGGCTGCGATTTTTGAAAAGCCAGCCCGAAGAAAAGACCAAATTTGAGCCTCCGAAAATAGAGGGAGACGCGATTTCGCAGTATCTCGATTCCATCACTCTGGAACAGCACTATATGGAGCGCTTCGGACTGAGCCGCGAAACTGTCCGAACTTTTCTTTCGCCGGTAGAAGGTGGGGGATCCGGGCTGGGTCCGGATGCATTGTCGGCATATTCTGAGTACGCATTTGAAATGTTGCATCCGTTGCCGCAAGAAGACGGTGGCTCGGATCAGATGTTTCCCGGTGGCAATAGCACCATCGCTCGATTGATGACGAAAAGTTTGCTTCCCGATGCAATCCCAGGCCCGCATAGCGTAAAAGGAGTCTGCCAGAATCGGGTGAATTTCTCCGCCCTCGACCATCCGCAGAACTTGGTCAGGCTTCGTTTGTCATCCACTGCCGTCCACGTCCAGCACGACGGTGAAGCGGGTAAATCCAAATCAGTTACTGTGGCCTACCTTAAGCGAGGTAAGCTGTACCGCGTAAGGGCGCGCTCCGTTGTGATGGCGGGGGGCTGCTGGACCGCCAAGCATATCGTGAAAGATCTGCCGGAAACACACCGCGATGCGTATGCGGAGTTCTATCGCTCGCCCTGCATGATGGCGAATGTTGCCGTCAAAAATTGGCGATTTCTCTACAAAATGGGAATGAGCGGTTGCCGGTGGTTCGAAGGTGTAGGCAACTACATGGATGTTTGCAGGCAGGCGCTCACCGGCGTCGAGGATCCTACGATCAGTCCTGACTCCCCCATCGTTCTCAGCCTGAAAGTTCTGTACTCCTATCCGGGCTATCCAACGCAGGAGCAGGGAAATCGCGGTCGCGGAGAGATGATCGGAACTTCTTTCAGGGACTATGAAAGAAAAATCCGCGAACAGTTCACCGAGATGTTTGCCGGCGCCGGCTTCAATGCTGACCGCGACATCGCAGGAATTATCCTGAATCGCTGGGGCCACGCCTATTTAAGTCCGCAGCCTGGATTTTTCTTTGGTATAGGCGGGAAACCTGCAGCAAGAGAGGTTTTGCGCCAGGCGCCGTTCGGGCGAATTGCATTTGCTAACACCGATCTAGCCGGAGCCATGGACCATCGCTACTCCATCCTCGAAGCGCAACGAGCCGTTAGCCAACTACTGGATCAGGTGTTAACTGCATAGCAAAGCCAAGCTCATTCTAATCGGGCAGATTGGGCGTGCTTTCCTAATCGTGAGCCTGTGACCACTATTTCAGACTGTTTTCGATTCGCGGGTCGGGCAGTAGCCACATGATTGCCACGAGAACGTAGCAGGAGCAAGCGATCCATGGTCGCACGAATGAAAGTGGGATCGCAGCGGCGTATACGACGAGAGAGATCTTGCCTTTGGTATCGCTCCCGATGGACGAAGCTAGCGTTGAGTTGGTCCCCTGGTGCGCGATGAGTACTCTGGTTAGCCAGAAATAGGCGAGGGCGGCGCATAACAACAAAATGCCGTACAAAGCAACGGACCACGTCGCGAAATGAGTTGCGCCCATCCAATCGGTGGCGAATGGCGTTAGCGACAACCAAAACAACAGGTGGAGATTCGCCCAAAGTACCCTGCCCGTTACATGCTGGGTTGCCTGCAAGAGATGGTGATGATTGTTCCAATAGATACCAACGAAAACGAAGCTCATCACATAACTGAAGAAAACCGGAATGACCGGCTGTAAAGCGGAAAGACTGGCCCCTTGGGGGCGCTTCATCTCCAACACCATAATGGTGATGATGACAGCAAACACGCCGTCACTGAAAGCCTCCATGCGTCCTTTGTTCATGATATATAGTCCCCGAGTATTTCGAGATTACGCGGACATCCTCACAGGACCGTCTGCTCTGACATTACTCGATAGAGCACGGAAGGTGGGTAATGCTGGAGGTTCTATATGTCAGGGTGACGTCGCTGTACGGTGGAGACAAAAGGGGGAGGAGAAGATTGCAGGAGGCAATTTGCGGCTGCTGCAGTACGAGAAGTAGACACGGCTTTACTTCGCATTCTCCAACACCATTTCCGAGACTGCCGAACCTCGAAGTTCCGTGTGGTAGGAGTCAAAACCGCGTCATTTTACGATTTTCAAAAATAGAACTTTAAGGCAACCTGGATCTGCCGTGGGGCGCGAGCGGCCAGCGGAAAACCAAAGCCGCTTTGGCCCAGTTCCAGTGGGGTAGGTTCAGCGCTGATCGCGCCAAACTGGCCGAATAAATAGTTCACTTTATTGAGCACATTGAAGAATTCAGCGCGGAATTCCAGGTGTTTTTGTTCGCTCAACGGGAATTGTTTGACAAAGGACGTGTCCCAGGTTTTGTATCCCGGCCCTTCAATGATGTTTCGGCCAGCGTTACCGAAAGTTCCAAGCGCCGTATTCTCTCCGAACGCGCACGTATTAAAGAGTGTTCCGGGGATACAGGGCTTGGCGTTTGGATCGCCAACAAGGTTCGGCCGCGAGCAATAATAACCAACCGTGCCGCCGCAATCGCTGCCGGCGATATTGTTGATGTCGGTCGCAGTGTAGTAATTCCCGGTAGCCGCTGAAAATACGCCGGTCATTTGCCAGTTGCCCACGATCTGGTTCACGACTCCCGATGAGTCTTTGGCGAACCTGCGCCCCCGGCCGAAGGGCAGGTCATAGACGTAGCTGAAGACGAAGCGTTGGCGCACATCGAAGTCGGCATTGCCGTAGTCCTGGTTAGGGAAACGCTGATCCTGAAAGTCTCCATTGTTTACCGATCCCAGGCTCGCGCTGGAAGCATTATCGAGAGCATGCGAGAAGGTATAAGCGGCTTCGTACTGGAGTCCGTGAGAGTAGCGCTTCTCCAGTCGAACCTGCAACGAGTTGTAATTCGACTGCGTATTTGAGCGCAGCGTGTCGATTGCGACATCAAGCGCAGGATTGCAATTTTGTGGGTTTGCCAAAGTACAAGGGCCGGTGGCGCCAGGACCTTGATCATTGGCGGGACGCCGCGGCGCGGTGGGGAGCGAGTCTGTGCCGAGAACCGGGACCGCCTGGTTGCCGTTGTAGAACGCGAACAACTTCAATCCGCGGGAGCCGGCATAAGAAACTTCGAGAACCGTATCGGATGGCAGTTGGTACTCCAACCCGAGGTGCCACTGCTGGGTGTAAGGCGTGACCAGATGCTGGTAGAGCGAGTAAAGCTCGGGCGCGTTTGGATCGCTAAGCGAATTCGCGGGAAAACCTTGTGACAGAACATTCAGCGACAAACCGGAGTTATTCGCGGCTGATATGGAGCAATCAAGCTGTCCTGCTGCAGGATTTGCAGAAGGGGCCGAACAAGGTGCGTTGAATGCCTCGGAAGACAAAAACGGAGGATTGAAGCCGGGGCTCGGATTGGAGAACGGGCCGTTTTCCTGCCCGCCATAGAAGATGCCGTAACCGCTGCGCAGGGCAAGTTTGTTGGTTAACGCGTAAGCCAGGCCAATACGGGGCGCGAAGTTATTGAGATCGGGACTGATAAGCCCGGGAGAACCGCTGTTACGAAGCGTGAGCTCACTGCCAAGCGTCGGTGTTAGTTGCAAGCTCTGTCCTTTAGGGGCGATGAGCGCAAGGGAGTTGAAGTCAAAGGTGTCTTGGTGGTTATTCGCCTCCTTGATCGTACTGAAGAACTCGTAGCGGAGGCCCAGGTTAAGCGTAAGGCGGGGTGTTACTTTGAAATCATCGAGAGCATAAGCGGAGTAAATCTGCCGGCGGTAGTCGATGTTTGGGGTAACACTGGTGATGGAGCCACTGTCGGGAATGCCCTGTAGGAACGAGGCAAAGGCCTCGCCGCCAGTGCCCGGGGCAGCAAGGTTGTCATTGATAAGAAAGCCCCCACCAAAGTCCATGGTGCCGCGAGCCGCAGCCGGCTCCAGAATGGTGAATTGTTCAAAGCGAAGTTCCCCGCCGAACTTGGCGGCATGGCGTCCGCGAGTCCACGTTATGTTATCGGTAAAAACATAACTGTGCTGTTTTTCGATGGCAGGCTGATATCCCGATGCGCCGATCGCAGCTGTTCCGTCACCAAAACCGAGCGACGGCAAGCCGCCGATCTCCTGGCCAGGCGTATATGGTACGCCGGGGAAGGGGATAGTTAGCTGCTGGGCAACGTTCTGGTTGAAGTTCAGATTGTAGCGGTGAGAGTTGAGGTAGTTGAAACCGAAGCGAAATTCGTTGATCAGATTGTTGCTAAAGCTGTGTATTTCGCTGGCGGCCAATCCCTGGGCCAGGTTATCACTGTAGCCATCCTGAAAGCTGCCACCATCAAGCACGTTGTTGAATGGCGAGGGCAAGAAGTTACTATCCTTGCCATAGCTATAGCGCACAAAAAAATTGTCTTGTTGTCGAATCGACTCGTCGATACGAATGTCGAACTTATTCTCGGTCTCGCTGCGCTCAGGGTCAGCCAGATAATTGCCGCCAGGCAAACTGGTATTCGGCGCGGGGAACAAGCTTGCCAATTCTTGCCCAAGGGGATCGATGGCAGTATTCGTGCCGCTATTGCCCGTGAACTTGTTGGTTGGTTGACCGGCGGCGCTGGTTCCGATGGGGACGCTGCAGGATCCTCCGTTGAACGCCGAATTGCTTTGCGCCATGACGGGATTAAAAACTTCGCCTTGATAAGTGGGATTCCCGCTGCAATCGACTACACCCGGAATTGGACTGCTCAACTGGAGAAATGCGGAGAAGTCTCCGCCAACTTCCGCCGGAGTGGGAACGGTGGAAAGTTGCGGAAGCGCCTGTCGAATACGGAGGCCCTCGTAATCGCCGAAAAAGAACAATTTGTTCTTGACGATGGGGCCGCCGAGCGTGAATCCGAACTGGTTTTGCTTGTATGGCTGCCGGCCGAATTGATCGAAGGCATTGACGGCATCGAGTTTGTCGTTCCGCAAGAACTCCCATACATCGCCATGAATCTGGTTGGTGCCTGACTTGATGACGGCATTCATGATCGCGCCGTTGCCGCGTCCAAATTCCGCACTGTAGGAATTGGTCTCGACCTTGAACTCGGCAATAGCGTCCACGGAGGGCTGCACCACATAAGCAGCGCCATTCAGCACATCACCCAGGTTGGCGTTGTTATCGATTCCATCGAGCAGAAAATTGTTCTGTAGTGAACGGGCTCCGTTGGCGCTGAAGCCATAGGTCGTTTCGACGCGCGATCCAGGCTCGGCCGCCGAAACGCCGACTCCGAGAAGTGCGAGTTGCGCGTAATTTCGTCCGTTCAGCGGAAGGGCATTGATGCGCCGGCTGTCCACGACTTGACCGAGATCGGAAGTTTCCGTCTCCAGCTGGGGCCCCTCGCTGGTGATGGTCATAGTTTCCGTTGCCATGCCGGGCTGGAGCGAAACGTTGACGCTGATGCGATCCTGAATGTCCACTTGCACCGGCCCGTCCACAGCCTTTTTGAATCCCCCTTTTTCCACCGTGACGGTATAACGTCCAATCCGCAGCGGGCTGGCAACGTACTCGCCTTCATCATTGGTGGAGAGGGTCACTTGCGTGCCTCGATCCGCGTCCGAGACGGTCACTTTAGCGCCCGGGACGACCGCGCCACTTGGATCGCGCACCAGGCCCACAATGGCTCCGGTATCTTTCTGCGCCAACAGCGGCGAAGAAAGGCTAATCGTTACCAGAAAAACGAGGGCCCCAAGAATTTGTCGGGTGTGGAAACGGACGGGCATGCCATACCTCCTGAACTAAATCCAACCGCGGTATTCTCGAAGGTTCGCTCAGTGGCTGGTGCGCCTCGGCGAATTCGTCGGTCAAACCGCGAAGTTTTGTGCCTTGAGATTACGAACTATTACTTTTACTTGCGTTTTATGTTGTTTGTCAACCTTTTTTCAGAATCATTCCGCACGCTGCCGCGTAGATCCGCAGCACCGACTGGATGTGATACCGGACGATTGCTTCCGGCCGCGGTTCGATTTCTCCCACGCGGATTGCCGCGTATTCATAGGGAAGGTACTGGCTGACCAGCGTTAACGGGAACGAGTGGGTCTTCAGATTATCAAGAAGTCTCTCAATCTCTGCCGCGATCGCAGGCTCGTGCCAGTAATATCGGCAGCGATCGCTATAACTGTATGCCCGCGAGAGGCGGAGTTGGCTCTCATTGCCCTGATAATACGAACGCCAGTAGACTGGGTTCCGCAGCATGATCTCATCGAGCACCTCCCGCACCCGAGATAACGTATGGCTCTTCTTCCCGGCGATCAAGCTCAAAGCGAATATGGCTTCGCGGAAAGCAAAGGTCAACCACGGGCCAACTTTCAAAATAGCGAAGTGGTCTCCTACCATTTGCGCCAGAGCGCTGGGAGTTTGGTAGTCGGTGGAATGCGCCTCGTAGACCAACGAGGGACTGACCGGTAATGCCGCCGATAGTGAGCGGGCTCTCGTCTTTTCGTAGTCAAAGACAACATCATCGCCGAAATCCACTCCGGGCTGCACCACAACACCGATCACTCTTTGCCAGGCTGCGGACAAACCCCTCTCATCGAAGGAACGATTGAAAATTTCAAGAGTGTGGTGGAGATTCTCTACTGTAGTAACGACAGGGGCCCCTCCGGAAGCCGACTCTCCACCTGGCGGTGGAACTTCAGTCCCGATGACGTAAAGCGGCAGAGTTGCTCCTGGCGGCAATTCCTTGGCTGTATCTTCCGCTGCCAGGCAAAGCAATGCGGCCCTTTCCGCAACGATGTCCTCGGGGAGAACTTGTGGATCGTCGGCACATGCCATGCTCGCATCGAGATGAATTTTTGCGTATCCGGCCAGCACACACGCGCGAACCAGTTCACACGCCTTCTGCATCGCATCGCCGGAGCTTTGGTCTCTCCATGGAAATGGTCCAAGATGATCTCCGCCAAGCAAAATTCGGTCGGTAGCGAAGGCCATCCGTTGTGCTGACGAATGAACGAACGCAGCGAACTGAGCTGGTGTTTGCCCGGTGTACCCGCCCAGTTGATTCACCTGACTCGAAGTAGACTCTATGTGGAGAACGGCGTCATTCTCCTTGGCCTGCTGACTGGCCGCATCGATGACCCAGGGATGCGCGGAACACACGGCGTAGACGCCGCCGTTTCCCGAGACACGATTGCGCGTGATCACATCCTGCAGGCTAGCGCTCGAGTTGCGATGGTCCGGCGGAATGGTTCGATCGAATACAGAGCCCCCCATTGTTGTTATTCCTTTCTCTTACGTAGCTGGACTTCCGCGGCCGAGTTCTATAAAAAGCAATAATATGAATAATACGAAAGATTGTGATATTAATCGCAACAATTAGTAATACATTAGGCAGTTGAACGGAAGATCTGAGGCTCCGAATTAGCCCCAGTCGGATGAAGTCCGCGCTTTCGATCTGTGCACACGCTGCGCATTTGACAATGCGCGCGCAAAGCAAGTAAAAGAAAGTGATCGCAATATTTCGCAAGCGGTTCTCATGGCGATGCTGCGGACGAAACTGCCCGATGAATCATAAGGCGGAGGAAATCGATGACCAAGTTGGGGCGAGCTATCGCCGGTTGCGTTCTGCTGGGTGTGACCCTGCCTGCCTGGAACTTCGCGCAGCCTGGCTTAGCCCAGAAATCCGCTGCTCACGATGCAGTCAAGTCGAGCGAGCTTCAGATCCAGAGCAAAGTTCTGCGAATTGAGTTCGATCCCCACCTGCATAGCCGCGTTGTTCCCCTATTCGGCTCAGCGTCAAAACCTGTGGTTCCGTTTTCGTCATCGGAGACGATCACTACCAGCCATGGCGATCAGACCGACTTTGCCCTGAGCGCAAGCCACCGCGAGCACGTCACCGATACATTTGGCGAAGGGGAGCGCCTTTCGCTGACCGGCAAGTCCGCCGACTTGCGCAAAGACGTTTCCGTTACGATCTATGCGGATTTCCCATCCATCGCAATCTTCGATGTTGCTTACACGAACGAAGGAGCGGCTCCTATCGCAATCCGCGGCTGGGCCAATCATCAATATTCCATCAACAGTGCTTCAGTGGCGAGCGGTCCCGCATTCTGGTCCTATCAAAGTGGCTCCTATGAGAAAAGACCGAATTGGGTGCTTCCCCTGCACGCCGGATTCAAACAGGAAAACTTCCTTGGAATGAATGCCAGTGACTATGGCGGAGGCACTCCGATCATTGACGTATGGCGTAAGGACGTCGGACTTGCGATCGGACACGTGGAGCCTGGGCCACGTCTCATATCTCTTCCGATTTTCATGCCTGATGCCCATCACGTTCGCGTGGCCATTCGCTCGCATCGAAGACAGACCCTGGATCCGGGAGAAACCTTTCATACTCTCCGCACGTTTGTTTCGGTGCACCAGGGAGATTATTTTCGCAGCCTGGCTGAATACCGCCGGTTGATGGTGCGACAAGGATTTCAAATGGCTTCAGCTCCCGAAAGCGCGTTCGGCGCGATCTGGTGCGCCTGGGGCTATGGGCGATCCGTGAAACTGAAGCAGGTGTATGACACTCTACCAACGGTCAAGAAACTGGGCTTCTCCTGGGTCACCTTAGACGATGGCTGGCAGAACAATTACGGCGATTGGGCACTCGACCCTAAGAAATTCCCCAATGGTGACGCCGACATGAAGGCGTTGGTTGACCGAATCCACGCCGAGGGTTTCAAAGCGCAATTGTGGTGGTCTCCGCTGAGTGCCGTCCCGGAGTCACAGCTCCTGAAAGAGCATCCCGAGTTCGTTTTGCTTAATCGCGATGGATCGAAGCGGAAGATTTCGTGGTGGAATTCCTTCTATTTGTGTCCCGCAGAGCAGGGCGTGGTGGAATATCACAAGGCGCTCGTCCGCAAGATTCTGGGAGAGTGGGGATTTGATGGCCTTAAGCTGGACGGTCAACACATGAATGCCGTCCCTGCTTGCTACAATCCCGCGCATCATCACAAACGTCCGGAAGACTCGGTGGAGGCCGTGCCGGATTTCTTTCGCGAGATATACGATACTGCCCGCAGTATCAAGCCAGACGCGCTGGTTGAGTTTTGCCCATGCGGTACCGCCTATTCGTTCTTCACCATGCCGCATTTCAATATGTCGGTGGCATCCGACCCGGAGAGTTCGTTCCAGGTCCGCTCGAAAGGGAAAACTTTGAAAGCGCTGATGGGCGATAACGTCCCTTATTTTGGGGACCACGTTGAATTAAGCGATGGAGCCAACGATTTCGCGTCAACCGTGGGTGTCGGCGGAGTTGTCGGTACGCAGTTCGTACTCCCGAAGCTTGTCAAGAAACCGAGCAAGTCAGATCTGACCCCGGAGCGAGAAAAAATCTTTGCAACGTGGCTAGGTATTTACAAAGATAAAATGTTATCTCGAGGGGAATATCTGGGGGACCTTTACGATATAGGGTTCGATCGACCCGAAGCGCATGTGATTCGCAAAGGCGAAGGGATGTACTATGCGTTCTTCGCGCCCCATTGGACCGGGCCCATTGAGCTGCGTGGTTTGCAGGATCGTAATTATCGCGTAATCAATTATGTCGACAACAAGGATCTTGGAAGCATTCACGGACCGCAGGCGAAACTCAATGCCGTGTTCGATAAGCACCTGCTAGTCGAGGTTCGTCCCGAGTAGCTCCAACTGGCTCAACAACAGCCATTCAGTTTGTGAAGGAATCTCTCAATCCAAGGATTGTGCTTCCTCCCCACTAAATGAAAATGTTCGTGGTGACACGCATTCTAGACAGTGGTGACGAGGGTCACTGCGAATTGTATGGGTGCGTGGCAACCTAATAAGTGAAAGCGACGGCTACTCCGGCGGTTGAGCTGGAGGGAGGTGCTTATGTCACTCGTCGCATCATCAATCGAACTTGGTCTCAAGTCGGTTCTCGTTGCAACCGATTTCTCGAAAGCGTCCGAGAAGCCTCTCCGTCACGCTCTGGCGATCGCTCGCCATTATGGCGCGAAATTCTATCTCGCCAATGTAGTCTCCTCGCCCGCATTCACCCTCGCCGGACCAGAGGTCGTAAGCGCCGCCGTGGATGCGGCTGAACGCGATGCCCGTCGGTTGGAGGATGCCCTTGTTCAGGATGGGTCCCTCTCTAGCCTGCGTCATGAGGTGATCGTGCGCCAGGGCGACCTTTGGGAACAGCTGGAAGAGGTGATTCGGCAACAAGACATAGATCTGGTCGTTGTGGGAACGCACGGCCGGAGAGGTTTCAGCAAGCTACTGCTGGGATCCGTGGCGGAACGAATTTTCCGCAATGCCAATTGTCTCGTTCTGACAGTAGGTCCTTGTTCCTTTGATGAGAGTCCAGTCGGTGGCGTCAGCGCCATTCGGCCTTTTCTATTTACTACAGACTTTAGCCAAGCCTCTTTGCAGGCGTTGCCCTACGCCATCTCATCGGCCAACCACTTCGGGGCGCAGTTGGTATTGCTTCACGTAGTACCAGCCTTTCCAGCACAAGATGCTTTGCGTCATCCTAACGCCGGCGATCTCTTAAAGGTTCGAGACGAAATTCGCATTGCCAGCTTACGAGGACTGCATCGGTTGATATCGCAGAATGCGCCTTTGACGCGTAAGCCTGAATTCCTGGTCGAGTTCGGATCGCCCAGCGAAACGATCCTGCAGACGGCCGAAACTATCCAGGCCGACGGCATCATCCTGGGACTGCATCGCTTGGCTTATATCGCGACTGCCTGCCACATGCCCTGGGCTACTGCGTACGAAGTTGTATGCGGCGCACACTGTCCCGTACTGACCGTACGGAGCGATCCTGAGACACGAGCTTACGCGTAGGATGACATCGGTTTGGGCACCTGCTCACCACGCGCGCCAATATTTCTATCGTTTGATCTCTATTGTTCGATCGCAGGTTGATCCTCAGCGCTGTAAGCGGGATGCCTCGATACCACCAGTCCAATATGCAGGCTGCCCAAAAGCGAGAGTAAACGAGGAGGGAAGGCATCGGACTGGAACACCAACTCCCGATCTTCCAAAGAAAAATCCAGGTCGATCCTCTCCACACCCGGAAAATCACACAGCCGCCTGAGTTCTTCATTGTTGGACTCAAGGAATTCCACAGCATCCTCGATCTGATGTAGGAGGTCCGAAAACTCTTGGAGGCTGACCCTCACACTGACTCCCGAGAGGTCGCTTCGACGTTGGGTTATAACCGAGCCGCTGGCTTTCCCTTCCCCGCGGTGGAAAACCGCCAGCGCATCGAGCGACGAAACTTTCAAGAACTCATCGACGTCAAAGTGCTGGCCGCTCGCTCTGAGTAAACACGACATGATGGAGTAGATCCTTGAACTCTTAACCTAAGTCTTGCGGATCACCGACTACTGTTGGCCGCGTGGGGAAATTCTACTCCCATACACACAACGGTACGATGGCGCACTTAGACCTCGTGCCGCAGTACCGTTTAAAATGTGTGATTATGCCAGAACGATCACCCACCCCCGATGAGAAACTCCAGCAAGAATTCAACCGTTGGGCTGCGGCTGGCGAAGGCCCCAAGATGGAGCAGCATCATTTCGACATCACCACCAAGACGATTCGCCGTATGGAACTGCGTCCCGGTGAGCGCGTGCTCGACTTGGGTTGCGGTTCGGGGTGGGCTACGCGGCTTCTCGCGCGGCTGGTGGGCGAGGGACCGGATGGCTTCGGACAGGTGGTTGGCGTAGATGTTTCCGATGAGATGGTTCGCGAAGCTCGTGCGGCGTCGAAAGACTTTGAGAACGTACTCTACGTTTGGGGGTCGGCGCAACAGATTCCGTGGGAAGAGAATTTTTTCGACAAGGTTTTGTCGGTCGAGTCCTTTTATTATTATACCGATCAAGACCGCGCGCTCATGGAGCTCTTTCGCGTGATGGCGCCACGAGGCCGATTATTCATCCTCATCAACTTGTACAAAGACAACCAATATTCGCTGCAGTGGGTCGACAAGCTAAAAGTGCCAGTCCATGTTCGTTCGGTGAGCGAGTATGTCGAATTGTTGAAAAAGCACGCTTTCGAGAACGTGGAAGCTTGTCGCGTCCCCGACGATACACCCACGCCGGACGACTACAAAACAAAATCGTTTCACAGTTTGGATGATTTGCGCGCGTTCAAGCGCGAAGGGGCCTTGCTGCTGATGGCCTCGAAGCCCGACCTCCGGACGCCCGGACCGGGATACACCATCTACTAAGCGTCCAGTCAGATCTCGCTATCGTCATCGTCGTCTTTATCGTGATGCGATGAATCTCTCGCGGGGCTCAGCGTGCGTCCATCCGACGCATGCCGGATTTCAATCCGACCATTCACGTTTGACAGCTTAATTCGTGGACCGCCGCCGCCCAGTTCGCCCCTCAAGTCGTGGCCCACGAAACTGTGATGGTTTACGTGCAATCCAAAATCATTCTCAATGCCACCAGAGACCGTGCTCGCTTCAATCTCTGCCTTCGAGTCCGAAGGGATCGTCATCTCCACCGAACCATTCACCGAGCTGAGGTTGATCGATGAACTGGAGAGTTCATCAAACGTCGCTTCCAGGTGCCCGTTGATGGTGGAGAGGTCGGCGCGCCCGGAAATATCCTTCGCCTCCAGCCTTCCATTGATGCAGGAAGCATGAACCTCGCCCTTCACGCCGGTTACATCAAGCGCACCATTGATCAGCTTGATTTCATCAAGGCGCGCGCCGCGGGGAACGGTCAAGGTGTATTCCACGGTCGCGGGGTTATTGTGAGAGCCCCAGGTGAACGTCAGATCGTGGTCGGGATATTTGGTACGAATCGAAATATGGTTCTTGCCCGAATCGACTTCGATCCGCGCTTGATCGAGTCGCTCTTTCGAGTCGGCATATTTCACCGCATCCACTTTCACTTCGTTCTGGTCCCACGCAGAGATGTGAACGGCGCCATTGATGTTGTCCAGTTCCACGCTTCCGTCCGCCTCGAGCGCGTAGGTTTGATGGAATTCCTCGCTGAAAGCTCCTCGATGGTCGGAAGCATGCGCGGCGACGGCGAAGAGTAGGAGCGCGCAGACACAGAAAATGGCACTCGATCGAGCAGGGAACTGGCGGGCACGATTCATGAGGGTTCTCCGTTTCAACTTAGACGCGCCAGCCGATAATAAGTTATAGGCAAAAGCTCGCCGTCCATCTCACTTGGAGGTACGAAGGCTCTCGCGGTTGGGTTCCATTTATAGCGGGTCGGCTGATGGGCCCTTTTTGCCAATCTCAGTTAGCAGGAAAACTCCCAGAATCGTCATCTCCGGCTCAATCGGATGGCGGTATCGCTGGCCGGGATAGACCACGTAGTAAATCGCGGGATATAACAGGATCAGCCAGAACAGTAGCCATGCTCCTGGTTTGCCTTGCCGCAACGCCCGTCCCAGCCCCCAGAACATAAGAACGGATGATGCAAGGAACAGCGAGTTTTTTACTTGTGCTAGCCACCAAATGTTTGATAGTCTCGGCGGCCCCGCCCAAAAATAAATGAACCGCTTCAGGCAGAGAACGGCGAAGCGACCGTAGTCCGCTTTGATATAAGCCATCGCACTTTGCTTGCGGTTTTCGATATAGGCCAATTCGCCCATCGAACTGTATTGCCGCATCGCATACGTGTCTTGCGTAGGATGCAAATACTGCATCCACGTTCCGTCAGCGCCAGTTCCATTTCCCAGCCGCAGCTCCGCTCCCAGATTGTCGCGGATGAAGATGAACTTTCCAAAGGTTTGATAGTTGCGAACCGTCCAGGGGGTAACGCACACGATGAAGATCAAAGAAGCCAGTACGATCCCACCGAGCGACTGCTTTCCCCGCTTTGCGCGACGATACCAGGCCCACAATCCTGAGGCTGGCAGGAACGCAATCAGCACCGTACTGTTCAGGGTGGCAACCCCCCATAGCAAGCCGAACTCGATCCAGGGCTTGAGTCCGTCACGATCTTCCATGGTCAGCGCCAGCCAGAAAATCACTGCCAGCAGGAGTGCCGATAAACTCGTCTCCCACACCCAGCGCGTGCACCAGTACATTACGTAGGGCAGAAGGGCCCACGTCCATGCGGAACCGGCAGCGACTTTCTCAGAGAAGATCCGGCGTGCGATGAGAAAGATCGGGATGCAAGTCAGCGAGGAAAAAATGCTGTTGATGGTGAGCAGTACGAATGCGGATGGCCGCGAATATATGCCAAAGAAGTGAAAAACAGTGGCAGTCAGGTATGGATAGAGCGGAGGCTCCCATGCCGTGGGTCCCGTCGGTGGCCCAAAAGGATCGCTGAAGCCGCGGCCGGATGCGATGGCCGCAGCGATCCGTCCCATTTCCCATCCGAAGCCAAAATTGTCTTCCGTGCCCTTGAATTTGTAGGTGTGGCCCACGATAATCCAGCCCACGCGGAGGAATAGTGCGATGGCTACCATCCAGAAGCAGGACGTTCGAACCCGAGTCCAAGCCGTGAGAACCAGCGTTAGGGCAGGGAAGCGGCGGGAAGCCACGGCGAGCTTTGGATCCATGGATGCCTCTATTTGTAGCTGAGGAACCTGCGCTGTAGCAAATGAGAGCAATTTGCGGACCGCCCTTCACCCGCATCTCGCAGTTTCCCGTACTGACGAGCCGTTCCTGGAGTAAACTGCTGTGGTCGAGCAGTTAGGCTCACTTCGAATACGCACTGGTTTCTGAAGGACTCTATGAGTTGGCTGCAAAATAAGTTCGAAAAGAATTTCATGATCAGCACGGTGGACTATGTGTTCAACTGGGCGCGGAAGTCGGCCGTTTGGCCCATGACGTTTGGCTTGGCATGCTGTGCCATCGAGATGATTGCCGCCTCTACTTCGCGTTTTGATATCGCCCGCTTTGGCGCCGAGGTATTTCGGCCCAGCCCGCGCCAGGCCGATCTCATGATCGTCTCCGGCACGGTTACGTTGAAGATGGCCCCGGTCGTGAAACGCATCTATGACCAGATGCCCGACCCCAAATGGGTGATATCGATGGGCGCATGCTCCTCCGTCGGTGGCCCGTTCAATACGTACGCCGTGCTGCAGGGCGTCGACCGGATTGTTCCTACCGACGTATATGTGACCGGTTGTCCGCCCCGTCCGGAGAATCTTTTCTACGCCCTGCTCAAGCTTCAGGACAAAATCGACACCATGACGCTGGCCAGGAAGCCCACGGAAGTGCGCCTCGATCGCAATATGATGGAAAACTTCAAGCGCCAGGTAATGATCGCTCAAACCACGCAGCCGAGATAGCTTTTGCCGGGATTGTGTGGAGACAGGCGCCCTCGGCTATCCGCCGGTCGAAGCTCGGCAGCTTTCGTTGCAGACCATCTGAACTCATGCCGCAACTCATCAAGCTCACGACTGAATCCGAACTTCCTGCGCTCGACGAAGCTAAAGAATTCTCCTGCGGCGCAAAGACAATCTGCATTGCCAATGTAAATGGCGCGTACAGCGGGATGGAAAATGTCTGCCCCCATCGCGGCGGTCCGCTAGGCCAGGGAATGATTGAAGGGGGCAAGGTGGTTTGCCCCTGGCACGGCTGGGCTTGGGACGTGAAGACCGGCCAGGCCGCTCAAAGTTCCAGCATGAAAGTTGACGTGTATCCGCTGAAGATCGAAGGCGGTGATGTGTTGATTGAGATTTAGCGAGGGCGCTATCCTAGAAATCTCAAGAACTTTGACGGCGGATTCTCAAAGCCCGGGAAAACTGTTGCGAGATTCTTATTCCCCATGTGCCGCACAACGGCCTCGCCAAGCACCTGTCGAAAGTCGGTGGTCAGAGCCAGATCTCGTCCTTCATAGAGCTGCGATTGATCAAGTCCCGGCCACCGTCCGTAGACCTTGCCGCCCTTCACCGGCCCACCCAGCACAAACATGACATTCGCATGGCCATGGTCGGTGCCGCGGTTACCATTTTCGCGCGCGGTGCGGCCGAATTCCGACATCGTGACGACTACTGTGTCCTCGCCAAGATCGCCGAGATCGGTCCAAAAGGCAGCCAGCGATTGTGAGAATTCGCGTAACACATTCGCAATCTGACCTTCCGTAGCTCCCTCGTTGACATGATGGTCCCACCCCCCGATGTCGGCGAATGCCACCTGCACCCCGAGATTCGCTTTGATCAATTGCGCCAGTTGCCGCAGGCTCTCCCCGAATCTGCCTTTGGGATAGTCGGCACCCGCAACGGGTTTGTACTGCGCAGGGTCGGCAGACTTTAGCATTTTCACGGCATCGAAAGTCTCTGCGCCCGTTCCATGCAGCACCGTATCGAGCGAGTGATCGTACATCGCTTCGAAGGTGTTGGCAGCGGGCGAGGGCTTCGGATTGCGGCCGCCCACTAAAAAGTCGTTGATGTTATTGATTGCGATCGCCGGTTGCAGTCCGCTCAAGATTCTCGGGATCGATGGACCCAT
>Ga0209006_10001001_pt1 | contig 26092 bp, 34 predicted proteins | sample JacPin_JW_Ref_O2_FD_188567 | JGI IMG/M metagenome (GOLD analysis project Ga0209006, IMG submission 188567) | Forest soil microbial communities from Algoma, Ontario, Canada - Jack Pine, Ontario site 1_JW_Ref_O2 (SPAdes) (version 2) | ecosystem: Environmental > Terrestrial > Soil > Boreal...
GGCGATCGTCGAGGCCGATGCCGCGCAGGCCGCGGCGGCCGGTGCAGCAGTACCGCCGACAACGCCGCCGCCGGTCGCGGCGGCCGAACAGCCCGCCGCGTGAGTAATTAATCGTGTTGCAACCTAAGCGCACCAAATATCGCAAGCAGTTCAAGGGCAGGAATGCCGGCTTTGCGCTGCGCGGCAGCTCCGTGTCCTTCGGTGAATTTGGCCTTAAGGCGACGAGCCGCGCCCGCATGACGGCGCGCGAGATCGAGGCGGCGCGCCGCGCGATGGCGCACTACGTCAAACGCGGCGGGCAGATCTGGATCCGCGTGTTTCCCGATGTGCCCATTTCCAAGAAGCCGCTCGAGGTCCGCATGGGCAGCGGCAAGGGCAACATCGAGTATTGGATTGCACGCGTGCAGCCGGGCAAGGTGCTCTTCGAGATGGAGGGCGTGGATGAGACCACCGCGCGCGAGGCGTTTCGCCTGGCCGGCTCCAAGCTCTCCGTGTCCACCATGTTCGTGAAACGGCAGGTTCGCTAGATGGACGCCAAAGAGCTGCGCAGCAAGAAAGCCCCCGAGCTTGCCGATGAGCTCGTGAAACTGCGCAAGGAGCAGTTCTCGCTGCGCCTGCAGCGCGCCACGGGCCAGTCGCCCAAGCCGGATCAGTTCACCAAGGTCCGACGCAACATCGCGCGTCTGAAGACGATCATGCGCGAGGCGCAAGCGCGCACCGCCGGAGAGAAAAAGTGAGCAGCGACGCACCCGCACAACCCGCCAAGAAGCCGCGCACCCTCACCGGTCGCGTCGTCAGCAACAAGATGCAGAAGACGATCGCGGTGGAGATCGAGCGCCTGGTCAAGCATCCGCAGTACGGCAAGTACATCCGGCGCACGACCAAGCTCCTGGCGCACGATGAGAAGGGCGAATCGCGCGAGGGCGACACCGTGACCATCACGCCGTGCCGGCCGCTGTCGCGCCACAAATCGTGGCGCTTGCTTGCGGTCGTGGACAAGGCCGCCGAGTGATCCGCGAGGCAAAAGCACCATGATTCAGATGCGCACAATGTTGAATGCCGCAGATAACAGCGGCGCGCGCACCCTGATGTGCATCAAGGTGCTCGGCGGCACGCGCCGTCGCTATGCGACCGTGGGCGATGTCATCAAGGTGAGCGTCAAGGACGCGATCCCGCGCGGCAAGGTCAAGAAGGGCGAGGTGTACGACGCGGTAGTCGTGCGCACCAAGTTCGGAGTACGGCGCCCCGACGGCTCGCTCATCCGCTTTGACGGCAATGCGGCGGTCCTGTTGACCAACAAGCTCGAGCCGATCGGCACGCGCATCTTCGGGCCGGTCACACGCGAACTGCGCAACGTGCAGTTCATGAAGATCATCTCGCTCGCACCGGAAGTGTTATGAGGAAGATCAGAAAAGGCGACCAGGTCGTGGTGCTCTCCGGGCGGGACAAGGGCCGCCGGGGCGCCGTGCTCGAGGTTTTGGGCGACGGCCTCCTGGTCGTCGAAAGCATCAACATCGTGAAGAAGCATCAGCGCGGCAATCCGCAGGGCGGCCAGGCCGGCGGCATCGTCGACAAGACGATGCCGATTCGCGCCTCCAAGGTCGCGATCTGGAATCCGTCGGGCAAGCAGGGCGACCGTGTCGGGGTCAAGACGCTCAACGACGGCCGCAAGGTGCGTTTCTTCAAATCAAACGGAGAAATGATCGACGCGTGAGCGTCGACATACGAAATTCATGCCGAGGCTGCAGCAGTACTATCGCGAGAAGGTCGTGCCCCGCTTGACGCAGGAGCTCGGCCTGAAAAATCCCATGGAGGTGCCGCGCATCACCAAGATCACCATCAACATGGGGGTCGGCGAGGCGGTGGCGGACAAAAAGGTGATGGACGCGGCCGTCGCGGACCTCGCCAAGATCTCAGGGCAAAAGCCGCTCGTGTGCAAATCGAAGAAGTCGATCGCGTCCTTCAAGCTGCGCGAGGGCCTGGCTGTGGGGTGCAAGGTGACGCTGCGCGGCGCGCGCATGTACGAATTCCTGGATCGCCTGATCAGCATCGCCATTCCGCGCATCCGCGATTTTCGCGGCGTGTCGCCGCGCTCCTTTGACGGCCGCGGCAATTACAGCCTCGGAGTCAAAGAGCAGATCATCTTCCCGGAGATCCAGTACGACCAAGTCGATCAGCTGCGCGGCATGGACATCACGATTACGACGACGGCGATCGACAACAAACAGGGCCGAGCGCTGCTGGAAGCGTTCAGCTTCCCGTTCCGCAAATAATGAGGACTTCCTAAGACTATGGCGAAAACCAACATGGTCGAGCGCGAGAAGCGTCGCGCAAAGGTCGTGAAGAAATACGCGGTGAAGCGTGCGGAGCTCAAAGAGCTGATCCGCAGCCCGAAGACCGGCCACGAGGAGCGCCAGGCGGCGCAGGCGAAGCTGCAGGCGATGCCGCGCGACGCCAGCGCCTCGCGGCAGCGTAACCGCTGCGCGATCACCGGCCGTTCGCGCGGCGTGTACCGCAAGTTCGGGCTGTCGCGCGTGAAGATCCGCGAAGTCGCCAATCGCGGCGAAATTCCGGGTCTCGTCAAGGCGAGCTGGTGAGGAACACCGCATGAGTATGACCGATCCCATCGCCGATCTTCTGACGCGCATCAGGAATGGCCAGTCGGCCGGCAAGCCCGAGGTGCATCTGGCTTCCTCGAAGCTGAAGAAGGCTGTCCTTAAGGTGCTCAAAGACGAGGGCTACATCGCTGACTTTCGTCCCGTGACGGGCGAGGGGCACGAGACCTTGACCGTCGACTTGAAGTACTTCGAGGGCAAGCCCGTGATCGACCGCATCGAGCGCGTCAGCCGGCCGGGCCTGCGCATTTATCGCGGCAAGGACGAGCTGCCCAAGGTCCTAGGCGGCATGGGCACGGTGATCGTGTCCACCCCGAAGGGCGTGATGACCGATCGCCAGGCGCGCTCCATCGGCCAGGGCGGCGAAGTGCTGTGCATCGTTGCGTGATGAACCATGAGTAGAGTTGCAAAAGCCCCCGTTGATCTGCCGCAGGGCGTGACGGCGACCGTCACGGCGAGTCTCGTCACCATCAAAGGGGCGAAGGGCTCTTTGACGCTGCCGCTGACGGGCGGTGTCGCAGTCGCGCAGGCGGACAAGAAATTGAACGTCGAATACCAGGGCCTGGGCGCCATGCGCGTGCAGGCGGGCGCCACGCGTGCGCACTTGGCGAACATGGTGACGGGCGTGACCAAGGGCTACGAGAAGAAGCTCGAGCTCGTGGGCGTCGGCTTTCGCGCGCAGGTGCAGGGCAAGAACCTGAATCTGACGCTGGGTTTTTCGCACCCGGTGCAGTACGCGATTCCGGAGGGCATCTCGATCGAGACGCCGACGGTGACGGAAATCATCGTCAAGGGCATCGATCGGCAGAAAGTCGGCCAGGTCGCGGCCGAGATCCGCCATGTTCGGCCTCCCGAGCCGTACAAGGGCAAGGGCGTGCGCTATGCGAACGAGCAGATCACGCTGAAGGAAGGCAAGAAGAAATGATGAAGAAGGAAAAACGGCTGCGCCGTGCCGTCAAGACCCGGGCGCACATCCGCACCCGCGGAGCTGCGCGTTTGACCGTGCATCGCACGCCGAAGCACATCTATGCGCAGTTGACCGATTCGGCGGGCGCAAAAGTCATCGCCAGCGCCTCCACGGTGCAGGCGTCGGTGCGTGCGGGTCTGAAGAGCACGGGCAATGTCGAGGCCGCGCGCGCGGTCGGACGGGCGATCGGCGAACGCGCCAAGGCGGCAGGCGTGACGGCCGTGGCATTTGATCGCTCCGGGTTTCAATACCACGGCCGGGTCAAGGCGCTGGCGGAAGCCGCGCGCGAAGCCGGGCTTACGTTCTGATGCGCAAGCGGCGCTTAAGGTAATCACATGGCGAGAATGGAAAAAGGGCAGTCGGCGGATGAGTTCGTCGAGAAGCTGGTGGCCGTCAACCGCACCGCCAAAGTGGTGAAGGGCGGACGGCAGTTCGGCTTCACCGCGCTCACCGTGGTGGGCGACGGCGCCGGCCGCGTGGGCTACGGCTTCGGCAAGGCGCGCGAAGTGCCGGTCGCCATCTCCAAGGCCATGGCGCAGGCGCGCAAGAACATGGTGAACGTGAGTCTGCGCAATGACACCCTGCACTACGCAGTCAAGATGGAGCAGGGCGCCACGCGCGTGTACATGCAGCCCGCATCCGACGGTACCGGAGTAATCGCCGGCGGCGGCATGCGCGCGGTGCTCGAGTGCGTGGGCGTGCGCAACGTGCTCGCCAAGAGCTACGGCTCCAGAAACCCGATCAACGTGGTGCGCGCCACCATTGCGGCGCTCATCAAGGTGCGCTCGCCGGAAGAGATTGCGGCCAAGCGCGGCAAGAGCCTCGAGGACATCACGGGGTGAAGGCCATGGGCGATAAGCACAGTCAGTTGAAAATCACGCTCCTGCGGAGCAGGCACGGGCAGCTGGCGAACATCGCAGCCTCGGTGCGCGGACTTGGGCTGCGCAAGCGCCATCAGAGTGTCACGGTCAGCGACACACCGGAAAACCGCGGCATGGCGAAGGTCGCCGAGCACCTGCTGAAAGTGGAAAAGGCCTGAGTATGAGACTGAATACCTTAAAGCCCGGCAGCGGTGCCAAGCGAGTGCGCCTGCGCGTCGGCCGCGGTGCCTCCGCAGGGCAGGGCAAGACCTGCGGGCGCGGCGTCAAGGGCCAGCGCGCGAGGAAGGGCGGCTATCACAAGGTCGGATTCGAGGGCGGGCAGACGACCATCGACCGCCGTCTGCCGAAGTTCGGCTTTCGCTCCAAGATCAAGGCGACCCGCGCCGAAGTACGCTTGAACGAGCTGGAAAAGGTGTCATCCGGGGTGGTCGACCTCGACGCATTGAAGGCGGCCGGCCTCGTCCCCATGTTCACCGAGCGTGTGAAAGTCATCCTGTCGGGCGAGATCAAGAAGGCCGTCACCCTGAAGGGCGTTGCTGCGACCAAGGGCGCGCGCGCGGCAATCGAAGCTGTGGGCGGCCGCATCGAAGGCTAAAGCGTGGCAACCTCCTCACTCACCAATCCGGCCGCATCCTTAGGGGATGTCGCGCGCTATGGAGAAATCCGTAGCCGCCTGTTGTTCCTGATTGGGGCGCTCGTGGTGTTTCGCCTGGGCACCTACATCCCGGTGCCCGGCATCAACCCGAGCGAGGTCGCGCGCTTCTTCAACGATCAGTCGAACGGCATCCTCGGGATCGTCAACATGTTCTCGGGCGGCGGCTTGTCGCGCCTGTCGATCTTCGCCATGGGCGTCATGCCCTACATCTCCGCTTCCATCATCATCCAGATGATGTCGATGGTCGTGCCGTCGCTCATGGAATTGCGCAAGGAAGGCGAAGCGGGCAGGAGAAAGCTCACCGAGCTCACGCGCTACATCACGGTGGGGCTCGCGGCGTTTCAGTCGCTGGCCGCCGCGGTTGCGCTGCAGAACGGCCACCTCACGCTGTACACCGGTTTTCCGTGGCTCTTCACCGCGACGATCACGATGACGACCGGCACGCTCTTTCTCATGTGGTTGGGCGAGCAGATCACCGAGCGCGGCGTCGGCAACGGCATCTCGATGATCATCGTGTCGGGCATCATCGCGGGCTTCCCGGGCGCGGTCGGGCGCACCGCCGAGGCCGTCAATACCGGTGAAATGCAGGGTCCGTTCGCGCTCCTCCTCATCCTCATCGTGCTCGGCGTGACGGCATTCGTCGTGTTCGTGGAGCGTGCGCAGCGGCGCATCGCGGTCAACTATGCGAAGCGCCAGGTCGGGCGGCGCATGTACGCAGGCCAGTCGAGCCACCTGCCCTTCAAGCTCAACATGTCCGGCGTCATTCCGCCGATCTTTGCCTCGAGCCTGCTGCTCTTTCCGGCGACGATCGCGAATTTCGTGGGCAGCGGCAACGACAGTGCGTTGGGCGGCTTCATGCAGAATGTGGCGCAGGCCTTGGGCTACGGGCAGCCGCTGCACCTTCTCATCTACGCGCTCCTCATCGTGTTCTTCTGCTTCTTCTACACGGCGCTCGTCTTCAATGCGCGCGACACGGCAGAGAACCTGAAGAAATCCGGCGCCTTCATTCCCGGCATCCGCCCCGGCCAGCAGACCGCGGACTACATCGACCGCGTGTTGACGCGCCTCACCCTCTGGGGCGCGCTCTACGTGATGGCGGTGTGCGTGCTGCCCGAGATCTTGATCTCCTCGCAGGGCGTGCCGTTCCAGTTTGGCGGCACGTCGCTCCTCATCGTCGTGGTGGTGGTCATGGATTTCATGTCGCAGCTGCAGGCGCACATGATGTCGCATCACTATCCGGGGCTTTTGAAGAAGGCGAACCTTTTGGGCTACGGCCGCAGCGGTTCGGGAACTTGAAGAACCCGAGCATGCGGCCCGTGAGAATCTTATGAAAGTACGACCGTCGGTCAAAAAGATCTGCAAGAACTGCAAGATCGTGCGCCGCAAGCGCGTGGTCTATGTGATCTGCACGGATCCACGCCACAAGCAGCGGCAAGGGTAGTAAAAAATGGCACGCATAGCCGGCATCAATATTCCGATGAACAAGCACGTGTGGATCGGGCTCACGCAGATCTTCGGCGTGGGCAAGTCGCGCGCGCGTCAGGCCTGCGAGGCTGCAGGGGTGGATCCGCGCACCAAGGTGAAGGATCTCACCGAGATCGAGGTGAACGCGATTCGCTCGCAAATCGCAAAGTTTGCGGTCGAGGGCGATCTGCGCCGCGAAGTTTCCATGAACATCAAACGACTGATGGATCTGGGGTCGCATCGCGGCATTCGGCACCGCCGCGGGCTGCCGGTGCGCGGTCAGCGCACCCGCACCAATGCGCGCACGAGAAAGGGTCCGCGCAAGCAGGCGGTGAAGTTGAATGCGCCGCCGGGCAAGGTTTGAGGCACTAACAAATGGCTGAACAGAAACCCCAGCAGGCGACCGCCGCCGCGGCAGCCGCCGCGGCCAAGAAGCCGAAGAAGGCGCGTAAGAACGTGCTCGATGCGATCGCGCACGTGCACGCCTCCTTCAACAATACGATCATCACCATCACCGACCGCCAGGGCAATACGCTCTCCTGGGCGACGGCGGGCGGCTGCGGCTTCCGCGGCTCGAGGAAGAGCACTCCGTTCGCGGCACAGGTGGCGGCGGAAAAGGCCGGCACGGCCGCTCAGGAACATGGCGTGAAGAACGTCGAAGTGCGCGTCGGCGGCCCCGGCCCCGGGCGCGAGTCGGCGGTGCGCGCGCTCAACACCTGCGGTTTGAAGGTGACGAGCATCGCCGACGTCACGCCGATTCCGCACAACGGCTGCCGGCCGCCGAAGAAACGCCGGGTCTAGAGGAGCAAGGTCAATCATGGCGCGTTACGTTGGACCCAAGTGCAAGCTCGCTCGTCGCGAAGGCACCGATCTTTTCCTGAAGAGCGGCGTCAAGCCGATCGAGAGCAAGTGCAAGTTCACGGTGCCACCGGGCGGCATCAAGGGAGAGCGGCGCACGCGCCTCTCGGACTACGGTCTGCAGTTGCGCGAAAAGCAGAAGCTGCGCCGCATGTACGGTGTGCTCGAGCGGCAGTTCGGCAACTATTACGAGGAGGCGGCACGCAGGAGCGGCGCCACCGGCGAGAATCTCCTGAAGCTTCTGGAGTGTCGCCTCGATAACGTCGTCTACCGCATGGGCTTCGCCTCAACGCGCGCCGAGGCCCGTCAGCTTGTCAGCCACAAGGCGCTGTCGGTCAACGACCAGGTCGTGAGTATCGCCTCCTACCAGTGCAAGGCGGGAGACGTGGTGCAGATCCGCGAGAAGTCGAAGAAGCAGCTGCGCATCTCAGGCGCGCTCACCGTCGCTCAGCAGGTGGGCTTTCCTGAGTGGGTCGAGGTGAACGACAAGGAAATGCGCGGCGTGTTCAAGGCCATCCCGGCGCGCGAGGATGTCCTGCCGGACATCAACGAGAACTTGGTGGTCGAGCTTTACTCGAAGTAGTCATTGTCCTTAAGCGGCACGTTGCGTGCCGAAGGTGAGTTCGAAATGCAGCAGCCTTTTGTAGCCGAATTTTTAAAGCCGCGCGTGGTGAAGGTGCAGCCTCTGGCTCCGCGCCAGGCGCGTGTGGTCATCGAGCCGTTCGAGCGTGGCTTTGGGCACACGCTCGGCAATGCGCTACGGCGCGTGCTCCTGTCGTCCATGCCCGGCAGTGCCATCACGGAAGTCGAGATCGACGGCGTACTGCACGAGTACACCAGCATCGAGGGCGTACAGGAAGACGTGGTCGACATCCTTCTCAATCTGAAATCAGTGGCGCTGCGCATGCACACGCGCGACAGCGCGGAGCTGCGCCTGCACAAGAAAGGTCCGGGCCCGGTCACCGCCGGTGATATCCAGACCGATCACGATATCGATGTCGTGAATCCTGAGCTCGTCATCGCGAACCTGACGAAGGCCGGCGAACTCAACATGACGCTGCGCGTCGAACGCGGCCGCGGCTACCGCCCGGCAGCGCAGCGCGCAGCCTTCGAGGAGCAGACGCGCCCCATCGGGCGTTTGCAGCTCGATGCCTCGTTCTCGCCCGTGCGGCGCGTGACCTATTCGGTCGACGCGGCGCGTGTCGAGCAGCGCACGGATCTCGACAAGCTCATCATCGACATCGAGACGAACGGCACCATCGATGCGGAGGAGGCGATCCGCCGCGCGGGCAGCATCCTGAAGGATCAGCTGTCGGTGTTCGTCGACCTGCAGGGCGAGGAGGAGGCTGCGACCAAGGTCTCTGAGATGCAGTTCGATCCGATCCTGCTGCGCCCCGTCGATGAGCTCGAGCTCACCGTGAGAAGCGCCAATTGCCTGAAGGCCGAGAACATCCACTACATCGGGGATCTCGTGCAGCGCACGGAGGTTGAGCTCCTGCGCACGCCGAACCTCGGCAAGAAGTCGCTCACCGAGATCAAAGAAGTCCTGCAAAGCCACGGCCTCATGCTCGGCATGCGCCTCGAAGGCTGGCCGCCCGCGGGCCTGAAGCACGACGAAGAACGCGAAGTGATGTAGAGCCATGCGTCATCATTTGAGCGGGCGCCAGCTGTCGCGCAACAGCCCGCACCGGCACGCCATGCTGCGTAACATGAGCGTCTCGCTGCTGCGGCACGAGACGATTCGCACCACCATCCCGAAGGCGAAGGAACTGCGGCGCGTGGTCGAGCCGTTGATCACGCTCGGCAAGACCGACAGCGATTCGCACCGCCGCCTCGCCTTCGCGCGTCTGCGCGACAGCGCCATCGTGGACAAGCTGTTCGCCGATTTAGGGCCGCGTTTTCGCGCCCGACCGGGCGGCTATACGCGCATCCTGCGCATGATGCCGCGCCCCGGGGATTCGGCGCCCATGGCGCTCATGCAGCTCGTGGACGGCCCTGCTGCTGCGGAGCCTGCAGCAGACTCGAAAGCGGGGCCTGCCAAGGGCAAGCGCGCCAAGGGTGCGCCGCAGAAGGCGACGGCGAAAAAATCAGCCGCCAAGAAGAAGGCGGCAGCGACGGGCGAGGACGATGCGCCGAAGCCCAAGCGCAAGAAGAAGGCAGCCGCTTAAGACAGCTGCAACGTTCCACTGATCTTACGGGGAGACGCACATGGGAATGGCATCAGAATTCAAAGAATTCGCGATGAAGGGCAGCGTCGTCGACCTCGCTGTCGGCGTGGTGATCGGCGGCGCCTTCGGCAAGATCGTGAACTCTCTGGTCGCAGACGTCATCATGCCGCCCATCGGGCTTGCGATCGGCGGCGTCGACTTTACGGACCTTGCCGTGCAGATCGGCACCAATCCGAAAGGCGCGCCGGTGCTCTTCAAATACGGCGCCTTCATTCAGACGGTGTTTGAATTCCTGATCATCGCGCTCGCGCTCTTCATGGTGATCAAGGCCATCAACCGCCTGAAGCGGCCGAGCCCGGCAATGCCGGTGCCGCCGACTAAGACCGAGGCGCTACTTCAAGAAATTCGGGACCAGCTCGCAAAGCGCTGAAGGCGTCGCGCGTCAGGTTCTCACACCCGGCGCTCGTGACCGCGAGGTCGTCCTCGACGCGGATGCCGCCGAAGGGCAAGAGCTGCGCGACGCGCGCCCAATTGATCTTCTGTCCGCGCGAATCCGCGCGCGCCTCGTCCAAGAGCTGCTCGATGAAATAAATGCCGGGCTCCATCGTCACGACGAACCCCGGCTCGAGCACGCGCGTCAAGCGCAGATAGTCATGTCCGGGCGGGCGCGGAATTTCACCGCCCTCGGCCGATCTCATCCAGCCGCCCACGTCGTGCACCTGCAGACCCAGGAGGTGCCCGATGCCGTGGGGCAGAAAGACGCTGGAAAGGCCGGTGTCGACCGCCTCGTCCGCATCGCAGAGCGTGATGTCCGCCTCCTGCAGGAGCTCCGCGGTCAGGTGGTGCGCCGACAGATGGATATCGCGCCAGTCGGTGCCGGCGCGCACGCTTGCGCACAAGGACTGCTGCAGCTCATCCATGTGCCCGACGAGAGCTGCGAATTCGGCATTGCTGAACGAATAGGTGCGCGTGATGTCGCTCGCGTAGCCTGCGTACTCGGCGCCCGCGTCGATCAGGAAGGAATGGCGCTCAGCGGGCGTGCGCCGCTCGAGCCTCTGATAGTGCAGCACGGCCGCCGCCTCATTGAAGGCGATGATATTGTTGTACGGCAGCTCCTGCTCGCGCAATCCGCAGGCGGCGAGGTACGCGAGCTGGATCTCAAACTCCGTGGCTCCCGCGGCAAATGCGCGCGCGGCGGCGACGTGGCCGCGCGCCCCCAGGCGACTCGCCTCGCGCAGGCAGAGGAGTTCGTAATCGCTCTTCACGGCGCGCGCAAAATCCAGGTGCGCCACCATTTTCGCAGGGTTCACCGCTGCGACTCCCCAGGAGGCGATCTCGGCGTCGGCGGCGCCGATGAACGCGGTGCGCGACAGATCCGCCGGCAGCAGCGCGCGCGCCGCGGCGCGGTCGGCGCAGGCGCGAATCTCGAAGTGGCGCGTCCAGTAGCCCTGCGGCAGCGCGGCGGATTTGTACCAGAAGTCGACGGGGCTATTGAAGAGGAGGACGGGAATGCGCCCGGGCTCGAAATAGATGAAGCAGTCCGGCACGTCGGTGAGCGGCGCCCACAACTTAAAGGCCGCGTTCGCGCGGAAGGCGTAGTGCTGATCATCCGCGAATATCGCCGGTGCGCAGCCTGAGTGCACGAGCGCGGCGCTGCAGTTCTCGGCATCGAGAGCACTTGCGTAGCTGTCGCGGACCTTCTCTGTATGCTCGGCAAATAGGGTATCGAGATCTAATGCGCGTTCGGACATCGTGCAGCGTCCTTCATGGGTGAGCCTCGTCATTCTAATCGTCGGGAAGGCTTCGAAGGGGCGCGCGGAGAGCAGTGCTGCAGCGCAGCATAAGCTGTGGCCAGCGCGCATCAAATCACCGCGGGCGGATTTAACATGCAGCCGTAGTGACGCGCGGTCAGGGTTTTGTCAGCGCGCGAGTGCCGCATACGTCTGGCGGGTCTGTCGTTCCCAGCCGACACATATTTCAAATCGCTCGGCGACTCTATAGAATTCTCGGCTGCGGTACGCAATTTGCGCATCGTCAGACAAAATCAACTTGTTTGCGCTCCTCACCACTCTTGCTTCTCTCGGGGTATTGATCGATGAACACCAAACTTGCTCTTAGCGCTCTTATCGCGGCGCTGATGCTCACAGCCTGCGCGAAGCAGGAATCGACGAGCACAGCGCCTGCAACGACGGAGGCCACGCCGGCTTCTGGCGCCGCTGCGGACTCGGCCGCGGCTTCCGCCAACTCCGCCACGAATGCGGCTGATGCCGCCACGACCGCTGCCGGTCAGGCTCAGGATGCTGCCGCTGCCGCGGGCAATGCTGCTTCTGCAGCGCCGCCGCCGGATGCCGCGACTCCTCCTCCGGCCGACAACGCGCCGCCGGCTGACAAGAAGTAAATCGGAAGAAATACTGCTCAGGCCCGCAAGGTTTGAGCGACGGCCCGGTCAGGCGCACCAAGTCCTGTCCGGGCCGTTTGTTTTATACGGATACGCTGTGACAGTCAGTGTACGAGACGCACGCGCGTTAGCCAGTGACCGGCTCTGGATCGAGAATGTCTACCGCGACTACCTCGATGACCTGGCGCCGCTCAACACCGGGATTTTCCCGATACTCGGCGAAGTCGGCCATCGCGAACCGGACCAGATCTCACGTTGGTTTGCCGATTCGGGCTCCTATCCGCTCATCATCGTCAAATCCGCAGCAGCAGTCGGCTTTGCGATGGTGGCGCGCGCCGCCGCGCTCGCCGCTCGTCCGCAGGTCGACTATCGGATGGCAGAGTTCTTCATTGCGCGCTCGCAGCGGCGGCGCGGCATCGGGCAGACGGCCGTGCAGATCATCTTCAACCGCTTCGCCGGACGCTGGGAAATCAACGAGTATTTGAGAAACCCCGTGGCGGTGAACTTCTGGCGGCGCGTGGTCGCGGCGCATACGCGCGGTGACTATCAGGAAAGAATCGTCAACGGCGAAGTTCGGCACCTTTTCCAGTCGAGTGTGCCGCGCTCGCGCTAGGGTTCGCGCTGCAGGCGTGACAGCCGATCTGCGCGCGCGCAAGAAGCGCGCGCCGCAGGCGCACCAGAGGCCCGCGCGTGGCGTCCGCGCTCACCAGATGATCGAGCACCCAAAGCCGCCGCCGTGCGGGGGTCAGCCACCAGGCACTCAGGATGAGGCTTGCCGCAACCAGCACGATGACAATGATGCTCTGCAGGGCTGCCATCTTTAGCCTGCTCCAAAGAAGAGTGCCGTGCGATAGGTCAGGAACGCGCCTAGGTAGGCGAGTGCGAACAGATAGCCTGCCATGATCAATGGATAGCGCCAGGAATTGGTTTCCCGCTTCACCACCGCAAGCGTCGACAGACACTGCGGCGCGAACACATACCAGGCGAGGAGCGACAGGCCCGTCGCGACGCTCCAGCTCGATGCAATCACGGGCATCAAGGCGCCGGCGACATCGCCGGTGCGCGCCGCGGACATCGCATAGACGGTGCCGAGCGCACTCACCGCGACTTCGCGCGCGGCGAGGCCCGGCACGAGCGCCATCGAGATCTGCCAGTTGAAACCGATCGGCGCAAAGACCACTTCAAGCCCGCGCCCGAGCATGCCGGCAAGGCTGTAGTGGATCGCCGGCTCGGAAGCTCCGGGGGGCGGCGCGGGGAAGCTTGCGAGGAACCACAGGACGATCATGAGCGTCAAAATAATCGTGCCGACGCGACCGAGAAAGATGCGCGTGCGCTCCCATAATCCCAGCGCGAGATTACGCAGATTGGGCCACTTGTACTCGGGCAGCTCGAGCAGGAGCGGACGGTACTGGCCGCGCATCATGGTGTGCTTGAGTACGAGCGCAACACCCATGGCAGCGAGCACTCCGGCGCCATAGAGGACGAACAGCACAAGTCCCTGCAGGTTGAACACGCCCACCGCGCGACGCGGAATGAAGGCACCGATCAAAAGTGCATACACCGGCAGGCGCGCCGAACAGGTCATGAGTGGCGCGATCATGATGGTTGCGAGGCGGTCGCGCGGCGAGGGAATGGTGCGCGCCGCCATGATGCCGGGAATGGCGCACGCGAAGCTCGACAGGAGCGGGATGAAAGCGCGGCCCGAAAGGCCCACCTTTCCCATGATGCGGTCGAGGAGAAATGCGGCACGCGGCAGATAGCCTGAGTCTTCGAGCGCGAGGATGAAAACAAACAGGATGAGAATCTGCGGCAGGAAAACCAGCACGCTGCCGACGCCGGCCACGATGCCATCCAGCAGCAGGCTGTGCAGCGGCCCCTCCGGAAGAGACTGCGCCAGATACTGCCCCACATCGCGCACACCCGCGGCGATGGCCGCCATCGGCACGACCGCCCAACTGAAGACGGCCTGGAACATGAAAAACAATACCGCGGCCAGGAGGAGCGGACCTGCGATGGGATGCAGCACCAACGCATCGATGCGTGCGAGGAGCATGAGCCGCACGGGCACGCGGTAGTCGATGTCCTGCAGGATGCGCCGCACTTCGCGCTGCGTCGCCTCGACATCGGCGGCGTGCATCACGGCAGGCTCGGCAGAGGCAAGCCGCGGCTCGAAGTCGCAGCGGTCGATGGCTTCAATGAGGGCGCGCTCGCCGCCCGAGCGCACGGCCACCGTCTCGATGACCGGCACGCCGATGGCCGCTTCGAGCGCGCCGCGATCGAGGCGAAAGCCGCGCTCCTTGGCAAGATCGCTCATGTTGAGCGCCACGATGAGCGGCCGATTGAGGCGCTTCAGATCCAGGACCAGCCGCAGGTTCAAGCGCAGATTGGTGGCATCCACGACGCACACCAGAAGATCGGGCGCAGGTTCGCTTGCATGACGGCCGAGGACCACGTCGCGCGCGATGGCCTCATCGAGGCTCGTGGCCTCGAGGCTATAAGCGCCGGGCAGATCGAGTACGCGATAAATGCGGCCGGTTCGGGGCCCTGCGAAGCGGCCTTCTTTTCTCTCGACGGTGACGCCGGGATAGTTGGCAACCTTCTGGCGGCTGCCCGTCAGGCGGTTGAAGAGGGCTGTTTTACCGCAGTTGGGGACGCCGATCAGCGAAAGGCTCGGGCCTCTCGCCGCGGCCTCGGCGTTCACGTCGAATTACTCGAATGCGCAAGCTCGACCCAAACGGTTTCCACTTCGCGACGCCGCAGTGCAAAGGTCGTGGTGCCGATGCGCACCACAAACGGATCACGCCCAGGCCATGCTTCGGTGAGAATTTCGATGCGCTCGCCGCTGACGAAGCCGAGCTCCATCAGCCGCCGCTCGAGAGTCGTATTCTCGCCCTGGCCCACACCGATCACGGTCCCCATGGTCCCGGGCGGCAGCGCGCTCAGGCTGAAGGATCCGGGGGCGAGAGTGAGGCCTCCTTTGGCGGCGAATGCATCCATGCGCAGAGTATGATTGAGAACCGTTCGCATTTGCAATGCGAGCGGGAAGGGCTGTGAAATCCGTCTCGGTTTGTCATAACGCGGCCGAGAGGAGGCGTGAGCTGGACAGTCCCAGGAGGGGCCGCAGGTACTGTCCGGTATAGGATTGTGCGCACGCGGCAACGCGCTCGGGCGTGCCGCTGGCGACGACATAGCCGCCCCCTGCGCCGCCTTCCGGTCCCAGATCAATGACCCAATCCGCGCTCTTGATGACGTCGAGATTGTGCTCGATGACGAGGATGGTGTTGCCGGCATCGCGCAGGCGCAGGAGCACCTCGAGAAGCTGCGCGACATCGTGGAAGTGCAGGCCGGTGGTGGGCTCATCGAGCACGTACAGGGTGCGCCCGGTCGCGCGTTTGGCAAGCTCCCGCGCAAGCTTCACGCGCTGCGCTTCGCCACCGGAGAGCGTGGTCGCATTCTGCCCGAGGTGCAGATAGGAGAGTCCCACATCAACCAGGGTCTGCAGCTTGCCTGCCACCGCCGGAATGTTTTGGAAGAAGCGCAGCGCATCTTCCACGGTCATCTGCAGAACTTCGTGAATGTTCTTGCCGCGGTAGGTGATCTCCAGAGTCTCGCGGTTGTAGCGCTGCCCGCGGCACACATCGCAGGGCACGTACACATCGGCGAGGAAATGCATTTCGACCTTCAACACGCCATCCCCCTGGCAGGCCTCGCAGCGTCCGCCCTTGACGTTGAAGCTAAAACGGCCGCCGGTGTAGCCGCGCGCGCGCGCCTCCGGGACGGCCGCGTAGAGCTCACGCAGCGGCGTGAAGAGCCCGGTGTAGGTTGCGGGATTGGAACGCGGCGTGCGGCCGATCGGGCTCTGGTCGATGTCAATCACGCGATCGATGCCATCGAGTCCCTCGACGCGCTCGCAGGCGGCGGACGAGCGCATTCCGCCATGCAGCCGGGAGGTTGCGTATGGCACGAGCGTGTCGATGACGAGTGTCGACTTGCCAGAGCCGGAGACCCCGGTCACGCAGGTGAAGAGCCCGAGAGGGATGTCGACGTCGAGGTTCTTCAGGTTATTGCCGCTTGCGCCGTGGATGCGGATCTCATTGCCCGGGGTGCGCGCAGTGCGTAGCGGTGGCACCGCAATGCTGCGCCTGCCGCTCAAATATTGACCGGTGAGCGAGGCTGCATTCGCGGCAATGTCGGCGGGAGTACCCTCGGCGACGATGTGCCCGCCTGCGACGCCGGCGCCCGGACCCAGGTCGACGACGTGATCGGCGGAAAGGATCGCCTCGGTGTCGTGCTCGACGACAATGAGCGTATTGCCGATATCGCGCAGCGCCGCCAAGGTCGTCAGCAGCCGCCGATTGTCGCGCTGGTGCAGCCCGATCGAGGGCTCATCCAGAATGTACATGACACCGGTAAGCCCCGAGCCGACCTGACTTGCGAGCCGGATGCGCTGCGCCTCCCCGCCGGAGAGTGATTCGGCGCGCCGTTCGAGCGTCAAATAATCTAGACCGACGTCAACCAGGAAGCGCAGGCGCTCCTGCACGTCCTCGACGATCTTGGCAGCGACCTCCCCGCGCCAGCCGGGCAGGCTCAAAGAGCGGAAGAATGCGAGTGCCTCGCCGATGGTGAGCTGCGCAACCTCAGGCAAGGTGCGCTCCGCGACGAACACGAAGCGCGCGGCGCGGTTTAAGCGTGCGCCGCCGCAGTCGGCGCAGGTGCGCATCCCCAGATATTTGGCGAGCTCCTCGCGCACCGTGGGGGATGCGGTCTCGCGATAGCGCCGCTCGAGATTGGGCAGGATGCCCTCGAAGCGGTGGCGCCTTTTTTGTGTCCGGCCCGAGCCTTCCGCGTAGCGAAATTCGATGACCTGATCGCCGCTGCCGTTCAGGAGCAGATCCTGGATCTTCTGCGGCAACTCGATCCATGGCGTCTCGATATCAAAGTCGAACTGCCGCGCGAGCGACTGGATGAGCTGGAAATAGTAGGCATTCCTGCGATCCCAGCCGCGTACCGCGCCGCCCGCGAGCGACAGATGCGGATGCCCCACGACGCGCTCGCGGTCGAAGAACTCCTGGCATCCCAGTCCATCGCATGCCGGGCAGGCGCCGGAGGGGTTATTGAAGGAGAAGAGCTTGGGTTCAAGCGGCGGCACGCTGTAGCCGCACACGGGACAGGCATGGCGGCTCGAGAACACGAGCTCCTCACGTGCGGTGTCATCAAGGAAGGCGAGGCGCGCCGTGCCGTCGGCAAGACGCAGTGCGGTCTCGAAAGATTCGGCGAGCCGCTGGCCGGCATCCGGTTTGACGCGAAAGCGGTCAATCACCGCCTCCACCGTATGTTTGCGTTTCGCATCAAGCTTCGGCAGCGCATCGAGCTCGTGGATCTCACCGTCAATGCGCACGCGCACGAAGCCCTGGGCGGCGAGCTTCTCAAGTTCGATGGCGTGCTCGCCCTTGCGCGCATCGATGAGCGGCGCCAGCAGCACTGCGGCGGTGCCTTCCGGCAGCCGCATGACCTGATCGACCATCTGGCTCACCGTCTGTGCGGAGAGGTCAATGAGGTGATCGGGACAGCGCGGGATTCCGGCGCGCGCAAACAGCACCCGCAGGTAGTCGTAGATCTCCGTCACCGTGCCGACGGTTGAGCGCGGATTATGCGAGGTTGCCTTCTGCTCGATGGCAATCGCGGGCGAGAGCCCTTCGATCCGATCGACATCGGGCTTGTCCATCATGGAGAGGAACTGGCGCGCGTAGGCGGAGAGCGACTCCACATAACGTCGCTGCCCTTCTGCATACAGGGTGTCGAAGGCAAGCGACGACTTGCCGGAGCCTGAGAGGCCCGTCAGGACGATGAGTCGATTGCGCGGCAGATCAACATCGACGTTCTTCAGGTTGTGGGTGCGTGCGCCGCGGACGCGAATGTACTGCATGATCCGAATCACCTGCCTCGCGATTCCCGCCAGGGCAACCAGCCAGTTTACGCCGTAGCCGCGGATGGGCTCAAAACTCCACGATTCCGTGGTTTTTGGCCGGTTCGCGCGCCCGGGCTCCGAGCGACTACAATGGGGTTGGCATCACTTGAATTCGATGGGGTAGACAAAGGCCATGGCGAGGGGACTGAACAAGGTTATTTTGATCGGCAACCTGGGCGCCGACCCGGAGACGCGCGCCATGCCCTCGGGCACGACGGTGGCGAACCTGCGCGTCGCAACCAGCGAGAGCTGGCGCGATAAACAGTCCGGCGAGCAGCAGGAACGCACGGAATGGCACCGCGTGGCGCTCTTCGGGCGTCTCGGAGAGGTCGCGGCCGAATACCTGCGCAAGGGCTCGCAGGTGTATATCGAGGGATCACTGCGCACGCGCAAGTGGCAGGACAAGCAGGGCCAGGAGCGCTACACGACCGAGATCATCGCCAACGAAATGCTGATGCTCGGCGGACGAAGCTCAGGCGCAAGCGCGGCCGCATCGGAACCACGCGAGCGGCCCGATATGGCCGAGCCGGTCGGGGGGCGCGCCGAGCCGACCGCGCGCGGCGGCAACGACTTCGACGACGACATTCCCTTTTAGCTCAAGCAGGGCGCAGATTGCCCGTATGCCCGGCCGCTTTTTCATCAAGACTTTCGGTTGCCAGATGAACGAGTACGACTCCGCACGGATCGCGGACGTGCTCGCGCAGGAGTGCGGGCTTAGCGTCACGGAGGATGCCGGCCAGGCGGATCTTCTGCTCATGAACACCTGCTCGGTGCGCGAGAAGGCGCAGGAGAAGGTGTTCTCGCTCTTGGGCCAATGGCGGGCTCTGAAGGAAGCGCGTCCCGAAGTGATGATCGGCGTCGGCGGCTGCGTCGCAAGCCAGGAGGGCCAGGCGATCAGCGAGCGCGCGCCCTTTGTCGATCTCGTCTTTGGCCCCCAGACCCTGCATCGCCTGCCGCAGATGATTGGGGAGCTGCGGCGCACCGGGCGCGCGGTGGTCGACGTGAGCTTTCCGGAGATCGAGAAGTTCGATCACCTGCCCGCGCCGAGCGCTCATGGCGCGAGCGCCTACGTCTCCATCATGGAAGGCTGCAGCAAGTACTGCAGCTTCTGCATCGTGCCGTATACGCGCGGCGATGAGGTGAACCGGCCATTTGATGCGGTGCTAGCGGAAGTGGGGCAGCTTGCCGCGCAGGGCGTACGCGAAGTGACGCTTCTCGGGCAGAACGTCAATGCCTACGCCGGGCGCACGCGTGACGGCGTCGTCGCCGATCTTGCAACGCTCATTCATTACATCGCGGCGCTGCCCGGTATTGAGCGCATCCGCTTCACGACTTCGCATCCGCTCGAGTTCACACCGAGCCTCATCGAGGCGTTCGCAAACGTCGACAAGCTCGCAAGTCACCTGCACCTGCCGGTGCAGAGCGGCTCGGACCGGATTCTCGCGCTCATGAAGCGCGGCTACACCGCGCTTGAGTACAAGGAGAAGATCCGCCGTGTGCGTGCGGTGCGCCCCGACATCACCGTGTCATCGGATTTCATCATCGGCTTTCCCGGCGAGACCGAGCGCGATTTTGAGGCAACGCTCGCGCTGGTGCGCGACGTCGGCTTCGATCAGTCCTTCAGCTTCATCTATAGCCGCCGTCCGGGCACGCCCGCAGCTTCGCTGCCCGATGAAGTTGCGCAGGAGGTGAAGCTCGCGCGGCTCGCGCGCCTGCAGGCGCAGCTTGACCTTCAGGAGAGCGCCATCAGTCGCAGCATGGTGGGCAGCGTGCAGCGGGTGCTGGTGGATGCGCCCGCGAAGAAAAATCGCGCGGAGCTCTCCGGACGCACGGCCAACAACCGCTGGGTCAACTTTGCCGGCCCGCCCGGCCTCATGCACCGCTTCACAGACGTCCTAATCACGGATGCGCTGCGCCACACCCTGCGCGGCCGCCTGTACGCCGCCGCTGATGCAGCCTAAGCCCGTGGCCGCTGTCGCCGCTTCCCAGCCGCGCGAATTCCTGCTCGAGCCCGCCGACAACGCGCGGCTTGCAAACCTGTGCGGACCGCTCGATGAGAATCTACGTCTCCTCGAGGTGCGCCTCGATGTGGAGATCCGCCGCCGCGGCGACAACTTCCGCATCAGCGGCGAGCGTGCGGGCAGCGCCGAAGAGACGCTGCGCGCGCTGTTTCGCCTGACTGCGCTCGAAGCGGTGACGCCCGAGCGGGTGCACCTTGCGCTGCGCGAACAGGAGCTCGGAGCGCCGGCACCCGGCGGCTCCGAGGATGAGCTCACGGTGCGCCTGCCGCGCGGTGCGATCCGCGCGCGCGGCGCGCACCAGCGCGACTATCTTGTGCAGATCCGCAACTGCGATCTCACCTTCGGCATAGGTCCCGCCGGCACGGGCAAGACCTATCTTGCGGTTTCCTGCGCGGTCGAGGCGCTGCAGGCGGACCGCGTGCGCCGCATCGTGCTGGTGCGGCCAGCGGTCGAGGCGGGAGAGCGCCTGGGGTTCTTGCCGGGCGACATGTCGCAGAAGATTGATCCGTACCTGCGCCCGATGTACGACGCGCTCTACGAAATGATGGGTTTCGATCGCGTGGCGCGCTTCATCGAGCGCAACGTCATTGAAGTGGCGCCGCTCGCATTCATGCGCGGCCGCTCGCTGAATGATTCATTCATCATTCTGGATGAAGCGCAGAACACGACCATCGAGCAGATGAAGATGTTTCTGACCCGCATCGGGTTTGGCTCGCGTGCGGTGGTGACCGGAGATGTCACGCAGACGGATCTGCCCGCCGGGCGCCAGTCGGGCCTGCGCCACGTCGTTGATGTGCTGCGCGGCGTCGACGGCGTCGCGTTCACCTTCTTTGACGCACACGACGTCGTGCGCCACCCGCTGGTGCAGCGCATCGTGCGCGCCTACGAAGCGCGCGGCGAATCGACGTGAGAAAAAGCCAGCATCTTGAAGTGACGCGCCGCGCGCGGATCTGGTCGCCGCCGGCCGGCGAGCTCAGCACCTGGGCGCGCGCAGCGCTCGGCCGGCGCGCCCGCGGGGCCGAGCTTGCCCTGCGCGTCGTCGGCACCACCGAGAGTCGCCGTCTGAACGCGCACTATCGCGGCAAGGACGCGCCCACCAATGTGCTCTCGTTTCCCGCGCAGCCGCTGCCGGCGCCGCTGAAGGGCGCCGTGCGCCCGTTGGGGGATCTCGTCATTTGCGCGCGCGTGCTGCGGCGCGAAGCACGCGACCAGGGCAAGAGCCTGCGCGCTCATTGGGCGCACCTCGTCGTGCACGGCGCGCTGCATCTCATCGGCTACGATCACGAGCGCGCACGCGACGCGCGCCGCATGGAGCGGCGCGAGATTACGGTGCTGCGCAGCCTCGGATTTGCCAACCCGTACCGGAGCGCGTGATGTCAAAGGACACGAGCACCACCGGGCGCTGGCTGAAGAGGCTTACGCAAAGCCTCTCGGGGGAACCCCAGGATCGCGCCGAGCTTCTGACGCTCCTGCGCGAGACGGCTGAACGTGGTCTTGTCGATGCGGATGCGCTTGAGATGCTCGAGGGCGTGCTGGCGGTCGCGGACCTGCAGGTGCGCGACATCATGGTGCCGCGCATCCAGATGGTCTCCGTGCGGCGCGACGATCCGCCGGCCCGCATCCTGCCCGTCGTCATCGAATCCGGCCATTCGCGCTTCCCGGTGATGGATGCGGATCGCGACGACATCGTCGGCATACTCCTGGCGAAGGATCTCCTGCGCCACTTCGCAGCCGATGCGAGCGCAAGCTTCGACATCCGTGAGTACATGCGTCCAGCGGTGTTCGTTCCGGAGTCGAAGCGGCTCAACGTTCTCCTGAAGGAATTTCGCCGCAACCGCAACCACATGGCGATCGTAGTCGACGAATACGGCGGCGTGGGTGGGCTCGTCACCATCGAAGATGTCATTGAGCAGATCGTCGGTGAGATCGATGATGAGTTTGACGTCGAGGACGATCACAACATCCGCCCCGAAGACACGCGCCACTTCACCGTGCGCGGCGTGACGCGCATGGAAGAGTTCAATGAGTACTTCGGCACGAATTTCGCCGAAGAAGGCTTCGATACGATCGCTGGACTCGTGATGAAGCATCTCGGGCGTCTGCCGCGTCGCGGCGAGCTCCTGACCATTGATGGCTTCGAGTTTCGCGTGGCGCGCGCTGATCGGCGCCGTGTGGACTCGCTGCGCGTTACCGCGCCGCGCGACATCGCCCCTCCCGAGGAACGATCCGCGTGACGCTTCTCGCGGGGGCGAGCGCGCTTGCGCGCTCGCGGGCCCATGGGCCGCGTTTGGCGATGCTGGCCGCGCTCGCATCCGGAAGCCTCCTCGCCTGCGCATTCGCGCCGCTTAACTGGTGGCCGCTCGCGATTCTGTGTCCGGCTGTTCTCATGGGCCTATGGCACGGTGCCACCCCGCGGGCGGCCGCAAAGCTCGGCTTCTGGTTCAACGCGGGTACTTTTGCCGCGGGAACCTACTGGCTCTATACGAGCCTGCACACCTTTGGCGAGGCGCCGATCTGGATTGCCTTTGCTCTCATGCTCGCGCTCGTTGCCATCATGGGCGCGTATCAGGCGCTTCTGGGCTGGTGTATCGCGCGCTTCCTGCCGCGCGCGGGCGCCCTCGCTACGCTCGTCGGCATACCGGCGGCGTGGCTTCTCATGGAGTGGTGGCGCGGCTGGTTCCTCACGGGCTTTTCGTGGCTGTCGCTCGGTTACTCGCAGACCGACACGTGGCTTGCAGGCTTTGCGCCGGTGGCCGGCGTCTATGGCGTGAGCGCACTCTTGCTCTTGAGCGCGGGTGCCATCGTGACGCTCGTGCGCGGCTCGCGCGCCGCGCGCATCGCGGCCACGCTTGTCCTCGTTCTGCCATGGCTCATCGGCTTTGCGCTCGTGAAAGTTGACTGGACGCATGCGAAAGGGCAGCCCGTCGGGGTCGCGGTCATTCAGGGCGCGGTCCCGCAGGATCAGAAATGGCTCGACGCCAATCACGATACGACCCTCAAGCTGTACCGGGATTTGACCGCCAAAGCGCTCGGCACGCCGCTCATCGTCTGGCCGGAATCAGCCCCGCCGGATCTGGCCAATAATCTTTCCGACTATTTGAGCGCCGAGTTCACGACGACCCAGGAACACGGTTCGGCGCTCATCCTCGGGGTGGTGCGCGCTGAGGGCGAGCTGTATTTCAACTCCGTGCTGGCGCTCGGCGACCAGGATCTGCTCTGGTACAACAAGAGCCACCTCGTGCCTTTTGCGGAGTTCTTTCCGGTGCCGGGTTTTGTGCGCTCTTGGCTGCGCCTCGCCAATCTACCCTATGAGGACTTCACCCGTGGCGCGGCCCTGCAGCCACCGCTGCCGGCCGCGGGCTTGAAGCTTGCCGTCACGATTTGCTACGAGGACGCCTACGGGAGCGCCCAGCTGCCGCTCCTCGGCGAGGCCGATGCGCTCGTCAATGTCACGAATGACGCCTGGTTCGGTCATTCGAGCGCGCGCCATCAGCATTTCCAGATCGCGCGCATGCGCGCCATCGAGGCGCAGCGCTACCTCGTGCGCGCGGCGAACGACGGCATCTCGGCGGTCGTCGGGCCGCACGGCGAAGTCATCGCACGAGCTCCTGAATTTACGCCCTACGTGCTGCGCGCGGCCATCACGGCCCGATCGGGGCTCCCGCCCTACGCCTATGTCGGCAACTGGCCGGTGCTGCTCCTGGCCCTGGCAGGCGTCGCCGCGGCGGCGGCGATGCGGCACCGCGCCAGGACTTGAAATCGGGCGGCGCCGGACATAACTCCCCGATATGCATACATCCCCATGCCGGCGGAACCTCTACAATGCAGCTGAGTCTATTCCGGCATAGTTCTTGTTAGTCCAATTTGGAGCACCGCATGAGTCCGTTTGCCCCGGCCTTTAGAGCCGTTTGTGCCGGTTTGGTTGCCATCTTGCTGAGCGCCTGCGTCGGCGATTCGACTGCCCAGACCGCAAATCCGCCCGCCGTCAAAGCCGCCCCCGCGGTGCCGACGGTTCCCGTCACCCCCAGCACGCATTTCGCCCTCCCGGACTTCGCGCCCTTGGTCGAGCGTTACGGTCCCGCGGTCGTCAACATCCAGGTCGTCGAGCGTGCGCAGAACTCGGCCGAATCCGGCCAGCAGGGCGAAGAGGACCCGTTCCAGGATTTCTTCCGCCGTTTTGGCATCCCGGCCCCGCAGATGGGACCGCGCGGTGGCAATGCGCAGCCGACCCATGGTGAGGGCTCGGGTTTCATCGTGACTCCCGATGGCTACATTCTGACCAATGCGCACGTGGTTGCCGACGCGGAGACCGTGACCGTGCGGCTCACCGACCGGCGCGAGTTCACCGCGAAAGTCATCGGAATGGATACGCGCACAGATGTCGCGGTCATCAAGATCAATACCAATAGCTCACTGCCCATCGTGCGCATCGGCAACCCCGCCTCGCTCAAAGCCGGCGAATGGGTGCTTGCGATCGGGTCGCCGTTCGGTTTCGAGAACAGCGCGACCGCCGGCATCGTCAGCAATATCGGCCGCTCGCTGCCCGGCGAGGACGGCAACGGCTACGTGCCCTTCATTCAGACCGACGTGCCCGTCAATCCCGGCAACTCCGGCGGCCCGCTGTTCAACATGTCAGGCGAAGTGGTGGGCATTAACTCGCAGATTTTCAGCCGCACGGGCGGTTACATGGGTCTGTCGTTCGCGATCCCCATCGATGTGGCGATGGATGTGCGCGAGCAGCTCATTAAAACCGGCCACGTCACACGCGGACGCATCGGTGTCACGATTCAGGACGTCAACGCACAGCTGGCAGAGTCCTTCGGTCTTGACCGCCCGCGCGGCGCGCTCGTGAGCTCCGTGCAGAACGGCAGCCCTGGCGAGAAAGCAGGCCTTAAGCCGGGCGACGTCGTGGTCGGCGTCAACGGCCACCTGATCGAGCGTTCGGCAGAGCTGCCCGCGATCATCGCGCGCATCAAGCCGGGCACCGAGACCGAGCTGGATATCTGGCGCGGCGGCAAACAGCAGGAAATCCCGGTGAAAGTTGCGCTCCTCGATGAGCACGAGGTGAAAACGGCGTTCCACAATGGACACCACAGTGACGAGGAGAGCCAGTTGGGCCTCGCCGTACGTCCGCTCGCACCGCAGGAGAAGCAGCAGGCCGAGACCGACGGCAACCTCGTCGTCGAACACGTGAGCGGTCCCGCCGCCGCGGCGGGCGTGCAGCCCGGCGACATCATTCTGGGTGTCAACGGCAAGCGCGTGAAGTCGCTCGAGGAGCTGCAGAGCGCGACCAAGGGTCTCGGCAAGAACGTGGCACTGTTGATCCAGCGCGAGAATGCGCAGATTTTCGTGCCGCTGCGATTGAGCTGAGTCAGGCGCGGACATCTCCACTATCATGTCCGCATGCACGAGAGCTATGACCCGGCAGCCATAGAGGCCGCTGCCCAGGCTGATTGGAACGCAAGTAATGCCTATCGCGTCGCCGAATCCGGCGGCGGCGCGAAATTCTATGCCTGCTCGATGTTGCCGTACCCCTCCGGCAAGCTGCACATGGGTCATGTGCGCAATTACACGATCAATGATGTGATGAGCCGCTACATGCGCATGAAGGGCTTCAATGTCCTCATGCCCATGGGCTGGGATGCGTTTGGCCTGCCGGCCGAGAATGCCGCGATCGAACAGCGCATCGCGCCGGCGGTGTGGACCCGCCAGAACATCGCCGACATGAAGGCGCAGATGCAGCCCCTGGGGCTGGCATTTGATTGGTCGCGGGAGGTCACTACCTGCGATCCTGACTATTACCGCTGGAACCAATGGTTCTTCCTGAAGATGCTCGAGCGCGGCATCGCCTACCGCAAGACGCAGACCGTCAACTGGGACCCCGTCGATAACACGGTGCTGGCCAATGAGCAGGTGATCGACGGACGCGGCTGGCGCTCGGGTGCGCTCATTGAGAAGCGCGAGATCCCGGGCTACTACCTGCGCATCACCGAATACGCCGAGGAGCTCCTGGATGGCGTGGTCAACCGGCTCGACGGCTGGCCGGAGCGCGTGCGGCTGATGCAGGCGAATTGGATCGGCAAGAGCGAAGGCGTCA
>Ga0209006_10001002_pt1 | contig 26070 bp, 23 predicted proteins | sample JacPin_JW_Ref_O2_FD_188567 | JGI IMG/M metagenome (GOLD analysis project Ga0209006, IMG submission 188567) | Forest soil microbial communities from Algoma, Ontario, Canada - Jack Pine, Ontario site 1_JW_Ref_O2 (SPAdes) (version 2) | ecosystem: Environmental > Terrestrial > Soil > Boreal...
CAACGGCATCGACATCGACGAGAAGCGGATCGTGTCGTCCACCGGGGCGCTCGAACTGTCGAAGGTGCCGCAAAAGCTCCTGGTCGTCGGTGCCGGCATCATCGGGCTCGAGCTCGGCTCGGTGTGGCGGCGGCTCGGCGCGCAGGTGACGATCGTTGAATTTCTCGACCACATTTTGCCCGGCATCGACGGCGAGGTGGCGCGGCAATTCCACCGCATGCTGCAGAAGCAGGGCATCGCCTTTAAGCTCTCGTCCAAGGTCACCGCGATCGACACGTCTGGAAAAGCACTGAAAGTGAACGTCGAGCCGGCCGCCGGCGGTGCCGCCGAAACGATCGAAGCCGACGTGGTGCTGGTCGCGATCGGCCGTGTTCCTTTCACCGAAGGTCTTGGTCTCGAAGCGGCCGGCGTGAAACGAGACAATCGCGGCCGGGTGATTATCGATGAGCATTTCCGCACCAATGTCGCCGGCATCTATGCCATCGGCGATGTGGTCGCCGGCCCGATGCTGGCGCACAAGGCGGAGGACGAGGGTGTTGCCGCCGCGGAGATCATTGCCGGTCAAGCCGGGCACGTGAATTACGAGGTGATCCCCAACGTCGTCTACACGTTTCCGGAAATCGCCTCGGTCGGAAAGACCGAGGAGGAGCTCAAAGCGGCCGGAGTCGCCTATCAGGTCGGCAAGTTTCCCTTCAGCGCCAATGCCCGCGCCAGAGCCAACCTCGCCACCGAGGGCTTCGTCAAAATCCTGGCCGACGCCAAGACCGACCGCGTGCTTGGCGTGCACATTCTTGGGCCCGACGCCGAAGCGCTGATCGCCGAAGCCGCCATGGCTATGGAATTTGGCGCTTCATCGGAGGATATCGCGCGCACTTGCCACGCCCATCCGACATTGAGCGAGGCGGTCCGGGAAGCGGCGTTGGCGGTCGCCAAGCGCGCGATCGATCTTTGATCTAAACGACACTGCTCTCGTTGCGTTCTCCGCTCATTCCCGCGAAAGCGGGAATCCAGAACCGGCGCTGTGCGAGAACGGGGTTCCGCCTTCGCGGGGACGAGCGGCCGGTGGACCCTCGGGGCTATTCGACGACGATCTTGACTTCGCTGCCCGACTTCAGCCGCTCGCCCGGTTCCAGCCCGTTGAGCACGCGGAAGCGTTCGACCTGACGGTCGGTAACCGCCATGCGGGTCGCGAGTTTCTCGACGGTATCGCTGGGCCCAACCGTCACCACTTGCAGCCGCAGCGGCTTGGCGTCCTCGATCTCGGCCAGGCTCATGCGGCGGAAGGTACCGACCGACTCGCGGAAAATGCGATCGCTCTCCGGCGAGCGATGTTTGGTGGCGAAGATGAAACGATACACGTCGCTGCCGAAGCGGATGGCGTAGAGGCGGAAGTCCCATTGATCGCCCTTGGCGGCTGCTGACGCGCCCGCAAAGCCGTTGATGGTGACGTCTTCCACGGTGCCGGGGTCAATGTTCTCGATCCAGCCGGAGGTGAGGTAAGCGGCCAGCGTTTGCTCGGCCGGCACGCGCACGACGTCGAGCCGCAGCGCCTGGCCGCCGCCATGCTTGACGCCGAGCACGGCCTGCGCCGTGTTGTCGAGATTGAAGCCCTCCGGGGCGGTAAAGGTGAAGCCGAGACGCGGGTGCAGAAAGCGCCGGCCGCGGACAAAGCCTTCGCTCGGGTCTTCACCAAAAACGATGCCGTTGATGCCGCTGAGATAGGCGTTCTTATCGCGCCCAACGATCGTGCCGGTCGTGTTGGGCCCGCCATATTGGCGCGCATTGGCGACCGCGTTGGAAATCCGCTCGGGCGTCGCCGGGTGCGACGATAGGAAATCCGGCGCGCGCGGATCGATGGCGGCGCCATTCTGCTGCGGCTTGAGCTCGGAATTGTGCTCCATCGAGGTGAGGAAGCGCACCGCGCCGTTCGGATCGTAACCGGCGCGCGAGGCGATGCCGATGCCGATGGCGTCCGCCTCGAATTCCTGGGCGCGCGAGAAGCTCGCGAGCGCAAGCTTCGATTTGGCGAGCGCCAATGCCCCCACTTCCGGATCGCTGATCACGTCGCTGACGACGCGGCCGACCAGCGCCGCCTGTTTCGCCTGCTCTTCGCGGATGGCGGCGTGGCGGGCGACGACGTGGCCCATCTCGTGCGCCAAGACCGACGCCAGCTCGGATTCGTCGTTGGCGAGCGCCACCAGCCCGCGGGTCACGTAAAGCTGGCCGGTCGGCAAGGCAAAGGCATTGATCGACTGCGAATTGAGCATGGTGACCTTGTAGTGCAGGTCGGGCCGCTCGGATGCCGCCACCAGGCGTTCGACCGTGTTCTCAAGTGCGGCTTGCAACTTGGGATCGTTGTAGACGCCGCCATAGGCCGAGAGGATGCGCTGGTGCTCGCGTAGTGCCGCGGGCGACATATCCGCCGTTTCCGGGGGCTTCGCCGCGGCCGGCGCCGCGACCTGCGGCCCGAGCGAGGGCGGCGACGCGGTGCAGGCGGCCAGCACAAGCGCGAGCGCGGCCATGCCCGCATGGGCAAGCCGCAGCTTTGCGATCGCTGTGGGTCGCGAATTCCTCACTACCGCATCCCAGTCCGTTGCTCGCCGCCCCGCGCAGCGTACTCACTCACGATCAGCGAACTCTATCTGCTCCGGCCGCGTCGCGTCGATCCAAGGACCCCCGCGCTCTTCGATCCATCCGCGAACCCGTATATGTCGGCCGGCGAGCTTCTTTGGTTCGAAACCGGCCGCGGTAAAATTACGCTCGTTTCGCTTCAAGATCGTAACGGTGAAATCCTCGGTCCACCGCCGCCCGAAGTTCACGTAGATGGTGGCGCCGCTCTCGCGCACCGAGAGCACCTTACCCTCGACCAGTGCAAAGTGGCCTTGTTCGGCCAGCACATCGGTGGGGTGGTCGGCGCTGAGCAAGTCATAATACGGACTGGCCCAAAGGCCAAGCTTAGCCGCCCGCGCCGTATTTTCGCGGCGCAAAAGTTCCATGGCGCAAGCCCGGCTTCCCACCCGCGCCGCGACGCGGGCGAGGCCGGCGGCGACCAAATCGGCCTGCACGGCGTGTTCCACGCCGTCGCGGGCGGCGAAGGCGTAACCGATGAGGCGTCCGTAGCGATCGCTCTTCTGTGGTTCCGCTTGCTTGATTGTGACTTGGGCGCCAACGAGCAGAGCAGTGAGCGCGTCTCGCGCGGCGTCACCGCCCGGCGCGGCGTTGGATTCCTGCGGCAGCGGCAGTGGCGGCACTTCGATCGCGGCCAGCCGGACTTCGCGGCCGTCGTCGAGCACGAAGGTGCGGCCATCAACGACGCGGCTTACGCTGCCATGCACGATCGTCTCACCGCTGCAAGCAAACGGCGCCTGCGGCCGTTCCTGCGCGGTCGCGCCGAAACATCCGCATGTCATCGCCAATACGGCCACGAAGGCCGCGGCCAAAACCCCGTCGCACCACCCGCGCATCGAGGCCAAGCGAAGGGCGGGATTACGGCAGCACTGCGGCGGCTCCAGCGGGCACGATGGCTCCGCTTTGAGCCTTGCTGTGCGTGCGGCAAATGTGCAAGTCGGAAACCCGGCGTTTAGCCGGCTTTGCGGTGCTTGGCGGCAGCGCGCGTCTTCCCGGCCTCGGCTTTGCTCGTCTCGGCCTTTCCCGCCTCAGCTTGGGCGGACTTTTTGCCCTGGATCGGCAACAGCATTTCTTTCTGCCCGCTGGCCTTGCGGCCTTTTTTCACACGCGCGGGGCGGGGCGCCTCTTTCTCGGCCTGCACGGAGCGGCGGAGCGCGTCCATGAGATTGATGACCTTGCCGGTCGGTTGCTCTTTCGGCGCCTCGATCTTCTCGCCCTTGGCTTTCTTCTCGATCAGGTCCTTGAGCGCGTGCTCGTAGTGGTCTTCGAATTCTTCCGGCTTGAAATGCCCGCGTTTCGTCTCGACGATATGCCGCGCCAAATCCATCATGTCCTTGGTGAGCTTGACGTTCGGGATGTCGTCGAAATATTCGCCGGAGTCGCGCACTTCGTAAGGGAAGCGCAGCAGCGTGCCCATGAGGCCCTTGTCGCGCGGTACGATGGCGATCACGTGCTCGCGGCTGGTCAACACCACGCGGCCGATCGCCACCATCTTCATCTGTTCGATGACGTTGCGGATGACGACAAAGGCGTCTTGGCCCACATTGCCATCGGGCGCGATATAGTATGGGCGGATGTTGTAAAGCTCGTCGATCTCGTCGCGCGGCACGAACTCGTCGATGTCGATGGTCTTGGTGCTCTCGAGCGCAACGGCTTCGAGCTCTTCGTCGGTGATCTCGATATACTCGCCCTTGGCGACTTCGTAGCCCTTGATGATGTTTTCCGACGGCACCTCGTCGCCGGTTTCGGCGTCAACCTTGCGATAACGGATGCGATTGCCGGTTTCGCCGTTGATCTGATTGAAGCTGACTTTTTCCCGTTCGGAGGTCGCCGGATAGAGTGCGATCGGGCATGAAACCAGCGAAAGCCGCAGATAGCCTTTCCAATATGCGCGGGGGGCCACGATGTACTCCTGCGAAACCGTCGTTGTGACAACGACATGGATCATAGCGCGTTCCGCCTTCGGCGTGGAGGCGCGAACGGCAATCCGTTTCTGATTTGTTCCACGCAGTGCTTTTTTAGGGTAAAGTAATTGCAATTTCGATTCGTAAGCCCGGGATTTGAGATGTCCGTCGCCGCTCGCAAGCTTAGACCGCAGCCGCGGTCCAAGATCTTCCACGCCACCATGCTCGTCACCCGCGCCGAGGAATGGTGGGTCGAGGCCGAGACTATCGACCAAGCGCAAGCGCTGTTGGCCGCCGGGGAGGGTCACCACGCCGCGCTCGGCGAGCGCGTCCATGTCGAGCTTGAAGCGATGCTTGAAGAGCACAGCGGCTAGGTGTGGGCATGATCCGGAAAATACGTCCTCGTCCCCTCTAAGCCGCCAACTCCTTGTAAGCCTGCGGCAGCAGGCGTGCGAGTAGCTCGGCCCATTTTTGCTGCCCGCCTGCCTCCGCGATCAAGTCTTGGCGGATCTCGATCAAAACATGCGGCAAGCCGTGGCGCTCGCCGTGCTCCGGAATGGTGTAGTCGGTCGTGTCGCTGACAAAATAAGGCTGGTTGTCGCCGACGACGAGACCATGCTCTTGCTGAAAGAGCGTGACGAGGCGGCGGGCCAGACGTGGATCGCGATTGTAGAGCAGCGCGACATGCCAAGCGCGCGCCACGCCTTTGAAGACTGGCGTAAAGCTATGCAGGGCGATCAACGCCGTGGCGCGGCCGGCTTGCCGCCGGCGTTCCAGCTCGGTTTCGATACGCTGGTGATAAGGCCGAAAAATCTCGCGGACGCGCGCGTCTTTTTCCGCGTCGCTCAAGTCGGCATTGCCGGGGATCGGTGTGAGCTCGCTGATTTCCGGGATCGACGTCGGCGAGCCCGGCGGCCGGTTGCAGTCGATCACCAGCCGCGAATAATTTTGTTGGATCAACACAGCGCCGAGCGCGTTAGCCAATGTCCGGCCGACGCCGGCGATGCCGATGTCCCAGGCGATATGGCGCTCCCATTCCAGCGCAGCAACGCCGAGCCGGCCGAGAGCGCGTGGGATCGCCCTTCCGGCATGATCGGCAACGAGCAGCAGCGGCGACGTTGCGTCAGCATTGTCAACAGAGACCGGCGGCGGCTCGTCCGCGGCCAGGAGGGGCTGCATCACGCTGTTCATGGGCTCTTAAATCCGAACAAATACGTGCGATTTTTGGCCCAAAAAATGCATACATCAAGAAAAAGCATGTCCGACGCTAAGCGTACCTTGGTCCGCATGTGAAATCGAGCATAAGCCGCCGCAGGATCCACCGCCGCGACCGCGACGATCGCTGACGAAAACGAGTCTTCGGTCTTCGATGAAAACGAGTCCGTGATGAAAATTTGCGCCGGCTACGAAATCGCCTATGAGTGCCCGCAGCCGACGCCGATGATCGTGATGCTGAGCGTGCATCCCTCGCGCACGCCCGATCTCATCACGCTGGACCAGATACGGCTTACGCCGGCGATACCGGCGAACGCCTATCGCGACGGCTTCGGCAATGTCTGTCACGTGATCCACGCCCCCGCGGGCAGGATCACGCTATCGGCGGATTTTTTGATCGAGGATTCCGGCGCCCCGGATGACGTCGTTCCTTACGCCATGCAGCATTCCTTGGAGAAGTTGCCGGTCGAGACGATCGTCTATCTACTCGGCAGCCGCTATTGCGAAACCGATCGATTCGTTCAGCTTGCCTGGTCGACGTTCGGCACGATCGCCAAGGGCTGGCCGCTCGTTCAGGCGATCTGCGACTACGTTCACGACCGCATGGAGTTTGGCTACAAGCACGCCAATCCGACCAAGACCGCTTGGCACGCGCATAACGAGCGTCGCGGCGTTTGCCGCGACTTCGCCCACCTTGCGATCACGCTGTGCCGTTGCATGAATATTCCGGCGCGTTACTGCACCGGTTACCTCGGCGACATTGGCGTGCCGCCCGATCCGGAGCCGATGGATTTTTCCGCCTGGTTCGAGGTTTATCTCGGCGACCGCTGGTACACCTTCGACGCGCGGCACAACAAGCCGCGTATCGGCCGTATTCTCATGGCGCGGGGGCGCGACGCCACCGATGTTGCGATCTCCACCTCGTTCGGTCCCTGCACGCTGGCCAGTTTCAAGGTGGTGACCGAAGAAGTGCCGGCCGCAGCCGCGTTGGCGGCGCGCTAAATTCCGGCATGCCTTGAGCGGGTGAACCCGGGCGCATATTGTGCCGGCGCGCGAAGCACCTAGCTGGTCCCGTAGCTCAGCCGGATAGAGCAGCGGTTTCCTAAACCGAAGGTCGGAAGTTCGAGTCTTCCCGGGACCGCCATGATTTCAAGTTTTTTGATATTTGTCGGGCAAATGGGGCATCGACCGCCAATCGCGCGACCTCTGCCAGAAGATATTCTGAACTGTTGCATTTATGCATCGGCGCCGCGGGGTAATCGGATATACACAAAGCCGTTGTTGTAGGACCGGCAATTTTAGCCATACCTGGCGGGCCGCTACCGCGGCGTTGAAGTCGCGGTCGATGAAGCTCCCGTTGTTGGTGCGGAAGTGCTGGATGACGTGGTAGCCTCGATGATGATGGCGCCTAGGGCCGTATGCCTGCCGACTGACGTGGAGAATAATCAAGGGACGATGGTAACGCGGAAAGAGCGCATCGACGCGTTCAGTCATGAAGGCGTGCCACCGACTGATCTGCCCCTCGAACTCCTCTGCGAGGATCACGTCGGCACGTATGTCATTCCCTTTCTGTGTCGATGGAATAGCGGCACCTGGCATAGTGTTGACACGGACAATCGCATCGAAGCGACTGTTGTTGGCTGGCGCGTGCGCTGATGTGAAGTGATGGAAGCTTGCGAATCCAGGGATGGAGAAAGTCGAGATAGATGAGTGCCTTTAAGAAACCAGATTTCGTCGAACGTCGAGATGCCGCGGTGCAGGCCAAGAAAGCTGCGCTGGATAAATTTCGCGCAAGCGCTGCCGACCCGGCGTTAGCGGAGCGGCAGACGGCTAGAACGGCGAATGCCAACACGCGCCGGGCGGCCAAGAACGTTCGTGAGATTGAAAAAGCCGAAAAGAAAGTACGTGACGCCGAACGCGCGCAGCAGGCGGAGCGCGATGCAGCCGCACGGGCCGAGCAAGCCGCGGCCGAAAGCGCGAATCGCGCGGCTACATTACAAGCCGAGCAAAAGGCGGCCAGGGACGCACGCTATGCGGCCCGCAAATCGAGGTCGTCACGCTGACGGTTTGTGACGGACCTGACGAACGAACCTACTCATGGATAAGGTTGGCTTTGACGACACCGACTATTCGGTTGTCGTAAAGGATAGAGCGCCCCCTCCGAATTCATGGAGATGGGAGATTTATCGCGCCGGGAGATTGAACCCGATAAGACAATCGCGGGTTCTCTTTCACACAATGGCAGCGGCGAAAAGAGAAGGAAAAGCGGCACTCAAGCAGCTATTGAGTCAACTCGGCGCCTAGCAACGTTGCAGGAGGCACCGCCCGATTTCACGTCACAGATTTTTGGAAGGGAAGAGGAGGCACGGGCCGGAAGTGGCCGGCCGGCTTGCCCGAAGTCGCACCGTCAACCGCCCAGGCTGTCCGGTTCCATTACGGCGCGGGCTCTTACTGCAGCCCAGGTGCGCGGATGCTTCTCATGCAGATAAATCGCAAGGCGCGGCCTGATCTTTTCGTCCCGGGAGGTTACAGCCTCCTTGAATAGGCGGTTTTGAAGGTCGGCGGGCAACCCGCCCCACATTCTTACAACGGCCTCGCCCAACGCGCGCGCAAGCTCTTCCGAGGTTTCGTTGGCGAGCACGGCCATAGCAAATCCCTCCCGCTGAAATGGTAGATGACAACGCCGTCAGGAGCGCGGCGGTTCCCCAAATATCGATTTGCTGGACCGTAGAGGTGGCGCTGAGGAAATGCGAAGCCATGCGGGGCTATGAAAAATGCCCGCCGCTTTTTCTTAAACCGAAGGTCGTAAGTTCGAGTCTTGCCCGGACCGCCAGACATTCGTCGCTCCGCCGGATGGCAGAATATTGCCAAGGGGCGTAAACTTGCGCTTCAACTCGGCGATAACCGAGCGACAATCCGAGGGAGGCAAGTATGATACCCTTACATCGGCGTGAGGTAGTGTTCGGTCTTGCCGGCGTGGCGCTGGCGCACACAATGCTTGGACGCATCGGCATGGCACTTGCTGCTGACAAGATCAAACCCGGTCCGTCGAGCGCGCTGATCGTGGTCGACGTGCAGAACTGCTTCCTGCCCGGCGGCAGCCTGGCAGTGAAAGACGGCGATCAGGTGATCCCGGTCATCAACCGCATCGCCAAGGAATTCGCCAACGTGGTGATGACGCAGGATTGGCACACCGCGCACCACATTTCGTTCGCATCCACCCATGACGGCAAGAAGCCGTTCGAGGTGATCAAACTCGCCTACGGCAATCAGGTGCTGTGGCCCGACCATTGCGTGCAGGGCACCGAAGGCGCGAGCATCGCCAAGGATATCAACATTCCCCAAGCGTCGTTGATCATCCGCAAGGGTTACCACAACGACGTCGACAGCTACTCGGCGTTCCTCGAGGCCGACAAGGAGACCCGCACCGGTCTTGCCGGCTACCTGAAGGAACGTAAGATCGATACGGTCTTCGTGACCGGCCTTGCCACGGATTTCTGCGTCGCCTGGACGGCGCTCGATGCGCGCAATGCCGGCTTGAATGTTTATGTCGTGGAGGATGCGTGCCGCGGCATCGATATCAACGGGTCGGTCGGCAAGGCGTGGGAAGACATGGCCAAGGCCGGCGTCAAGAAGATCCAGTCGAGCGATCTGGCCTAGCACCGACTTCGTCAATTCCCTTGACTCAGCAGACCCCCACTCTTCTCTCCCCCTTGCAGGGGGAGAGAAGAGCAAGCCGTGCGCGCCGAGCTTGCGTGCGCATTCTGTGTCCTCCCCCTGAAAGGGGGAGGAGTAAGGCGGGGGGCGCGGGCCGCAATCGCAGCGTCAAATTGGTAACCGTGGTGGTCGGCATCATTCTTCGATGATTCCGGATGTAGACCGTTCCCGTATCGCGGCGATTATCCTAACGGTTCTTATCGCGGAAACGGTCCATCAGCGGCTTGTCCTGGCCGCCGTCGATCTCGATCATGGTGCCGTTGACCATCTGCATCAGCGGCGAAGCCAGCATCACCACCAGGTTGGCGACCTCGTCGACTTCGGCGATGCGGCCCATGGGGATGGAAGCCGGCGCCAGCGTGTCGGCCTCCTCGTAGGAAATCTTCATGTCGCGCGACATCGCCTTGACCAGCCCCGCCCAGCGCTCGGTGCGCACCGGACCGGGATTGACCGCGACGAAGCTGATGCCGGCCTTGCCGTACTGGCCGGCGAGCGAAAGCGTCAGGTTCTGTCCGGCGGCATTGGCCGCGCCCGGGCAAATTTCCCAGTAAGACGGCTTCACGCCGTCATTGCCGATTAGATTCACCACGCGGCCGCCGCCCTGCTTGACCATGATCGGCAGCGCATAGCGCAGGCACCGCACATAGCCCATGAATTTGAGCTGCAGGCCCTTCTCCCAGTCGTCCTCGGTCAGATGCTCGATGACGCCGCCCGCGGCCGATCCGGCATTGTTGACCACGATGTCGAGGCGGCCGAGCGCCTTATGGCCTTGCTCGATGAAATTCTTGGCGTCGGCGTCTTTGCGCAGGTCGGCGGGAATCGGGACGATCTTGCGCCCGGTGGCTTGGGAGATGTCCTTGGCGGCGGCTTCCAGCGGCTCCATGCGCCGCGCACAGATGGCGACGTCCACGCCTTCCTTTGCCAGCGCCAAGGCGATCCCCTTGCCGATGCCTTCGCTGCCGCCCGTCACCAAAGCCGTCTTGCCTTGCAGCTTGAGGTCCATACGTCTTCTCCTTGCCAATCTCTTAGTGATCGCTCACGCGGCGTATCAGCCGCCGCAGCCGTTGTGGCGTGATCGGAAGTTCGGTGACGGCGCCATGGGCACCGAGCGCGTCGTCGACGGCGGCGGCGATCGCGGCACCGACCGCATTGGCGCCGCCTTCGCCCGCCCCTTTCAAGCCCATCGGATTAAGCGGGCTGGGCGCGTCTTCGCTGATGAGGACGTCGACGGTCGGCATCCCGCGAACGGTCGGCATCAGATAATCGGCGAACGTCACCGACAACGGCTCGCCGCGTTCGTCGTACAAAAATTCTTCCAGCAACGTGCCGCCAATGCCCTGCGCGCAGCCGCCGACAATCTGACCCTCGATCAGCATCGGATTGACCGCTTTGCCGACGTCATAGGCGACGAGATAGCGCTCGATGTCGACGGCGCCGGTATCTTTGTCGATTTTCGTCACGGCGATGTGCACGCCATAAGGATAGTTCATGTGATTGCTGTGGAACCATCCCTCCGCCGACAGACCGGGCGCGCGGCCGTGGCGCAAGGGCGAGTCGGGCGACAAAGCGCGGGCAATCGCGCCCAGTTCGACGGACGGTCCCGAGGCCGCGTCGATGCGAACGACTTCGCCTTCCACCACGTCGAGCAAGTCCGCCGAAGTTTGCAGCATTTCTGACGCGACCTCGATTGCCTTGGCCCTGAGCGCGGTGGCGGCGATCCGCGTCGCCTCGCCGGTCATGACGGTGACGCGCGAGGCGAAGGCGCCCATGCCTTTTTCGATTCGATCCGTCTGCCCATGCGTCACCCGGATTTTCCGGTAATTGACCCCGAGCGCATCGGCGCAGATTTGCGCGATCACGGTTTCCATGCCCTGGCCGACCGAGGCGGCGCCGGAAATGACTTCCACCATGCCGTCGGCATCGACGTCGATTTTCACCTGGTCAAACGGTCCCAGTCCGCTTTTCTCGACGAACAGCGCGACGCCGGCACCGACCAGTTCGCCGGCGGCTTTACGCGCCGCCAACGTCTCGCGCAGCCGCGCCCATTCGACCGCGGCGAGCGCCTTGTCGAGCAGGCCCGCATAGTCGCCGGAATCGAGGATGATGTGGGTGCCGAGCGTGTCGAGCGGACGCTCGTACGGCATTTCGTGACTGGCGATCAGATTGCGCCGCCGCACCTCCACGGGGTCGAGACCGAGCTTGGCGGCAATGGCGTCCATGAGCCGCTCGCGCACGAACGTGCTCTCGAACCGGCCCGGCGCCCGGTACGTTCCGCACGGCGTCTTGTTGGTCAGGCGAATGTGCGCGTTGGCCCGATACGCCGGAATGCGATACGGCCCCGGCAACATCGCCGCGGCAAGATCGGGGACGGTCGCCGCATGGGTGCGCATATAGGCGCCCTGATCGTAAAAGATTTCGTCTTCGAGGGCGAGGATGCGCCCGTCGCTATCGGTGGCGGCGCGGACGTGATGCTGCTGCTGGCGCGAATGATTGGCGGCAATGAGATGCTCGCGGCGGTCCTCGATCCACTTGACCGGCCGCTGCATCCGCAAGGCCGCGGCGCACACCAGCACATCTTCCGGATAAATTTCGCCGCGAATCCCAAACCCGCCGCCGACATGCCCCTCGTAAAGGTGAACGGAAGAGGCTGGCCGTCCAAGCATCTTGGCGATCTGATCCCGATTCCAATGCGGCACCTTGGCGGCGCCGTGAAGCTCGAGCACGTCGCGCGCCGCGTCGTAGCGCGCAATGGCGCCTCGGGTTTCGAGCGGCACGCCCGAATGCCGCCCGATCGCCAGCGTCGCCGCGACCACGGCGTGCGCGGCGCGGAACGCGGAATCGACGTCGCCATATCCCTTGCGCACGATCGCGGGTTCGGTCGATCGACCCGGTTCGAATTCGCCGGGCTCCGCGGCTGCGTGCAGGATCGCCGGCAATTCCTCGACGTCCAGGGTGACGAGCTCGGCCGCATCTTCGGCGAGATACGGATCGTCGGCAAAAACCGCCGCCACCGGCTCGCCGACATAGCGCACCCAGCCGCTGGCAAAGAGCCGCTGGCGATAAGGCTCCAGCCCCTCGATGCGGCTGAGACGAAAATCGATCGGCGGAATGTCGGCAACATCGGCGGCGGTCCACACCGCGTGCACGCCGGGCAGCGCCAGCGCTGCGTCAGCGTCGATTGCGCGCAGCTTTCCGTGCGCGAAGTTCGAACGCACGACGCGCATATGGAGCTGCCCCGCGAATGAGATATCGGCGGCAAAGCGGCCGCGGCCGGTCAGCAGCGGCCGGTCCTCCAGGCGGGTCAGCGAGCGCCCGACGTATTTTGTCTTTGGCTTTGCGGTTGATGGCGCCATCGATCAGCCGTCAGGCTTGCGCCGTCCGCCGCTGCCGCATCTCGCCGGCGACGGCACGCACGGCCTTCACGATGTTCTGATAGCCGGTGCAGCGGCAGAGATTGGACGAGAGCACGTCGGTGAGTTCGTCGTCGGTGATATCGGGCTCGCGCTCCAGCACGCCGGTCACCAGCATCAGAAAGCCGGGCGTACAGAAGCCGCATTGCAGGCCGTGATGCTCCATGAACGCGCGTTGCAGGGCGTTAAGCTCGTCGCCGGTCGCCAAGCCTTCGACGGTGCGGATCTGCTTGCCTTCCGCTTGCACCGCGAACATCAGGCAGGAACGCACCGGCGCGCCATCGACGAGCACCGTGCAGGCGCCGCACACGCCGTGCTCGCAACCGATATGCGTCCCGGTCTGCCCGCAATCCTCGCGAATAGCGTCGACCAGCGTGCGGCGCGGCTCGACGCGAATGGCATGGGCCTGTCCGTTGATCGTAAGTGTAATGTCGCTTCGCTCGCTCATACGTCGTTCTTTCTGGCCTGCCGCAGCGCTGCGCGGATGCGCTGCGGCGTCGCCGGTATCTCGTTGATCGTCGCGCCGAACGGCGTCAGCGCATCGTTGATGGCGTTGAGAATGGCGGCTGGCGCGCCGATCGCGCCGCCTTCGCCGAGCCCCTTCGCGCGGGTGATCGTAGCGTCGCTCAAGGTTTCCAGATGCATCAGCTCGATCGGCGGAATCTCGTGGCAGGTCGGCGGCAAAAAATCCGCCAGCGTCGCCGTGAGCATATTGCCGCTGTCGTCGTACACGATCTCTTCCAGCAGAGCGTTGCCGATGCCTTGAGCAACGCCGCCGAGGATTTGACCGTCGACGATCATCGGGTTGACGAGGCGGCCGGCATCCTCGGCGACCACGAACCGTTCGATGGTCACGCGCCCAGTGTCGGCGTCGACTTCAACAATGCCGGCGTGACACGCGTTGGAGAATGTGCCGGGCGGATCGTAAGTGGCGGTTTCCGAGAGTCCCGGATCGAGCTCTCCCTTGAACAGGTGAAACTGGTGATACGCGGCACGCGCCAAGTCCTCGATCGGTATTTCGCGATCGGTTCCGGCCACCCGTGCGGCGCCGTTTTCCAGAACGATGTCGTCGGCCGCCGCTTCGAGAAGGCGGCTGGCGATCTTCTTGAGCTTGGCATGCACTTTGCGCGCCGCCAGCACGCTGGCGCCGCCGGCGATGACCAGCGAGCGGCTGGCAAAGGTTCCCCAGCCATAAGGCGTGCGGTCGGTGTCGCCGTGAATGACTTTGATCACGTCAGGGGAGACGCCAAGCTCATCGGCGACAAGTTGCGCAAGCGTCGTGCGGAGGCCCTGGCCGTGCGGGCTGGCGCCGATGCGCAACTCGAGATAGCCGGACGGATCCATGGTCAGCTCGACCGTCTCCCAACCCGGCGTCACGCCCATGCCGCGCGCGGCGAAGGCCGGCGTGCCGTAACCCGTGCGTTCGGAAAATGTGGCGAAGCCGATGCCGAGATAACACCGTTCGGCGCGGGCTTGCGCCTGGCGTTTGCGGAACGCCGGCACGTCGAGCGCGTCGCTCGCCATATCGAGCGTCTGCCGATAGCTGGCTTCGTCGAACACCAGGCCGGTGGCCGAGGTGTAGGGAAATTTCTCGATCAGATTGCGCCGGCGTATCTCGACCGGCTCCAGGCCGAATTGCGCGGCTGCCGTATCCATCAGCCGTTCCAGCGCCGTCGTGATCACAGGTCGCGACACGCCGCGATAGGGCGCCATCGGACAGGTATTGGTGAGTACGCCGCGCGCGACGCAGGAATAGGCCCGCACGTCGTAAGGGCCGGGGAGCTCGGCCATCGCCATCAGCGGCTCGACCGCGCACGTTGTCGGATAGCAGGAATAGGCGCCGACATTGGCAACGACCTCGGCCGCCAGCGCGACCAATTTCGCGTCGGCATTGAAAGCGCCCTCCAGGCGGATGTACTGATCGCGGCTGTGGAACGAAGCCATCAGATTCTCGCGGCGGTCTTCGGTCCACGCCACCGAGCTTTTAAGCTTCCGCGCGAGCCAGACCAGGACGACGTATTCCGGGACCAGCGACATTTTCTGGCCGAAGCCGCCGCCGACGTCCGGCGCAATGACGCGCAGCTCGCTCTCCGGCATCCCGATCAGGTCGGCAATCGCGGTGCGCATCAAATGCGGCATCTGCGTCGCGCAGGTCAGCGTCACCCGCCCGGATATCGGATCGAAGACGGCGTGGCCGGCGCGCGCTTCGAGCGGCGTCGCGTTTTGCCGCCGCGAACGCAGGTCGATCGCGATAAGGCGGTGGGCGTCACCGTGCGCGGCCGCGAAGCCTGGCGTCTCCATCCTGCCTTCGACGACGATATTGTGTGCAGCCTGCGTATGGACCTGCGGTGCGCCGTCGATGAGCGCCGCGCGTGCATCGACGACCGGCTCGACTTCGCCGACTTCGACCGAGACGTCGTCGGCGATGTCTTCGGCTTCCGCTTCAGTCGCGGCGATCACCGCTGCGATGGGTTCGCCGACAAATCGCACGAAGCCCGAGGCGAGGACCGGCTGCGCGACCGGCACGTAACCGAATTTATGCAGCGCCGGCGTGATCGGCTTCACCGCCGCAAGATCGGCTGCGGTGAGTACAACGGCGTTCTCGGGAACGATGATGTTTTCGATGCGACCGGCGGCGACGGAACTGCGCACAAAGCGGACGCGATGCGCCGCCGGAAGGTCGGCCGTGAAACGGCCGCGGCCGGTCAGCAACGCCGGATCCTCCACCCGGCGGATCGAACGGCCCACCCATGCAAAGCCCGAGCCTTTGGTTGGGGCGCTCATGCAGCAGCCCGCTCCAGCGCACGCCGCGTCACTGCGCGCACCAGGTCGAGCCGGAATTCGGCATCGGCATGCACGTCTTCCAGCGGATCGATCGCGTCGGCGGCAGCCTCCGCCGCAGCGCGGAAAATTTCAGCGCCCGGCTTTTGCCCGGCCAGGATAGCTTCGGCTTGCGCCATCCGGCACGGGCGTCCTTCGGCGCCGCCGACGCCGACGCGCGGCTCGATGATGACGCCATCCTGGAGTCGGAATGTCGTCAGCGCCATCGCGAGGGCGTAGTCACCGGCCCGGCGGCTGAATTCATAGAAGCCGAAATGCGCATCGGGCGGCAGCAGCGGCAGACGCGCTTCGCTCAATAGCTCATCCTCGGCAAGTGCAGTCATCATCATGCCTTCGAAATAGTCGTCGGCGGCGATGACGCGGCGGCCGCGCGCGCTCAACGCGACGATTTCCGCGCCAAGGGTTACGGCGGTAAGGCACCATTCCGAGGCCGGATCAGCGTGCGCCAAGCTGCCGCAAAACGTACCGCGCAAGCGGATCGGGTAATGCGCGATGTTGGCAACGACATTGGTGAGCAACGCCCCGGTCGGTCCGGCAACGACCGGGCGATGAAATGCTGCGTGACGGACACATGCCGCGATCGAGAGCGTGTTGCCGTCCACGGCGAGACGGTCAAAACCGGCGACGGTGTTGATATCGATCAGGTGCGCGGGCCGTGCCATGCGGAACGCCATCATCGGAACGAGGCTTTGCCCGCCGGCGAGAACGCGGCCGTCGAGCGGGCTCAATTCAGCCAGCTTCGTCACTGCCTCATCGACAGTTTTCGGCGCGTGATAGACAAACGACGCAGGTTTCACCCAGCCAGTCCCATGTCTGTTTGATCGTTAGTTTTCATGCACGCTTTCCGGACTAAAACAATAGATCGACGACGCGGGTTTCACCGGGTTGGATTCCGTCAGGACGTACGCAGATTGATCCACAACGCGCGCGCCTTCTTGGTGCTGCGGTTGACGATGCGATGCGGCTTCGAAGACCAGTACGAGACCAGGTCGCCGGGGCGGAGGCGGTGCGTTTCGCCGTCGACGGTGACTTCAAGCTCGCCGTCGAGAACAAACCCATATTCGAACCCCGAGTGCGTGATCGGCTCGGCGCTGTTGGCGCTGCCGCGCGAATAGTGGTTGAGCGTGATCTGCAAGCCGCGGGCCTGGTCGTCGGCGACGACTCGGTGGGTAACGCCGCGCAGCGGCTTGACGACGGCCTGTTTGGCCGCCCGCGTCACCAGCTCCCCATTGCCGAACGAGTTGCCGAGCAACTCGGGAATGTGCAGATTAAGTAGAGAATTGATGGCGACGAGCGTGCCGACCGAAGGCGAGGCCTTGCCGCGCTCGACCAGGCTCAACATGGCGGCGCTCACCCCGGTGCGGTCCGACACGGCCTGCAGCGTGAAGCCGCGCTCGACGCGCCGCAGCCGCAGCTTCTTGCCGACGGCACGCAGCACCTCCGTCGTTCCGTTCCGTCCGCCGTTTTTCGCGCCTAGCCGAGCCATGGGACGTTTCATGGGAGGTTTCGTGGGATGTTCAATGCGGCCTTTGCTTTGACCCCCCGACAATGCTTGGTTTCGCCTGTCATTTCGCATCTCACGGGGCGGTACCTTGCGCTAGTATAATCGAAATAGCTCCGCCGCACTGGGGTATCGCCTTTCCGGGGACATTAATCTCATTAAAAATATTTGAAGCCTTTCAAATTGCAAGTTAATCTCATCGGCGATAGCCGGCAAGGAAAGCGAATGAAAATCGTCGATCTTAGTCACTTGATGAACGTGCACACCCCAGGCTGGGTCGGCTATGCCGGCAATCAGATGTATTACGCGCAAAACCTGCAGACCAAGATGATCGTCACCCAGCGCATCGACTCGTCGCTGCATGTCGGCACCCATATCGACGGCGCCATGCACGGCACCGACGGCATGGGCGACATGGCCTCCTATCCGCTGGACTTTCTGGTCGGCGCCGGCGCCGTGGTCGACGTCTCGCAGCATATGGACGACTGGGCGGTCATCACGCCTGCCATGATCGAGGCGGCGCCGGTCGAGGTGAAGGACGGCGACATCCTGATCATCCACACCGGGTGGCAGCGTTATTGGGAGGGCCAGCCGCAGCAGGATTTGGTGCGCTATTTCTGCATGCATCCGGGCGGCAAGGTCGAGCTGCTCGAATGGATGCTCAAGAAGAAGATCAAATGGTTCGGCATCGATTGCGGTTCCGGCGACCATTCCATGAACACGTCGATCCGTCTGATGCGTCCCGATCTCGCCAAGCGTTTCGAGAAAAAGGTCGGCAAGAGCTGCGAGGAATTCTTCGGCGACTTCAGCTATGTCCACAAGAAGTCAGGCCGCCACATCACCGAGAACATCTTTCCGTTCCACAGCTACGCCTTCTCCGAAGGGTTGATCCATGCCGAAAATGTCGGCGGCGACATCGAGAAGGTTTTGAACCAGCGCTTCCTGGTCGGCGCCTTCCCGTGGCGCTATGAGGGTCTGGAAGCGTGCCCCTGCCGCATCGTCTGCTTCTCCGATTGCGGCGACGGGGTCGAAGCCGTCGGCGACGTGGCGAAAGCGATTTTCTCGCGCCGTTCGTGATCCACAACTGAGGGTCGAATTTGGAGGAAGAAGGGCGGCTTGGTTGCTTGTCGCCGGGATCGGTCTTTGCCCACAATTGTCGCGACGGGTGACTAAACAATGTGCGCGCCAATTTTGCCGACGGCGCCGACATGGCGCCTATATCTGCTGCTGATGACGCCGCATTTGGCTACGATCGCCGCTATGGTGTGGGTGGGTGCCACGCAACGCGTCGGTACCAGCGAACCCGGAGCGTTCGGTCCGGCTGACCTGCGCGAAGCGTGGAGCCGATAGCGGTCGGGAGGGACCCATGCGTACTTATGTTTACGGCAAGCCGCACGACACGCGCGATCTGTTCGAGGATTATCTCAATCCCGGTAAAACCGCCATCGTGTCGATCGACATGCACCGCGGCCATCTTGATCCGTCGCCGCAATGTCCCTGTCCGGCGCCGCGCGCGCGCGAAATCGTCGCGCCGATCGACGCCTTTCACGATAGCGCCCGGGCGCTGGGCATTCCGATCGTCCACGTGCGCTCGGTTTTGCGGCGCGGCGGCGTCGACGACATTGCGGGCATTCCCTCAGCCTGGCGCCGGACCTTTCCGCTCCACGTCGGCGAAATTCCCAACAGCGATGAACATGCCATCGAGGGCTCGCCCTGGACCGAGTTTGTGACCCGCGTGGCGCCTAACGATCTGATCGTGGAAACAAAAAGACGCCTCTCGGCCTTTTATCCGACTGATCTGGATTTCCTGCTGCGCAATATGCGCATCGAATCAATCGTGCTCGATGGCGGCTTCACCGATTGCTGCATCCTCAATACCGCGTTCGATGCCAGCAACCACAATTATCGCGTCATCGTGGCACGCGATCTGGTGCGCGGGACCGATGACAATCTGGAGAACGCGGCGCTGGCGATGGTGTCGCTGCATCTCGGGCTGGTCGCCGACGCCGCCGACATTCTCGCGGAATGGAAGAGCCGCCGGGTCGCGCGAAATGCCGCCTGAAGACATTGCTTCGCTCGGACGTCGCCGCAGCACGCGCGCGTGCAATTTTCCCGCGGCCACCCCGGCTGCTTTCCCAATCTGCGAACCCAAAAGGAGATCGAGCGTATGACACTTCTTCATGTTCCGGTGATTGACCTCACGTCCTACCGGGAAGGAACGCCGGAAGGAAAAGCGGCCGTGGCCGAGCAGATCGGTCAGGCGTGCCGAGACATCGGCTTTCTCGTGGTCTCCGGTCACGGCATCCCGGAAAATCTCATCGCAAGACCTATGACGTCTCCAAGGAATTCTTCGAGCTGCCGCACGCGGAAAAAATGAAAGCCGACCGGCCTGCGCCCGATCAGGTTCGCGGCTACAGCGCCGTCGGTGGGGAAGGTCTTTCATATAGTCTGGACGAGCCGACGCCGCCCGATATCAAGGAATCGCTGTCGATCGGTCCGGTCGACGTGCCGCCGGGGGATTCGTATTTCACGGGCCAAGACGCCGGACCACATTTCGCCAAGAACGTCTGGCCGGCCAAGCCCGCCGAGCTGGAATCGGTCTGGACCGAATACTTTCGGGCCGTCGACTCGCTGGCGACGGACCTTATGCGGCTGTTTGCGCTGGCGTTGAAGCTCGACGAGCACTACTTCGACAACACCATCGACAAAAACATCTCGATGATGCGGGTTCTGCGGTATCCCAAACAAACGACAGCGTCGCTGCCCGGGCAATTGCGCGCCGGCGCTCATTCCGACTACGGCAGCATGACGATACTGCGCAAGGAGCTTTCGGACGGCAGTCTGCAAGTGAAGAACAAAGCCGGCGAGTGGGTCACTGTGCCGGTGAAAGAAGGATCGTTCATCGTCAATATCGGCGACCTAATGCAGCAATGGACCAACGACACGTGGATCTCGACGGTGCATCGCGTTGTCAATCCGCCGCTCGACTCCGAAGAGAATAAGGATCGAATGTCGATCGTGTTCTTCCACCAGCCGAATTACGACGCGTCGGTCGAATGTCTGCCAGGCTGCGAGACACCGGGAAATCCGGCGAAATACGATCCTCAGTTCGGGGGATCACCTGCGCAGCAAGTTCATCAAGCAGACGACGTTCGGCAAGGGCGTGTGATATTCGCTGGAGCTTGGACGAACGTCGCGTCCGAGTGCCGCGCGCCTCCGGCGCGCCCGCGAATGACGAACGCGCGGGTTGAAAGAAATTCACACGCAGAAGGGTTTTTGGATGCTCTCGTACGTCAATATCTTTTCCAAGGATATCGTGAAGCTCTCCGGTTTCTACCGCGATGTGTTCGGCTTCGAAGAGATTCCGGAAATTCGCTCGCCGATCTTCGTCGGTCTGCGCACCGGTCAAAGCTGTCTGGGATTCAACGCCCAGGATGCATACGGTCTGCTTAAACTGTCTGACTATGCCAACCCGACCGGCGTCAAATTCCTCCTCAACTTTGACGTCGACTCTCGGGCCGAGGTCGACCGCATGACGCCGCTTGCCGTCAGCCACGGCGCGCGGCTGATCAAGGAGCCGTATCAGACGTACTACAACTGGTACCAATCCGTTCTTCTCGACCCCGAGGACAACGTGTTCCGCATCAACAAAATGCTTTGAGGCCTTCGGCGCAGCACGGCAGGAATTCCCGTTATTTCGTCAGATCGCGCGGGCGTTGCGCGCGGTAGCGTCCAGAAACAGGGCGGTGAGCGCATCCGGGTGCGACAATTGCGGCGCGTGATCGCTTTCGAGCGCGTAAGTGGCGAGACAAGGCGTCAATTCTTGCATCTGGCGTTGCAGCGGCAGGTGCACGCTGCGGTCTTCCAGGGCCTCGATATAGACCCGCGGCACGCCGCCGAAACGGCCCTCGGAGAGATGCAGATGCGACCGCCGGGCACCTTCCGGTTGCGGCGTCAACCGGCGCGCCGCGGCTTCTGCGACCGCAGGTTCGGACTGGTGATAAAAAACCTCCATGGCGGACGCGACATCGATCGACGAGCGCAGGCGCTCGGCATCAAACGTGACCCGCGAAAAAGCGCCGCGCATCTCTGGCTTGAGGTACTTGCCGTAGAATTCGAGCACCGACATGCCGCTCGGCAGCAAAAAAGCGCACAAATAAATCGCCAGCGCGATCCGGTGAGGTCGCGACTCGCAGGTCTGCGACGCGACCGTGCCGCCCATGCTGTGGCCGACCAGAACGACCGGCCCGCGCACCGCATCGACGATGCGCGAGACGTGTGCCGCATAAAGGTCGAGCGTGACCTCTTGCGGCGGCGTTAGGTCGAAACCGTTTCCCGGCAGGTCGACGGCGACCGCGTCGTGCCCGGCCGCCCGCAAGCGCGGCACGATCGTCTCCCACGCCCACGCGCCCTGCCAGGCGCCGTGAATGAGAATGAACGTGTAGCGGGTCGGGCTTTGCGTCACAGCACACGCATGAGCGTCATCAAGCGCGACGAACGGACCGCCACACTAGCCCTTGTACGTCCGCTGGTACATCGCGCGCATATGATCCTCGACCGTGATCGGGGGATATTTCGGCGTTTCCCCGGGCGCGAGGCAGGTCGGGATGCATGCGACCTTGTGCGCATAGTTGCCGGTATAGAAGAACGGCACCGAGTAACGCTCGCGGCCGGAGGCATTGACCACGCGGTGCACGGTCGAGCGATAGCGGTCATTGGTCCAACGCGCGATCATGTCGCCGAGATTGACGATGTACGTGCCCGGGATCGGGTCGGCATGGATCCATGCGTCCGCGGTCTGATCCCACACTTGCAGGCCGCCGACATTGTCTTGCCGCAGCAATGTCAAGCCGCCGAAATCGGTATGCGCGCCCGCGCCCTTCTGTCCCGGCCGCGCCTGCGGCGGCTGCGGCGGGTAATGCAGCAGGCGGACGGTCGCCATCACGTCGCTGCTGTAATGCTCGAAATAGTTTTCCGGCAGATCGAGCGACAGCGCGATGCCGGTCATCATCCGCGCCGACAATTCCAGCATCACCTCCAGATAGGACATCATCACCGGCCGGAAGTTCGGCCGCTGTGCCGGCCATTGATTGGCGCCGTGGTTGAACATGCCGGCGACCACCCGCGGGTGATCGGGCCCGTGCTCCGGGCCGATATAATAGCGTTCCTTGAGGTCCGGCGGCGTGCCGGGCTCCAGTGTTTGTCCCTGCAGCGGCTCATAGCCGCGATTGGCTTTTGACTTGGCCTTGTCGACTTCGGCCTTCTGCCCGACCGGCAGCGCAAAGAAGGCCGCGGTTTCCTTGAATACATTGTCGACCAGCGTCTCGGCGACGCCGTGATTGCTGATGTAGAAAAATCCCTTGTCGAGACATGCGGCGCGCAATTGCGCGCCGACCGCTTGCCGCTCGGCCGCGTTCTTGCTCGACAATGCGGACACGTCGATCACGGGAAGGGAGGCCGTGGAAACTCTTGCCGCCTCAAGCGCGCTTGGCACAGGCGCTCCTTATAGGTTCATCGGACAGGGGGGTACCTGTCAGCATGATCGCAAACCGGATACCGCGAAAGCCCAATTTGAGTCCAGCCCTGCTTACTCCGATGGCAGGCGTTCGAAACTCCAATCGGCGTGCGGGTTTGCAGCGTGCCGCCGGCGCATCTATCCTCGCGCACATGCGCTCACTATCCGCCTCACGCGCCGCCGCTTCCTGACGACACGATGGGCCAAGCATTCGACATCGCCATCCGCCGCGCCCGGCTTCGAGGCGCCGCGGACGGGCTTGCCGAGATCGGCATCAAAGACCGCCGCATCGCGGCGATTGCGCCACGTCTCGCTGGAACGGCCGCGACCGAAATCGACGCCCGCGGCAATCTGGTGACGGAATCCTACGTCAATCCGCATCTGCATCTCTGCAAGGTCTGGACGCTGCCGATGATGGAGGAGGCAGCGCTCCAAGCCTATCAAGGCGACGGCATGGGCAAAGCGCTGTCCGGGATCGAGCTCGCCAGCAAGATCAAGGAAAAATATGCCGAGCCGTGGATCGTGGAGAACGCCCGCCGCGCCGTTGCGCTGGCGGCATTGCACGGCAACCTTCACATCCGCGCTTTCGCCGACGTCGACAGCAAGGCGGGCCTCGAAGGCGTCAAGGCGCTGATCCGCGTGCGCGACGAGTTCCGCGGCATCGTCGATCTGCAGGTCGTCGCCTTCGCGCAGGACGGCCTGGTGCGCGAACCGGGCGCCGCAGAATTGATGCATCAGGCCATGGCGCTCGGCGCCGACGTGGTCGGCGGCATCCCGTGGATCGAGTTCACCAATACCGACGCGGCCGCTCATGTGCGGACCTGCTTCGACCTGGCGCAGGAATTCGGCAAGGACGTCTCCATGCTGCTCGACGACGCCGGCGACCCGGATTTGCGCACACTGGAAATGATGGCGGTCGAGGCGATCCAGCGCGGCTGGCACGGCCGTGCGCTCGCCCATCATTGCCGGGCCATGAGCCTTTACCCGATGCCGTACGTGCAGCGTCTCGCCCGGGTGCTGCGGACCGCCGGCGTTGCGGTCGTGACCGACCCGCATACCGGCCCATTGCACGCGCGCGTCAGGGAACTGCTTGCGGAGAATGTCCGCGTCTGCCTCGGTCAGGATGATATTTCCGACGCCTATTATCCGTTCGGCCGCAACAACATGTTGGAAGTGGCCTTTCTTGCGTCGCACCTGTTGTGGATGATGACGCGGCAAGATGTCGCCAAGCTCTACGACATGATCACCATGGACGCGGCCAGAGCGATCAATCTCGACGGGTTCGGTTTGTCGGTCGGCGCGCCGGCGAGCCTGGTCGTGCTGGATCAGCCGGATGAGGTCGAGGCGCTGCGCTACCACGGCCGGCCGGCTCATGTGATCAGCAACGGAAAATTGGTCGATGCGGCGAAGATGCAAGCGATCGTTGCTGCAGGCGCGCAACCGGCGTGATATGGACCAAGGTCGATCGCGAACAGAAAAACTGCGGGGTAGGAGAAAGTCTTATGCGCGCTCACGCCGTCGTCATTCTCGCTGGTGCGCTCGTTTTGTCGGTGAGCGGGCCAGTGTCTGCGCAGCAGACGATCAAGATCGGCGAACTCAACAGCTATAAAAGCCAGCCCGCCTTCCTCGACCCTTACAAGAAGGGCTGGGAAATGGCAGTCGAAGAGATCAACGCCGCCGGCGGCGTGCTCGGCAAGAAGCTTGAAATCGTTTCCCGCGACGACGGTGCTAATCCGGGCGATGCGGTGCGGGTTGCCGAGGAACTAACGACCGGCGGCGACCTGAACATTCTTTGCGGCACGTTCCTCTCCAATGTCGGCCTCGCCGTCACCGAATTTGCCGGCAAGAAAAAAGTCTTCTTTCTCGCCGCCGAGCCGCTGACCGACAAAATCACCTGGGCGAACGGCAACCGCTATACCTTCCGTTTGCGGCCCTCCACCTACATGCAAGTGGCGATGCTGCTGCCGGACGCACTGGCGGCGAAGAAAAAGCGCTGGGCGCTCGTTTATCCGAATTTCGAATACGGCCAATCGGCCGCCGCCGCCTTCAAGGACATGATGAAGGCGAAGCAACCCGACGTCGAATTCGTCACCGAGCAGGCTTCCCCGCTCGGCAAGATCGACGCCGGAGCGGTGGCGCAGGCGATCGATGACGCTAAGCCCGATGCCATCTTCAGCGCCTTGTTCGGCGGCGACCTGACCAAGTTCGTGCGCGAGGGCGGCACGCGCGGCACCTTCAAGGATCGCGTTGTGGTCGATCTGCTTGGCGGCGAGCCGGAATATCTCGATCCGCTCAAGGACGAGGCGCCCGCCGGCTGGATCGTCACCGGCTATCCCTGGAACGAGGTCGATACGCCGGGGAACAAGGCTTTCGTCGCCGCTTATCAGAAACGTTACAACGACTATCCGCGGCTCGGATCGATCGTCGGTTACCTGACGATCAAGTCGCTTGCCGCAGGCATCGCCAAGGCCGGCTCGACCGATACCGATAAGCTCGTCGACGCCTTTGCCGGCCTGAAGGTCGATGGCCCCTTCGGACCGTTCGTCTTCCGCGCCAGTGATCACCAGGCGACGCTTGGCGCTTTCGTCGGCAAGCTCGCGCTCAAGGACGGCCGCGGCACCATGGTCGATTTCAAATATGTCGATGGCGCAAGCGTGCTGCCGTCCGATGCCGAGGTGAAGAAGCTGCGGCCGGCGTCGGCGGATTGAGGCGCGATGAACTGGGAAGGCCTCGCTTTCCAGGCCGTTGACGGCCTGGCGTCGGCCTCCGGTCTGTTCTTCGTCGCGGCCGGGCTCTCGCTGATCTTCGGCGTCACCCGCATCATCAATATCGCGCATGGCTCGCTCTACATGCTGGGCACCTATATCGCCGTCACGCTGGTGACGGCGATTGGCGGCCCGCTCGGTTTCTGGGGCGGGATCGTCGCCAGTGCGGTCATCGTCGGCATCATCGGCGCGCTGATCGAAGTGCTGCTGTTGCGTCGCATCTATTCCGCGCCCGAATTATTTCAGCTGCTCGCGACATTTGCGCTGCTTCTGGTCATCAACGATGCCGCTTTGTGGTTGTGGGGGCCGGAGGATCTGCTCGGGCCGCGCGCACCGGGGCTGCGCGGTGCGATCCAGATTCTTGGACGGCAAATGCCGAGCTATGACGCCTTCCTCATCGTCATCGCGCCACTGGTGCTTTGCGTGCTGCACGTGGTGTTCGCGCGCACTCGTTTCGGGAGTCTGGTGCGCGCCGCGACTGAAGACCGCGAGATGCTCGGCGCACTCGGCGTCAATCAATCGGTCTTGTTCACCGCCGTTTTCGCGCTCGGCGCCTTGCTCGCCGGTCTTGGCG